>Ga0222714_10001973_pt1 | contig 22483 bp, 25 predicted proteins | sample C33_3DmetaG_FD_165048 | JGI IMG/M metagenome (GOLD analysis project Ga0222714, IMG submission 165048) | Estuarine water microbial communities from San Francisco Bay, California, United States - C33_3D | ecosystem: Environmental > Aquatic > Marine > Unclassified | place: USA: California...
AAAAAAAATACATTTTGTCTAAAAAGAAATTAAAAAAAAATAAGGTTATTAAAAATAAAAAAATTAATAAAAAAATTAATAAAAAAAATAATTATAAAAAAATAAAAAAAATTAAGATTATTAAAAAAAAATTAAAAATAAATAAAATAAAAAAAACTAATAAAAAAAATAAATTTAAAACAAAAGTAAAAAAAAATAAATTTCAAAAAAAAAATAAAATAAAACTAATCAAAAAAACAAAAATAAAAAAAACTTTCTTAGAAAAAAAAATTAAACCAATTTTTGAAAAAACAAAAATCTTATTGTATGATATTTTTGGTTTAAGAACTTTTGCTTTAAAGAAAATTTCAAAAATCAAAGAATTTTTCGAAAAAAGAAAAATTGCAAAAGAGAAATTAAAACAAAAACTGGCAGTTCAGTATGCTAAGGAAAAAAAGAAGCAGCAAATACTTGAGCAAAAATTTAAAAAAAGACAAGCTATTCTTGAAAAGAAAAAGCGCTTAAAAGAAAAAAAAGCGTTAGAAAAAATCAAACTAAAACTAAGAAAAGAAAAAGAAAGGTTAAGAATTAGAGATCAAAAACAAAAAGATAAAATCAGATTAGCTGTTCAGAGGCAAAAAGAAAAAGATTTCAAAATAAAAGAAAAGCAAAGATTATTAGAAGAAAAAATAGCCCTAAGAAACAAAATTAGAGCAGAAAAAATTGCTGAGCGCGAGAGAAAAGAAAAGTTAAGAAATTATAAAAAAATAGAAAAAGATAAAATCAAACTTTTAAAGGATTCTTTTCAAGCCGTCGTTACTCGATTAGGTTTTATTAAGGATAAATATCAATTAATTAAAGATAAGAAAAAAGAAGAAAAATTAAAAGAATTAGAGTCTAGAAGATTAGCTAAAATTGAAGCTAGAAAAATATTTGAAGCTGAAAAAGCAGAGGAGGCTCTCAAGCAAAAAGTTGTCGATCGATTAGAGCGATATTCCAGAAATATGAAATCAATTGTTTTTCAGATTAACAAAAGATACTTAACATTGCGAAGAGCGCCACTACGTTTTATAGATCGAATAGCTGAAAATGGAGAATGTTTTATAAAAAATGAAGACGCAGTGAATGAGGAAGAGTATTTAATCTTGTTATTTATTGATGGTGAAAATGCTAAACAAAGGTTACGTCGCAGAATAAGCTTGGAGGATAAAACAGATCCAGCTGAAACAAAACTGTTTAAGCCTAAAAATGTTTTTGAAGCTTCCGATTATATGATTGATCGATTAGCTAGAATGTTTGAAAAAGAACGACAATTAAAAAAAGCTAGTTAATTTCTCACAGTTGCCTGAACTGAACCTAGTGATTTAATTTCACCTTTAAACAAACCCACTTTTTGAATAGGAACCACACCCACAGTTGATCCAGTGAAAACTAAAAAGTCTCTATTTAAATTAATTTTGTCTTTTTTAATTTTATTTAGAAGCCAAATTAAAGATTTTAAAGGACTGTCATAAACCGCTTTGGTATTTCCATTGGCAGTTTGTCCACTTTTTTTATTATATAGGGTCGTAGCAAGGTTATGAAATGGCAATCTTTTAAATTTTTGTTTTTTTCCAATTAAAAATTTAACATTTGCTCCAAAATCACTGATCAAATCTCCAAGTCCAGATAATCCTTTTTTCTTTTGTCTATAACCTACAATCTCAATGCAAGGACCAACATACTGAATAACAGAAGAAACATTTTTATCCGTAATTTTTTTGGTAGTGTTAAAAAATAATTTTTTAATTTGAAAAAAAACTTCTAATTCAATTCCAAGCGTATATTTATTAATTTTAACTGATCCATTGCTTTTAAGTAAATTTTTTTTAAAAATTGCAGCATAGAAAGGTTCTTTTTCTCCCCACTTTTTTAGCATTGCTTTCCCAGTTCCACCTGCTTTAAATCCAATTACTGGCGACTTTACTAAACTTTCACATTCAGTTCTTAGTTGATTGGCAATATTTGAATTTTTTGTAAATTTATCTGATAAGGGAGCTATTAACTTTCCTTTATTAAAGGCATTTACTAATTTTTTAGCCGTATTTTTTAATTCTTTATTATTCATTGAAAAGACTATTAATCATAAAATTCATTTATATAAAACATTTTTATATTTAGGCGGTAAAAATTTTTTATGGAAGCAACGTAGATTTGAGAGTACACTTGAAAAAACATAACATTTTCTTACATTATCTATAAATTATGGTTGAAATTGTATTAAAAATTGCAAAAAAATTTCCAAGTTTAAGACTTGCAAAGTTTACACTATTTATAATTTTTGTTGGATTATTGAGTTTTTCGTCCACAAGGGATATTTTTTTTAAGTCTGCGTCAAATGCTTTTATTTCTGTTACTTCGTTTGTTGCAATTACCATTTTAGTTTTTCATTTATTGCAAAAAACTAACTTTAATCTTCAATCTATTTTAGAAAAATATAATAAATTTGATATTTTAATAGCAGCTTTAATGGGAATTATTCCCGGTTGTGGTGGGGCAATCATGATAATGACTTTGTATGTAAGAAAAGCTATTTCTTTCAGTGCCGTTCTTGCTACTTTAGTTGCTACCATGGGTGATGCAGCATTTTTGTTAATTGCATCAAAGCCAAAAGCCGCATTAATTATTTTGCCACTGACTTATGTTGTTGCAATTATATCAGGGTACATTGCAAAAATTTTTGAAAATACTATAGCCCCCAAATTTACTCCTAGAACAATTACGTTGGAGGATGAAATTCCAAACAATACTCCAGTTGCGGTTTATTATTTTTGGCTACTATTAATCATACCTGGAGTAATTTTTGGATTTTATAATGCTTTAGGTACTAATTTAGAATTAAATTTTTATAGCTACGATTTGGTCTTATTAATAAGTTTTATTGGGGCTCTGCTGTCAGTTTTGATTTGGTTATTTAATCCATCCTCAGATGTTCAAATTGCAGAATGCAAACAAACAACACTTCTTTCAGTAATTGATTTAACTTGTTTTGTAACCGTATGGGTGATCGTGGCTTTTGTAAGTTTTGATTTGATAGATTATTTTAGCGGTGGAAAATTATTTAATCAAATATCTTATTTAGGTCCCTTTGTTCCATTGGCAGCAATTTTAGTTGGATTTATTCCTGGCTGTGGTCCTCAAATAATGATTACGACACTTTATATCGGAGGACACGTTCCTATGGCTGCCCAAATTGGTAATGCAATTTCAAATGATGGCGATGCATTATTTCCTGCAATAGCCATTTCTCCAAAGGCTGCAATTCTTGCAACTTTATATAGTGCAATACCCGCGGTAATAGTTGCGTACTCTTGGTATTTTTTTGTGAGTAAATTTTAATCTTTGATCACCCAAGCTCGATGATAGTAGTTGTCTATATTTTTTTGAATTAGGCGTTTAGCAATTTGGTCTGCCTCTTCTTCATTGGTAAAAGGCCCATGAATAATTTTAGTTTCCGGATAGAGCGTTTCAATATTGTTAGGGTCTTTGTGAGATCCTTCAATTACTCTAAAAGTTGTCATTTATTTTTTTTTAAATTTTCTTTTTATTTTTTTAGATAGCTTTGGTTTTTTGTTGAAACTACGATCTTTTCCTGATTTTCCAGAGTATCTTTTGCTCATTTAGTCCCTGAAATTGGTGAATTCTACCGGTCTGCCTATATCAATTCCTCTAATAAGTTGCATGGTTTCTTGAAGGTCGTCTCTCTTTTTTCCATCTACTCGAAGTTCGTCTCCTTGAATTTTTACCTGAACTTTGATTTTAGATGATTTTACTTGAGTAATAATTTTCTTTGCGCTTTCCTGATCAATACCTTCTTGCAACTCAACCGTTTGTCTTTTGGAGTTACCAGTAGCATCTTCAACACTTTTAATTTTAATTATTCTTGGATCAATTTTCCTACGTACCAAATGACCTGTGAATAAATCATTTATTTGTTTTAATTTCATGTTATCCGGAGCAAGTGTTACAATTTGTTTTTCTTTTTCTTTAAATTCAATTGCAATATTTAAACCTTTAAAGTCGTATCTTGTATTAATTTCTCTCAAGCAATTAGAAAGTGCATTATTTAATTCTTGATAGCTAATTTTACTTACTACATCAAAAGTTGGCATGCTCTACCATTATCATATTTTTATAAAAAGCAAAGTTGTGCTTCTAATTCTATAAAATAATTTTTAAGATGTTTTAAAGATTTAAACCAAATTTTTTAAATTTAGGTCTAAAGCTATAAAATAAAGAATTATGATTACCAGTATCTTTTTTTAAAGTCTGTTGCCATAAATGGATCATTTCATGGCCCAAAGTGGTTAGAAATTCTTTTTTATTTGGATAATCTTTTTGCATTTCTAAACAAAAAAACTTTGTACCTTTTCTTAGAGAATAATCCTCCACGCACTGACCCCAGCAACCATTCATTTTTTTTAGCTGAATATCATTAAAGGGATTAAGCTGATCTTTAAAAAAAGCTTTGTTAAAAATTTTAAAATATTTTTTAATATCTTTAAAAGTGGTCTTGTAATTTTTTTCTAAATTAGAAGATTCTTTTATGATGCGCTTTTTAATTTTAATAATTTTTTCTTTTTTTTCTTTAGTAATTTTTTTAGTCATATTTTTTGTCATTTTTATATGGACGCTGGGTTATACGCCAAATTTTTGGCAAAGCTAGTATTTATTGTTGTTAAAATTGTGAAATTTTAAAAGGAATTTTTAAATAAAAAAGACTTTATAAAGACTTTGGCTTTCTTTGACTTTCTGTTTTGAGTTGTCCGCAGGCTCCCAGTATGTCCTCGCCTCTAGATTTCCTCAAGGTTACAATGTGACCAGAATTTTTGATCGATCGATAAAATTTTTGCACAGTTTCTTGATCCGATGGTTCATAACCAACTCCTGGCCATGCATTAAATTCTATCAAGTTAAGCTTACTAGGAAATTTGCTCATAAGTTTTATCAATTGTTTAGAACAATGCTCACTGTCATTAATATTTTTTAAAAGAACATATTCTAAAAATATTTTTTCCTTATTTATTTTTGCATAATAAGAGCAGCTTTCTATTAAATCTTTAATTTTATATTTTTTATTTATAGGCATAATTTTTTCTCTTAATTCATCATTAGGAGCATGAAGAGATAAAGCTAAGTAAGTGCTAATTTCTTTTGCAGCTTTTATAATTTCAGGAGTGATACCAGCTGTAGAAACAGTAATTTTTTTTGCTGAGTAATCTAATCCTTGGTTGTTTTTAAGAATAGCTATGGATTTTTTTACGTTATTGTAATTATAAAAAGGTTCTCCCATCCCCATATAAACAATATTAGTTATAATTTTTTGTGTTCCCCAGTCTTTTAATTCATCTTTTGCTACTAAAATTTGATTAATAATTTCAGCAGTCGATAAATTTTTAACCATTAGTTGTGTTCCAGTATGACAAAATTTACAATTTAATGTGCACCCAACTTGTGAAGATATACATAAAGTTCCTCTTTTATCAGAGGGAATAAAAACAGTTTCAACCAAATTGCCATCTTGTAGTTTTAGAAGCCATTTAATAGTTCCGTCATTAGAAATTTTTTTTTCAGCAATATCTATTCTTTTAAAAGATAGCTGTTGTTTTAAATTATTTTTTAATTCATCAGGTATATTAGAAAAATGCAAAATATCTTTTAAACCTTTTTTATAGATAAATTTCCACAACTGATTTGTTCGCATTCCAGACTTTTTTGGGTCTGTAGAACAGTTATTAATGATAAAATTGTTTAACTCCTCATAGGTAAGATCGTAAATATTTTGTAATGACATTATTAATAAATATAGCTTTTTTAATAAAAAGTTAGTTAATCTTAAATAGTATCTTAATTTATAAATTGAACAAATTAAGAGATGTTCTTTACATGCAAGCAAGCATCTGATTTAAATTAATCAATGAAAAAGCTTCTATTAATTTTATCATTGTTTTTAACATTTTTAGATAAAACGCCCCTGTATTCATATGGGGGACCGACTGTTAATGACAGAAATGTAGTACCAGTTTTTACACCTAAGTTTTATAAGCCAAATTGGTTAAAAATTCCAAAAGAAGTAAATTTAAAAAATTTAGTCTTACGAGATATTATTATTAAAAAAGAAGGGGTTAAAATTTCTGAAAATTTGGTGAACTCATACGCTTGGCGAAAACTTTCGAAGGGAAAAATTGTTGATGAAAATGAACTAAAGCAAAACTTAAAAAATATTAATAGCATTTCAGGAATTAGAGCGGTAGGGTTTGTAAAAAAAAATAGCGATAATTCATTTAATTTAATTATTGAGCTGAAAAATACTGATCCTGACAAAGCATCTATCAGAGTAGATAATTCTGGATCAAAGACAACTCACTATGTAAAGACCACTTCTGCTTTTTCTTATAGCAATGCTTTTGAGCTTGGCGAAACAATTGGTTTTAAGCAAGTTCATACTATGGCAAACGGTACTAATTATTATGAGTTAAATTCTAAATTTTTTTTAAGTGACGATGGAACTTCTTTGTTATTAAGAGGTGCTACTATGAGATATGACCATGGAGATTATGCTCGAGCAACTTCTGGAGGTTTAGAGGGAAACTCAAATTTTTGGGATATCAATATTTTAAAACCAGTTTTATATGAAGAAAATATAGGAGCAAAACTTGGACTGGGATTTTACCGAGGTGGATTTCATGTGTTTAAAAATTCAGGTGCAATTGAGGAAGAGGATACAGTTAATCATAGGTTAGATTTGTCTTTGCATTTAAATATTCAGGATAGTATTTTTAACAAAGCAGTAACCAATGCACGGATAATTGTGAGCAAAGGAAAAACAAGTTTATCTAATACTGCTACAGATCTAAGCAAAACTAATGATGATGCTGGTGTTGCTGGTTATTTTACTAAAATTAATCCTGCCTTTAGTAGAAGAGAAAAAATTGATGATAAAAATGATCTTTTAATTAAGTTTAAAGGTCAATATGCTTTTAAAAATTTAGAAGGTTCAGAAGAATTTAGTTTAGGAGGAACTTATAATGTAAGATCTTATCCTAACAATGAAAGTTCTGGAGATAGTGGTTTTATATTTACTACAGAATTAGAACACAAATTGAGAAAAGATTTAACTACTTCGCTTGTTTTTGATTATGGAAAAATTAGAACAGTAATGGATCCATATTCTGGCTGGCAGCCATTTGCGTATAATAATCAAAAAAATGAATATAGTTTGAAATCTTGGGGACTTGTAGCTGATTGGAATATTATTCCAGGATCTACTATTAAAGCTCAATTAATTAATAGAATTGGGTCTAATAATCAAAGAACGAATAGTAATAGCATAGGCGCTGATTATGATAGAACCAAGCATGAAACGAAGTTTTTATTAAGTTTTACTCAAAGTTTTTAGATTTTTGCTAATTTAATTAAATGATCAGCAAAAGCAAAAGAAGCAGTCCAAGCAGGACTAATCGCATTCAAAACATGGGTAGAATGTTTTTGATTGATTACAACAAAGTCATTTACTAAAGTTTTAGATTGAGGATCAAATATTTGAGAGCGTATTCCAACTTTTTCCAAAGAAGGTTTTAAATTTTCTTTTGAAACGTTATTTATTAATTTTTTTACTTCATTAAAAAACCCATTTTTTGTTATTAATTTTGCTTCTTGAATAGCCAAAGATCTTAATTTATTTTCATTTTTTAAAATTTTTAAACCAAAACTCAAAGCTAAAGAAATTGCTTCATTCAATTTAAAATTACATTCTGAATTATATAACTCCCTTCCCAATACTGGAGTAGAGCTTGGTCCTATATAAAAACTTCCATCTTTCTTGTGAGAAGTATGAAGACCCAAAAAGGGGTAGCGCAAATCTGGAATAGGGTAAATTAAGTGTTTTAATTTAAAATTGCTATTAGTAATTTTCCAGTATTTCCCCTTGAAGGGCAAAAAACTATACCTAAATTCTAATCCTGCATTTTTAGCTACGACATCTGACTGCAAGCCAGAACAGTTAAAAGAGTGATCGCAAAAATAATTATTTTGATCAGTGCTTACAGTTTTTCCTTCATCGCTTATTTTTTTTACTTCCTGATTATAAATAATTTGAACTCCTAAATCTTTTAAATCATTTATTAATGAGTTTGAAACTTCTTTAGGATCAGCGACGGATGTAAACGGTATTAATAGACCAGTATCATATTGAATATTTACATTTGGCTCCAGTTGTTGAATTTCTTTGTGAGATAATTTTTTTACCATAACACCGTTTTGAATTCCTCTTTGATATAGATTTTCTGTATTGTCATTGGAGTGAATTGAAATAGGAATAAGAATTTTTCCACATTCGTCTATCCATAATTTTTTTGTTTTTATGTACTCTTTGAGCTCAATCCCACCTTGCATGCCAAGCGTTGCTCTTAGTGAACCAGGGTCGTAATAAATTCCACTATGTATAACACCACTATTTCTCCCTGATCCATGTTGAATAGAATTGTACTCTTTTTCCAGAATAAGGATTTTTGCATTAGATTTTGTTTTTTTTAATTTATAGGCAAGAGTTAAGCCAATAATTCCACTGCCAATTATAATAAAATCATACTTCATAATCTTTATCATTATCTGTTATACTTGATTTACAAATGAGTGAAATATTAGAAATACCATCATCGGCAATTAAAAAATATTTAAGTGAGAACAGCAATGCTGTGTTGATAGATGTGAGAACCAAAGAAGAATGGGACATAGTAGGAATGCCAGATGGAGAGCCATTAGGATTACCAACTTTTTTTATCTCTTATCAGATCGGAAAAGAAAGAGTTCTTAATGTAAATTTTATTGAAGAATTTAAAGATCTGGACATTGATAAGACAAAAAAAATTTTATTTATATGTAGAAGTGGCGCAAGATCTTTAAGTACTGCAAAAATGATAAATGAACTTGGATATGAAACAGTAAATATTCTAGGCGGTTTTGAAGGCTCAGCGGTTATCAATGATGCTGGTTGGAAAGGAAATGGATTGCCATGCAAATAAAATTAATCAAAAGCATTTTTTTCTTTTTTTTAATTTCAATGGTTGCAAGTTGTGAAACTATTGACAAAAAAGTTACCGAAAAGACTGATAAAGAAAATCAAATGCTATCAAAGTATCTTGGGGTAAAAAGTGAAGTTGTAAAAAAAGATTTTGGTGAGCCTAATAAAATTAATTTAGAAACTCCGTATAAAATTTATGTATATACCAAAACAAACATGCTTATAACGTGTACAAGAGAATTTTTTATTAATCCAAAAACAGATGTAGTTGAAAAATTTAAAAGTCAAAACTGCATTAAATAAGTGTTCAATCAAAATTATCACAATATAGTTTTTGAAGTTACTAATAAAATATTAGAACAACAAAAAAAAAGTAGAAATTTATTTTGTCTTGTTTCTGGACCTCAAGGATCAGGAAAAACAACGTTCACAGGTATAATTAAAAAAGAACTAATTAAAAAAAAATTAAAAGTATTAGTTTTGTCTATTGATGACTTTTATTTAAGTAAAAAAGATAGACTTCAATTGTCTAAAAAAATTTCACCATTGTTTATTACAAGAGGCGTTCCAGGAACTCATAATTTAAATTTTTTGAAAAAAGTTTTGAATATTTTTTTTTCAAATAAAAAGAAAGATTATCATCTACCTTATTTTTCTAAAGCAGAAGATGATATTGTGAAGTCAAGATTTCATCATTTACAATTTCCTTATGATGTTTTTATTTTAGAGGGCTGGTGCATAAACTATCAGGGAGAAAACAATACTTCTTTAAAAAAGCCAATCAATTCAATGGAAAAAAAATTTGATCAAAATATGAAATGGAGAAATTACGTAAATAAAAAAAGCAAAGAATATTTTAAGACAATATATAAAAAATCCCATTGTTCTATATTTTTAAGAATACCAAGCTTCAAATATGTTTTTCAGTATCGGACCAAGCAGGAAAAGAGCATACCCAAAAAGAAACGAATGAATGCAGGACAATTAAAAAAATTTATTAGTTTTTATGAGCGTATAACTAAAAATTTATTAGTTAGTAAAAAAAATAAATTCAATATAGAGATAAGCATTAAGCCCAACCATAATTATGCAGGTTTAAAATATAATAATTTTAAATATTAAATTGCCCCCTACATTAGACTTCACAAAAGATAAAATTTCTCAATTATTAAAAAAAATTGCTATACCGGCAGCAATAGGAACGTTATTTCAAAGTTTATATACTCTAGTAGATACATTTTATGCTGGTAAAATTTCATCCAATGCACTGGTAGCTCTCTCCAAAGCCTTTCCTATTTCATTTTTTATTATTGCATTTGGGGTTGGTGTTTTAGCTGGATCCACCTCTTTAATAGCTAATTCACTTGGAGAAAAAAATATTAACCAAGCAAAACTTTATTTAACTCAATCTGTAATTTATTCTATTTTAGTTGCTATAGTTGTTATATTTATTGGAATATATTTTGCACCTGCACTTCTTAAAATCATGGGCACAGAGCCAATTAATATATTTTTGACTTTACAATATACTGATATAATTTTTTTAGGATCTATATTTTTTTTTATACAAGTATCTTTAAACTCTAGTTTAAATGCTCAAGGAGACACAAGATCATATAGAAATATTTTAATCATTAGTTTTTTTTTAAATATAATTTTAAATCCAGTTTTTGCATTTGGTTTTGGAATTATCCCAGCCTTTGGAATTGCAGGTTTGGCTATTGCAACTATTATCTCTCAATTTATTTGTTTTCTTTATATCTTGTGGAAAGTATCCCAAACAGATTTGGTAAAAAAAATAACAATTAATTTTTTTTATATAAATAAAAATTTAATATTAGATTTGTTTAAGCAAGGTATGCCAGTAACTCTTAGCATGATGTTAATTGGAGTTGGTATTTATAATATTTTATTTTTCGTTTCAAAGTTTGGTGACATTGCAGCCGCAGGATATGGTGTTGCTTTAAGGATTGAGCAGCTTTTATTATTACCTGCTATTGGATTAAATACAGCGGTATTGTCAATTGTAGGTCAAAATTTTGGAGCTAGGGAATTTAAAAGAATAGGCCAAGTTTACTTTAAAGCTATTTTGTATGGTTCGAGTATGATGATTGTAGCAGGATTTATTATTTTTTTTGGTGGCACTTCAATATTGCAGCTATTTACTAATGATCTAAGAGTAATTGATTTTGGAGTTAAATATTTAAAAATTGCTGCTTTGATTGGACCAGTTTATCCTATTTTTTTTATAACTAATGCTTTTTTTCAAGGAATAAAAAAGCCTTTGTATTCTTCATTAATAAATCTTTTTAGAATAGTAATTTTTCCTTTTCTAACAATGTCACTGATTCTGAATACATTTAACGGTAATTACGAGTCATTATTTATTGGTTTGCTTATTATTAATTGGGTTTTTGGTATTGCAGTAGTTCTTTTAGTTAAATTTTTTTTCTTAAAAAAAATAATTCGTTAATCATTTTTTAATTTTTTTTCTAATTTTCTAACAAAATAAGAAATTATTAATATTAAAACTAAATATTCTAAAATTAAAAAAGTATAAATTTCTAAAGGTCTGTAGGTGCTAACCACAAGTTCATTTGCTTTTCTGGTCAAGTCTGCAATTCCAATAACAGAAACTAAAGAGGACATCTTTAGTACATAAACGAATTGATTGCCTATTGCGGGTAAAGTTATTTTAAAAGCCTGGGGTAATATTACCAATCTTAATTTTTGATAAAAATTTAATCCTAAAGAGCTTGCTGCTTCCCATTGTGTTTTTTTAATTGCATTAATCCCGCCTCTAAATATTTCAGCTTGAAAGGCACTTTCGCTTATAGATAGTGCAATAATTCCAGAAACAAATGGACTAAAACTAAATCCAGTTAAAATTGGAAGTCCATAATAAACCCATAAAATTAAAACAAGCAAAGGTATCGATCTTATTATTTCAACATAAACAATATTAATATAGTTTAAAAACTTATTTTTAGGTATCGAGGGAATGGTTATGATCAATCCAATAATCATGGAGATAATTATAGAAATAACAGAAATATAAATAGTGGTTGTAATTCCACTGATTAAAAATTGAAGATTCGTAAGACCATTTGCATTGGAGGGGGAAATAATAAACCAACCCCATTCATGCTCTCCACAAGAAGCAAGAGGTAACAACAGCATTATACAAAAGTATTTTTTCACTTTTGAAATTATAAAGATTTAAATTAAAAATTCTAATTGATTATAAACTTTTTAATCCGTATTTTTTTAAAAGGGTATCAAAAAAACCAGACGCTTTTTTTATTTCAATCCAATGATTAACATAGTTTAGCCAAACTTGATCATTCTGATCAATCAGCATTGCTAAAACTGCTGGGTTTTTTCCACCATCTGGAACGATTGCCAATTGAGGATATGTTAAGATTAATTTATTTGCTTCCGTTGAGCTAGTAATATGACCATCGGCTCTTCCCGATAAAACTTCTTGAAAATCCCTTGCTGGAGCTTCAATAGATCTAAGTTTTGAATTTGGAAAAAACTCTTTTGCTTTTTCTTCTTGAGAAGTTCCCAACGTAGTTGCAATAGTTACATTGCTTTTGTTTAAAGAGTCCCACGTAGGAAATTTATTTAAATTTTTTTTAAGAACTAGAGGTACAGTGCCATACTTATAGTAAGAATGAGTAAAACCAACGACTAATGCTCGTTTAGCAGTTTTGGTAGCACTGGTAGAAATATCATACCTATTAGATGTAATTCCTGAAACTATGGTTTTCCAATCTGTAGGAATATATTTTACTTTTACACCCATATCTTTCGCCAGTTCTGTGGTTACATCAATATCAAAGCCTTTATATTGATTGGTAGCAGGATCCTTCATGCTCATTGGATCCCAATCACCAGTAGTCCCTACCCTCAATTCACCAGAAGATAAAATTTTGATTAATTTTGATTCAGCGTTAGCTGAGAACGATGTAATAATTATTAATAAAGTTAAAATGATTTTTTTCATAAGCTCAATTTATATTTTTAAAAAAAAAATTATATCTGCAACCTGACGCACTACTCTATGACACAGTTTTTGTGATCTTGTCAAAATTTGATAGTTAAATTATAAGAATAATATTAATTTAATAAAGCTTAGGCGCTAAGGTGGCATTTTAAGCAAAATTATAAGTGTATCAAATAGCTTGGTTTTAAAGTTGATTGAATGACTAACAATGAAAGGTACTATTTATGACCACATCAAGTAAAAATCCAGAAACAATAGCTCTCCATGGAGGGTCTTGGAGAAGAGATGAAAGCTCCACTTCGGTTGCAGTTCCAATACACCAAACCACTTCTTATCAATTTAATTCAGCAGAGCATGCTGCAAATTTATTTGGACTAAAAGAATTTGGAAATATTTATACGAGAATTATGAATCCAACTACCAACGTTTTAGAAGAACGCGTTGCCGCTTTAGAAGGTGGACTTGCTGCAGTTTGTGTAAGCTCCGGACAAGCAGCATCAGCTTTTGTTGTTCAAAATTTATGCAATACAGGTGATAATTTTGTGGCTTCAACTGATTTATATGGAGGTACTGTAAATTTATTTAACAATACGCTTAAAGCGATGGGTATTGAAGTAAGATATGCAGATCCAAAAGATCCGGAAAGTTTTGCAAAACTGACAGATGACAAGACAAGGTTATATTATGCAGAAACATTGCCTAATCCATCTTTACGAGTTTTTCCAATTAAAGAAGTTGCGGAGATTGGAAAAAAATTAAATGTGCCTTTGATTATGGATAACACTGCTTGCCCAGTAATTTGCAAACCAATCGAACATGGCGCTGCCATTGTTATGCACTCATTAACAAAATTTATTGGTGGTCATGGAACTAGTATCGGAGGAATTATTGTAGACTCTGGAAATTTCAACTGGGCCGGTGATAAACCAAGGCAGCCTAATATTTGGCAGCCAGACATGTCTTATCATGGTGCTGTTTGGGGGGACGCGGTTCCTCAATTAACCGGAGCTAACATTCCATTTATTATAAGAGCAAGAGTAGTTCTACTAAGAGATCTTGGATCTGCCATAAGTCCATTTAATGCATTTCAAATTATCCAGGGCTTGGAAACAGTTGCTCTTAGAATGAAACAGCATTGTGAAAATGCTGAAAAAGTTAAAGATTTTTTATTAAAACATAAAAAAGTAGAAAAAGTTATTTACTCAACTCTACATGATGGTGAAATAGGAAATCGTGCCAAAAGATATTTAAAAGGTGGAAACGGTGCTTTAATGGGAATGGAGCTCAAGGGGGGAGTGGAAGCTGGTAAAAAGTTTATTGATAATTTGAAACTTTTGTATCATGTTGCAAATATTGGCGATGCAAGATCTCTAGCCATTCATCCTGCAAGCACAACTCACTCACAATTAAATGAAGCAGAGATGTTACAGGCAGGTGTAACTCCTGGTTATGTTCGTTTATCTATCGGAATTGAACACGCAGATGATATTATCGCTGATATAGATCAGGCTTTAAACGCGTAATTTAATAATTATATCAAATGAGTCACAATTAGTTTTGTGACTCATTTTTTTTGAATATTATCATACTGATGAAAAAAAATAATATTGTAGTTGTTATTGGAAGTTCAGGATCAATTGGTTCGGCATTAATACAAGAATTAACTAATCAGGGATTTCAAAATATTATTGGATTTAGTAGATTGTCCAGTCCATCTCTAGATTTATTAAATGAGCAATCAATTGCTCAATCCGCAGAGTTTGTAAAAAATAAAAATATTCCCGTTAGTTTAGTTTTTGATGCTACGGGGCTTTTGTATGATGACAATCATATGCCAGAAAAGACTTATAAAAATATAGACCTTTCCTTTATGAAAAAAAATTTTGAAATAAATGTTATGGGTCCGGCTTTAATTATGAAATACTTTTTGCCATTATTGGATTGTGATGAAAAATCAATTTTTGCAAGCATTTCTGCAAAAGTTGGTTCAATTTCTGATAATAGGTATGGTGGCTGGTATTCTTATAGAGCTTCTAAGGCGGCCCTAAATCAAATAGTTAAAACTGCCTCTATTGAGATGAAGATGAAAAATAAAAATGCAATTTGTCTATGCATTCATCCAGGTACAGTAGAAAGCAAATTATCAAAACCATTTCAAAAAAATGATTTAAAAATTCAATCACCACAAGAATCTGCTCTTCATATTTATAAAATTTTGATGACTTCTAGCGCAAAAGATACTGGTTGTTTTTATAACTGGGATGGAAAAAAAATTGAGTGGTAATTTTTTTTATTTTAAATAATATCTTCTTATGTTTATAGTAGTTGTATTTATTGTAGGACTTGTAGCGGGAGCTGGTCCAGAGAAAACTAACGAAGTAATCAATAAAGCTTTATCAAAAGGATCTGAGATATCTCAGTCTGCAAAAACAAAAGCAACTGAGATTACAGAGTCAGCCAAATCGAAGGCCATTGAACTAAAAGATAAAGTTAAAAAGTAATATTTTATTGAATCGTTATTCTGTGCATTACTCGGTGTACACCGGTAAAGTCATTCACTGGATTATGCAGCATTACATGGTTGGACCAAATAGCTAGACAATTTGGCTCCCATTCAAATCCATAAACAAATTCTGGTTTTGATTGGTGATGAAATAAATAATCCAGCAAAGCTTTGCTTTCCTTTTCTTCCATATCGACAATTTTAGTTACATGTCCTGGAGACAAATAAATTGATTTTTTATTATTTCTTTTATTTACTTTTATTATCGAATGAATTGCTGACATAGTTTTTGGATCAATTCCCGTACCTTTTTCAGCAACTCGGTTATTTCTTGTTTTGGATATAGGGCCATCAGCACTAAAAACAGCTTTTAAATGTTCAATTTTGTTTTTGTATTCATCGGGTAAATTCTTGTAACTTTCATACTGTGATGCAAATAAGGTATTGCCTTTTCCTTTAGGAGGACTTTTGATTGAGTATAACATTGTGTATTGAGGAGGTTCTTTTGTATAAGTAGAGTCGGTGTGCCAACCTTCTCCAAACATTATATTTTCATCAGGTTTTTTTTCAACGACAGTAATTTCTGGAAAACCATCCAATCCTTTTAGCATCGGATAATCCGCGCATTGCCCAAATTGTTTAGCAAAGGACACATAAGATGCCGAATCTAAATTTTGATTTCTAAAAAAAACTACGCCATATTCATCTAATGCAATTTTAATTTCTTCTATTGCTTTTGAATCAGCTTTTTTAATATCAATCTCAATAAAAGCTCCCACATTATTTTTACAGGCAATAACATTTATAGAATTAAACATGTTTTCATCTTAGTTTTTTGTTAATATAAAAGTCAATAATAATTAGCATATGAAGTTACTTAGATTTTTTACATTATTTCTATTATTTTTTATTAATACTGCTAACGCTGCTACGAGATTGTCTGAGAAGGATTATGATCGATTAGTTGATTTTGGTTATAATAAATTAAATGCATATCCTGATGATTATTCAGGCGTTAAGGCTTATTGGTACACATTAGAAGAGCAGCTTGCGCTGAAGCCAAAATTTTTAGCCTTATTAACGCAAGAAATGCAGTTAGATGGCAAAGTGATCATTAACACTCATGTATACAATAGTAGACACCATGTATTTGCTAGTAGAGATGCAAAGTGTGGAAATGAAAATAAAAAACTATTTGATATTCTAAAAAAATGTGAAGATTTAAAAATGCCAATCATTGAAGACGAGGATATAAGTATTGATGATTTTGCCAGAACAATAATTGATCATTGCAACGAAACAAAAACCAAAAATTTAAAAACTCAGAGTGGCAAGTTATTAAATATTTCTCAAGAAAAAAAATGTAGTATTAAATATATTAATTTTACCAGATATCATTTTGCCAATGTGTTAAAAAAATCTGTTGATGAAAGTCCTCCTAAAAAAAACAATATAAATCTAGATAATTTTAAAAAAGAATGTGAAGACCTTGGATTTAAACCAAAGACTGAAAAATTTGGTGAATGTGTTCTACGCTTGGTTGAATCTTCAAAAAGATAAGAATTAATTGTTGTTATTCTTTATTTATTACTGCTGGACACATGCTTATAACTATGTCAAATTTTACATCACAATAAAAACGGGGGGAAAATAAATGAAAAAATCATTTAAATTATTAAGTGGTATTGCTTTTATTCTTTCTTTATTCATCACAAATTCCTACTCAGCGGGAGATGCTGAGCAAATTAAAGCTTTAAGTAGTTTTAAAAAAACAGGATTGGATGTTAAAGGAGAAGTAATTCCACAAAATACAAAATATGCGGAAAATATTAAAAAAAATATTTTACCCAATATAAAACTACCACAAGGATTTAAAATATCTTTATTTGCTGTAGCGCCTGACGCAAGGCATATGGCAGTTGGTAGAAACAAAGGTACAGTTTGGATTGGAACAAGAAAAACCAAAGTGTGGCAAGCAACTGATAGAGACATGGACAATGTAGCTGATACGGTTGATCAATTTGCTCCAACGGTTAAGTTTGATATTCCAAACGGACCTTGTTACAGCGATGATGGACATTTATATATCGCAGAGAGAAACAGAGTATTATGGTTCCCTGCTGCAGAATACTTTATGGAAAGTCCAGATACCGTAGCCATTCCTATTATTGATCAAGGAAAATTAATTCCAGAAGCTGAAGAGTCTTATAATCACACAGCAAGAGTTTGTGCGATTAGTAAAAAAGATAATAAGCTTTACGTAAGTATGGGACAGCCATTCAACGTAGCTGGACCAGAAAAGTATCCATTATATGATCAAGTAGGTATTGGTGGTATTATTCGATTTAATCGTTTTCCAGGAAAATTGGATAGAGAAGTAGTCGCTATTGGAATTAGAAATTCAGTAGGACATGCGTTTAATCCAAAAGATGGATCACTTTGGTTTACAGATAATCAGGTAGACGGAATGGGTGATGAAACGCCTCCAGGAGAATTGAACAGAGCTCCAAGATTAGCGAGCAATGTTTGGTATGGCCACCCATATTATGGTGGAGGAAATGTTCGAACAAACGAATATAAAGACAAACCAATACCAGAAGAATATGCTAAAAATTATGTGAAGCCTCAAGTTGAAATGATTGCCCATGCGGCAGACTTAGGAATGATGTTTTACACTGGAAAAATGTTTCCAAAAAAATATCACAACGCAATTTTTAGTGCTCAACATGGTTCATGGAATGCTGTGAAACCACGTGGTGCTAGAGTTATGGTAACTTACTTAGACAGCAAAGGAAACGCTCAAAAAACGGAACCTTTCGCTGAGGGTTGGATGACAGATATGGGAACCTATTTGGGCAGACCTGTAGATGTCCAACAATATGTAGATGGCTCTTTATTAGTTTCTGACGATAAAGCAGGAGTTATATACAGAATCACTTACGAAGGTAAAAAGTAAGTAATTAATTATATTTATGAGCCGGCTAAAACCGGCTCATAAAATTCATATAAAAATCAGAAGCTATAAATGAAAAAAATTTATTATTTAGTATTATTGTTGTTTTTATTTTCATCGCAAAATGTTGAAGCTGCAAGTGATCAAGAAAAAAAAGTTTGCAGTGGTGGATTGTCTATTTATGATAAAAATGGAGAAATAAAAGTTGTTAGACCAAGCACATGTATTACCGAAAAAGAATATCAAGCTTATTTAAAATCCCCAGATTATCTTTGCCAATATTACTTAAAATCTATTTGGAAAGAGTCAGAAAGACCTTATGGTAAAAAACAATATCAATATACAGAAGAAAAATTGAAAAAAATTAAACAGTTAAAAGAAGAAGGTAAGACACTGTGTGATTCTGGAAAATTAGCAGAAGGGGAAGCCAAACTCAAAGAAGCCATTACCATTATAAGTTTTACCAGAATGAACTAGATGAAATTGTTTAAAGTATTCTTTTTCATTATCATCTTAGTTAGCAGTGCAGATGCTGCAGACCCAAAGAAAAGTAATGATTGGATGAGAGATTTAGATAAAGTTGTTAAAGATTCAGGTAGAGCGTACTGGTTAAATAAAAATTCTCCCAATCAATCAACAGAACTTTCAGCTGAATTAAAAGAAGGTAAAAGAATTGCAATGACAGTTTGTGGAAGTTGTCACGGAGTAGATGGAATTGCAACAGGAGCTGGCAATTCTGCTATTGTCCCTAATATTATTGCTCAAAATAAAGAATATTTAACCGAAAGACTTAAAGGATATAAATCTGGGAAAATTAAGCATGATCAAATGAGTATGATTGCTCAAATGATTTCAGAAAAAGATATTGATAGTGTTGCATCTTGGTACTCTTCTCTGCAAGTAATTGTTGCCGACCCTAAATTGCCAGAAAAGCTTTATTAATTATTTATTTATATAATTTTTAAGTTCAGCGTATTCTTCGCATCTACAATTTTCTAATTTTTTTAAAGTGGCGTTAGCAAGATCTAATCTGTTTGTATCTACGTAGAGCTCTCCAATATATTCAAGTGCTCCTCTATGGTTAGGGTCAATCGACAAAGCTTTAAGGTAATATTCTTCCGCCTTAGGAAAATTTTTTGTTTTTCGTAAAGCAAAAGCATAATGAGTTAATATATCAGGATCTGCTTGATATTTATTTTTTTTTAAAATTTCCTCTAAGGCTTTAATGGCGTCATTGTATTTTTCTTCTTTAATCATTTTTACGATAGAAGTGTAAGAAGATGGTTTTACCACCTCATTCGTGGAATCCGTTCCAGCTGCTTGAGCAGAATTAATTAAAAGCAAAAATAAACTAACAAAGACAGTAATTTTTTTCATAAAATGATGTTTTACTTAATTTTGACAAATATCTATAACAAACCTCTTGATATGGAAAGTATATATAAATCAGATGTAGTAGTTGTTGGTTCAGGAATTTCTGGATTAATGGTTGCAATTTCGCTCTATCCAAGAAAAGTAACTTTAGTCACAAAAAAAAAATTAGGAGAAATGTCTTCTAGTTCGTGGGCTCAAGGGGGTATTGCAGCAGCCGTAGGAAAGGATGATCATCCGGATATTCATTATGCTGATACAATTAAAGCAAGCTCAGGGTTAAACAATAAAGATGCTGTGAAGATGATAACTTCAGAAGCATTGGAGATAGTTTCTTTTTTAGAAAAAATTAACATTCCTTTTGATAAAGACAAAAATAATAATTTTTATCTTTCAATTGAAGCAGCACATTCGAGAAGACGAGTATTAAAAATTAATGGTGATCAATCCGGTAAATTTATTGTTCAAAAATTAATAGAGTATGCGAAATCACAAGATCACATTACTTTTGTCGAAGATGTATCCGTAGATCATATTGTGCAAAACGAACATGCTTGCGAGGGTATTGTTGGACATATCAATAAACCAGGTGTCGTTGATAATTTTATTTTTCTACAAGCGCCCAATGTTGTTCTTGCTACTGGTGGCATAGGTAGCATTTATGCTCATACTACAAATCCAAGAGATATTTATGGAGAAGGAATAGCTATGGCTGCTAAAGCGGGAGCAAGACTTAAGGATATGGAATTTGTGCAGTTTCATCCCACCGCATTAGACATTGGTTTGGATCCTGCCCCATTGCTAACGGAGGCAATAAGAGGTGAGGGAGCCTTTTTGGTGGATGAAGATCAAAATAGATTTATGTTGGGTGTTCATCCAGACAAAGAACTTGCCCCAAGAGATGTAGTTGCTAGAACAATTTTCAAAGAACAAGAAAGAGGAAGATCTACTTTTTTAGATTGTAGGCATTTTTCAAAAGGAAATTTTAAAATAATGTTTCCCACAGCAAATGAGTTTTTGACAAAAGCAAATATTGATCCAGAAAAAGATTTAATCCCAATAATTCCAGCTGCCCATTATCACATGGGGGGTATCAAAGTTGATTTAACAGGACAAAGCACTATGAAGGGACTGTGGGCATGTGGAGAAGCAAGTTCCACAGGTGCACATGGAGCAAATAGATTGGCTAGTAACTCTTTATTAGAAGCGTTTGTCTTTGCAAGAAAAATTGCAGATACAATTAATTCTAAAACAATCAGCTCAACCAAATTACAGAAAATTAATATTGAAAATTATTTTCCCAAAGAAAAAACCTTAAGCAAAGTAAGAGCAAAAAAATATATATGGCAACTGAGATCTAATATGACCAGAAATGTTGGATTGGAAAGAAGCAAGCAGAGTTTAACCCAAGCCTTTATAGAGTTTGATAGAATCGAAAGAGAGTCGAAGCATTTATCTGCTAAATTAAAAGATATGCTTCTTGTTTCTAGGCTAATTACTTATGCAGCGTTATTAAGGCAGGAGAGTAGAGGAACTCATTTTAGAAATGATTTTTTAGAGACAGTCTCTCATTATAATAAAAGTTTAGATTTTGATATAAATGATATGACAAATTTTTTAAATCATAATACTAATAAAACAATAATTAAATCAGCTTAGAATTATCTATGAGAACTGTGTATGTAAACGGAGAGTTTGTTTTAGAAAAGGATGCCAAAGTTTCTATTTTTGACAGAGCTTTTTTATTTGCGGATGCAGTTTATGAGGTTACTTCCGTTTTGAATGGAAAGTTAGTGGATTTTGATAATCATATGAAACGATTACATCGTTCTATGAAAGAATTAAATTTTGGCACAAAAATAAAAGAAAAAGAATTTTTAGAATTTCATAGAAAGTTAGTAAGTTTAAATAAAATAAATGAAGGAATTGTTTATTTACAAGTAAGTAGAGGTGTTGCAGAAAGAGATTTTGCCTTCCCACCATCAGATACTGAATTAACAATTACCGCATTTACGCAAAAGAAAAAATTAATTGATAATAAAACTGCTAAAGAAGGTATTACGATTATTACTGTCGATGATTTGAGATGGAAACGATGTGATATTAAAACTATCCAGCTTTTATATCCGTCCATCGCCAAAACAGAAGCCATGAAAAAAGGAGCAGATGATGCCTGGATGACTCAAAATGGATATATAATGGAAGGCACATCCAATAACGCATGGATTATTAAAGGAAAAACAATCTATACACGGGAAGCTGATAATTTAATTTTAAGTGGAATTACTAGACGGGCAGTTATCGAGGTAGCTGAGAAATTGAATTATAAAATAATTCATAAGCAGTTTACGGTTCAAGAGGCTGAAAATGCAGATGAAGCTTTTATTACATCAGCTACTGCTTTTGTTACCCCCGTAGTAAAAATTAACAACACTAGAATAAGCAAGGGAAAACCAGGTATATTTACTCAATCATTAAGAGAAGCCTACATTCAGCAAGCATTAGCAACGTTAAAGTAATATAGAATCGTATTACGCGATTCCCCAAAAAAGTAATTTTAATTTTGAGCAAATACCCCTAACACTTTAGTAAGTGTGCTTTAGTTTT
>Ga0222714_10001975_pt1 | contig 22471 bp, 13 predicted proteins | sample C33_3DmetaG_FD_165048 | JGI IMG/M metagenome (GOLD analysis project Ga0222714, IMG submission 165048) | Estuarine water microbial communities from San Francisco Bay, California, United States - C33_3D | ecosystem: Environmental > Aquatic > Marine > Unclassified | place: USA: California...
GGTCTCCCATCGCACGGGGCGGACGCCTTGGCTGGCGACCACGACATGCCCATGTGTCTGCTTGGCGATGGGTCGGTAACCTTTGAAATCCTTGAAGGGCTCGCCGAGCGCATGGGCGGAGAGGAATACCGCCGTGGTCGCACCGCCTCCGAGTTCCACCTGTAAGTGCACCTGACTGGCAACGGTGAGCTGCGGGATTTCCAGGAAGAGCCGGCGGCCGCCCTCCATGAGATGCGCCGACGCCACGCTGAGCACGTCATGCCCGGCGACGGAGGGATGTCTGACCGAATACTCCGGCGATCCGTAAGCCCGGCCGTACAGGTAGTTCCAAGCCTGCGCGAAGTGCCGGCCGGCTTGCGCGGCCTCGGCGCCCAAGGGAGCATCGAAACTCAGCATGACGCCGTTGTCGCGGACTTCATGGCCGACCAACACGGGCACGCCGCCGATGTGCCTCACGCGCTGAAGACTCCCGTCGTCAGGCGTGTAACTTCCCCACCCTTGCATGCCGCTGACGTATAGGTGACCGTCCTTTCGGTTGAAACGCAGATGCTGGGCTCCCGAACGCATCGCGCCGCTGAGCCGCTGGGCCGCCCCTTGCCAGACGCCACCGACCTTCTGCCGGCTGACGACCCATACGCTGCCGGTCCCGAAGGAAGCATGCAGCAGATTGCCCTGCCCGCGCAGCTTCGGCCAAGCATCGTCGCCCAGGTAAACCTGCCCCGAACTGGAGTTGTCTTCGCCACGGGGCAGCTGAAGCAACGGGACCGTCGGTGACTTGCCGTCCCGCGGTCCGCCCGCCCCGAAATGGGCGCCTTCATTGTAACCGACCTCGATCTCGCAGATCGCCGAGGCGGGCGTCCAATCTCCTTCCTGGACGCTGCTGCTGACGAATCGTCCCGCCGCTTCCACGCCGATCCCGTTGGGGTTGCGCAGCCCGGTCGCCAGGACCTCCACCTTGTCCGGCGGCGTCAGCCTGAGCACGCCTTGCTTGCCGGAGGCGGTGTAGAACCTGCCCTGATCATCCCTGTCGAGTCCGGCGATGAAGTCATGGCCGCCCGGCGAGGTCTCATAAGCGGACATGACGTTTTCATAATAGTCGGCTTCACGGTCGCCGTTGAGATCATGCAGCCGGGTGATCTGGTCACGCCCCAGCACCAGGACCTTGCCGTCCACGACCTTGATTCCCAGCGGCTGATGAAGGCCGGTAGCGAAACGCTTCCAGCTCACCTTGCGCAGGCCGGCATCCAATCCGCCGACCAGCCAGACCTCTCCGGTCATGGTGCAGACGGCCGCCGATCCGTCTTCGAAGAAATCAAGGCCGCTGAGGAAGAAAAGCGTGCCATAAGGATTATCAAACGGGACCCGGATGGTATCCACGGCGAACGGCTTGCGGTCGCCGATGATTCCTTGGGTCTCCAGCTCACGCGTCCAACGGGCCGGCCCACCTAGCGTCAACGGCTGGAGCTTGGCCTCATCTTCCTCCCACGCGGAGACGAGCCGACGCTTCCCGTCGCGCTGATATGAGAAGATGACTTCCTCCCCGTGACGGTAGAGTCCGAGATAGCGGTCGCCGGGTTTGGCTGCCGTCGGCTTCTGGGCGAAGGTGACCTTGCCCGCGATGGCGGGACCAGAAGCCATGCCATGCCGCGCTTCGCTGAGTTTGACGAAGCCACCCTGCCACCGAAGCGGGAAAGAGAGGCTGACGGGGTCAAAACAGGCGGCTTCCTCCCCTTTCTTCACGGCGATCCCTTTGGGCACCATGACCGCGCCGTTTCGGATGACGCCGCTGAACAGGACGCCTTTGTCCGCAAGATTCCAACGGGCGTCTTTCCACGTGACGGCATCGTTCTGGTTGCCCCAATGACCCTGCCTGCCGCCGTCGAGCCCCGGATAGCCGGGGATGAGCGTCACGTCCTTGCCTCGGAAAGCCGCGGCTTGCTTGGCGTAGAAATCAAAGATGCGGTCGCGGTTGACTGAGTGATCCGCGAAAACGTCGTCCGTGGGGTCCAACGGCGCCTTCGCAGGCTCATAGTCAGGCATGGCCGGGGCCGGCGGCGGGACATGGACCGCCCCGAGGTCATCGAACGACCAAAGCGCGATGGTGTTGTCCATGCGCGCCCGCGGGCCTTCGACCTTCCGGGGCTTCATGACTCCGCGGGAGATGCGCACATCGTCGATGACCCCATCGCAACCAAGGGTGCCTTCGACCAACCGGCCGAGGGCGACCTTGTCCGGCGTCGGCCCCGAAGCGGCGACCGGAGGCTTGCGCGAGAGGACTTCGCGCCCATCGACCCACAGCGTCACGGCTTCGTCGCTGAAACTGACGAGCAGGTCATGCCATTTCCCGTCCGTGATCTCGACCTGACTCCGATACTCGCCGCCGCGTCCGGGAAGATAGACGCTGAAACGTCCGGAGGCGGCATAACTGTAGATCTCCCAATGAAGCGGGCTGGCCTTGGGTCCGCCCGCCGCGAGGATGTTGAAGCGTTGCTTGCCCTCCAGCTTGCACCGTAGCTCGACGGTGAAAGGCCAGCGGAAGAAATCCTCCGTCGCCGGGTGCACCTGACCGCCGCGCAAAGCCTTGCCGAACTCGGCAGCCAAGGAAGGTACGCCCCCTAAGCTTGTGCCTTGAACAGGCATCGCGGGCGCCGCCTGGACGGCATAGGTGCGATACTTGGGCTTTGGACCTGGCGGCAGGTCATCCAGCTGCGGGACGAGGTGACGAAGCCCGTCGAGGTTATCCAGGAGTCGTCCCTCGGCATCCTCCATGGTGTGGTTCAGGATGCCGATCGGACCGGCATAGCCGCTGGCCCGGACCTGTCGGAGCACCTTGAGGTCTTCGGTCCCGGCCCCGATGGGCAAGATCTTACGGCCCTTCGTGTCTCCGGCGACGTCCATGCCGTTGAGGTTCAGGCAGAGCAGATGAGGTAGCATCCGCTTCAAGGCTTCGTCCAACCGGGCGAGATGCCCGTGGCCATGGTGGAGGTTATAGACGATGCCGACGTTCGTGACGGCGTGGTGCTTCTGCAGGTATTCGCAGACGGCGACCATGTTCTCGGGCTCGCCCGACCAGCCGCCATGATTATAAAGCGCGACCTTGCTGCCGATCTTCGCGGCCTTGGCGATCACGGGCAGGAGTCCTTCGGCGGCGTTCTTCACCTTGGCTTCCTGCGTATCGCCTTTGTTGCCGGCCATCACCCAGATCTGGGGACGCAGCCGATGTTTCTCGAAAAGGGCGAACGCCTGGTCATGCGTCGACCAGAAGGCGAAGAATTCGATGCCATGCTTCTTGTAGGCGAGGATCTCGGCCTCGAATTCCGGGACATGCTCCTGGCGCCAATCGTAGGCGACCTTGGTGAGGCCCATCTTGGCGACCATCGCCGCTCGCTGCTCGGGCGTGCGCTTCTGATTGTCGAACGGCACGATGCACCAGGCCGCCAGGTTCTTCAGCTCATACAGCGGCTCCGCGGCGGGCAGGGCCAGCAAGCTCAGCATGAACGCAAAAAGCACTCTCATGGGGGTCAGACTAAGACAACGCAGCCGCCCCAAGGTTACCAGCCTTTCCGAACCAAACGCCCGCCACCCCAAAGGCCTCAGCGCTTACTTTTGCACCTTTGCACGCGTCGAAGCCGCATTTGCTCCTTTGCACGATCCCTTGCCGCTCTCGCCAACCGGCCAACTGTTCAACCGATCAACTCGTCATGCCCCTCGCACGCTTCGCGTGCGTTCATCTTCCCACATGCCTCAGCACGGCCTGGGTCATGCCGTCACGGGCAGCCTGCGAATGGCTATGGCCGCTGGGGATGTCGTCGTAGATCTGCTTGGGGATAGGGAGCTGGTTATAGGCAGCGTAGATGCTCGTCGGCGGACAGGTGGTGTCGATGAAGCCGACGGTGAAATAGGCGCCTTTGGCCTTGGTGCGGGCGGCGAAGTTGACGCAGTCGACGTAACGCGCCGCTTCGACGACCTTCATGTCCGGCTTGCCGTCCAAGACCGGGACGATCTTCGGCCAGCCCGCGATCCGGTTAGCGAGCATGCCGCTGTGGTCGCAGCCCGCCGGCACGCCGGCGGCGAAGAAGGTGACCCGTCCGTCGATGCCGGCCGCGGCGATGGCCTGATAGCCGCCCTGGCTGGCGCCCGAGACGACCACGTGCTTGCCGTCCCACTCCGGCTGCGCGGTGAGTACGTCGATCGCTCTTACGAGGCGCAGCATCATGCCGGTGAAATAGCCTTTCTCGCGGTCGTTCCGATTCTCGTATCGATAGCCTTTCATGGGCCCGGCGTAGAGGTCGGCGTAATACTGGCGAGGCTTGCCGTTCGGCAGGCCGTGCGCGTTCATGTCCATGGCCAGGAAGCCTCTGGCGGCCCAGCTCGCCGAACCGCCGAGCGAACTGTCGTTCACGCCGGCGCCGTGCACGGTCAGGATGATGGGCAGGCTCCTGGGTTTCGCCCCGACCGGCTTGGCCATGTAGGCCGAGATCGGCTGGCCCAGCGCCGTCGCGGTGACGTCGAAGGATTCCACGCCAGCCGTCGGCGCCTTGACGGGACGGATCGAAGGCTCAACGGGCACCGCGGCCAGTTTCTGCTTCATGCTCCCCCAGAAGGCGTCGAAATCGTCCGGCACCGGCAGGCTGGGCTTGATCGAAGTCGGGTCGATGGCGGCGCCCCCGAGCCCTACGACGGGAGCGGCCTTGGCCTTGGGGCCGGCACGATAGACGGCGCGGACCTGGATGAATCCAGGTTCGTCCAACGAACCGACGGCGACGGCCTTGCCGTCCCGCAGCTCGGTCACGCCCTTCTGCTCCGTCGGGAGGCCGTCCTTCACGATCGTCCACTCGACGACGCCGGCGGCCGGCTTGCCCTGGTCGGTGACTCTCAGTTGGAAGACCACCTTCTCGCCCTGACGATAGGTGGCGTCCTTCCGCTCGGCCCGCGCGGCGATCTTGATGGGAGATTCCGGCTCGGCCTTCTTGGCATTCTGGGCGTAAAGCGGCTGCCAAAGCAGCGCCGCGACGAGGGGTAGCAGTCGGGTCATATCGTTGTGATGCCACCACCCCGCCCCTCCGTCAAACCCTTGCGCCACCCCCGATACTCCGGACTCAATACTCCATACTCAATGAAACGCGCCCTTCTCCTCTCCCTCCTCTCCCTCTCCGCCACCGCCGCCGACTACTTCCCGCCTTCCGACGCCCAAGGCGGCTGGCGCACGCCGAAGGACGCCGCGGAGGCCCGCGCCCTCGCCGGCATCGATCTCGAACGCCTCGAACAGGCCTACCGCGCGGTCGAACGCTCCAATACGGAGAACGGCGGCCTGGTGGTGATCTCCAAGGGCTACCTGGTCTTCGAGAAATATTTCGGCAAGGCGCACCGCAACGCCAACCCGGACATGGCTTCCACGGGCAAGGCTTTCACGAGCATCGCCTGCGGTGTCATGCTGCAGGAGTTCAAGTCGAAGATTCCGCAGGGTCTCGATACGAAGGTGTACACGAAGGAGTTCCTGCCGGAGGCGTTCCCTCTGCGCGACCCCCGCGAGGCCGACATCACCCTCGGCCACCTGCTCTGCATGACGTCCGGCCACAACGGCGAAGGCCAGACACCCTCCGCCGTCATCCGCGGTGCGGCCCAGCCGCTCAAGCCCACCAAGGGCCAGGACATCCGCGACGTCGACGGTTCCTCCCTGCGCGTGCCGCTCTGGACGGCCCCGGGCGAAGGCTACTCCTATTCCTCGCCGGCCCCGCACATCGCCTCGATGGTGCTCCGTCGCGTGACGGGCAAGGAGCTTCCGGCGTACATCGACGAGAAGTTCGGCCAGCCGATGGGCTGGGGTCCTTGGGGCTACTGCCTCTACCGCGGCGAGGTGACGATGGCCCACGCCAACGGCGCCGGCTCCATCGCCCTCCGCGCCACCGACGCCGCCCGCTTCGGCTACTGCCTCGCGCAAGGCGGACGCTGGAAGGAGCAACAGCTCATCCCGGCCGATTACATCAAGCTCTGCCAGCAATCCCTGCCCTACAACCCGCACTTCCCGTTCAGCCTGCAGTTCGAACACAACCAGGCCGGACAGATCGTCGGCGCGCCGCGCGATGCGTTCTACAAGACGGGCGCCGGCGGCTTCTGCCTCTACGTCGTGCCCTCCCTCGACCTGGTGATCTACAAACTGGGCGGCAAGGACGGCCAGTGGAACCCGGACCTCACCCGCATCCCGCAGCCCCCGGACTCCTTCGGCTCGCATACCACGCCCCCTCCCCCTCCGAAGAACGGCGCCTACGAGAACTACAGCATCCCGCGCGTCCTTGAGATGGTCTGCCAGGCGACGGTCCGCTGAAGGATCACTTGGCCTTCTTCTTGGCTTTGCCCTTCTTCTTGCCCGGAGCTCCTCCGCCGTCCTCGGCCTCGCCACCCTTGCCGCGTGGCAGATCGGGCGCGTCCTTCGTCGGGATGAACTTCGCCAGCTCGGCCTTCTTCGCCGCCATCTCCGGCTTGGCCGCAAGGTTGACGTATTCCAACGGGTCCGCGGCGTCGTGGTAAAGTTCTTCGGTGCCGTCCGCATAGCGGATATATCGCCAGTCCTCCGTGCGCACGGCATGGTTACCCTTCATCCACGTGGTCACGGCCGGTAGCTGCCACGCCGCGGCCGGGTCACGCAACAGGACGCTGATGTCGGCGCCTTCCAGATGGGCGGGCGCCGGGATGCCCGCCAAGGAACAGAGTGTCGGATAGATCGAAGCATGATCGACCGGACGGGCGCATAGGCCGCCGGCCTTCGTCACGCCAGGCGCCTTCCAGATGAAGACGGTCCGCGTGGGCTCCTCCCAGAGCGCGAACTTACGCCAGTGCTCCTTCTCGCCCAGGCTCCAGCCGTGATCGCTCCAGAGGCAGAGGATGGTGTTTTCCTTTTCGGGCGACTTCTCCCAGGCATCGATGAGGCGACCTACCTCGTAGTCGCAGAAAGCGATCGTAGCGAGATAGGCCTGCACGGCCTCCTTCCATCGTCCCGACTTGAGGATGTCCGCATGGTCGCCGGTCGGCTTGGCGATCTTGACGCCGGCCGCGGGCACGTCACCCAGGTCGCCTTCCATGTGTGGCGGCAGCTGGATCTGCTCCAGCGGAAAAAGGTCGAACCACTTCTTGGGCACGTTCCAAGGCATGTGCGGCTTCACCAGGCCTGCGGCGATGAACCAGGGCTTCTCATGCTTCTGCGACATCTTCTCGATGCACCAGCTGACGACGGCGTGATCAGGCATCTCCTCATCCGTGCCGGCCAAGGGGGCGAACTTGATGCCACCGACGCCGTCGTTCTTGGCTTCGGCATGCAACTTCATGGCTCCTCCCTTGCCCGGGTAATAATCATCGAAATATCCGCCGCGATCGCCCGCACCGTGGTAGATCTTGCCGGCGCCGTAGACGACATAGCCGTTCTTCGCCAAATGGGTGTTAAGCAGCTTGTCTTCGCCGATACCGGGCCGCCAGTTCTGGTTGTTCTCGTAGCAACCGGTGCTGCTCGGGCGCAGGCCGGACATCAAGGAGGCCCGCGAGGGGTTGCACGAGGGAGCGGTGCAATAGGCTCGGGTGAAAGCGACGCCCATCTTGGCCAGGCGATCGATGTTCGGCGTCTTGGTCTGGTTGTTGCGACCGAGGAAGCCGACCCAGTGGTTCAGGTCGTCGATCGGAATGAACAAGATGTTCGGTTTCTTCGCCGGCTCGGCGGCCGACAAGGAGAACACCATGGCTAACAAGGCCCAGATTGTTCGCATGCCGACAGGATGCCCTGCCCGGCTCGCAAGTAAAGCCATGTCTATAGCCGATGGTTGCTTCCGCGGAGCCACCGTCCATGTTGACGCCATGCGAACCCCTGCGCTGCTCATCGCCCTGCTCGGCTGGCTGTCCTTGCCGGCCGCTCAGCCGAACATCCTGCTCATCATGGTCGATGACATGGGGTGGTCCGACCTCGGCTGCTATGGCGGCGAGATCCCCACGCCGAACATCGACGGGCTGGCCAGGCAAGGCGTGCGCTTCACGCAGTTCTACAACACGGCGCGCTGCAGCACCACCCGCGCATCCCTGCTCACCGGGCTCTACCCCCATCAGGCCGGGATGGGCTTCCTCGACGGGATGCGGATCCCGACCTCGCTCGGCACCCACGGCCGCCTCCACGACCGCGCGGTGACGATCGCCCAGGTGCTGGGCTCCGCCGGCTACCATACGTCGATGGTCGGCAAGTGGCACCTCGGCCAGCAGGCCGGCACGACGCCTTGGAACAAGGGCTTCCAACGCACGGCCACGACCCGCTACGGCGAACTCTACTTCCCGCACGAAAAACATAAGCCGGGCACGGAATTCGTCTACCTCGACGGCGTCGAGACGCCCGCCGAAGACCCGAAGGTCGGCTCCGGCGAATGGTATTCGACGTTCATGTTCACCGATTGGGCCCTGAGGTTCGTCGACGACGCGAAGCAGCAGCAGAAGCCTTTCTTCCTGTATTTCGCCCATGGCGCCCCGCACTTCCCCCTGAAGGCGCCCGCCGAGGTCATCGCGAAGTATCGCGGCAAATACAAGGGCGGCTGGGACAAGCTCCGCGCCGAACGCCACGCCCGCCAGATCGCGATGGGCCTGGTCGATCCGAAATGGCCGCTCTCGCCCCGCCCCGCGGAGGTCGCGGCCTGGGACTCCCTCTCCCCCGAGGAACAGGACCGCTATGACAACATCATGGCGGTCTACGCGGCGATGCTCGATTGCGTGGATCAGAGCGTGGGACGCATGGTCGCCGGCCTGAAGGAACGCGGGATGCTCGACGATACGCTCATCCTCTTCCTCAGCGACAACGGCGGCAACGCCGAAGGCGGCCCGCGCGGCATCAGCGAAGGCGAGGTCCTCGGCTCGGCCGATTCCAAGGTCTTCCTCGGCATGAGCTGGGCCACCCTCAACAACACGCCCTTCCGCCGGTACAAGCACTTCACCCATGAAGGCGGTATCAGCGCCCCGCTCATCGCCCACTGGCCCAAAGGGATCCCGACCGGCCGTCATGGGCAGTTGGAGAAACAGCCCGGCCATCTGATCGATGTGATGGCCACGGCGGTCGACCTTTCCGGCGCGACCTACCCCGCGACGTTCGCCGGCCACCGCATCCTGCCGATGGAGGGGATCAGCCTCCGCCCCGCCTTCGAAGGCCGGCCGCTCCATCGCGTGAAGCCGATCTTCTGGGAACACGAAGGCAATCGAGCCGTCCGCAGCGGTCCGTGGAAGGCGGTGATGAAGCTCAAGGGTCCGTGGGAACTCTACAACATCGAGGAAGACCGCACCGAGCAGCACGACCTGATCGGCGTCAACAAGGCCGTCGCCGGGCTGCTCATCCAGCAATGGGATGACTGGGCGGCCTCCAGCTTCGTCGACCCGTGGCAAGGCCCCGCCCGCAACAACTGGGGCGAGGAACCGCGCAACGGCAAGAAGGCCGGCCCGAAGCAGAAGTGACCTACTTCCCCGCCGGCAGCTCGACGACGTGGGCGTAGAAGGCGATCTGGTCGTAATCCTTCTTGTGGTTGCCGAAACCTTTGCGCAACGAGATGCGGAGCGCGTTGGTCCCGCCGGCTTGCATGACATCCGGACCCTCCTGGGCCAGCAGCCCGGCGTCCTTCGCGCCCGGACGGACGACCGCGATGTGCCCCGGGCGCGTGGCGTCCGGGTTCTTCAATGAGGCCAAGACGAGCCGGCCGTCGTTCGCCGCCGCCTGCGCCGCGACGCCGTCCGGCAACGCGACCCAGCCGGCCTTCTTGCCGGCATCGGACGCCAGCCAGTCGGACTGAGCGTTGGCCAGGCCGACGACTCCGTGCTCCGGCGGCCGCAGCAAAGGAATCGCCAGACGGTCCGCGACGGCGGCCACGAACTGGCTGCAGTGCGTATGCTTGCTCTTGGCGTCCTTGATCGGCTGACCGGTCGGCAAGCCTGTCTTCCAATCGACGATCGCCCCCGGGAGCCAAAGCTTGTCGACCTCCATGGCCTCGAGGCGCTTCCACAGCTCCTCGGTCGGGCCCTTGCTCCGGGCAACCCAGCGGGCTGCTTTCTCGACCAAGGGCTCCAAGCCTGCGGTCTGCTCGGGATGCGGACTCGAAACGAAGACCCGGCCAAGCCCGTAGGCGGCCCTCACCATCGCCGGCGAATTGACCATGACACCGACCGGGGTGCCGTTCTCCGCCAGTTCGGTGCGGAAAGAGACCAAGGTCTCGAAACCCGGCAGCTCCTTGCGGACGTCCGCCTTGATGATCGGGCCGTTGACGTAGCGCACGCCTCGATCGGTCAGTTTCACGCCGAAGGCTTCGCCCTCGACCTTCACCTCGCCCTGCCCCCGCCGCCATTTGGACGAGACGGTCTTGGCGTTCAGGACGCCGACCCCCCACTCGAAACCGCTGCACGCCAGATAAGCCCCGGCGCAGATACCGACATACCCTCCGCCGTTACGCACGAAATCACGGACCTCCTCACGCCCCTTCTCACCTAGGCCGGCCGCCTCGGCGCTGCCGCTGCCGCCGGTGAACATCACCAGGTCATAGCCTTTAAGGCCGCCGGCCGCGATGTCCGCCCCCTTGAGCCTGGTGATCTTGATGTCGTCCGTCCTGCTCATGATTTCCGTGACGCAGGGGACGCCCTTCCCGGTCGCTCCTTTATCGTCGTAGACGGCGACCTTGATGACCCGAACTTCCGCGGCGCCCAGGCCGAGGGCAAGCAGCAGGATCGAGAAGGTGCCACGCATGAGGTTCATCGTAAGGGATGGGCCCGCTCGGCCAGCGGGAGCGTGACCTTGGCGCCACCGGCGGCGAATGAGGCGAACACCGCGAGGGTGAGCTCGACGGTCTCCCGGCCGGCTTCCGGCCCACACAGGGGCTCGCGCTTCTCGACGATCGCGGCGAGCAGGTCGCGGAGGGCGCCATGGTGTCCGCCGTTGATGACCCGGATGTCCTTGATGGGCTCCGGCTGACCGATGCCGCCGGTCGTGATCGGCGTCTTCTTGCCATCCCGTTCCAAGATGGCGAGCGGCTCTTCGTCGATCTGCAGCGAGATGACGCCTTTGGTCCCGATCAGACGAGCGCCGAACGGCATCCCCTTGGTCCAGGTGCCTTTCTTGGAATCGAAATAAAGCGGGATGCCGCTCTTGGTCTCATAACGGGCATGCACTTCGTCCCCGACGATCGGTCCGACGCCTTCGTCGCCGGGACGGATGTCGGCTTGGGTCGCGGGACGTCCCTCGACGAGGATGCTGGCCTGACACGAGGTCGCCGGGCCGGTGAAGATCGTCGCAAGGTTGAAACCGTGTCCGCCCAGCACCCATAGGTCCAAGCCGCCTCCGCGATGATCCTGCTTACCACGCACGCGGACTTCCTTGAGCTCGCCGATCTCGCCCGCTTCGACGAGTTTCTTCACGAGCGGGATGACGGGGTGGTAACGGTTGCGATGCGCGATGGCGAGGCGCACGCCCTGGGCGGCGCAGAGTTTCACGACTTCGTCCGCTTCGGCCAAGGTCCGGACGAAGGGTTTCTCGATATAGATGCCCTTCACGCCGGCGGCGACGGCCGCGAGGATCATCGCGTGATGCTCATGGATGTGCCGCGGGCAGATGGCCGCGATGTCCGGCCTGACCTCGGCCAGCATGGCCCTATAGTCGGCATAGGCTTTCACGCCCCCGAGCTTCTTGGCTTCGGCCGCCAAGCCCTTGGGGTCGGCGTCCGCGACGGCGACCACGCGGGTGCCCGGGATCTGCAACCAGACGGTGTCCTCGCCGTGGCCGTAGTTGCCCTGTCCGGTATGACCGATGACGCCGACGGTCAGCGGACTTCCGGCTCCCTGGGCCCGCAGCAAAGCCGCAGACAAGGCTAAGGCCGAAGTGGTGAGGAAATCGCGACGTTTCATGGGGTGCTCCCTTGCTGTCGTTTATCATTAATCTAGCAACCCGATAAGGGCGATGTTGTCCTAGGCAGACCGACGATGCGACCCCACCTCCTCGCCCTGACCCTCGCGCTCTGCGTGAACGCCCTTGCGGCCGAGTTCGCCGGCTACTCCGACCTCCAGGCAGCCCTCGATTCGCAACCGGGTAAAGTCATCACGCTTCCGGCCGGCGACTATCCCATCTCGCGCAAGCTGGTGCTCCGTGGCGATGGCGCGGGTCTGGCAGGTCCTGGTCGCATCATCCAGGAGAACCCCGACGAACCGATCCTCGAGATCGACGGCCTCAAGGATGTCCTCCTGCGCGACATCACCCTGACCCGTGCCCCCGGCAAGACGGTCGCCCGCAAGTCCGCCCTGCTTGCCATCCGCTGTGCCTACCTGCGTATCGATCAGGTCCGCATCCTCGACAACCAATCCCCGACCGGAGCCCTTGCCCTGCGTGAATGCCGCTTCGCCCGCGTGACCGGCTGCCTCGTCCGGAATTACATGCGCGTCTCCGTCGATGACCGCACCAGAAGCCTCGACTGGGGCTACGCCTTCAACTGCACCGATGGCACGGGCATCCAAGTAACGGCCAGCCAAGGCACGCTCATCGAAGGGAACACGGTCGTCGAAGAGATTTTCCGTCCGACCGAAGCGCTCAAGAAGGAGCACCAGCTCGGCGTCTGGACGAAGAAGAATCCGATCAAAGGAAAACTCCTCAGCCAGGAGACCTGGGACACGGGTTATACCGACAACTGGCAGCAAGGCTCAGGCATCGTGGTGACCGCACCCGAAGCCAGCGACCTGACCCGTATCCTCGGCAACCATATCGAGAACGCCGCCCAAGGCATCGATCTGCATGCTGACCACGTGATCGTGGCCCATAACGTGATCTCCAACAGTTTCATGGGGATGAAGGCCATGCATGGCTCTCGCAATGTCCTCATCACGGGCAACCAGTTCGTGAAGAACTCGCTCTGGGCGATCGGCCTGATGCCCGGCGCGGCCGCCCACCCGGGCCAGCCGGACAAGCCTGAGACCGCCAATGCCGACGGCGGCTCCGTCATCTCGGCCAACATCGTCTCGGATTTCGGCCATGGAGACGCCCGCTGGATCTGGGGTGACGATCGCTCGCCCTTCAAATTCGACACGGGTCAGCAACCCGATGACCCGCCCCTGACCGACGTCATCGTGCAAGGAAACCTCCTCCATTGCATGGCGCCCCGCGCTACCGCTACGCGGTCGTGATCGCAGGCCCCGTCGACGGTCCTAAGACGCCGCGCGGCCTGCGCTTCCACGGCAACACCCTTGCGCCCGGCAAGGATGGGGTCGCGAATCGCAAGCTGCCGGAGTGATCAACGGGTGCTCGCTGACCTCGGGTTCCTGAGGTAGTAGAACTTGCCGTCTTCGGCGCCGCCGAGGAAATCCGGGATGCCGTCCCCGTCGAAATCGACGGTGGTCGGGCTGACGTCATGGCCTTCGATGTTCTGCTTCACGAGCGGGCCTTCGTCCTTGAACAGCCAGCAGCCGTCCTTGAACCCGACCTGCCGGAGCAGGTTCGCGCTGGAGGAATTGAGCAGGAAGTCGGCCTTGCCGTCCCCATCCCAGTCGGTGACGCACAGTTTGCGACGACCGCTGCGTCCGGCGACGCCCTTGCTCAGCTGCAAGGGTTTGCCGTCCTCGCCGCAGAAAGCCCGACGAGGCGCCCGGAGCACGAGCCTACCCTCGACCTTGGCCCGCTCGAAGTAGGCGAGATAACCCTCCTGATCCAACATCACGAGGTCGGTGAGTCCGTCCTTGTTCCAATCGGTAGCGACCGGTGTCGTCCGCCACTGGGTGAGCAAGGCCTTGCCTTTCGGCTTCATCCAGCCCCAGGCGAGCGCCGGCTGGGCGCCCTGCCATTCGACCTCGATCGGCGCGGCGGCGGCGAGCTTGGACTCCTTGCGCGTGCCGACGTTCCGATACCAGACGACCTTGCCGAGGATGGAATTGACGATGAGGTCCGGCAGGCCGTCGCCGTCCCAATCCGCGACGGTCTGCGTGGTGTAGCCCCACTTGGCTTCGGCGGGCCCCTGGATGCTGCCGTTCTGTCCGGCCATGATCCGCAAGGTCTTGCCGTCCGCCTGCAGCAGCTTGGGCGCGGCGAACTTGGGCTTGGCGACGCCCGACCCGCTGAGGTTCTCGAAGAAGGCCACGTAGCCGGCGGTGTTGCCGGAGATGATGTCGACGTCCCCGTCACCGTCCCAATCAAAACCGACCGGGGTGGCCAGGGCGCCGAACTTGATGTCATCCGCCTGCTGCTTGAAATACTTGGGCGGGAGGAACAGCGGCGTGTGGTCGGCGGTGAACTTGCCGGTGTTCTCGATCAAGGCGACCCGTCCATCTTCGTCTCCGACCACGAGGTCCAGCTTGCCGTCCTTGTTCCAGTCGAAGGCGACGGGAGTGATCATCTCGAGGTCCATGGTCAGGGCCCGCGGCGAGCCCGGCAGTTTCTTCGCCTCCGCCGTCGCCTTCCAGGCCGACGAGCGGGCGCCGGTGGTGATGTCCGGCGGCAAGGTCAGCCGTCGTCCGGCCGCATAGCTCGGCTCGGTGCGTGACCCGATGTTCTCGAAATAGGTGAAGCCGTCCAGGAACTCGCCGCAAAGCAGGTCGAGGTCGCCGTCACCATCGAAGTCCGCGAAGTTCGGCGAGGGCCAGCCGAAGACTTCGAGATCCTTGCCGCCGGCGGACACCTTCGTCGGACGTCCATATTTGGGCTGTTCGTTCGAGCCTTCGTTCCGGACGACGTACACGAATCCACGCAGCGGGCCTTTGATCCAGACGCCTTTCTCGTTATACGCATTGTCCCAACCGTAGTCCGTCCAATCTCCGACGCCGATGATGACGTCGGTCCGGCCGTCGCCGTCATAGTCGGCATACTTCCACATATTGGCGCGCACCTTGTTCGGATGGACGTTCGCAGGGATGGGCAGCTTCTTGCCTGATTCGAGACCGGTGGCGGCGAAATCAGGGTACTCGACGCCGGGCGACAGCACCCGCGGCTTGCCATCGGCGCCCTGGCTGAGCTCGACGTTCTGCATGCCTTTGCTGATCCGCACACCGGGCTTGAAGACGGGCAACGGGCGCTTGGCGGTATCCGCGTCCGCCCGGAAGACATAGACGCCGTTCGAAGGCTTGTCGGGGCAGTTGACGACGAGCTCATATTTACCGTCGCCATCGACGTCCACGGGCAAGGGCCAGGCCCACAGGCCGACACCGAGATCCACGACGAGTCCGGGATTGTTATATTTCAGACGCTCCAAGCCGGCCTGGCCGGATGAGTCAGCCGCCTTCGGCCAGGCCGAACCTGCCATCGGCTTCGCGACGATCCTGGTCGGGTCCACGACGACATGCTTGGCGAGCTTGCGCTTCCACGTGTAGGTGACGTGGACGAGTCCGTCCGACGACTGGATGATGGCCGGGTAGCTGAACTCGGCCTTAGGCTCGTCTTCCAAGACCATCGCGGCTTCCCACGTGATGCCGTCCTTGCTGACCGCGAGGTTCAGCGGACTGCGTCCCTTGGCGGTGTGATTATAGATCAGGAGATGGCGTCCGTCCTTCAGGGTGACGGCGTCCGTGCCCGAATTCGGATTGGGTAGGTCGATCAGCTCGACCTTGGACCAGGCGGCCCCCTGGTCGCTTGAGATGGTACTGAAGACCTTGCCGTTCCGGGTCCGACCCATCGACAGGAGCGATCCGTCCTTCAGGAACAGGATGCTGGGCTGGATCGAAGCAGGATCGCCCTGCCCTTGCTCGACTTTGATCCTCTCCCAGCTGACCCCGTTGTCGCGGCTCCGTTCGAAATGGATCTGCCATGAGGGGCCGACCTTCAGGCCTTCGGCGCTGCTGCCGGAGAGGATCGTGCCGTCCTTCAGCTGGACGGGCTTGTTCTTGATCGGACCCAGGATGCCCTCCGGCAGCCGACGTGCTTCCCCCCAAGTCTTGCCGTTATCGTCGCTCAGACGGAGCAAGCCCCACCATTCGACCGGGTTGGGGCCGACCTTGTAATATAACTGGAGCGGGCCTTCCTTGGGCTGAAACAGGACCGGATTCCAACACGGGAAACGTTTGCCGTCCGGCTGGAGTCCTTCGGCCACCTTGGCCGGCGCCGTCCACTTGCCATCGACGAACCTGGCCGTCCAGATGGAGACGTCCGGCTTACCTTCGGCTTCGCCCGCGAACCACGCCGCGACCAGCGTACCGTCCCGAGCCTCGACGATCGTCGTCGCATGACAGCTGGGTACGGGGTTGGTCTCGAAGATGAACTCCGAACGGACCAAGCCGGGCTCGGCGGCGAAGGCGGCGATTCCTGCGGACAACAAAGCAAAGACGGCGCGCATGGTCATTTCTTCTTGGACGGCTGTTTCTTGCCCGAGCCGGCCTGCCAGACGGGCTTCCAGTCCGCGGACTCGGTCCGGGCCGTCAGGAGATAGTCGCCGATCCGACGGGCGATTTCGGGATGCTCCCCGGCGACGTCTTTCTGCTCGGCGATGTCGTTGCGCAGGTCATAAACCCGCACCGGACGGTCCGGCGCGCCGCCGCGGATGCCTTTCCATCGTCCGTCCAACAAGGCGGCTTGCTTGAACCCACCTTCGTGGAATTCCCAATAGAGGAAGTCATGGGCGGGCTGCGTACCCTGCCCGGTCAAGGTCGGGACGAAACTGAGCGAGTCCAGCCCGGCAGGCGCGTCCTTGCCGGCCAGGACCGACGCGGTCGCGAAGAAGTCCCCGGCGTAGGCGACATGCCCGGTCTCGCGACCCGGAGCGATCCGCCCCGGCCACCAGGCGATGAACGGCACGCGGATGCCGCCATCCGTCAGGGAGCGCTTGATGCCGCTGAACGGCCCGCTGGGATTGAAGCGCGTCAGGTCATGCCGGGCTTCGTTGTGCGGTCCGTTGTCGCTGGTGAACACGACCAAGGTGTCCTTCTCGAGACCGAGCTCCTTGAGCTTGGCCAGCATGCGTCCGACGTAACCATCCAGGCGCGTGATCATCGCGGCCTGCCCTTTGTCCGGCTTGGGCCAGGCGTTCTCGGCGTAAGGCCCGTAGTCCGGGACTTCCGCGCCGTCGCCCAGCGCGCCCGATCGCTCGTTGTTCGCATGCGGGACGACCATGGACCAGTAGAGGAAGAAGGGTCGGTCACGGTTGCGTTCGACGAAGCGCAGGCATTCCTCGGCGAAGAGGTCGTCGGCGAATTTCTCCATCTTGGTGGCATAGCCCGCGCCGGTGTCGCCGACCGGCGTGACGATGTTAGGAAGGCTTTCCTTGGTCTCGTTCCGCCACAGGAAATCCGGGAAATGGTTGTGCGCGTGGTGCTGGTTCAGGAAACCGAAGAACTCGTCGAAGCCCTGCTTGCGCGGCAGCCCCGTCTCGGCCGCGCCGACGTCGCCCAGGCCCCACTTGCCGATGAGCGCCGTCCGGTAGCCCGCCCCCTGGAGATGCTTGGCGACCGTCAGGTCGTTTTCGCGCAGCGCCTGGGCCGCCGGATTCTTCTGACCGGCGTTGCCGCGCACCCGTGTGTGGCCATGATGCATCCCGGTCATCAGCACGCTCCGAGAGGGCGCGCAGACGGTCGCGCCGGCGTAGAACTGGGTGAAACGCATCCCTTCCTTGGCCATCCGGTCGAGCTCCGGGGTCTGGATGACCTTCTGGCCGTAGCAACCGAGGTCCCCGTAGCCGAGGTCGTCGGCGAGGATGTATATGAGGTTGGGACGTCGCTCCGCCGCGACGGCGACGACGGCACAAAAGAGGAACAGGAGGCTGCGCATGGGGTTGACCCACCTTCAGCCGAAATCGTCATGAAAACAAGCCTGCTTAGGGACGTCCCGCGGCCTGCCGTGAGACGATGACCTCGCGGGTCTTCCGCTGGATGGAATACAGCTCCTGCGGACGGCCCGGATCCCAGGCGAAGGCCTGCCCCTTCGATTCGAAACCGACCGTACCGACCCATCGCGCCGGCCCGCCGCCCGCAGGCAGCTCGAGCACGTACAGTTCACGGGCGTCATGCCCGGTGACCCAGACCCGTCCGTCGAGCGCGTATCCTCCTCCGGAACTGCTGAAGGCGCCGAAACGGGCCAGCAGCTCCGCCGGAAAGGTCCAGCTGTCCACCATCTCCCAGCGCGCGTCCAAGCGGACGAGACGGCTCCGGGCCGGGTCGCTGTTGAGACGATAATGCGCGAAGCAGGCCAGCCAGCCGTCGCCCGCCGGCACGAGCCAGGTCAAGGATCCCGGCGGCTGTTCGAAGATCTTCCGGCCGGCCGGCCGCAGGGTCTCGACGTCGAAATACTCGAGGCTGCTCTCATCCGGCTTGGCCGGGAAATTGGAATGCGCGACCAACAGCTGCCCGCCGACGACGACCCCGGAGTTGAGATGCTTCACCGGCGAACCGGCCGGCGCCTTCCACTCGGCGACCTTCCGGCCGGTGGCCTTCTCATATTTACCGATGGCCCGGTCATCGATCGCGTAGAAGTGCTCCGCGTCGACGGCCACGCCTTGGTTCGCTTCGGCGGCTTTCCAAGTCCGCACCGGCTCCAGCCGGCCTAAGTCCGGCTGCATGGCGCAGCCCGTCAGACCTGAAATCAAAATGAGGCTGAGCCACGCGCGCATGGCCCATGCATGCACAGCCCCACCCATACTTCCACCCCTAACGTTGAGCTAAACACCCATGGCTGAATCGATGACCGAACCAGACAATCCCGCCACCTGCCACCGGGAACTGGCACCCGCCACCCGTATCAGTGCCAGTCCCTATATTCGATACTCCATACTCTCAAGTTTTGAGCCCACGTGCCCTCCGGCCCTCATGTCCTCGATTCTCCCAATTCCCCCTGAGGCATCATCCAACCTCCATCATCTGCCTGCCATCTGCCCTCCGTCATCTGTCATCTGCTAATGGGCTGCGTCCAAGCCATCTCCACCTCGCCGCCCAGCGGCGAACTCTTCATGGGCTGGGTCGAAGTGACGCGCGCCCTGACGTAAAGTTCATCGCCCTTGAGCGCATACGCCGCCTTCGTCCCCTTGAATGTGGCCAGGACCGTACCTACCTCAGCGCTATACCTACGGGTCACGCGTCGTTCCTTGCCGTCCGCCGTCTTCACGGCCACGGTCTTACGGTCGTAACCCTTACGCGTTCCGATGAATTCGACGACATACTCGACGCCGGGCTGCGCCTTGACCTCGAGTTCGATCTTTCCACCGGAGACTTTCAAGGTGGTTAGCTCGACACCGGTCGAGGCATAGAAATCGCCCTTCTCCATCGCCGCGACAATCGACGATGCGCTGAGGTCCTTGGCCCGCACCATCACCCAACCCCGGCCCGAAAGGCTGGCCTTGGGACTGCTGCTGTGGTAATTGTGCGAATCATCGGTGGCCAGGCCGTACATGACAGGCTTGCCGAGATGCCCAAGGCGCTCGGCGAGGACGATGTCCCAGACCCGCTCGGTGCCGGCGTGCAGCTCATCCCCCTGGTTACGGACCGTCGGATGCCCGTTATAGACCTCGAAGAACTGCTCGTGGTCGATCTGCATGAGCTCCTCCGCCGTGATGGCCCATTTGAAATTCGGGTGGTTGAGATGCGCGAACATCGGCACGCCGGTCCGGACCCTCTGCGCATGGACGGCGTCAAAGGCATGCTGGAGCGCCTTGATGATCTGCGGGCTGGTGGTGGTATCGAGCGACTTGTCCGGCAGGATGAGCTCCTGGATGTTCGTCGCGTTGACGTGCACGTTCTTGTCCGTGATCTCCTCGCTGGGGATGAGCAGGAAACGGCCCGGTTCTTCGAGCTTCGACTTGATCTCCGGCAAGGTACGCAGACGCACTTCCTTCTGGTCACCCTCCCCGCGGACGACCACCCAGTCCTTGCCGAAACGCTTGAGATAGCCATCCAAGGCGACGGCCCCGGTCTTGGACTTGTGTACCTTCAGCCACTTGTCGTGGTCGGCGATGATGTTATGGTCCGACAACGCCAGGAAATCATAGCCATGGGTCTTATACCAGTCGGCGACCATCTCCGGGAAATCATCCCCGTCGCTCCAATAGGTATGCGTATGGAGGTTACCCTTGAACCAGCGCGCCTCCTCGGCGGCGGACAGGGCGGAAGACGCGGCCAGGCCGCAGACGGCAAGCAGACGAAGCAGGGGCATGAGGTTTGATAGGCAGAATGGAGGACTGAGTCGAGTGCAGGGTTGATGACTGATGGCTGAATCGATGAAGGAAAAGAAAGCCATTCAAAGGGAAACCGGAGACCGGAATTCTACCTGTGGACATAGGTAGGGATGACCGGCCCGGTCATCCTCGGGCGCGCTGGTCGCACGCCCCTACCTTATGCACCCTAGCCAATCAGCCGGTTCCCGGTCTCCCCTTGAGTTTCGGATCTCCTTGCCCACGTGTCACCTTGCCAACGTGCCAGCTAGTGTCGGCCCCTATACTCGATACTCTATACTCGATACTCGGTCACCCGTCTGCTTGATACGGGTGACCATGCCCCCCACCCGCCACATCGCCGTCCTCGGCGGAGGAGCCGCCGGCTTCTTCGCGGCGATCACGTGCGCCGAGAAGCTGGGCAAGGACGGCATCGTCACCCTCTTCGAGGCCACCCCCCACCTTCTTTCCAAGGTCCGCATCTCCGGCGGCGGTCGCTGCAACGTCACCCACTCCTGCTTCGAACCCGCCGAACTGGTGAAGAAATATCCCCGCGGCGGCCGAGAGCTGCTCGGCGCCTTCCACCGCTTCCAGCCGCGTGACACGATCGAATGGTTCGCCTCACGCGGCGTCGCCACGAAGACCGAAGAGGATGGTCGCATGTTCCCGACGACCGATGATTCGGCCACGATCGTCGACTGTCTGATGCACGCCGCCTCCCGGGCAGCCGTCGGCATCCGCACCTCCACCCCCGTCCGTTCTGTCATCAAGGAAGCCGAATCCTTCCGACTGACCCTCGGTACGGGCGCGACCGAGACCTTCGACCGCATCATCATCGCCACGGGGGGCAACAAATCCTCGGGCGGCCTGACCATCGCCGAATCCTTCGGCCACGCGATCGTGCCGCCGGTCCCTTCGCTCTTCACCTTCCACATCACCGACCCCCGTCTGACCGACCTCGCCGGCGTCTCCGTCGAGCACGTCGTCGTGACCGCCCCAGGGACCAAACTGAAGACGGACGGCCCCGTGCTCATCACGCACGCGGGCCTCAGCGGCCCGGGCATCCTCAAACTCTCCGCCTGGGGCGCCCGCGAGTTCGCCGAGAAGAATTACGTCTTCCCGATCACGCTGAACTGGGTTCCGCCCCACACCCGCGATACCCTGCTCAAGGCGCTCTCGGTCGTCCGCGAACAGAACGCCCGCAAGCAGATCACGACCTTCAGCCCGGTCGCCATGCCCCAACGCCTCTGGGAACGGTTCGTCATCGCCGCCGGCATCCCGACCACCACCCCGTGGGCCCACGTCAGCAACCCATCCCTGCATGCCCTCTGCGGCCAGCTCACGGCCGCCGAGTTCAAGGTCGACGGCAAGAGCATGTTCAAGGATGAGTTCGTGACCTGCGGGGGCGTGAAGCTTTCGGAGGTCGACTTCAAGACGATGGAGAGCCGCAAGTGCCCTGGTCTTCACTTCGCGGGCGAAGTCCTCGACGTCGACGGCGTGACCGGCGGCTTCAATTTCCAGAACGCCTGGACGACCGGCCATCTCGCCGGCACGGCGTGCGCACAGTGAAGAGTCGAGGACTGGATTGATGACTGAATAGAGGACTGCATTGAGGTCTGAATGGATAGTATCCTCCACCCGATACGGCTCACTAACTCAAAGGGAAACCTAAGACCGGAATGTTTGCTCCAGCCTTAGGTAGGGATGACCAGCCTGGTCATCCGCAGGCCCGTACCTGTACCCGAACCAGGCAACCCGTACCCGGGACCTGACAGCCGAGACCTGTGACCCGAAATTATTTCCGGCCACCCGCCGCCCGGGGCTGCCACCCGCCACCCGTATCGATATTCCTCCCTATACTCGATACTCGATACTCCATACTCTCGTTTTCCACTTTTGCACCTTTGCACCGGCCGCAGGCCGATTTGCACTTTTGCACTACGGCTCTGGTCAACTGAGCCTCCGGGCCTCGGTGCCTCTCGTTTGCACCGTGCCCCCTCGGAATAATCCGCTCCGCGGATCATTCCGAATTCAGATGCAGCTTCGAAGAATACCCGTGCTCGCCGAGGTCACGGACCGACATGAGCATCCGCAGCTTCGGCGCGCGGCCTTGGCCTGGCGACTCGACGGTCGCCAGCACGCGGCTCAGCTCGTTCAGTTCGACCGTCCTTTCGTCGACCGGCTCTCCGCCGGTCATGGCTGGCGCGACTTCGATCAGCGCCAGCACCGTGATCATCACTATCTTCAAGACCGGAACCAGTGAAGAGTAGTTCATGGCAATGAATTTATATATTAAACACGACTCCGCACCCCAAAGTTCACGACTAGGCAAAACAGCCTATCATCAGTTGCGCTGATGCGCGGCGCCCGGCTCATAA
>Ga0222714_10001976_pt1 | contig 22471 bp, 30 predicted proteins | sample C33_3DmetaG_FD_165048 | JGI IMG/M metagenome (GOLD analysis project Ga0222714, IMG submission 165048) | Estuarine water microbial communities from San Francisco Bay, California, United States - C33_3D | ecosystem: Environmental > Aquatic > Marine > Unclassified | place: USA: California...
TGTAAATAATAACAAATACGGAGCTCGTATATTGTAGTTTTGTCCGCCACCTTTATTTCGTTTTGATATTTCAAAAAACTTTTCTTTTAAATCCTTGTGTTCAGGACCTAATATATGCACCTTATATGGCATAAGATTTTGTTTTGAAGCTGTAAGTTGAAACGCTTTGTCAATAACTTCTTGCACAAGAGGCTTCTCAGGAATGAGAGTTTGACTATACATTTTAACTTGATGTCGCTTTTTAAATAATTCTTCCACAGTCATACATATATTTATATCGTATAAATAATAGTATGATTTATAATGAAGTAAAAAAGTTTTTTGAAAATTGTGATGAAACTCAAAGCGATTTTGGGTGGACAGAATTTACACTTGAAGAATTAGGCCTACCTACGGCTGATGAAATATTAGAAGGTGTAAAAAAGATTGAAGCTGAAGTTGAGTTGCAAGGTTGGAGAACAAAACACGGCACACATCCAAAATATAAAGGTTTTGGACTAACATACAATCCCACATTTTTTGATAAGACTGAAAATATATACCATCAGGTTTGGGGGTCACCTTTACTTGACCAATATTATGGGCAAGAGAAAGGTGTAGGCGACCATACTCAAATTAAAGACACCTATTATGATACATTTGGTTTTAGAAAAATAGATGATACTATTCAAAAACATTTAGGTTTCTTTTTAGACAGATTTAATTTTCACATATCTAGGAGTAGAGTTGCATATATTTTTGGTTATGGTGAAGAACCTAAAAAAGAAGGTGGTTGGCATGTTGATGAACCTACAAATCAATTACTAAGAGTTAATATACCAATTCAAACAAGTGATGAATATGTAATGCAATGGGACGATAAAACATATCATTTAGAATTAGGCAAAGCATATCTATGGAATACAAGAAGGCCACATAGACCGGCTGTATTTAAAAAAGTAGAAACAAAAGAACCAAGAATTAATATAGTTATGGGGTTGACACCTTGGTTAGACTATGATAAAACAACTGACACATATAGTAAAGGTAAATACTTTGGTAAACCAGTTAGAGAAATTGTTGAAGAAAGGTTATTTGTAAAATGACAGGCATAATTAGAAAAATTATACAAACAAGAAAATCTTTAAATGAAGAATTTTTTATACCTAAACAGGCTGTGATTGATAGAGTAAATGAATATGCAGCTGCTAAAAAATGTTCTGAGTATAAACAATTCACAAGTGAAGATGGTTTTACAAATACAATTGTGATTAATTTTTTTGACTTAGACTATTATGCTGAAATGGGTAATGAACCTATAATGATGGAATCTGCTGATGAGCGACATGGCCATTGTGTAATTAATAATATATCATATACGATTGAAGAAACTGATTATGAAACAAGCGTTTGAAATACCAGAATTTAAATATAATAGTGAAGAATTAAAACAAGTCTATTTAAATAATACTAGTGAGTGGGCAAAATACGGTAGTAAACCTGAATTAACTCTATACACTCAATATGTTTCTTTAGAAAATCCTGTTATATTAAAACATATTGAACAAATAAAAAATTACAAAGAAGTTATTGAGAATGTAAAGTTTTTTAAAACTCTAGTAAACGCTGGCGTAGGTCCACATAGAGATAAAAGAAATGTTGCTATTAATATACCTGTTATAGTAGATGAACATAGTTATGTTGCATTTTATGAAGAGTCAGAAATTATACCCTCAGTTCTGACAATTAAAGATGAAGTTAAACAATCTACAGCTAAGTATTATAGAAACTCGGAACCAATAGAAAAGTTTAAAGCTCAGGGAACATTTTGTTTAGATACAAGTACAATACACGGTGTTATTAATGAATCAACAACCGATAGAGTGATATTGAGTTTAAGTTTTAAAGATAAGTATAATGATTATAACACTGTAAAAAAGATGTATGAGAACGGTGAATTGTTGTGAAAGAAATAAGACCTGAAGATAGTCAGTATAGAATAGTCTATTTGGACATTGTACACAGATGTAATATGGAGTGTGCTAACTGTTATCTTCCTAATAGAGATTTTGCAGACTTAGAAACAGATAAGATTTTAGACTTTATAGGTCGTTTTAATAAACCGACTGAATTTAGATTCATTGGTGGAGAACCTACTCTACACAAAGATTTAGTTTATATTATCAAGCAAGTCAGTCAAATGCCGATAAGACATAGAACAACAGTAGTTACAAATGGTCTTAGAATGGCAAGTAGTAGATATGTTAAAGAATTAAAACAAGCTGGTTTGAAAACAGTTTATTTGAGTATGACTGGTTTTGATGATGATGAAGTATATAAAATAACAGATATGTTGCCTTGTGCTAATAAAAAAGTTAAAGCATTAAACAACATTATTGAAAACAAGTTACGACTAGCAATAGGTTGTATTGTTGTCAAAGGATTGAATGAGCATATTGTTGATAGATTAAGAGATAGACTAAATGCTGATGATATTAGAGTAGGTACTTCAGTAGAGTTTAGAAATGTGGGTCAAGTTGGTAGATATATGAGAGGTAAGGATACAAATGAAAACTATGACTATGAAGAATTAAGAAACCTTATATTTAAAAAATTTAATGTAGAACAACCAGAATTGTTAGAGTTTGATGGTTATAGTTACTACTTGCAAATAGGTAAAATAAGAATAAATATAACAGACTGGAAAACAGTTAACGAAGGATTTAACGAACAAACTAATTCTATAAGAGGAAGATTAACGCCTAATTGGACAGTGGCACCTTTCTTAGAACATATAAAAGAAAATGATGGTGGTTACTAATGAATAAACAAAAAACTTATTTAAGGTATGTATTTTGGCCTGCTCAAATTATTGCATTGATGGCCATTATATTTACATCACCTAATTGGTTGTTTTTGTTTTTAGGGTGGATTTTATTTTGTGGTTTAGGTTCTGCTGTAACTTTACATAGAGTTGTAAGTCATAAATCAATTAAAGTAAAAGACTATCTAAAAAAACCATTATTACTTTTAGCGACACTTTGTATTCAAGGAAGTCCTTTATGGTGGGCAGCCGTACATAGAAATATGCACCATAGAAATGCTGACAAAGAAGGCGACCCACATAGTCCTAAAGATGGATTACTTCACGCATATATTGGGTGGATACACGACCCTAAGATAACAAATATTAGTTTAAAAAGTATAAGAGATATTGTAAGAGATAGATTTCATTTATTTTTATATAAGTACAACAATCAAATTATCTGGTCAACATTTATTATATTAGGTATTATTGATTTAGAATTTATGTTATGGTTCTGGTTAATACCAGCAGCGTGGTCTTATCACCAAGAATCTCTTGTTAATGTAATATGTCATACAGCTAAGATAGGATATAAAAGTTATAACACAAGTGACAATGCTGTAAATATTCCTTTTCTTGCATTATTAACTTGGGGGCAAGCATTACATAATAATCATCACCACGATTCTAAATCATTTGACTTTGCAAAAAAGAAAAAAGAGTTTGACCCTAGTATTATCTTTTTACCTTTTATAGAGAAAAAGGTTTAGTTGTATCTGATATTTTTTTGTAAGTAATATATTGAATGGCACCGTTTGATTTGCCTTGTGTAACTCTTTTCTTTTCATCACACAATACCCAACTTGGACTATATTCGTTTGCGAGATGTATCCATTTTTTTAAATAAAGTATTTTAGTTTCTTGTGATATAAAGACATAATCTTTATTAATACTTTTACAATAGTCTATTTGGTGGTCGTGTACAAGTTTAGATATAATACCAAAGGCAGGATTTTTCCATTCAAATTCTTTATTTCGTAACAGTCTATTAAATATTCTACTTGTATTTGAAGGCCATATATCTCTATCTAAGACAGAAGCGAATGCTACTATCTCATCTTTATAGACGATAACGGTTATTTCTCTAAGGTGGTCAAACTCTAAATTTTCAATTCTATAATTGTCTTTTAGTTTGTCATTAGATTGACTAAAAGTTTCAAATAATTTAAAAAGTTTATCTTGGTATGGTAGATAAGATTTTTTATTTAAGACTTTATATTCACCTATTTCATTAGGCAATATCATAATGTTAATCGTATTGTACTGTTTGTACCGATCCTTCTTCCGAAGTTGTAATAATACCAACACTATCGTTATGTGTTACCAAAGCTTGCATTGTAGAATCTACTTCAGTTAGATTTCTAAACTCAATTCTAGTAGCTTCGTCAACGAAGTCAACAGTGTATGTACGAGTTAAACCATCATCTGAATTAGCACCATAGTATCCTAAAATTTTACCAGAGTCTCTATACTCAGACTTTTTAGCTTCAATCTCAGGTGTTGTTGGGAAAAAATCCACAAATACACTAGGTCTAACAAATGTCAGTATGGTTCTATATACAGTTTTTGACATATCAATTCATCCTTTACTTTACTTATTTATTTATAAAGCATAAATAACAGGTATAAATATTATTAACAAGGAGATTATGATGAGTACAGTTATGATTGATGGCAAAGAGTATGAATTGACTGATTTTAGTCCTGAATTACAAAATTACATTACAGTAAGACAAGAAATTCAGTTATCTAAAATTAGACATAAACTTGAGCTTGAAAAAATTGATGTATTAACAGAATTTTACAACAAAAAGATTGCAGACTTAGTAAAAAAAGAAACTGGTAAATAACAAATGGCAGCTATAGCAAACCTATCAATAGACCAAGGGGCTTCATTCAGTTCGGATGTAACCGTTAAAGACGCTAATAATAATGCGTTCAATTTAACAGGTTACACAGCCGCAGCTAAAATGGCAAAAGGATATGCCTCTACAAGAACAAGAACAACCATCACAGCGACTATTTCTGGCGACCCTACAACAGGTGTTGTCACATTATCTATGACGGCCGCAGATACGGCCTCTTTAGACGCAGAGCGATATGTGTACGATTTAGAGATTACACAGACATCCACAGGTACGGTTACTAGGGTTATTGAAGGTATTATTTCAGTTAGACCACAAGTTACTACATAAGTCAACTCTTTTTTGTTATAAATATACAAGAGGGAGAAAATAATGCCTGATATTACAGCTAAAATTAATGTAAACACTTCACAAGGACCACAACAAGTTTCAGTATCCTTGCCATCGGCTCAGGCAGCACAAAATAGTTCTCTACAGTTGAAGCTGTTAGGTGATGTTGATACGACTACTTTAGATGATGGTGCTTTATTACAATACAGGTCAAGTGATGGTAAATTTGTTACGAGAAATGAAATTGTAACAACTACTGGAACATTAACATTTAATTGTGGAGCGTTTTAGGAGCTAATAGATGTCAACAATAATTCAAATTAAAAGAAGTTCAGGTACTACAGCCCCTAGTACGCTGAAATTAGGTGAATTAGCTTATACTTATGGAACAGGTTTACAAGGCAATCTAGGAGATAGATTGTTCATTGGTGAGGGCGGCGTTGACGGTAACGGTGACGCAAATAATATTACAGTAATTGGCGGTCAGTATTTTACAGATATGCTAGACCATGTTGCTGGTACTTTAACAGGTAGTTCAGCACTTACAGCAGACGCAAACTTAGCAATTGACCAAATCATTGTAGGAAATTCTGCTACAGTTGGTGGTCAAATAAAATTAAACGAAGGTACAAACAACGGCACAAACTTTATTGGTTTGAAAGCTCCTAACGCCGTTACTACTACAACAACATTCACATTACCTGACGGAGACGGTACAGCCGGTCAATTCTTAAAAACTGACGGTTCAGGTAATTTAGATTTCGCAACTGTTAATCAGTTTATTGATTTAGCTGGTGACACAGGAACAGATACATACAATACTGCTGAAACACTAACATTTGCTGGTGGTTCTGGTATGCAAGCTGTAGTAACAGACAACACAGTTACTATTAATGCTACGGCTTTAACAAATTCAAATTTAAGTGGTAGTGCTGGAATTACAAACGCTAATTTAAGCACAGGCGGTCAAATTACATTAGGTTCATCTACATTAACTTTAGGTGCAACTACAACAGACATTGCAGGTTTAACTTCTTTAGTTGTTGATGACATTACAATCAATGGCCAAACAATTCAAACAATAGCAAGTAACTTAAATATTAATTTATCACCACACGGAACAGGAACAGTTATTGTACCTAGTGGTTATGAAGACAGAGCTGGTTTTACAGACAACTCTTTAACAAACAAAGCATATGTTGACCAAGTTGCACAAGGTTTAGATGTAAAAGGTTCAGTTAGAGCTGCTACTACAGCAGATTTATCAGCAACATATTCAAACGGTTCTTCAGGTATTGGTGCAACATTAACAGCAGGTTCAAATGGTGCAATCGTAGTAGATGGTGTATCACTTTCTGTTAACGATAGAATTTTAGTTAAAGACCAATCAACAGGTGCTCAAAACGGTATCTATACTGTTACTACACAAGGTGACGGTTCAACTGCTTTCGTATTAACAAGAGCAACAGATGTTGATGAACCAGATGAATTTTCAGGTGGTGCTTTCGTATTCGTTGAAGAAGGTACTTCAAATGCCGATAATGGTTATGTGTTTACTCATAACGGCACACCAACATTCGGTACAACAAGTTTAGATGTTGCACAATTCTCAGGCGCAGGTCAAATTACAGCTGGTGCAGCTTTAAGTAAATCAGGTAATACTTTAGATGTTGAAGTAGATAACTCATCTATTGAAGTTAACTCAGACCAATTAAGAGTTAAAGCATTAGGTATTACTAACGCTATGTTAGCAGGTTCTATTGCAAGTTCTAAACTTGCTGACCCTTTATATTTTTCAGATGAAGGTTCAACAGTAGGAAATGTTGCATTAGGCGGTACTTTAGAATTTTTAGCAGGTGAAGGAATTAACACTACTGCTTCAGGCAACACACTAACAATCACAGGTGAATTAGCAAGTACATCAAACATAGGTGTTGCTTCATTTACCTCAGACAATTTTACTGTCACATCAGGTGATGTTGCAATCAGTACAGTTGACGGAGGTTCATTCTAGTGTGGCAAAAAATTAAAGAATTCTTTATATCAGGAGCTCCAGGTATTAAAAAACCTGAAGTTGATTTATCTAATTTACAAAAGAAAACAAAAGCTGAGTTAGAAAAACTTGGTAGAAAAGTTGGCGTAGAGTTAGATAAAAGATTGACAAAAGATAAACTTATTAAACAGATTAAGAAACATTGTAAGTAATGGCAACAGTAATTAAATTAAAAAGAAGTGAAACAGCATTAGCTGTGCCATCAGCAGGTGCTCTTGCAGCTGGTGAATTAGCTTTAAATGTTACTGACGGTAAATTTTATACCAAGACAAGTGCTGGTGTTGTAAAAGAAGTTGGTGGTGCAGGTTCAGTTACATTACAAGATGTGACTACTAACGGTGCTATTTCAAGCAATGACATTACACTAGACGGTGCAAATTTAGTATTTGAAGGTTTTTTAGCAAACGCATTTGAAACTACTTTGACGGCTGCTGAACCTACAAAAGATAACACAATTACATTGCCTAACCAATCAGGTACAGTTGCAATGGACGGTGATGCTTTGGCATACGCAATAGTATTCGGAGGATAATAAGTGGCTAGTGCTTTTAAAAATTCAGGTTTAGATGTTGGCGTACTAGATGACGCAACAGGTAATATGTACACTGCCTCTGGTTCTGGTGTAACTGCTGTTATTCACGCAGTTTACATTTCAAACAAAAGTTCTACCAATGTTGCAAAAGTAAATGTTAAAGTTACGACAGACGGCGGTTCAACTTTCTATCATGTAGGTAGAAGTTTAGATGTTCCTGCCAACAACACATTAGTATTAGATAAACCTATTAACTTAGAGAATAATGATATTCTCAGAATTTATGCTGACCCTAATCCAGATAGTTCGTCTGTAGATGTTGAAGCATATGCAAGTATATTGGAGATTAGTTAATGGCTTTATCAGGATATGTAGTACCAGTTAGTCAACAATCTGCTGAGAGTTTTCACGCTCTTAGAAGAACAACTGAGGGATTACTATATTACACAAAAGTTAATAAAGATGAAACTACATCTATTGATTTTGACGGCGGTAATCCTACTGATAAAAATGGTAATAGACAATTACCTACAAAATTAGATTATACAGATGAAAATACAGAATTACAAAGTGGCGCAACACAGTATTTTACAGGTGATAATTCAACTATAGCATTTAATATTACAACACCAGTTTTAGACGGTACAAGAATTAATGTCTTTTTGAATGGTGTAAAACAGCCAATAGATGAAGTTTGGACATATAGTAGTGGTACAGTTACTTTTAAAATTGCACCTTTTAATGGTGCTCAAGTAGCAATTGGTTATGTAAATAAAAGATATAAAAATAACACAAGTGACTTCTATCATCAATATGTTTTTGAAGAAGGAAACGCAACTTACTATGTTGATATTGACGGTTACTTAGTAAAAAGGGAAAACAGAGCATACGGTTTAACAACTATTCCAAGTGATGATTTTTCTACAGCTGAAAGTACAACTTATGCTGTAGCGGCAACTACTTGGCAATCGGCGGTATAAACTCGTATAAATAGTAGAGAATTAAAAAGGTAAACCATGGCAGATTTTAAACTAGGTAGAATTAAATTTAAATGGAGAGGCAATTGGGCTACCTCAACTGCTTACTTAATTGATGATGTCATCAAGTATGGCGGTAATACATATGTTTGTACCCAAAACCATACATCTCCATCAAACGAAAACTTATTTTACACCAATCCAGGCACTTATACAGACTATTGGTCTTTACAAGCTGAATCCTTATTCTCAAAAGGTACATATGCTGCCGACACTTGGTACAAACTTAACGACCTAGTTAAATATGGTGCAAGACAATATCGTTGTACGACTGCTCACACATCAGCATCTACAGTAGGTGGTGTTGCAATTCTTAATGGTTCAAACTTTGAATTATACATTGAAGCAATTGATTACAAAGGTGATTGGACAGGTTCTACTTATTACAAAGTAAATGATGTATTTAAATTTGGTGGTAATCAATATAAAGTTACAACTGCTCACACTTCAGGTGCAACAACAGATGATTTTGACCAGTCAGTTTCAACATTATTTGTAGAAGGCCAACAATGGGAAGATAGTTATAATGCGTCAACAGTTTATTCTAAAAACGACATTGTATCTTATGGTGGTTATACTTACATTTATGTTAATGATGAAGAAAGTGCAGGTCAAACTCCTACAGATAACGCATATTGGGATGTAATCACAACAGGTTACAATCAAACTGGAGATTTTGCATATGGTACATCATACAAAACTGGTGATGTTGTAAAATATGGTGGTAACTCTTATGTTGTTAAAGCAAATCACTCAAATGAATATCCTGCTGTACAGGCTACTGGCGCTACAAATAATACTTATTTTGATTTACTAGTTAAAGGATTTGATTATCAATCAGGTGGTTATAACTCAGCTACTACATATACAATTGGTGATGTAGTAAGATACCTTTCAACTTCTTATGTGATGTTGAAAGACAGACAAACCAATGTTACTCCAGGTACAGACGGCACAGTTTGGCAAGTTATAGCGCAAGGTGATACAGGCGCTGTATTAACTACGAGAGGTGATTTAGTTTACCAAGACGCCTCTCAAACAACAAGATTACCTATTGGTGTTGTCGGTTCAGTTTTAACCACAGACGGCACAGATCCTATTTGGTCAAACGCTGAAGGCCGAAATGTTTACTATGTTGCAAACTCTGGTTCAGACACAAATCCAGGTACTCAATTCTTACCTTTTAAAACAGTTTATAAAGCACTATCAGTCGCAACTTCAGGAGATGTTGTTGACTTTAACACAATTACAGGTGGTACAGGTGGTATTCCAGGAACTTATGATGTATCTCAATCTTCATCAACCGGTTCAGGTACAGGTTGTCAAATTAGAGCCGTATTAGATGGTTCATCTACACCAACAATTACAATTACAAATGGTGGTACAGGCCACGCAGCTGGTGATGTTATAACATTTTCTGGCGTAGGTTCAGGTGGTTCTTCTAATATTACAATTACAGTAGTTTCTGCTTCAATCGGTGATATTGTTTATGTTAAAAATGGTGTTTATAGAGAAACATTACCTTTAAGAATTCCTGCTGGTGTTACAGTACAAGGTGAAAGTTTAAGAGGAACAGAAATTAGACCTAACTCGGGAACAGGTCATCAAGTAAAAACAATTTCAGTAGTTTCTGGAGGTACAGGTGGTACTCCAGGTACTTACAATTATGTTCACGGTTCTACAACAACATCAACAAACGGTATTGCATCTTCATTTGTAGCCAACATTGTAACAGACGGTTCATCAACACCTACAGTTACAATCTATCACGGCGGTACAGGTTTTGTTGTGTCAGACCAAATTACAATTTCAGGAACAAGTATAGGTTCTTCTAGTGATTTAGTTTTATCAATTGCTTCATTAGAAAATAATGACGCTTCTAATATGTTCTTGGTAAACAACTTAACAAACATCTTTATGATGTCTATGAAAGGTTTAACAGGAACACCAGGTGCTGGTGCAACTGGCAAAGCTGCTGTTGTATCTTTAGACCCTAGTGGTGCTATTACAACAACTTCACCTTATATTCAAAACTGTACATCAAATAATACAAACGCAACAGGTATTCAAATAGATGGATTATTGCATAGTTCAGGTAACAAATCAATTCTTGCAAATGACTTTACACAAATTAACTCAGACGGTAAAGCTGTTCACGCAATTGGTGGTGGTCGTGGTGAGATGGTGTCCGTCTTTACTTACTACAATGCAATTTCATATCACGCAGAATCTGGTGGTTTTATTAGAGGTCTAAACTGTTCATCTGCTTATGGTGAACAAGGTGCTGTTGCTGATGGTACATTAGCCGCAGAAAGTCCTGTAGAAGTTCAGGCTCGTGGTGAGATGTTAAAATATGCTACAGCAGGATTCCTTGGTGCAGCTACTGAAAGTGATATGCAAGACATTGTATCAACTTCAGGCACACCAGTTGCAGCTGCAATCGTAGGTGACACTTCAGGTGCAACTGCTACAATTATCAGAACAAATATTTCATTAGATTATATTCACATTGTAAACAGAACAGGTAACTTTCAACAAGGTGAAACTGTTACAATTACAAAAGACAATAGTACAACTTTCCAAGCAACACTTGATGCTGCTTTTGGTGATAGTTCAGCTGCTCAAACAGGCCAAGTTGGTCCACTTATTGCAGTTGATTCCTCAGACGGAACATTATCAAGTGCAAGTGCAATCAAAGTAGGTGCTAATGTGGTCTTTGCTGGCGATACAGCTAAATTTTATAGAGTTTCAGCAATTTCAGAAACAAATACATCTAATCAAACTGCTCTAATCAGATTAACAGAAAGTGTTACAACAGGTAGAGCAATTGTAGATAATGAAGAAGGCGATATTACACAAAACTTCTCAAATGTCCGTTTAACAGGACATGACTTCCTAGATATTGGTACTGGTGATTTTGTTACATCTAACTATCCAGGAGATGCATCACAACCTGCCGACCAATCAGATGAAGTCACAGAAACAAATGGTGGTCGTGTGTACTACTCATCAACTGACCAAGATGGTGACTTTAGAGTTGGTGACTTATTCAGAATTCAACAGTCAACAGGTATTGCAACTCTTAACGCAGATGCTTTTGACCTTTCTGGTCTATCAGAATTACAACTTGGTTCTATCGGTGCAGAATTAGGTGCTACAATTAATGAATTTAGTACAGACGAAACTTTATCAAATGATAGTAATACAGCTGTTCCAACAGAAAGAGCTGTTTATGGTTTCTTAAAAAGAGATAAAATGGGCACAGACGCTATGGTGCCACCAACAGGTACTACAGCACAAAGACCTACGGGTGGTAACTTATATACAGGTGCATTAAGATATAACTCATCATTAGTAACTTGGGAAGGTTACAATGGTACACAATGGACAGGTTTAGGTGGTGGTAATCCTTGGCAGACATTTACTGCTGATGGTTCAACTGCTTTAACTATTGCAGCTAATGATAGATACTTTATTGATACTACAGCAGCTGCTCAAACAGCTACATTACCTGCTTCACCATTAGTTGGTGACCAAATTTCAATTATTGATTTAGCTGGAACATTTGATACTAATAATGTAACTGTTGCAAGAAACGGTAATAATATAATGGGTCTAGCGGAAGATTTAGTAATTTCACTAGAAGATGCTGGTGTTGTACTAGTTTATACTGGTGCGACTAATGGTTGGAAACTAGTAAATAACTTATAAGAATAGAGAGAAAACAAAATGGCACAAAGATTTTATGCAATTGTCAAATTAGATGACTATAATACAACACACTCTACAGGTGGTGTTGTGGTACATGTTAGATATGATGAGCCAGATTGTCAATATGGCGTTGATACACCATATGCGATACCTGAAGGTTGTAAAAGAATAGAATGTGATAATGAGAATTGTAAACCAGGTTGGATTTATACAGATAAAACTCATCAATTTGTTGACAGTAATGTCAGTAGTAATTAAGGATAAATAGTAATATGTCAGATTTAAGAGATTTTACAGGTAAGAATAGAAAGTTTACTGGTACTTCTGGTGAAAGAATTTCTGTAGGTAGTACAGGTGCCCGAGTAGATACACAAGGTATTCTAAGATTTAATAATACTACAAATCTTATGGAGTATTATACTGGTACAGACTGGAAATCAATTGATGCTCCACCAACAATTACACAATTTACACTTGACGGAGGTGCGGATGTAACTTCAGCTACTATTAATGCCTCAACAGGTGGTAATGCTACAATTGAAGTCAAAGGTTCTTTATTTGATACGACTGGTGCTATAGTAACATTTGTTGGTACTTCAGAAACAATTTCAACACAATCTATTACAAGAAATAGTGCAAACTTATTAACAGTAACAGTCGCAAGAGCCAATTTTGATAACTCTAACGAACCATATGCTATTAAAGTTACAAACGGTTCAGGTCTTTCTGCTGAATTAGCAGATGCTATTTCACAAGATGCACCTGTTACTTTTACAAATGCAGCTGATACCAATGTTAATATTTTTGATAGTCAAAGAGGTTCAGTTTCAATTGCAGCTGCTGATTTGTGTGGTGCTACAGACGCTGACAGTGAAGCAATCACATATTCAGTTACAGTAGGTTCTTTACCTAGTGGATTAACTTTGAACACATCAACAGGCGCAATTACAGGTTCTACAAGTGCAGTTGGTAGCGACACAGTTGCAACATTTACAATACAAGCTGCTACAGCAGATTTAACAATTACAAGACAATTTACAATTACGCAAAAAGCACCAAACATACAATCATTCACATCAACAGGCGCTTTCACATATACGATTCCATCAGGTGCAACAACAGGTAATGTACTAGTAGTTGCAGGTGGCGGATATGGTGGTGGAGGAACAGGCGGCGGCGGCGGAGCCGGAGGAATGATTGATGTTACAGGATTTGATTTTACACCATATTCTCCAGGTACTGTACCTGGCTCAGTAGGTGCAGGTGCTCCGGCAGGCGTTGAAGTAAATCCAGGTAATGGAACCAATTCAGTATTTGGTTCATTAACTGCTATTGGCGGTGGTTCTGGCGGATGGGATAACGCTCCAAATGGAAGAGCACCTCAACCAGGAGGCTCAGGCGGCGGCGGTAACGGATATGATGGAAGAGCTAGAGGATCAGGAACAGGAACACAACCCTCACAACCAGGCGATTCCGGTACATACGGTTACGGATTTCCAGGACAAGACGCTGGTTATAGCGGTGGCGGCGGCGGCGGTGGTGCCGGTAGCACTTCTTCAGGTGGTGACGGCGGTTCAGGCCGTTCAAGTTCAGTTTCAGGTTCACCTGTAACTTACGCAGGTGGCGGAGGCGGTGGTGGTCCAGCTGGTAATCACTCCGGCGGTTCAGGCGGCGGCGGTCCAGGTTCACCGGGACCAGGTGATACACCTGGCAGACCAGGTTCAGCAAATCGTGGCGGTGGCGGCGGTGGTTCTTGGGACCACGGTACACCAGCTGGCGCTGGCGGTTCAGGTATTGTTATAGTACAAGTATAACCTTAAAAAGTTTTTTATATTATGATTATTGAAAGTCCAATTATTTTAGATGATGTTATACCTGAAAAATATCAGGAAGAAATTCTACACACCTTGACAATGAGAGAATTTGATTGGCATTATAATCCTCATATTAGTTATAGTGAAAATGAAATTGTTTCAAACTACAAAAAACAAGACGAAAATATAAAAGATTCCAGAGGATTTGTTCACCGATTTTTAGTACCTAAAAATAATACAGACCAACCTTTTTCTGTTAAAAGTGAATATTGTGATTTTATAAGGCCTATTCTTTATTTTGTTGAAGAAAAACTAAATCTAAATGTAAAAGAAATATTAAGAATTAGAGGTGTATTAGCACCTAAAGATATTTCTATGAAAGATTTATATAATGTGCCACACACAGATGGCATAACTCCACATAAAACTTTAATATATTATGTTAATGATAATGATGGTGGTACAATTTTATTTAAAGAAAAACTAGACCCTAATATAACTTACGAAGAATTAGATTATAGTAAAAGAACAAAAGATTATTTTATTCAATCAAAAAAAGGTCGTGTGTTATTATTTAACGGATTGACTTATCATACAGGAGTAGTTCCATCTGATAATGATAAAATTTTAATTAATATAAACTTTGTTTAGATATTTTGTATAGTCTATACTACTTACACCAAATATAGGATTTTGAATATGACTTCTAAAGTTTTCAGTTTTCAACAAATGTCTAGCTATATCTTTATTTAAATTAATATTTTTCTTACTTACCTCGCAACCCATTTGAATTAACCAAGTTGTCCAATTATTATCAGTAAAGAATGAATGGCTATTTCCATAATAACTAATGTTTTTATTAGGGTCTTTTAACATTTCCGTATAGTAATGTTGTTTGTCAGATATTTTGATATATGATTTAACTTCTTGCCAAAAAGGTTCATTTCTTTTTGTTAGTGTATAATGTGAACCAACAAAATCTACACTTTCTTCAAAAAACTCTTTCATAATTGAATTATATGTATTGACTTTATCTTTAGTATATGTGTTGTTTTGTATCAATGCAGATAATTGAAATATTCCTTCCATAATTAAAGCTATACCTGTGCTTTCTAATGGTTCTATAAATCCAGCAGATAATCCTATTGATACAACATTTTCGTGCCAAAAGTTTTCATTATAAAAAGGTTCCCAATTTAAAACTCTCATATTTTCAAGTTTAGCTGCACCGTTTGTATGTTTGTTTAATTCTAATTTTGCGTTATCAATACTCAGTAAACTTTTATTAAATACATATCCTGTACCAATTCTTTCTTGTGTAGGTATTCTCCAAGTCCATCCAAATTCTTTTGCTGTACAAACAGCATAAGGAACAATATCTTGTTTATCTACTCTACAAGCTATAGCTGTATCACATATTAATCTATTGTCTAAATTATTTCTAATAGGTTTGTTTTTTAACAATTGTAACCAACCAGTACAATCAATAAACAAATCTCCTTCAACTGTTTGGCCGTTTTTTAAATTAACGCTTTTAATGTCTTCATTATTATCTCTATCAATTGTTACAACTTCACTATTAATAAAAGTAATTTTATTTTTTAGTGCATTTTGAATATAAACTACTAACTTACCACAATCTATGTGAAAGGCATATTTTTGATTAAGGTTGAGTTTGTTATTTTCTACAGATAAATCATATAAGCCTGTAGCATATTTTTTGAAATCTAAATCCTGATTGTTTGCCCATAAATCATATTTTGATACACCACCCATATCATAATTCATATTGAAAGGGTGCCAAATGTTTGTGCCTTTTTCTACCCAATCAGGAAATATAATACCTGCTTTAAATGTTGCTGATATTTTATTAAACCAATCTTCAATTGGTAAATTACAAGCATCTAAAAAATCTTTGAAATTTAAAAGTGTTGCCTCTCCTACACCAACAGGATTTCCTATTTCTTTATCAATTACAGTTATGTTTATATTATTATTATTTGATAGATAGGCTGCTGTTAACCAGGCAGATGTTCCTCCACCAACTATAACTATATTACTTACTTTTTTCACTATTAGTTCTCATAATAACAGCTTCATTAACAATTGAAGCATATAATTTTTCAAAATCTCTAACATCTGCTTGAACATTTATAATAGGAAATTCTTTCATATCTGGATATTTTCCAACTCTTATTACAGCTTGGTCGTTAAAAAACATTTTTAACTTTCTAATATGCCTTATAAAATTACTATCGTCTAAATTATATCTTGGAACATCTGTTATTTGAAATTTTTGAAGAATTGCTTTTTCTTTTCTTTCATCTAAATTAGATGTGTCTTCTTCTTTTAAAAAATTTATAACTTCTTTAACAATTTGTTTGTCCCTATCCGTCATTAAATCATAGTTAAATTTTTGTAATATTGTTTTTTTTATTTCCATTTTTTCCTCTTTTATTTTGTGAATAGTTGAAATTTTCTAGGTAACCCTAAACTGAAACGGTCATCATATAGTTTATCTTTATCAAAATATGGTCCGTTAATGTCTTTAAAATGTAAAAATACTTGAGCGTGACATAATCCTAAAAACTTATCTCTCCAATGAGCTAATTCACAACCTTTATAAATTAACATATCTCCTGGTTTTAAAATAATTTCTTGGTTTTTTCCTTCTCTATCTGTTATGCAGATTGGCCATATGTAGTTTTCTTTATTTGATGTGTCATAACCTATACATAAAGTTGTTGAAATTTCACAACTAGGTCTATCTATATGTTTTTCTAGTATATCGTTGGGTTGATAAAATCTCCAATAAGAATATTCAGGAGTTAATTGTAATCCTGTAAAATCACTTATAGATTGAGTTGATAGTTTTAAAATGCTATCAAAATAAGGGTCGCCATATAAATTGTAACTTCCTGGTATTTGTACATCACCCCAATGGCCGTCCCATGGTTGCATATAGTTATTAAGATTTAATCTGTGTTTTTCGGATTGTCTGTTTACTTTAAGTTTACAATATTCGTAACTAATATTTACAATATCTTCAGGTAAAAAATCTCTTATGATTACATAACCATTGTCTTTAAAGTATTTTTGTATTTCTTCATTCATTATCTAAAAGGCCTTCCTAATGCCCATAATACTAAACTATATCTTGTACCTTTCGTTACAGGCGTTACACAATGATACAGATGACTAGGGAAAACAATAACAGAACCTTGTGGTCTTATTTCCGTACATTCGTGGTATTGATTATCTTCTCTAGCGTGTCTACCCCAATCAAATTTTAAATTACCGCCCTCATAACTACCTTCAGAATTTAAATTTATAGTCACACTAATTTTTCTACACAGTCCAACATGTTCAAATTTACTAGTATAACCGTAAGGCAGTCTACCATTTTTGTTTTTTGGTGGAGAAATACCATCAATATAATATTTATAAGCGCTAAAGTTATCACATCCTCCATCTCTATGCCAACCGTAAAATCCTCCTGGAGAATTATATACGGTAAATTGCATATCTTCAGCTCCTGATATTTCCCAATTCCAACCAGAGGAATTATTAGCTGATTTTATTAAAGGTATAATTTCTTCAAATATCCAATTATCATTCAACCAAGAAATTTCACTATCTCTTATATAATAATCTTTTAATTTTTCACCTTTACTTAATATTTCTCCAGCTGATTTACCCTCATAAGGTTTAGAACCATATGAACCTTTTTCCATATTGCCATAAGTCCAACCTGTGGTAGAAAGACCAATTTCTTTATTTTTTTTAATTTTAGATAAACCTGTGTCAATGATTTTTTGACAAGTTTCTGGTGATAGGGCACTTTGAAAAAATTGATAATACGAATCCAGTTGCATTTTTAAAAAAACCTCACAATCTTATAGAGTTCATAACACTATTTATACGAGTTGGATATATATACATATGAAATTTTATAAGATAGATAATTTCTATGCGATTGCACATATAGAAGAACACAAACAAATAAAAGAAGCGCTATTAAAGCTAATAGAAGACATACCACATTCTAACCTTTTAGATGAGGGGCAAGATGTATCAAAAACTGATTGGAATATACCTAGAGATTTTAAAAGAGAATATTTGGAATATTTTTATGACCATGTGGAAAAATATATACAACAATTTTCTAATTCTTTATCAGCTAAAAACTGGAATATTTTAAATGGATGGTTTCAACAATATAACAACAATAGTTATCACAGTTGGCATACACACACCAGTGTAAATTATTCTTGTGTGTATTATTTAGAATTGCCAGATAGTGATATGAAAACTGAATTTTATGATAATGTCAACCATAAAATAATAGAAACTGTAGATATTAAAGAAGGTGATTTAATTATTTTTCCGGCGCATATTTTACATAGGTCAAAAAGAAATATAACAGATAAAAGAAAAACTGTAATTGCTTTTAATTTAGATTTAGATGATTTTGAAACAGATAAGATAAATAAAGGACAGGAGAATATTAATGTTTTTTATTGAAGATGAAAATTTTTTAAAGCAAGAACACAAAGACTTTATTAAAAATGTTATTCTAAATTCTGATTTTCCTTTTTATATACAACAATACACAACAGAAAAAGATGATGAGCCATCTGGTGTGTTAACACATACAATAGCTAAAAGATTAGAAAATAGAAGCCAAGATGAGTGGTTGTGTTCTGAGTATGGACATATTTTTATAGATATGGCCGAAACATTTTTTAAAAAAAATAATATATCTTATAAAACTCTTTATAGAGCTGCCGTTAATTTTACTTATAATACTGGTACTGAAAGGTGTTCAACTCATTTAGACCATGATTATTCCCATAAACAACTATTGGTATATTTAAATGATGTTAAAGATAAAAATTCTAAAACGGTAATACTAGATAATGATGAAAAAACTGTTTTAAAAGAAGTTTATCCAAAAGAATATAAAGGTGTTTGTTTTGACGCTAAACCACATTTTCATTATTTTCCTAAAGTAGGTAGTAGAATTGTTTTTGTTATAACTTTTGATTAATAGTAAAATCAAAATTTATAATTGTTCTCTTTGTGTAGTTCACAGGACAATTTCCAGAATGAAAAACTTTACCTTTAAAAAATACAGCTCTACCTTTTTTTGGTGGTACTCTGGCTAATACATCTCCTTGTTCATACATAACGGAATCTACATCACTATTCCACACATTTTTAAATAAAACAGTATCGCCGTCAGTTTCATCTACATAATATACCATAGAATAATAATCAACCGGATGGTCTTTTAAATCTATATGTGGTGGATTGTAATTATCTAATGTATGTCCTGGAAATTGTGTTGTTCGTCTAATTCTAATTCTTAATATTTCATTTACAGATATGTTCATTCTTCTTTCTAAAAAGAATAACATTGGTTTAATTTTAAAGAATAAATCAGACCATTCAGTTTGTGTTTCTGGATTATACACCAAATGAGTCCATCCAGGAGCGTCTGTTACTTTTTTGTCTAAATAGTCTTTACTTTTATAATTTTGATTTATTGTAGAAGTAAAATAATAAGGAAAGGTTGGCTCGTTAAGTGTACGGTCTAAATCATCCTGATAAACTGTAGGTATCAAATCATCTATTACATGGTACATACTAGTATTTATCCGTTATAAATAGTATTATTGAAATGAGGTTTTTATGAATATTTTGAATAAATTGAAAGAAACAGGTTATGTAGTGATTGATGACTTTATAGATGAAAGTTACCAAAACCATATTGAAATGTTTTTATTGTATCCAGAGTTGCAATGGTATTTTTATCCTGCTACATCTGAAAATACTAGTGATGTAAAGTTAGATAATCATTACGAAGCTCCTCAATTTGTTCATACCTTTTATGATTATTTTTTAAAAGAAAATTCCCCTCATTTAAATACAATTTTAAATATACTTAAAGGTTTGTATAACAATACAAATATTGGTGAAATAAAATTACTTAGAGTAAAGAGTAATTTACAAATGATGAGAAGTAATAATACAGAAAAAAACTTTACAAAACCACATAGAGATATGGATGAAGAACATTTTGTATTGTTGTATTATGTCAATGATAATGATGGAAAAACATTTTTATTTAATGATGATTTAAGTATTAAAGATGCTATTATGCCTAAAAAAGGAAGAGCTTTGATTTTTGATGGTAAATTATTACACGCAAGTTCACATCCTATAAAATATGAAAACAGACTTGTTATAAACTATGATTTGAGAATATTATGAACGAACCTATTATATCAACTATTTTCCCAACAACAGTATATTCTACTAAATTAAATAGAGAAATAGATTTAGACGAAAAAAATTTTGTAATTGAAAATGGAAAAAATGTTTCTCAAAATTCATCTAATTTTATATCTTTGGATAAAGATGTTTTAGAAAATGTTAGATTAAATGAAATTAAAGTTTTTGTAGAGGAAAATTTAAAAAGATATGTAGATGATGTATTAAAACCTAAACACAATGTTAGTTTGGAAATAACGGAATCTTGGTTAAACTATACCAATAAAAATGAAAAACATCATAGACACCATCATCCAAATAGTGTAGTAAGTGGTGTATTTTATTTTAACTGTTTAGATAAAGATAGTATAATATTGTATAATAAACTACAACATTATTCTACTTTTGAAATAGAAACAAAAGAATATACACTTTTAAATTCTATGAGTTGGAATTTTCCAGTTGAAGTAGGAACACTAATTTTATTTCCTTCTTATATAGAACACGAAGTAAATACAAACGAAAGTAATATTCCAAAAACAAGAATAAGTTTAGCTTTTAATACAATGCTAAAAGGCAAAATATCAAGTCTATCAGCAAAAAGGATTATATTGTAATGCAAAATATTTTTAGTATACCTATTGAAATTTTACAACTTAATGATTTTAACAATGAAATATTAATTAACTATGCAAAACAAAAATACAATGAAAACAAAAAATATAAAGATTGTTCTCCTTATGATATAGAATTAAAAGATTTAAATTCTATCGTAATACAATCTGCTGAAAGGTTTGCTTCAAACTATACAGGAAACCCAAATAATAAAATAACAATCAAAAAAGTTTGGCCTAATATTCACGCAGATAAATCATTATTAACAGCACACGCTCATAGAGATAGTTTTTTATCAGTAGTTTACTATCCAAAAGTAAATAATGAAGAATTAATAATACAAAGTCCATTCTCACATGGGCATTTAAGTCATGTTAATCCTGATTTAATTGAAAAATACAACGAATATAACAGTGATAACTTTTTTATACCACTTAAAACAGGTATGTTGGTAATATTTAATGCAATGTTAATTCATTATATAAGACCAAGTAATGATGAAAGAATATCTATTGCTTTTGATTTGGAGTTAGAAAAATAATATGTATAATACAATTGTTATTGATAATGGAAGATTAACAGTAAACTCATTTATAGATTTTAAATAAAGGTAAAAAATGCTTGATATAAAAGAATTAACAATGGAACATCATAAAAATGCCGAAAGACAAGAATTTGTAAGAATTCTTATGTCAGGCAATATAGATGAAAAACTATATGCAACATATCTTTATAATCAATTACAATGTTATTCGGTATTAGAAAAATATGGCCATCACAATAGTTTGTTTAGACAAACTCCTGGTTTAGAAAGAGCTGAAAAAATACATTATGATTATTCTAAACTTTGGCACAACTCAGAAAAAACTCCTGTCATAACTCAAAGCACAAGAGAGTATGTAACGCACATAGAGGCGATACAAGATGACGCACACTTACTATATGCACATATCTATGTAAGGCATATGGGCGATTTAAGAGGTGGTCAAATGATTAAAAAGAAAACTCCAGGTCCTAATAGATACTACACATTTAGAGATAAAGAAGTTATTGAGTTTGGTAGAATTATTAAAGAAAATATAAACAGATATTTAAACATATATGAACACAGTGTTTTACCTGAAGCACGATTATGTTTTGATTTCGCAACAAGACTCTTTAAGGAGATGAAAGAAATAGATGATTTGGGATAGATTAATTAAGTGTAAAGATGATATTATAGAAATTTTAGATTTAACCTGTTCAGAATACAATGAACCAGGTATGAGTAGATTTAACAATGAAGAGTTTGGTTGGGTCAATAGAACTTGGAAGAATGAGTATATACGAAGAGCTCATGTAGATGTTGTTGATGTGCGAGAAAGTAAAGGACTTTGGATGATGCATGTATGTT
>Ga0222714_10001977_pt1 | contig 22471 bp, 9 predicted proteins | sample C33_3DmetaG_FD_165048 | JGI IMG/M metagenome (GOLD analysis project Ga0222714, IMG submission 165048) | Estuarine water microbial communities from San Francisco Bay, California, United States - C33_3D | ecosystem: Environmental > Aquatic > Marine > Unclassified | place: USA: California...
GGCTTACTCGCGCCGTGTTTTGCCAAGATTTCTTCGCGTCGTCGTCGCCGGGCTTCAATAAGCGCCTGTTCCTCGTCCTCGGTCTCGCCGAGCGCGCGCGCGAACGCGGCTTCGACGTCGGCGTCCGCGTCCTCTCCATCACTTGTGCGTCCTCTTGGCGATTGATCCTGCGACGCTTTCCGCCAGGCGTGCATTTTATCATCAATCGCATCGTCGTCGTCATCCGCGTCGACGCTTCGCCCGCGTTTCCGCGTCGTCGTCGTCGTCACTGTCGTCATCGTTCGCGCGCCGTTTGCGTACATTCGACTGAGCGATTCATCTTCGTTCGCCTCGCGCGAGCTCGCCCTCGCGCGCCCCGCCGACGCGCGTCGGTCGCCGTCGTCATCATCGCTGCGACCTCCACCGCGCGAATCGGGCAGTTCTCCATCCTCCATGGCGACGCGCGGCGCGTGCGTGCGCGCGTGCGAATGAAGATTTCAGAATCGAATTCGTGCGTCACAAGTTTGCGCGCGACACACCGCCGTCGCCGCCGCCGCCGCCGTCTCGACCGCCGATCGCGCGCACCGCGTCGCATCGTCGCCAGGGTCGTCGTCAGGTCGTCGCGGTCGTCGCCGCCATGCCCGAAGGCACGGTGTTCTTTGGAAACGTTCCATACGACGCGAGCGAGTCCACGCTGCACGACGTGTTCAGCGAAGTCGGACCGGTGCGCGAGCTGCGTTTAGTGACGGACCGCGACACGGGGAAGCTCAAGGGATATGGGTTCGTGGAGTACGACGATTACGCGACGGCGATGAGCGCGATACGGAACTTGAATGGGCGGGAGTATAACGGGAGGCAATTACGCGTGGATCACGCGGATACGATGGGGAAGAGCGACGGAGTGGATGGGGGTGTGGGTGTTGGCGCACACGCGGCGCATGGGAGTCGTATGAGTGTGGTTGATGGGCGCGGTGCGATGTATGCGGACGTGCCCGTGGGGTCGGCGCATGCGAAGTACGCGAATCAAACGGGGATGGCGGGGGCGTTTGCGGGCGCGGCGACGCCGACGGGCGCGGCGATGGATTTGTTGACGAAACGCGTGGCGGATTTGACGCCGACACAAATGTATGAAATCATGGCGCAGATGAAGCAGATACAAGCCACGGACCCGGCGCAGGCGAGGACGTTGTTGATTCAGAATCCGCAGTTGACGTTGGCGTTGTTTCAAGCGCAGCTCGTTTTGGGCATGGTCAAGCCACCGGCGGGCGGCGCGCCGATGGGTGGTGTGCCCGCGCCCGTCGCACCGAGAGCCCCGGCGCCGGTGCATGTGATGGCGGCGGCGGCGCAGCAGCCGCACGTGGTATCACAACAAGCGGCTCGACCGAGAGCGGCGGCGGTACCTCCGCCGCCACCCGCGCGAGGCGTCGCCGCGCCTCCACCGCCAGCGCCGCCGGCGGCGCAGCCTGCGGATCAACAACAGGCGCTGTTGCGTCAAGTGCTCGCGATGACGCCGGACCAAATCGCGATGTTGCCCCCGGACCAGCGTGCGCAGGTGGAGTATTTGCGACAGCTCGCGCAACAACAAGGCATGATGGTTTGAGAGCGTGTTGAAAAAAAAGTAGTAGAAAATGTAGCCATCGCGCGATGAAGACGTCATAGGCGTGATACGAAGTAATGACTAATAATATATGTTTAGATTTCACAACGATGTGGTGCGGAGCTTTGTCCTTACCTCCACGCGCGCGCTAGAATCGAACGTGGCGCTACCTAGAGTACGAGAAAGTGTCACTATTCACTTTCTGATTGATGGCCCAATGGCGATATGCTTACGCTTATGCAACGGCTGAAATTTGCCTTTCGAACCGAGTCCTTTGACTTTGCGCTTCTCATCCGTCCGTTCGTTCCATGACGATTTACGCAGCTTGACTGGTCTATTCCCGATGAATTTTCCATTCATCTCCTTCATCGCCAACGCGTAATCCGCGAGGTCTAAAAACGAAACGAACCCGAACCCTTTATTCTTCCCTGGATTCATCTTATCCTTTACTACTTTCGCCTTGGCAAAGCTCGGATATTTTGAGAATGCACGCGAGAGCATGTCATCCGTGCACTCGTTCCCCAAGTCGCCGACGAAGATGCGGTGGTCATTCTCCGGCCACTCCGCCAAGGACGCGTCCTCCCATCGATCTCCACCGGCGCTGCGCGCGAGCGCCTTACCGATAGGTTTGTAGTCTACTTTTTGAGGTTTGCCACCCACCGGAGGTGGGGGAACCGCGCGACCGAAGCTGTCAAACACGACCAACGGCGCCGCGGGTGCGCCCGAAGTCGTCGGCTGCGGCCGCGCGCTTGGCCCCGCTGGCACGCGCTCGGCGGTGCGCGTGATCGTGCCGACGTTCGAGCGCGCGGGGAACTGCGGGCCGACGACGGCAGAGGGGCGTGGCGCTGGCGCTGGCGCCGCTGACGCCGCCGGCGCGACGGATTTCGCGGACGCAGCCTCTGTTTTTGTGGCGGCTTTAGACGCCGTTGCGTCGTCTGCGCCCGCACCCTCGCCTTCTAACGCCGCCATTTCGGCTTGAAACTTTGCGAATTCATCCATCATATCTTCTGCCATGGTGCTCTAGAAAGACTCGCCGCGTACTCTTGCGCGGAGAAGGAGAGGCGAGAAGTGTCGCGTAACGGGACGCGGACGCGGGACGTGTGTTCATTCGGTGCCGGTAAGTAGCGGTCAGGTATTACAAAGCATATTAATCTACAGTGTGCGAATATAGCCTTCGGCGTTTTGGCAACGCGGGCGGTCGCTATTGTTACAATTCTTCTCGAGCGACGCGTGACGCGCGCGCGCGGTTCGATTTCGATTCGGCGGTCGCGTTCGCAACCACCACACACACGCACACACGCACACACGCACACACGACGCTCAAATCATGAAGCATATTCGATCCATCATGTAAGCATCAACATTCATCAACATTCAAACACTTCTTCAACGCCTTCGAGGCTGCCAAAGGTATTCTCGCCCGAATACGTCACGTAAAGAAATCCATCGTCATCCTTGTGCTCTTCGTAAATCGCATTCATCAGCGCCGCCGTCGGTGGCAGCACGTTATTCACAAAAATGAAAATCGCCTTTTCCGCATTTAACTTGATGCGCTTTCGAATCACGTACACGAATTGTCCTACGGTTAAATCCGCCGGCACGAGGTACTTCTTCTTATCCAACGTAGGAATATCGCTCTTCTCCGCGCGCTCCACAATCACCGGAACTCGATCGCCGTACTTGCCGCGAATGCGAGCCGCCTCGGACGCTCGTTTCTCTGTATCGCACACACCGCGCGGTGAACGCACACACCGTCAGTCACGCGTCCGAAGACACCAATCCGCGACGCGCGCGATGAAAAGTTTTGAAATCTCGCAACGGTCGCGGCATCGCGAAATCCCCGCCTCGACGCGCGCACGCGCGTCACATCCGCCAACCAACGCCACGCACGCGCGCACGCAATACGCCTCCAAACATCCACTGCGCACGCGCGCCGCACGCGTCGTCGCGCGCGCGTCACATCGACCGCGCGAGACGCCGCGTCATCACGCGCGGCATATTCCGAGGTGCCGAGCGCGCCCATCCCCGCGCCACCGCCGACCGCGCGCGCGAATGCGACGCGAGACGCGACGAGACGCACCGAACGCGTGTTCTTGCTTGAATGCAAACTTTTGGCTCATCGTCGCGTCGTCGCGCGTCGCACACTGTCGCGACGTCGCGCGCCGTTTGGAACGCCAAACGTCGTGTCGCGTCGATCGATCGGACGCGCGCACTCAATCGATATTCTTTTGCTTTCAAATTTTTTTCGAAAGTCACGGCGCATCGATCGATTGATGTCGCGCGCAGGGTCGGGGCGCCCGCCCGCAGACCGACGTCACTTTATCCACGCCGCATGTTGGCGTCGTTTTCGTCGCCGTCGAGCGCGCCGCGCGCGTCGCGCGCGGTTGTTCGCGCGCAGGGCGGCGCGCCGAACGCTGGGACGCCGCAGCCCGGGCGCGGAAGCCGCAAGAAGGCGTCTCGCGGCGGGCGAGGCGCGCGGGAGAAGGCGCGAAAGGTGCGAGGACAGGATTTCGCCGAGGACGATGGGCGCCGGGAACGCGAGTTTAACGATGCGATTGCGCGCGTGAACGCCAAGGCGCGCGTGGTTGGGGCGAGTTTTGATGATGGTGACCGTCCGGTGCAGAGTAGGGAGTCGTTTGAAGCGAAATTGGCGGCGGTGAAGGCGGAAGGGGCGAAAGGGAAGGCGACGACGGCGTCTTCGTCTTCGTCTTCGTCTTCGGGGGCGACGTTTAATATGAACGCCAAGGTGGATTTCGGTGGTCCGCCCGCGGCGGGGAGTCCGTTAGCGAGGACTTTAGCGGAAGGTACGGCGGTGCCGAAACGCGTGGAGGATGACGAAGAGGAGAGCGTGATGTCATCCATGGCGGTGCGCGTGGGGAGTTTTATCGCCGCGGTGGCGTTAGCCATCGTGTTCGTGCCGACGGACTTAATGTTTAACGCGGGCGTGCGCGCGAAGTCTGACAAGTTATCCGACTCCGTGAAAGAAGAAGTCTTGAAGCAGGCGTCGGCGGTTGAAGAGGCGCTCACGACTGCGCCGGAGGATGCGGATAAGTTGAAGCAAGCCGCGCAGAGTTATTTGGCGCTCGACGACTATCCCAAGGCGTTGCCGTTCCTCGAGCGTTTAGTCGCCGTGGACCCTTCGGAAGAAAACGTATCGGCGTTGGCAGAAACGTGGATTGCCGATGGTCAACCTAGCCGCGCCGTGGATGCGTTCAGAAACATCATCGACGCCGACGTCTTGGGCAAGGGTGAGCGTGTGGCCGTCCCGTCGCCTTCGTTGCTTCGCGGGTACCTCGATGCGCTCGGCAAGGCGAATCGCAACGGTCTCGCCCTCGAGTATGCGAAAACGTTCGCGAAGAAAGGTTGGGTAGATGAAGTCGACGGTCAGCTTCTTGAGGCTCGGGTGTACTCGTCCTGGAAAGGACACGGTAAGGACGCCGAGGCGGCGTACGACGCCGTCGTCAGCGACCATCCGGGTGACTTTCGTGGTTATCTCGCCCAGGGGGTGTTTTTCAGAACCGTCGGTAAGCCCGATGCCGCTGAAAATGCGTTTCGCAAGGCGAAATCGTTGGCGCCCGACGATACGGCAGCCGTAGTGAATCAAGTCATCGCCGCGTCAAAGGCGAAACAATCTTAGTGACGTCGGATTTGGAATATTAATACATTTTACAGCGTCTATATCGCGTGTTGAGTCGCGCCAGGCGATTCAAGCGCGAACATCGAATGCTCCTAATAACAGCGACGCGTCGTCGCGAATTCCATGTTTTGGCGCCAAATTTTGAAATTCGCGACGACCTGGCGCGCGATCGATCGCGCGCACACATCGCGACGCAGCGGACGAACGCGCGAGTACGGACCACGGAACGCATCGACGTCGTGGGTGTTGCGATGATGGACGCGACGACGGGCGCGGCGGTGGGGCGACAGGCGCGGGTGACGCGGCCGATGTATCGCACCGAGTTGAAGTCGCTCGAGCGCGCGTTTCAAGAGTTGGATTCGAACGTCATCGCGAGCGTGCTCGAACGTCGACAAGGGAACGTGGATTTGGCGGCGGCGGATTTGTTGGAGTTAAAGCCGTCGAAGATTGGGGCGAAGCGTGCGAAGGATGAGCGCGGTGAGCGCGAGTTTTGGACCGAGGTGCTGGACGACGCGAGCGCGAGCGCGAGCGCGGAGGACGGGTCGATGGATTCGTCTGGGGAATTCGTGCGCTCGCGTAAGGGTGCTAAATCGTATGAATGGGGCTCCGAGCAATGGGCACTTGAGCCGAGTGAAAGTGTACGTTTGGGTGACGTGGAGTTGATTGTCGGTTGGCGCTCGGTGGAACGCGTGGGCGAGAGCGACGTCGACGACGCGGAAGTGTTGATTAAATGGCGCGGTGTGTCGTACGCGCACTGCACGTGGGTTCGCACGAGTGCGATAGAAAACGACGTCGCGACTGGTATGCACGGAAAGATGCGCGTTGGGCGGTACTTTGAAAAGTTCCCCAAAGCCGACGGACCTCGCGTGGATGTCAAACCGGATTATTTAGTCGTCAGCCGAGTATTTGCGAAGTTTGAAGAGCTCGAGCAGACTCTGGTGTGCGTGAAGTGGATGAACATGAGCTACGACGAAACGACGTGGGAGAACGCAGAGTATGTGCGCAACGTGGCGAAAGGTGGTGCCGCAGCTATGGATGAATTTGAGCGCGTGCACTCTAAAGCGTCATCGGCGACTGCGCGACAAGCGGAGATCGACGGCGAAACCGAGGAGGACGTCGTCAAGGCGTGGTCAACGTACGCTGAAGAGCCTACGCTGGACAAGTACGGTTCGTCTGATGCGTTGCGCTCGTATCAAGTCGAAGGTGTGAAGTGGATGGCGTTTAATTTCAAAGCCGGCCGCGGATGCATCTTGGGCGACGAAATGGGATTGGGTAAAACGGCACAAGCGCTCGCGTTGATCAATCATTGCTTGCGCGTGCGCCCTGGATTACCTGTTCTGATTGTCGTCCCGTTATCTACTATTGTGAACTGGGAACGTGAAGCTAAGCGTTGGATTCCTGAGGCATATTTAGTTCCGCACGTCGGCAAGCAAGCTGGTCGCGACTTTGCGCGAGAGCACGACTGGTATTTTCCGCAGAGCGAAGATCCATCGGCGCCACGTGGGATGAAGGCCAATGTCGTACTCACTACATATGAAACCATCACCGCCGACCGGTCGTCGTTCGCCAAAGTTAAATGGAGCACGATTGTCGTCGACGAAGCGCACCGATTAAAGCGCGTCGGTGGCAAGCTCGGAAATGATTTGGGATCTTTATCGGTCGAGCGTGTCTGTCTTTTAACTGGCACGCCGTTGCAAAATAATACCACCGAACTTTGGTCCTTGTTGAATTTTGTCGACGCTAAACACTTTTCAAACTCGGAAGATTTTGAAGCCGCGTTCGGAGGCATGGCCAAGGCGGCGCAAGTTGAGCGTTTGCAAAAAGTGCTCGGCCCGTACATTTTACGTCGCTTGAAGCAAGACGTTGAGCAAAAACTACCACCGCGAAGTGAGACTCTTGTTGAGTGCGAGCTCGCGCCGTACAAAAGAAGTGCTATCGCGCGTTATTCGAGCGCAATTTCAGTTTCTTGCGCCAAGGATGCGACTCAAAGGAAAACTTTGGTAACTTTGCCAACGTCATGATGGAGGTGCGCAAGTGCTGCCAGCATCCATTCTTGCTCGATGGCGTCGAAGCAGCCATTGCGCCGGAAGGTGCCAACGCCGCTACGTTAGTCTCGAGTGCCGGAAAGTTGCAGCTCTTGGATAAGCTCTTACCGCACCTCAAGGAGGGCGGTCATCGCGGATTGATTTTCAGCCAAATGACGCGAGTGCTGGACGTGCTCGAAGACTATTGCCGCGCGCGTGGACATACGTATGTGCGACTAGATGGAAGCATCACTGGTAAAGCGCGTCAAGAAGCCATCGATCAGTACTGCAAAAAGGATTCGGAAATCTTCTTGTTTCTTTTATCCACTCGGGCGGGTGGCCAGGGCATCAATCTCGTGGAAGCAGACACAGTCATCATGTTTGATAGCGATTGGAATCCACAAAACGACGCCCAGGCGTTGGCGCGCGCGCATCGCATTGGCCAAACGCGCACGGTACAAGTCTATCGCCTCGTTATGCGTGCAACGTACGAGAAAGAAATGTTCACTCGCGCATCGATGAAACTCGGGCTCGAACAAGCCATCTTTGGTAACGCCGCTGAAAAGGAGGAAAAGTCATCCGCGGCATCGCGAAAGGAAATCGAAGACTTGCTCAAACATGGTGCGTACGGATTATTTACCGATGACGACGGGCGGGCAAAGCAATGGAATGCGGATAGCATCACCGATATTCTCGCGCGTTCTGAACAAAAGCTCATTGAAAGCGCGGAGAAAAACTCGGAAAGCGCCGCGTCTGGACCGAGCACATTTGCTACGGCGACATTCGTTGAAGAAGGTGGTTCAGCAGACGGCGTTGCGCTCGATGACCCGGATTTCTGGCAGAAGCTCATGCCTGAAGTTGCTGCTGCGGAAGAAGAACGTCGCGTTGAAGCTGTGGAGCTCATGGCAAAAATGCAAGCCGCAGAGCGCTTGGCGCTTGAAAAGCAGAACTCTAAAACCACATTCGACTGGTCGTGGGGCGAACGCAAACGTATTGTTGCCGCGCTCACGTTATTTGGTTGGGGGAACTGGGAGTCTATCATGGAGCGCTCGCAGGTCAAGGACAATAAGACCATTGCGCACATCAAGCTCTTCTGCCGCATGTACGTCGAGGAGGCGCTAAAATCGGCGCACACTGAATTATTTCCGAATTTCATCGCAGCGCTCACGGTGCCCGCGGACGAAGATGAAACGTCCTTACCAGACGATCAAGGCCGCGACTTCTTAGCATTCATCATGGCTGAACAGGGATTTGAAAACTTTGTGCGCGGGCGCGCAAACGATGATTTGGCGCGGCTTGAGCTCTTACAAGGTGGCATCGACGCGGTCGCTCGAGCCGGTGGCGCCGCAAACGCGCTCACGAGTATGCCGATTCCCGAACTCCACGCCGATCCTTTGTCAGACTGGTGGACCGAAGAGCACGACCGCGCGCTCGTCGTCGGCACTCTGAAGCACGGGTATGGAAAGTACGCAGAGATTCGCGACGACATCGAACTACCGTTCGCGGCAACTTTCGCAGGCTTGGCTGCACCTGAACCCTCAAAGAAGGATGCTAAGCGGCCGGACAGCCCGTTGTCTAAAGCACAAGACGAACTGCAACACAAAACAGTGGCGGAAGAGGCACCGGTCGAATGGATTCACGGTCGGCATTTGAGCAATCGCGTCAAGCGCGTGTTTAGCGTACTTGGAGGCAAATCGTACGAGCCGCCACCGAAGATTGAACGACCGCCACGAGAAAAGAAAGTCAAAGTCAAAGTTCCCAAGGCTCCTAAAGTGAAAGGTGCGCCTCGTACCGGCGGCGGTACGACGATTGAGAAGTTTCACAAGGCGCAGGAATTCATCAAGGAGCTCAAGCGCGACGCAAGCGGCGCGTTTGTCACACCCATCGGTCCCATGGGTGGCGTCACCATTGAATCGCTCGGCGAAGTGCGTTTGAATAAGCACTTTGTGTCAGAAAACTACATATTGCCCGTGGGATTCAAGACGACGCGCATGTATCCTCGCTTGGATAATCTCAATGATCGCACAAAATGGGAGCAAGAGATCTCTGTGAGCTCGAGCGGCGAACCGCAATTTACGCTCACGGCTGAGGAAGGTTGCGAACCGATCGTTGCAAAAAGCGCCACCGCCGCGTGGGCCGAGGTGTTGAAACGTGTCAAATCCGTGCGCGAAGCCAATGGCGAGGTGGCGAAAAAGACAGCCATATCCGGTCCAGAGTTCTTTGGGTATTCGCTTCCCAACATCCGCCTATTGATAGAATCCTTGCCAGGCGCAGAAGCGTGCGCGACAAGGTTTTCGTACATCCCGCTCGAAAAGGCGTGCGAGAAGACTGAACAAATTCGGAAAGAACGCGGTGAGTGCTCGAAAACGCCACTCGAAGCGGAACGCCCCGCAAAAGCTATGAAAGTGGACGCCTTCGCGTCCGAACTGGTGGAAATTGACTTATCGCAAGGATACGAAGAACTCACTGTGTTCGAGGACGATTTATTAGTTTAGAAGAAGCCACAATTGATATTATACACATTCACCGTTGATTACAATTCATCTTCTTTGACATCCTTCAGCCGTGCAGTACAGTTGTTTCTCCGTGAGATCCTCGTTGAGTTCGGAGTCGACCACCTTGCCGCCAACGCGACGCAACCGTTCTCGCCGTCGCGCCGTCAGCTCAACGAGAAGCTGCGCCTCGGTGGCTTCAGCGAGACTTACGGTCCGTCCGTCCGTTATTTTCACGTCGGTGCTGACTTGTTCTACGTTGTCGATGCGTTTCGGCGCGCACTTGCCCGAAGCGATGGACGCTGCGCGCTGTTCCTTGGCGCGGCCTCTCCACTTATTTCGCGAGTCAATCGTTTCACCAATCATCTTCAAAATATCCATCGCTGCTGGGTCGAACAACGGACGCAAAGCGTTTCGCATGCTTGAGTACAGCGTCGGGAACACACCCTCTTCGCGCGCGAGGAGTTTTTTAATGTGGTTACGTTCCTTCGGCGCTTCGAAACACGCCGGGCAATTCTCGTTGATGACGGGCAAGCCAGCTTCGTAGGAAAAGTCACGGAGCATCTTTTCGCGCAAGTAAATTGCTGGTCTAATCACAGTCACATCGCCTTCATCAATCAAATATGACGCCTTCATCGTGCGCATCGTACCATTGTACATCGTGCTCATCAAGAAGCTCTCCACGCAGTCGTCTAAATGTTGCGCGAGAATGAGTTTGTTGTACCCATGCGTGCGGCAACAAGTGTACAATGCACCGCGTTTCATACGCGCACAAAATGCGCAGATACTATCGCCAGTCATATGCTCGTTCGCCATGGCCATGATGTTCTCGTCTAAATAGTGATACTCCACTCCGAGGGATTCCACGTACGGTATGAGCGGACGAGGATTAAACGCCTCTGTTCCAGGATCTACGGTGGCGCACGCCAACGTAAATCGATTCTCGGGTGGGCATCGCGACTGCAGCGTGAGCATGATGTGTAACATCGCGAGCGAGTCTTTGCCTCCCGAGAGACCGAGCAAGATCCGGTCGCCGGGTTCAATCATATCAAAGTCGCACACCGCCGCGTTCACGTGCCGCAAAAGCTTTTGGGACGGCTTGAAAAACTTGTTCTTATTTGGTTTGGTGTTGTCCTTTTTCGTCGGCGACGACGCTGTGGCGACGACGGCTTCGGATATCTCGACACTACTTTGTTCATCATCATCAGGCACTTCAAGCTGTACTTCTCGCACAGATACAGATGGTTGAATGCGCGTCGCGTCTTTCGCTTCGCTGATTCCATTCGGCTTTTTCTGCGCAACCTTGGCGTCGCCGGTACACAGCGGTGCGGCGCGCTGCTGAATGTAACCACTTCGGATATTGCCAAACTGTTCATTTACGCGCAACGGGTGTTTGCGACTCTCTGTGCGATACTTTTGCCCGTGTGCGTTTGGTTGAGACTCTCTCGCGCCGCACATATTCGGCGGTTTCAACGCTCCCGCGATGGGGCCCGAGGGCGGAACAAACGTCAAGGGCAAAATGCCATTCACTGACGCTTCAGGCAGCGCGGTCTGCAAAAGTGAAATAGCTTCAGACGGAAACATAAACCACCGCAACGCATCGCCGCGCTCGACGCTCGTCGCGGCATCGCGCGCCACGTCGCCGACGTCGTCGTCGCCGACGTAGCCTAGTCGGGATTCATCGTCGTCTCGCCCGCCCGCGAGCATCATGCGTTCATCCGATGCATTCCCGCCCGTGTTGGGCATGCGCAACTGTCCGTTTTTCGTGCGTACTTCTTGCTCGCCGTCGCGATATTGTCCGCACGTTTCCAAGATGCGCAATCCGATGCGCATTTGCTCGCGTAACGCGGCGGCGATGTCGTCCTCTGATGGTATCGTCGCGTTCGCCTCCTCGTCGTCATCCGCCAATGGGAATTTCATATGCGCAAGCCACTTGCGTTCGGGAAAACTACGCGCACGCGCGACGTGTCGCCACTCGCCAGTCTTCGCATCCATGCGGTAGACTGGAAGTAATCGCCACCCGTGCGTCGCCACGGCGTGCACCGCGGCGAGCGTGTAATCAATTTCAGCATCAGATGCAAAATACGGCAAGCTCACTCGCGCAAACCCAGGACGAAGAACTTCAGCCTTATCTAATAAATGTGCTTCAATGGCTGCTGCGTCCTCGGGTGATAACCCGAGAAGTCTGTGCGCGTAAGGTCCGGCGCACGCGCATCCGCCGCGCGCTTGGATGCCAAAGACGTCGTTGAGCACGGCGCACGTAAACGAATAGTGCAAAAAACGGCTCTTCATCGTCCCGTCGCGCATAGCAGTCGCCGGTGCGCGCGCTAAGAATGATACAATGGGCAAACGCTTGGTGTGCTCGCTCGCTTCGGGACCGAGTAAGCAAATGTTTTCATTTGTCGAAAGCGAGGCAAACATGCGACGTTGCAACGCGTCTTCGGCGGCTTCAATCACAGACGTTCCCACCGCCGCCTTTACCTGAAACGCCAACCCAGCGCGCACGCTACCAATGATATCTTGCGTGCCGCCTTCTTCGCGCTCGACGCGATTGCTTAAATATCGATGGTCATCGCTCGTGACGTAAAACACCGTACCTCCGCCTGGTTCGCTCGGAACCTCATTCGTGAATAACGCGCGCTTGGCAACTAAAATCCCAGGCGTACCCGGTCCACCAGGAAGTTTATGCGGGGAAATAAATACCGCATCTTTGTACACGAAAGGATTTAACTCGCCCGTGTCTGCGTCGAATACGACGGGATTCATGTCGATGCCGACGTACGGCGCCGCCGCCGCGTAATCCCAAAACGCCAACGCCCCGCCTCGATGCAACGTCTCCGTGATCAAATCGACATCCGCCCGGACGCCCGTGACGTTGCTCGCCGCACTAAAACTACCTATTAACGTCGCGTGGGACGAATACGCCTTTAGCGCCGCGCGTAACGCGATGACATCAACCATGCCAGTCGTCGCGTCCTCTGGAATTTCAACCACGACGGCGCAGCTCTCTCGCCACGGCAATATGTTACTATGATGCTCGTGCGGCCCGACGAACACCACCGGCCGCGCCTCTACAGGAGCATGTTCCGGTAACGGCACATGCGCCCCGAGCGCGCGACATAATCGATCAATCGCGCTCGTGCTTCCGCTTCCGGCAAACGTCACCACGTCGGCGTGTTTATCGCTGTATCCCACCCTCGCGTTCACGCACTGCGCAATCACCTGACGCGCCTCCTGTCGAAAACACGTCGACTGCGCACCAGTCGTCGATGTCGTGGTGTGCGTATTCGCATACGTCGGCAATACGCGCTCGCGTATCGCGCGCTCGACCGACCGAGACGCTCGACCGCTCGCCGTCCAATCCGCGTACACGAGCGTCTTCGTCCCGAACGCGCCCGAACACGTCGACGCGTAGCCTACCATATCGCGACGAACGCGCGCGAGCGTGTCCGCGACGCCTTCGCGCCCGTCCTCGCCGTCCGTGCGCGCGCGCACAGACGACGCGCCGTCACCAGCCGCCATCGCCATCGCCATCGTCGCTCGCTTTTGCCCTCGCTCGCGCGCGCGCCCTTCAAATCGCGCTCGAGCGTCTCGGTCGATCGCACCACTCTCTTTGTCCTCGCGAATGCGCGCGCGAGTGCGGTTCACGCGCGCGTCGCGCGTCGCAATGTCGCCGTGCGCCGCACGTCGCAACGCCTCACACACCGCCGCGCCGACGAGCGCACGTCCGCGACCGCGCGAGCGATGCGCGCTTCGACGCGCACAGACGCGCCGATGACGACGGCGATGCCCCCGCGTCGCCCTGCGGCGCGCGCGGCGGCGGCGGCGGCGCGCGCGACCGCGTCGCGCGCGCATCGGCGTGGACCGATGATGGTGACGTCGTCAGGCGGCGCGCGCTTCGCGACGCCGTCGCGCGCGATGGCGGACGCCGCGCGCGGTGCGGACGCGACGCGCGCGCGAGAACGCGCGGCGTCGGCGTCGCGCGACGCCGCCCATCGCCGGTGCGTGGTGACGACGGCGATACGCGAAAGCGACGCGCGCGCGGCTGAGACGGATAGCGCGAGCCGGAAACCGCCGACGCCTGCGCCCGAGCCGGCGCGTGCGAACGGTGAAACGACGCGCGCGGGAGTTAGGAATACCGATGACGATGCGTTCGACGCGCCGGTGCCGCGTAAGCCGTTTTCGCTGTGGCGATTCATCATCACGCGTATGATTTTACTCGGCGTCGTGTTTCGTCGGGCGCTGGCGGTGACGGCGTACGTGGTATTCGGAAGCGCATTCAGGTTTCTCTCCGCCGTGACGTCCAATGCGTTTGGTCGCGTGGTGTTTTCGGTGTTTTTGATCACGTCTGGGATTTTGACCTATCGCGGGTCGATGGCGAGAAAGGTTAAAGCGCCGACGCCGCCGACGACGATGTACAGCGCGTTTTTAAAGGATTTACGCGCCGGGAAAATCGCGAGCGTGCGATTCGAAGAAGGCTCGACGAGGTTGTTGTACGATTTGAAACCGCAAGCGCAAGGCAAGGGTGGCGCGGCGGTGGCGGCGACAGAGGTGAAGACGTATCAGACGAAGCGATTAATGGCGGATATGGAGTTGATGAAGAAGCTTGAAAACGCCGGGGTTGAATTCGGCGCCGTCCCGGCGGCGGTGTCGAGATTAGCGTCTAAAGGGATGTTCACCGTGCTCGCGATGTGGTTACCTATCATCCCTTTGATGATTATCATGCGAAATGCGATTAACAGACAGAGCGGGGGTGGGAAGAAGCGTAAAAAGGCTGCGCCAAAGGATGACGTGAACAAGGTTACCTTTGCCGACGTCGCCGGCGTCGAGGATGCCAAGGCTGAATTATACGAGCTCGTTCAAATCATGAAGAACGCCGACCAGTACAAAAACGTCCGAGGACGTCTCCCCACCGGGTGCTTGCTCGTCGGACCGCCCGGTACTGGGAAAACTTTGTTGGCTCGCGCCGTCGCCGGCGAATCCAACGTCGCGTTTTTCCCCGTCGCCGCTTCGGAATTTGTCGAGCTCTTCGTCGGTCGAGGCGCCGCGCGCGTTCGTGAACTCTTCGCCGAGGCGCGGAAATCTCGACCAGCGATTATATTCATCGACGAGCTCGATGCCGTCGGCTCTCGACGTGGCGCTGGGTTAAACGAGGAACGAGACCAGACGTTGAACCAGCTCTTGGTCGAAATGGATGGCTTTGCCAAGGATAGCGGCATTTTGATTTTGGCCGCGACGAACCGCCCGGACGCGCTCGACCCAGCGCTGTTACGCCCCGGTCGCCTCACGCGCCGCGTATTCGTCGGCCCGCCTGGTCAACAAGGACGCGCGCAAATCCTCTCCGTGCACTTGCGAGGGATCGATTTAGAGGATGACGTAGACGTCGTCTGCGACGTCGTCTCGCGCGCCACGCCCGGGTTCACCGGTGCCGAGCTCGCCAACGTCTGCAACGAAGCCGCGCTCTTGAGCGTGCGCGACAACCGCCAACTCGTAACCATGAATGATTTACTCAGCGGCGTCTCGCGCACGAAGGATGGCATCGCCACGAGCAGCAACCGCGCCGACGCCATGTTTCGAGAACTGCGCAACAGATTTTTAGGCAACTATAAAGACGCACCGACGCTCAACGACGTCAAGGAAAAGTTTGGCCCGGGTGCGAGCGGGAACGGCGTACCGATTTCCATGGGTCCCTCGTGAGCGCATGGTTGAGAACATACATTTACATGTCCGATTTAAACAACGCGTTGCAATTCATTTCATTTCTTTTGTAGAAGCTTTTTCGCACCCTCACGACATAATCCAACGCGCGTGATCGCGCCGACGCGCGCACACGTCCTCGCGCGCGATGAGTGGCGATCAAACACAACTCGTCGCTGCGTTGCAGGCGACGTTGAGCGCGGATGCGACCGCGCGCGCGTCAGCAGAGCAGTTTCTCGCGGCGAGATCGGCGACGGACAACTTTTCCCTGCAACTTCTCCAGCTCGCCGCGCAGGATGCCGCGGACGGGATGACGCGACAGTGCGCGGCGGTGGCATTTAAGAATGTGGTGAAGAAGCACTGGGCGCCGGTGGAGCCGGATGAGGTTGGGGCGCAGGCTCCGCGCGAGACGCCGGAGAGCGAAAAAGCGGCGGTGCGCGGGGCGATCGTAGGGTTGATGTTACGCGCGCCTAAACTCGTCGCCGCGCAAATGAGCGAAGCGTTGAGTATCATTTGCACGTCTGATTTCCCCGATCGATGGAGCGGGCTGTTGCCGGAGTTGGTGACGAGGTTGGGAACGGCGGGGGGACGGGACTTTAACGACGTCGCGGGTGTGTTACGCACGGCGAATACAATCTTTAAACGCTATCGCGGCGCGACGAAGACGGAAGAGTTGTATAAAGAGTTGAAGTACGTGCTGGATACGTTCACCGCACCTTTGCTCGGGTTGACGCAGGAGATTTCTGCCGCGTTGGACGCGTCAGGCGCAGATGCGGCGCAGGCGGCGCCGTTGCTTCAGTGCCTTCGTTTGATTTGTAGAATCTTCTTTAGCTTGAATAGCCAAGAGTTGCCCGAAGTTTTCGAAGACGCTATGGCAGATTGGATGGGGCTGTTTCATAAATTTTTAACGTACGCGCCTCCGGCGGGGTTGGCGAGTTCGGATGCGGAAAAGGCGAGCGAAGCGGATCAATTAAAAGCCGCGGTGTGCGACAACATCAACCTCTACATCGAAAAGAACGAAGAAGAGTTTGCACCTTACTTGCAAACTTTCGTCCAAGACGTGTGGACGCTGTTGATGGCGACCGATTTAGCAACCAACAGAGATCATTTGGTGACGTCTGGAGTGAAATTCCTTACGACGGTGGCGAGTAGCGTCCATCACAAGTTGTTTGAATCCCCCGATACGCTTCGTCAAGTATGCGAGAACATTATCCTTCCGAACTTGCAATTTAGAGATGACGATGAGGAGCTATTCAGCGATAATCACGTGGAATACATTCGACGTGATTTGGAAGGGAGCGATGCGGATACGCGCCGCCGCGGCGCGTGCGAGCTCGTCAAGGCTCTTACGGCCAAGTTTCCGCAGCATGTCACGACCGCCATCACGGGCTACGTCGCGTCGCTACTGCAGCAGTATTCAACCGATCCTAAGAAGTTCTGGAAAGCCAAGGATGCTGCAATTTATTTAGTCATGGCGTTGACGATTCGGTCCAAGTCTTTGGTCAAGGGTGCGACGGAAACGAACGACTTAGTCAACATTGTGGATTTTTTCAACCAGCACATTGCTCCGGAAATTGCCGCACCGAAAGGCGGTTCGCACCCCGTCGTGCGCGCTGATGCGTTGAAGTTTTTGACGATGTTTCGTCAACAAATTCCCAAGGGTGTGGTCGCGCCGTTGCTTCCTGCACTTGTGGCGTTGCTCGCGGCTGAGGAGAACGTCGTGCATTCCTACGCGGCGAACTGCTTCGAGCGCTTGCTCACCGTCAAAGAAGGTCCCAGTGTGCTACGTTACGCGTCTGGCGACATCGCACCGTTGAGTCAATCGATTTACACAAACTTGTTCCAAGCATTTTCAGTCCCAGATAGCGCGGAGAATGAGTATGTGATGAAGTGCGTCATGCGTGTTATCGCATTTAGCGGCGCCGATGTCAAACCAGTGGCGACGATTTGCTTGCAGCAATTGAGTGTGATGTTGCTTGAGTTGTGCAAGAATCCTAGAAACCCCACTTTTGCACATTATTTGTTTGAATCAGTGGCGTCCTTGTTGAAGAACGCCGGTGGCGACGCGGCGATTATGGGCTCGTTTGAGCAATTGCTCTTCCCTGCGTACCAGCACGTGTTGACTGCTGATGTAGTTGAGTTCACCCCGTACGTGTTCCAGTTGCTGGCGCAAATGATTGAGAGCTACCCGACTGGTTCATCGCTACCAGAAGCGTACATGGCCATTTTCCCGGCGTTGTTGACGCCGCTCATGTGGGACAGACGCGCCAACGTTACACCGCTCGTGCGCCTATTGAAGGCGTACTTGAGCAAAAACCCGCAAGCAATTGTCAGTGGTGGTCATTTACAGGGCGTGTTAGGGGTGTTCCAAAAGCTCGTGTCGAGCAAGGCGCAAGATCATCAAGGATTTTATATTTTGAACTCCTTTGTGGAATCGCTCGCTCTCGAGGCGTGGGCGGATCATTTGCCGACAATTTGGAGCATTCTCTTCCAGCGTCAGCAGGCTAGCCGCACGCCGAAGTTTAGCAAGTCATTGATTGTCTTCACGTGCGCGTTATGCGTCAAGCACGGCGTGGGTTCGGTCATGGATAGCATGAACAAAGTACAACAGGGTATCTTTGACATGATTGTAGAAAACGTCGTCGCCGCGGACATTGGGAACGTCAGCGGCAAGATTGAACGCAAACTCGCGTGCGTGGCTGGCACAAAGTTCTTAACCGAGTGCCCTAGTATTCTCGCGCGACCGTCAGCGTGGACCAAACTCCTCGTCGGCGTCATCGCTCAATGCGAAAAACCAGAAGACGCCGAAGCCGCCGCCGAAGACGACGACGACGCAATCCTCGAGCAAATGGAAGCCAACGCCGGCTACGCCGCGTCCTACTCCAAACTCACACAAGGCGCCGTGAAAGACATCGACCCAGTCCCAGACGTCACTGATGTCCGCGTACACGTCATTCGCGCCCTCTCCGCGTTTTCCCAATCCCAGCCGCTCGCGTCGGCGCTGGCGCAAACACCGCCAGAATGTCAAAGCGCGCTCGCGTCCATGGCCACCGCCGCCGGCGTCGTCTTACGGTGACGTGTAATATCCACCGAACTCATTCACGCTCTATCCTCACTCGCCTGTGTCATCGCACATCTTCGCCTGCATCACTATACACGTCAATACGCGTTACAAGCATCTGAAGCCGACGTCGAGGTTTTGAGATGTCACTTTTTCCTCCTTTGACTCGGCACGCCACGCGCCACACGCATTCGCCCACCCGTGTCGCCCGTCGCCGCGCCTCCACGGTCGCGCGCACGCGAGAGGGCACCACCCCCGCGTTCACGCGCTCCGTCGGCGCGTCGGCGCGCGCGACGCGACGCATTCGCGCGGCGCGTGTGTGAAAAAGCGTCGCGTACGCGTTTTGCACGCGCGCAGCCGTCGCACGCGTTTTGAGACGCGCACGCGACGCACAGGCGTCATCGCGCGCGACTCGAGCGCGACAAGATGTTTGTGGATGATGGTGGCGCGGTCGCGCGCGTCGGACGCGCGCTTATGAGCGAGGCGTCGACGGATTCGACGACGCATTCGACGACGGCGCACGCGGATGATACGGCGGTGCTGTGGTTTACGTTTATATCTCTCGCAGCAGGGACCGCGGCGCGCACGGCGTTGCATGGGACGTCAATTCCATACACCGTGGTGTTGTTCTGCATCGGGATGTTGCTCGCGGTGGTGTATTATTACACCGAGCTCGGGCACCTCGAGCAGTCGTTGGACGCGTGGAGCGGCATCAACCCGCACTTACTGTTGGCGGTGTTCTTGCCCGCGTTGATTTTCGAGTCGTCGTTTTCGATGGAGTGGCACACGCTGAAAAAGGTTCTACCAAAGGTTTTGATATTGGCTGGGCCTGGGGTGTTGTTATCCATGGCACTCACTGGGTGCGTGCTGCGGATTTTTCCATTCGGCTGGAGCTGGGCGTTTTGCATGATGGTGGGCTCTATTCTCGCCGCCACCGATCCGGTGGCGGTGGTTGCCATTTTGAAAGAAGTCGGTGCGAGTAAAGTCCTCGGGCACATGATTGAAGGAGAGTCGCTCGTGAACGACGGTACCGCGATTGTTGTGTTTAACGTGTTTCTCGCCATCGCGTCTGGAGAAAGCAAGACGTTTGGGGAAGTAATCTTGGCGCTCATCTTGCAGCCTCTTGAATCCGTACTCATCGGTATGGTGTTTGGCCAGTGCTGCTTGTACTGGATTAGCAATTCACACCGCGATCACTTGGTGGAGATCACGATTACGCTTTTTGCAGGTTACATTTCATTCATGGTGGCAGAATCCGTCGTCAAATGCAGCGGTGTGCTCGCCGTTGTCGTTCTCGGCACGTACATCACCGCAAACGGTCGCACACAATTTAAAGGTGACATTCAACATTCCATGCATCATTTTTGGGAAGTGTTGACATACGCTGCGAATACTATAATCTTCATTTTGGCTGGTTTCTTAATCATCGCCGACATTCTCATCGGTCAGCTCGACATCCGCGCGTCAGATCTGGGCTGGGGAATTTTACTCTATCTCATTCTTAATGTCATTCGGCTCATCGTTGTCGCTATGCTGTTTCCGTGGATGAATCATTATCGAGGTCACACGCTGACCTTGCGTGAGTCTCTCATCGCAGTATGGAGTGGCTTGCGCGGCGCCGTCGGTTTGGCGCTTGCGCTCGTCGTGTTGGAAGAATCAGAGGCGTTTACTCCACGAGAACGCGGTTTGACACTCGTTATGGTGGCATCGGCGGTAATCGGCACACTTCTCATCAACGCCTCTACGGCGGCGCTCATGCTTCGTCTTGCGGGGTTGTTGACTCCGGGATTGAGCCACGAACGTACGATTGTCGCCGCACGTAAAGCCATTCACGAGCGCGCGTTGAAGCACTACGAAGACACGCTCAAAGAAACTGGTGCGCAATATCTCGGCGCACCCGATTTCACAGCCATCAAACAGCTCGTGCCATTTCTTAAGACTCAAGTTGAAACCGCAGATGTGGAGTTTTCCGAGGAAATTGCCAAGCTCGACGCGCAACTCATGCATGAAATGCGCGGCCGCTTCCTCGCCGGATTGTGCAAGGAAATTTGGTCCATGTTGGAGGATGACTTGTGCGACGCCAGCGTTGCGCAAGCGCTACTCATTGCGTGTGAGCGCGCGGCCGATCTACCTATGGGCACCGAGCTTTCTGATCTCCGAGAGTTTTTGAACTTCCTCAAGCCCAACCAGTACAAGGCGCGCGTTGTCGCGTATTTGGATAAGCGCGTGCCAAAGTTGCTCAAAGTTGCGCGCTTCTTAAAGTTTCTAGATGAGCCGTGGATGGCTATTCGCCGCGAAATGCAGGGCTTGCATGCTCTTATCAGCGCGCATCAATCCACGGCGGAGACGTTTAGAACATTACTAGGCAAGGCTGAACAGGGAAACAAGGAGGACGAAACCATGGCGCAAGAACTCGCGGCGCAGTTTAGCATGAAGAAGGCTACTGGTGAAAACCTCGCGAATGAAACATCCATGAAGTCAGACCACGTGCGAGATGTCATTCTTGAATCCGAAGTGGAAGTAACAGAAGCTGTTGAAATGCTTAAAGCTTTGCAGCACTCGCACAATGCCATTGCGCGTTCGTTGCGTTCCGAAGCGTTGGCTCGAGAAATTCTGGAAGTCACGCTCGCTGAAACCAAGCTTCTCACGCATACTGGTCTTTTAGACGAATCCGAAGGTTCGATGTTGCAGGCCGAGCACGATACGTACTTGCAGCGTCTGATCATGCATCCGCTTCCGCCGACGCTGACGTCGCCGGGTCGCATTCTCTCCGCCATTCCGTTCTTTGATCCCACGCAGCCTTGCGGGATTAAGAATCGAGACACGCGCTCGCACTTCCTTCGCGAGGCCGAAGTGATTGAAATCAAGGCAGGAGAGACTATATTGGATCCGGACCTCAAGCTCCGAAATGGCATGCTACTCGTCGGTAACGGCGTCGTCCGGATTGAAGATGCGCGCGACCCGACGCAGTGCATCACCGCCGGTTGCAAATCGCACCCGCGAGCGTGGGCCCTGGCGATGTTTGAAGAACTCGCCAATCGCTCAACTATCGAAGACGAAGGCGTCGAACCAGCACGAAGTGGCATTCGCGCCATTGCACAGACGGACATGTTCGGGTTCATCCTTCCGCACGCGCTCATGAAGGAGCTGTACGACGACCTTCGCGAACAAGAAACGATTGACTTCTTGTGGCGATGCTCCGTCGGCCTCCTCGCTGAAACCGTGCTCAAGACGTCGTTGAAGAAAGCCTTACCCGATATCACCTTGGCCAAATTTGTTTCTGCGGGAAAATTGGTGAGAATTTCTCAGGGTGTCAAACTCGAGCCCGACGCCCGCCAAGTCGTCGTCTTGCTCAAGGGCTCGCTGTATTCGGCGACGTGCGGCAACTTGCCTACTCCATCTGTGGTGACGTTTAAGCGTTCAGACATGAAAACTGCAACATCATTGGCGGAGAGATTACTCGAAAGCAAGCTCGAGTCGCGATTGAGTGCGTTGAGAATTGGTAAGAATGGTCTCGCGCGGGCGTCGCACAGCAATCTCCAAATGCTCGTGGCGAGCGAATCCGAAACTAAGGAGGCGCCCGAGGAAGACTTACCCGAAGAAGTCCCATATTTTGAGTGCATGACGGACGTGCTCTTGTATGTCATTCCACTTCGCGAGAAAAAGTCTCCGAGCAGTGCGTTGCTGCAGTCACGCGAAGGTCAAGCAGACAAGAAGAAGGAAAAGAAGAGAGCCGCCTTTTTACGCAACTTGACCGCGATGAGCGGAGGCGGAGCGATAAAAAATGTCGTCATTGAGGCTGACATCGAAGCCGCCGCGGGTGCCGCACAACGTAACCAGCGACGCAGTTCCATGAGTTCCGTACGAGAACCGCCGCATCACGAAGCGGTTGCCATCGAGGAAGATCCTGCGGTGCAATTCACCGTCGGCTCGTCGCTCGACACCGACCACGAATTGACGCAACTCACCACGAATTCTATGCCC
>Ga0222714_10001978_pt1 | contig 22468 bp, 41 predicted proteins | sample C33_3DmetaG_FD_165048 | JGI IMG/M metagenome (GOLD analysis project Ga0222714, IMG submission 165048) | Estuarine water microbial communities from San Francisco Bay, California, United States - C33_3D | ecosystem: Environmental > Aquatic > Marine > Unclassified | place: USA: California...
CCCCAATAAAAACAAATGTGTCTGCGTCAGAATGTTTTTTAACAATCTCCTTCCACACATCTCTTCCATGAATGTCTCCTATGTAAATCACTTTATTCATAGTACAAATATACACATATTTTAAATTAAAACAAATTTATATTTTACTAATCAATAATAATTTAATATGTTTAGACAAAACAAACATTATGAGTAAAATTACAGAGAACAGTACTGTGACTGTTAACTACACAGGAAGACTTGAAGATGGTGTAGTTTTTGATTCATCATTAAATGAAGGAAGAACACCATTAAAAGCAACATTAGGACAGAATCAATTAATTCCAGGATTTGAAAGAGGTTTAGTGGATATGGAAGTTGGTGATAAAAAAACAATTGAAATTCCATACCTAGAAGCATATGGTGAATATAATGAAAGTTTAGTTGGTGAAGTAGAAAAAACCAAAGTACCTGCTGACGTAAAAATAGGGTATATGCTACAAACACAAACTCCAAATGGACCAATGAACGTAAAAGTCGTTGAAATTAAAGAGGATGTTGTTGTACTAGACGCAAATCACCCATTAGCCGGTAAAAATTTAATTTTTGATTTGGAAGTTGTTGAAGTAGAATAAGTTATGACAAAAGAAGAAATTAGTAAATATGGTGAGATACAATACCTAAAAGGTAGGCTAGACGAACTATTCAAAGCACTACCAACGATATTTGATTTACATAGAAAAAGAAAACTAGATCAGAGGATTGAAAAGTATTTAGAAAAGTTAAAAAGAGTTGATGAAGTATCTTATTATATATATGAAGTAGAACTTAAGTCAAGACAAAAAGCTAAAGAAAGATCTAAAAAAGAAATTAAAGAATTATTAGAAGAAGTCTTAATGGTTGAAAATATTTCAGAAGAACTTTTAGAAAAAATTAAAAATAAAATTGATACCTACTAGTTAACTCAAAAACCCACACTTTAATAGGTTGTGGGGTTTTTGCTCATATTTTATCTTTGTGATATGAAAAAACCATGTAAAGAATGTCCCCACTTTATTCGTAATCGTCATAATGATATGATTGTGGAGTTTGGAACAAGAACCGGAAAGAAACACAATTGTCATATGACGGAGGGAAAAAAAGATTTGTGGAATGTAACTGATAAAAAATTAGAGTGTTATGGAAGTAAAAACGGTTAAAATATTAACTAGAATAAAAATTAAATAATATATGAAAAAATTATTAAATATATTTTATTGTTTTTTAAGTAGAAAGGTTATTATGTCACAAGACAAAGATGTTTTGGAAAGAGCATGGAAATATGATTATCAACCATATGGTTATAGAGTCATTAAAAGACCACATCTAGGTAAAACAATTTTTGGAAATGAAACATATAAAATGACTGTGTGTAAAATTTTATTAAAATAACTTATTAATATCTAACCATAAAACTAATGGACAAAAACGAAATAGACATAGAAAGTAAAAGATTACAGGATAGACTTGATAACATCAAAAAGGTTACTAACCGTTATATTAGAATGCGATTTAATAGAAATTTACGAACTTTAAAGAATATTTTAAATTTAAAATGGAGATACCAGAGTTAATTAAAAATAATGTATTTGTTGATAATAGAGGTACATTTGCGCCAATACAACTAAATACATTAAATAAAAAATGGCTACAAAGTAATATTAGTGTAAACCCAAATAAATATACACTTAGAGGGTTACATTATCAATTTGGAAGTTCAGCACAAGCAAAATTAGTAAAAGTAATTAATGGTACCATATTAGATTTTGTTATTGATCTTAGAGAATTTTCACCTAACTACAATAAAATACAATTTTTCTTAATGAAACCTGGGGACGAACTATTTGTCCCCTTTGATTTTGCACATGGGTTCATAACACTTGATGACAATACAATTGTACAATACCTAGTTGACAATCACTATGACCAAAAATCTGAAAGATGTATACTTTGGAGTACAATTCCTGAAATTGAAAACAAAATATTAGAGTATGATAAAAACTTTAATAAAAATAACTTATTAATCTCTAATAAGGATTTAATTCATAATCCATAATATTTATATATAAAAAATATGAAAACAAATACTAAAATTTTATTATCAGTTTTAGTTCTTATTGGACTAATAATTGGTGCATTTTTAATGAGATCATCAAATAATAAAGAGGATGATAAACAAGTTGAAAAGGTATTAAAGATACATAAAGGTAAGTTTGCTTTTTGTGGAGCATCAGGAGCAGTACCAACAGGAAGAAAAATTAAAATACAAGGAAAAGAGTTTGACGAAGGATGTGCTATTTGTCCGGTTTTAGAAGGACCATCAATTGCAAATTTAGCAATGTATGGTAGTGATGGAACCTGGGGAGACTTTAGTGTTAAAGAAAATCCGCAAACACCAGATGGTACAGAAAACACTGTGTGGTCGTTCTTTTGGTTTTTTGATGAAAACGATACAGTACCACAATTTAACCCCCAAACTAAAGAATGGGAATGGATGAACCCTAAAAATAGAAAATTTATAATCAATAAAAATGTAGATAGTACTAGCATGAGTAATATGTTCGCAATGCCAGGTGTTATATTCGATACAACAGAAAATGGAATTGTACTAGCAAAATGTTACGGACCTCTTAACGAAGCCGCAGTACCATTAAGAAAAGCAATTCACGTAAAAAATGGTTGGACATCGGTAACCGCAGCTAAACAAGGATTTCCATATCCAGTTGGAACACCAATACCACAAATGGATAATGAATAAAAACAAAATAAAATAAAACAATGAAGAAAGATTTAACAGAAAAACTTTATGAAGAGCTCAAAAAAAGAAACCTCTTTGAAGAAGAAGATGATGAGGACTTTGAAGATGAGGAATCGGATGAATACGAAGATGATGATATTGATGATGAGGAAGAAGAGGATGATGAAGACGAAGAAGAATTAGAAAACGAAGATTCTAATGATAGTTTTTGTGATATGGTATGTAATATACTACATTCTAGAAACCAGGCCCACATATTCCATTTACAAACACAATCATTTGCTGAACATAAAGCACTAAATGATTATTATGATGGTATTGTACCTCTTTTTGATGGTATTGTAGAATCTTATCAAGGAAAATATGGTATTATAAAAACATATCAAACAATAAAGATTAGACAATATAAAAACAAACAAAAAACAATCGCTTATTTTGAAAACCTACTAGACATTATAGACGACAATAGAGACTCAGTTGATGATGGGTATATTCAAAACCAAATTGACACTGTTGAAGAGCTAATTAATTCTACAATATATAAATTGAAATTTTTAAAATAAATTTTGATTATATGTTGTTTAATTAAAAATAATATACTACATTTGTATTATTGTTTAACTAAATAAAAAAAATAAATGGCGACAAAATCAAGAGCAACAACACATGGTAATTACATTTGTAAAGTAGGTTTTTATGACATCCGTCAAAAAACAACACAAAGAAAAACCAAAAATGGACTTAAAACTGAAACCGCTAAATCAGAGTTCGTTATTCTTCATGGTAAAAAATTGATCAAAAGTGGTTTTAACACCAAATTGGCAGCCATTGAAGGTGCGAAAGAACTTTCAGGGGAAACGTTTAGAGAAGTCTACTCACTATAAGATAAAAGTCGGAGAAATCCGACTTTTTTATTAAAATCTATATTCACCTTCAAAATACATATAATCAACACCAAATTCATATTGTAATTCCTTTAAGTATTCATCAACAAGGCCTGAAATATAACTTATAACATCCCAAAAAGTATCACGATCCCCATCTACAATATCATCTAAACTTTGAATCCCATACTGAGTGTTAAAAGTACCATCTATAATTCTAAAAGAGTATTGAAAAGTATCTTCACCAAAACCAAAATAGTCATCATAGGTACTATATATTTTATAAATCTCAACTTCAAAAGTGTCATCATCATAAACTTTAATACCAGATTTAGAAATATCCTCACTTGTTATAACTAAATCTTTTATTTCATCTAAAAAAAGTTCATACGCTTTTTTATGACCACCAACAAAATCACGATACCATTCATCAATACTATCAAGAAATTTAGACAAACCCTTTCTTCTAGTGTCTTCATAACCAATTTTAGGTGTTTGACCACTACTAACTTGAGACTCCCATTTTTTTAAAAAATACTTATGTAAAAGATTTAAGTTTGTCTCCTCTTTTAAAACCTTTCTTATGTGATTTCTATTTACCATTCAAAGTCAACTACATTAATATGTCTATTTATATCATAACCAAAACCTTCAAGTAAACTTATGACAAAACCATTTACAACATCCCTAATAGCATCTTTAAATTCCCAGTAAGATGGAAAATCATCAAAAGGAATATCATTACTAGAAAAGTTTAAAACAGTATCACTATCATAATCATAAAAAGTACCATCTAAAACAGTAAAACTACCCTCAACATCCATTAAGAATAATTCATCAGGAAGGTCAGTAAAAAAAACATTATTAAATTTAACTGATATTTTACCATTTTTCCAATCTTTCATTAAAGTCATATCACTTTCATTAAATGTATTATTTAATAAAATGTATTTAATAACTTCTAATTTAGAATTAGATTCATCACCAATGTATTGTGCATAAAATGAAAGTATTTCATTTCTTTTATTTGTTAAACCTAAAGATTCTAATTCACCCGGTTTTATATATGGAAAACCACCATTAACCTTTTCTTTATCCCATTTTTTAATAAAATAGTTCTTTAATATCCTATCAGTATTAGTTTCTTCTTTTAATATTCTTCTAATGGTACTTCGCATATAGAAATAAATACTTCAAAAAACCATTAATAAACTTATACTTATCAAAAAAGAAAGTTATGGCACACCCTATATTACATGCTAAGTCAAATCAAAAAAAATACGGTGGTAAATGGGAAGATTATATTCATTTACACGAATGGATGGACGAAACAAAGTCGTGGTTCGGACATTCATATCATAGAATATGGAGACATCATAGTGAAGGTATCTTTGAAGGTGAAAAAATCTTTGGCACTCACTTTACAAATAGTGATAATAAAATTGTCTACACAAGGTATTGTTTAGAAGATCATGTGAAAGAAGATTGTTATAACTACATTCCAGCGGCAAAAGAATGGATTAAAGCAATTGAGTCAAAAGAAAAACCAATGTGGATGTTAAGAACTCTTGACCTTAAATTCGATGACTAGGTATTTATAATTATGGGAAAAAAATTTAAGGCCTTAATGGCTTATCTAAGAAGTTTTAAAAAAGACGAAATAGAGTTTAGTTGGGTTTGGACCGATGGTGCTGGAGACCCCGAATGGTACTGGGGACATAAACCAGTACCAATTATAGATAGTCTATATGATGTTGTTATTGAAATTGTAAGTTCACACCTAGATGAATTATTTGATTTAACTAAGAATTGTTATTCTGAAACAGAAAGGTATGACATTGTATTAAAATTTTACCCTAAAAAAAGTAAAGCTGTATTTCAGTTATATTATGAAGACTATGATAAAAATAACACAACCCAGGAATATACACAAGAATTAGACCAGAATAATGAATCGTTTAAACGATTAAAAAGAGTTTTTGATAGTCAGGGTATTGAATTTTGTAAGGCTTATTACTCTGGAAACTATGATGATGGTGATATTAATAGTATAAATTGTGATGGAAAAGAATTTTCACATGGTAGAGGTGGAAACCAAGAAGAATATGTATATAGAAGAATTATTGAAGATGTTTTATATGATGTACTAGAAAGTGCTTTTGGTGGTTGGGAACTAGATAGTGGATCTAATGGTTATATTGAAATAAACAATAATTTAGAAGTTCATATAGAACATGATTGGACTCAGTATGAATTTTATAAATGTGATAATGAAATTGAGATAACCGAAGAAAAATTTAACTAATGGAAAAAAACAAGTTAAAATATTTATTTAGTTACTTTAAAGCTCATAGTGCTAACGAAGTCCAAACCACTATGCAAATTGAGTGGAATAGTATTGAGGATTGGTCCGAAGATTTTCAAATATACAAACATAAAGACGGAAGGACATTTACAAAGTATATTAACCCAATAAGTCCTATAATTCAAATAATAGAGGAGTTAATTTCTGAAAATATGAGGGGCATTCAGTATATGACAAATTTAGAATGGGATGAATATTTTACATTATATATTTCAATATTTCCAAAAGAAAATAGACTTGTATTTAAAACTTCAAGTAAAGTTAAAATTTGGGACGAAGAAAGTCTTGATTTAAAATTAAGTGATTTAAATGATAAAAATTATAATTTTATAAAAAATATACAAAATGGTGAAAACCCAATTAGTGATGAGGAAAAGGTAACTAAAATAGATTATAATTTTAATGGTCATTATGATTATTTTGATGTTTATGACTTAGAATTGGATGGCGAACTTTCATATATTGATACAGAAATTAGTGAAAGTTTCTGGGACGTTGTAGATGACATTATATCAAATAAATATGGAAAATATTGGGCTGAAGAAGATTCAGTTGAAGGAGATATTAGAATATGGGGAGATGATATCTTTATGAAGTTTAATTATGGCTACCAAGATTGGCAAGATTCAGAATCAAAAATAGAAATAAAAATATAGATAAAATATGAAAAAGAAATTTAGTGCCTTAATGGCATACCTTAGAGCATTTAAAAAAGATGAAATATGGTTCGAAATTGAACTTGTAGATGGATACATTGAGTATATGGATATTAATTTAGATTGGATACCAACAATGGAAGATATTTTTAGAGAAATTGTAGAAATGAATACAGATAGATTTTATGATAATGGACCTGGAACCTGTGATGACCCATATAGTTACTTTAAAGTAGAAGGACATATATACCCAAAAGAAAATAAAATAGTATTTGAAAGTGTTAATTTCTCATGTATGGGGACAGAAGCTAGTGGTGATTATCATGATTTTAATGATTATAGTGAAGGTGACACAATGTATGATACTTTTTTAACAGTAAGAGAATTATTAAAAAAATATAAAAAAGATAGATTTGATGTTGATTATAATGGTAGTGGCGACTCAGGGTATGTTGAACTTCCACCAGATTACCCAAATGAATTAGAAGATATATCATATTATTTATTACAAAGTTATGGTGGATGGGAAATTAATGAGGGATCACAAGGAACAATTGAATTTACGGCAGATGAAATCGAAGTTAATCACGAATGGAACACAGAAGATAACTATACAGAAGATTTAAACATAATTGTAACACCAGAAACATTTATTAATTACTAATGAAAACTAGTATAATAGAACTTGATAGAATAAAAAAAATGATGGGTCTTATAACTGAAAGTGAGACACAAAAATCTAGTTTTACATCTAGTGATTTAAGAAATAATAGATTATTTAAAACAAAGTTTTTAGAAATCGCAAAAAGAGTTTTTAATAAAACAGGAAACTGGGGAACTGCAGATAACCCAAGTGTAGATTGTTATACAAATGAAGGAATTATAAACGTATATACATTTAGTGATTATAGTGACAAATACAATGTACCAAGTTCCAATTGGTCATTAATTAATTTTTTTAATACAAATAGAATAGTATTAGATGGATTAATTAAAATGTTTGATAAGACAACACTTGAAAAAACAATTGATAATTTTTTATTATTTATTGAAGAACTTTTTGAAACAAAGTTAAATACAAAAGAATTTGAAAATTTGGTTTTAGCAAGTTTGAACACGATAAAAAAAGGAATTGGTGGTGAGACATTAGTTTTTAAAGATTTAAAAAATAAATTAAACATTGAAGGTAACCTTACTTTTTGTCCAGGATCGAAAGTCGATACACAAAAAGGAGTTGATTTTGTCCTAACAAAAAATGGTAAAAAAGCAAGTTTCCAAGTAAAACCATATCTATACATTAATAGATTTAACGATGGTAACACAAACTTTGTTTTAAAAGATTATCCACTAAAAGGATATAAAAAAGAAGATGTTAATTATATAATTTTTGAAAAGGGTAATATTTTTTATATTATGGAGAATGAAACATCCATAAAAAAAGTTGAGACAAAAAAAGGTACTGAAGTTTTTAGTTTGTTTTTTAAATCATTACCACTACAACCAAATGAAATTGCATTTAAATAAATGATTAAATATTTATAGAAAATGAAAATATTAATAACTGAAAAACAAGCAAAAGAATTATTTGGTGAAAAAATAAAATGTAAATGTGGGCATTCTTGGGTAATTGAAAAAGATGATAACAATCCACATTTATGCCATACTTGTGGTTGGAATGGTAAGTTAGAAAAGTATGAAGACAATAAATTATTAGATTGGTGGAAAAAAAAATTAAAAAATGAAGATAATAATTAATGAATCACAATTAGAAACTATTTTATTTAAAGGACTACTAAATGAGGAAAACTCTAATACAAGTCTTTTTGGTGGGGTTACACCAAAAATAATTAGCACACCAGAGGATCACAAAAAAAGACCATTAGGAAATTGGTCTTCTGATGATGCTTGGGACATAAAGGCACCAATTGGTACTCCAGTATACTCATTAACAAAAGGTAAAGTAACCAAAATACACCAGTCAAGCGGTAAGAACAAGAGTATCTATGGTACACAAATATCAATATCTGGAATTGACGATTACCCAAGTATATTTTATACACATCTTGATAGTGTTAAACTAAAAAAAGGTGATTTGGTTAATCCTGGTGATTATATTGGTAAAATAACAAGGTGGGACTCAAATCCAGATCTTAGTCATGTTCATATTGGTATTAAAGGAGGTAGTGGTAATGATATAAAAAAATTTATGAGTGATAACGGTAAAATAAAAAATACTGAAGACTTAATAGACAATATAAAGAATGGTGAGATAGATTTAGAAGATACTGAAAAACTTTTAGATAAAATAAAAAACAAAAAAGGTAAAAATATTGATGATAAAATCAATGAATTTTTAACAGGACTACTAATTGGTCTTGGTAAAGGCTCACCAGGTGCTGCTAAATATATTGATAAACTTAGTAAAAAATTAAAAAAAGATATTAAAGTTGATGATATCGAAGACGATAAAAATATTAAAAGTAAAACAAACTTTGCTAATATAACAAAAAGGGTTATAGATAAATTTGAAGGTGGGTATTGGAATGGCACAACATCTGAAAATAAAAAAACATCCAAATTAGGAATATGCAGCAATCACCCAAAAGGTAGTATGGGTCAATCAACAGAGACTATGTTTGGTTTAGATCGTTATAATGGAAATATTGAATCAACACTAGAAGGCAAAGAATTTTTTCAAATAATAGATAAAGAAAAAGAAGAATTAGGAATAGAAAATTTCTGTAAAAAATGGAAATGGTTATATAGAGGTGGCGACAAAGAGGAAAAATTAAAAGACTTAGCTATAAAAATAATGGAAAAAAGATTCAATAAGAATATGGATAACTATGTTAAAGACGATGATGTAAAACAAAAAATATTATCAAATCCTGGTTTATTACTACATATGAGTTATGCTACTTGGAATGGTCCAGGATTCTTCCAAAAATTTGCTAAAGAGTTAACTAATGCGGTAAAAAACGGTAAATCAGATTCAGAATTAGTAGATGTTGCGATAGATAGTAGAGCTGAAACAGGGCTTTTAAATAAAGGAAAAGTAGAGACGCAGATAAAAGAATTAAACAATACCTAATGAATTACAAGGTAGAAAACAATCAATTAAAGAATCTAGTCCAAAAGTTTGTTAACGCAACACTTTTAGAAATGGAGGAACCATGTAGAGCCGCATGGAACAATGATTTTTTAGATGTGTCTAATTGGTTAAATCCACATAGTTGTATTGATTTAGATGAGGTAGATAAAATTATTGTAACACAAGTTACAAAATCAGAAAGTGAGGTAAAAATTAAATATCCATCATTTGATGTTAACGTTGATATATATTATGATACATTAAATTATAGAACAGCCTGGGAGGATTTTATGTGGCAAATTAGGGATAGAATCCAATCAAAGTATAAAATTACATTAAGATTCAAAGTAGATGAAGAAATAAATACATATAATAATCGTAATTGGTAGTTATTAAGTATTTATAATAAACTATGAGAAAGCTAATTAAACATATACTAAAAGAAACAATTCTTTTAAAAGAATCTGGAATTAGAGATATAAATGATATTTCTAAAAGATATAAAAAAGCAAAAATTTATTTTCATCAAGATTTAGATGGTGTAACAACAGCACTTGCTATGAAAAACTATCTAGAACAATATGGTATTAAAACTGTTGATGCTGAATTGATACAATATGGTGCAAAAGAGTTTGCAATAAAAAAACCAGAAGGGTCTGGTGATGTAATGCCAGTTCTTGTTGATTTTGCCCATGGAAAACCAATGTTTACAATCCATACAGACCATCATGATACACAAGCTGGTGTTGAACAAGGAACCGCAACAAACTTTAGGGCGTCAAGATCCAACGTTGAAACAATATCACAATCTATATCACCAAAAGAAATATTTCCATCAGAAGATATTTTACTTATATCAACTGTTGATTCTGCAAACTTCTTAGAACATGATATCACACCAGAAATGGTTATGAATTATTTGTTCTCATATAACAAAGATGAATCACTTAGAAGAAATAAAATGTTGATGGGTCTTGTTGTAAATAAATTACTCTTAGCATATAAAAATAAACCAAGATTTCTAGAAGATATTGTATTGAATGCACAACCTTCTCTTTTAAGTATATTAAACAATATAAGACAACAAGCTATAGAAAAAGGATACGCAAGTCCGGAACAAATGACAAAAAACAAGGAAGCCTATATCCAAAGTAGACAAGAAAAAGGAGTTGAAAAATATGGTAACATATTATCACAATATGGTTTTGGAGGAACATCAAAAGCCGGGTCATACGATAGATACACACCATTTAGAAATAACCCAGACGCTGACTTTCTTGTAACTGGAATGCCTATGGGTATGGTCCAAGCGTCTTGTAATCCATTTAAAAAAGATAGAGCGCTAAAAGGTGTTAATTTAGGTGAGATTAAAGATGAGTTACTAGATGAATTATCAAGTGAATTAAAAAATGTTAAAGTTACATTTGGTGATATTAAAAGAGTTGCAGAAATCGAAGCCGAATACAAATCAGTTGGGTTTACCCTAAAAGATTTAATGGCAATATATAGTGATTACCCATCTTTCAAAGTAGATGGGGGTAATAAACTACTTGAAATACTTGACGACATCTCAAAAAAATTATATAAAACATTATCTGACAAACAAAAAGCTTTATTTGATAGAATATCATTAAATGGTCTTGATGTTATTAAAGCGAATAGTGGTGGACACAAATGTATAACAAACATATCAGGAATTAATTTTCTTTATAGAAGTAATAAAAAAGACCCAAGACTTGATGAGGTACCCGAAGAACTATTACCAATTGCGACATATTCTGGTGACGATAGATTCTTAAAAGATATCAAAGAAAAATTATTAAAATGGGGTAATCTTTCTGACAAACAAATACAAGTGGCAATGGGTAAAATCCAAAAAACAAATCAAGAAGTTGAAGAAAGACCTAACAAAACTTTTGTTGATTTGGTAAAAGAAGTCCAAAACAAATTTGTTGAAATACTTAGAAGATATGTTGAGCAAGGAGAAGAAGTTGGTGAGTTAGGTGAAGAATGGTCTAATAAATATAAAAGAAGTATCGATTGCAATAATCCAAAAGGATTCTCTCAAAGAGCACATTGTCAAGGTCGAAAAAAAAAAGAACTAGATGAATATTCTAGAACATTAAAAATGGCCAGAAGGCAAGGATCTGGAACAAGATTCCCAAAATCAGCAGTAAAAGCTAACCCAAATAGATTTAGAAAATATAGTAGATTAAAAGAATCAGATATTGAAAAATTAGATCTTGATGACCTAGAAATAAAAAAGGAAAAAATAGAAAAAATAATAGTTAAATTAATTGATAAAATTATAGTTAATGGCAGGTATAATCGAGATAAAACCAAAATATTTTTATTTGATAAAAATGGTAAGTGTTTATTAGATTACGATATTAGTAATCAAAAATTATGGTATGACCATGATTTATATGAAAAATATATAATGAATAAAATTAGAGTTAATTTTTATCTTAAAACAGTATTTATTAGAGCTTTAAAAGAATGGTTTGAAAATAAATTAAAGGATAAAGGGTATACTATTGTAAATAAATGGTGGGCTTCAGGTAATGGTGAACCAAACATCGAAGGTGCAAACATTATGTTATATTAATATTTATATATAATATGAAGAATTATATTCTAACAGAAAGACAGATAAAAGAAATTGTAGATCAACCTATGATTAAAAAAGGTATTGCACTTAAAATAAGTGATGATAAAGGGGAATACTATAAATCTGTTTTAAAAGAGTTTGTAGATGAAGAAGAATATAATGATTGGAAAGATAATTTAGACGAAACAATGTCAGTTATTGGTGAAATGGATATTGAAGACGAAAGTGATGTATTAAAAGAAGAAAACTCTAAAATAGATCCTAAAAAAAAAGCTTTCGAATTAATTACAAATGTGGTAAAAAAAAAGTTTCCTTTTATTAAAAATATTAATGTAGACTATAACCCAAAAAATAATAATCTATATGATACACCAATTTTAATAGAATTTGATTTAGCTGAATTTTATGAATATTCGAAAACTAAACCACCAGCAAGAGTTTGGATTGATACAGTAGACGAGAAGGTAGATTCACTAGATGAAAGCGAGTCATACCTTATGTTATTTATTAACCAAAATTTGGATTTTGATAGACAAAAATATGGTTGGGAGTTTAATAAAAAAATACTAGATATAATTAACAATTACTATAGTAGATTACCAAAGTGGATGACACATACTCAATTTGAAGGTATGAGTGATCAGGAATTAGTAGATTTTGCAATTGAAAAAAATCGCCCTGATACTGACTGGGGTAAAGAGTTTTACATAAGATGGAGAGATAGTGAAGAACCAATTCAATTTGATATTCGTTCATTTGTACCAATAATAAATAAAGAAAAACTAAGAAAGTATTACGAAGAATAAAAATGGATGCTAACATACTAAAAAAATACACCCAATTAAAAAAACACTATCCAATAAAAAAGATAGCTGATTATTTTAATATTTTACAACGAACAGGTATTACAAATATGCATGGTGGTGCACAATTTTTATATATGGGTAAAAAAATCATAGAACATGAGTATACCTATAAACACATACCTAACGAAGAGGCCTTTGAAGAATTATTAGATCATGCAGATGAGGTAAGACAAAGTATGATTTACGGAGCATACAAACAAGTATATGCACAAGAAGACGTACTTGGTGATGACCGTCATGTTAGAAGTGTTGAAAGAAAAATACAAAAGGACGCCCAAGAACTATTAGTGATATGGATGCATTTTAAAGGTAACGTTATTAATGAGGAGGAAGAAAAACCAGGTCTTTGGGATTCTATAAAAAGAGGTGCAAATAACAATGATATAAAAAATTATTTATTTAGAAGAGTACCTTTAGATGTTTTTAAAACAATAGTAAATGATAATATAAAATTCGCAATAAGAGAATATGATGGATATTATACTCTATATGATTTTCATAATGGATTTGTAAATATTATACTTGAAGACTTAATAAATTATGATTATTTAGGTGAGATAGTTGACGATTTTGATATGCCATTAAAAGAAAAAACATATAACGATTTACACCAATTTTTATATGATATGTTATTTGAGACTGGTGAGAAAGCATACGCTGAAGCAGTAAGACAATATGAAGAAGAGTATGGTTATTTAGATGATGAAAATTAAGTAAAGTCATATTTAAAAAAATGAGTATACAGAAATCCATAAGAAGAGTACTAAAAGAGGAAGTAAATGAAAAATTAAAATCTAAACTACTAAGCATGATTAGTAGCGAAGGTCTAGTTAAGACATCAAGAAGGGTAAATGGTGTAGAAAATCTTAGTAAAATTTTAAACGTACCAATTGGAACATTAATAATGGATCAAATTGGAAACAGGACATACTCAACAGATGATTTAGAAAGAATTGGAATCACAACAGGAGGCTATGACTTTAAGTTTGAAATAAATAACATAACATTAGAAGAATATTCCAATGTGTATGGTTTAGAATGTAAAATTTATTTTACAATTAAAGAAGGGACTGTCACATTAATTATGACAAATGATGAAACACATGACTTATTAGACCCACAAACTAGAAGAAAAGAATGGTGGTGGGAAGTTAGAAATGAAATCCAGGATTTAATATATGAATATGTTAGTCCATATCTTGGTAAATTAAATTTATATATTTTAGATTACGATATTCTTTTTGATTGAATTTAAAAATTTATTTATATATTTGTATAATTAAAAACATTAATTATGAAAACGTATATTGAATTTTACAATTTTTGGAAGAATTTCCCTCTTTACTATTTGGATGAAATTAGACTTGAAATTAGCCAACAAAGTAAAAGTAAATTAAACTCTCTTAAATTGGAAGTACTTGATGATTTAGGATATCTAAAGTATTACAACATACCTCTTTAAAAAAAAATCAAAAATTATATTTGTTATTATTAAAAAAATTTTATATTCTTAACATATGGGAAGTGTACAAAGTTATGATTTAGAATGTCCGGTCTGTAAACAAGAAACTGGATTTTGTGATTTCTACTACAAGAGTGGAGAAGAGTATTTTAGTTGCCAAAACCAGGATTGTGGTTATGGGCACAAATGTGAATGGAAAAGAAATGAAGATGGTAAACTTTTAACAAAAGATGGTACAAGTAATTATAATTTTGACAACTTAATTATCGTTGAGACAATATTCTATAATAATCAAGAATTTCAAAAAATTTAAAATTTAAATCATAATAAGATGAAGCTATATAGATTTGATGATAAGATGCAACTTCACAGGGTGAGGGTGTATCCATATATCCTAGTAGGTATATGTTTAATAGGATTGCTGTCTATTAGCAGTAGTCCTAAACATGCTGAATATGAGGTGCCTCCTGTGTTTTTAGAAACATATATAGGAGAAGAACCTTTTAACTTTAAGGTATTCAAACAATTTATTGTAGATTGCGGGATTAAATATCCTGACATTGTATTAGCTCAGGCTATACAAGAGTGTAACTTTAACTCTAAGATCTGGCATGAGAATCATAATCCTTTTGGTATGAAGGTAGCAAAGAGTAGAAATACTACGGCTATTGGAGTTAATAGAGGACATGCTCAGTATAAGAATTGGAGAATGGCAGTGTTAGACTATGCATTAATGCAGGCTGTATACGCAAAGAAAGTTAAATCACGTAAAGGTTATTATAAATACTTAGAGCACTATGCAGAAGACCCAGGCTATATTCAAAAGATTAAGAAACATGTTAGAGACCATAAAGGATTTGGTATCTCTAATGATTATTTGGATGACTTATAAAAATGAAAATTAATTACTAATATTTATATAATATGAAGATATTAAAATACATATTATTGTTTATAATATTTAATGTTTATTCACAATACTGTCCATATCTAGGACCAGACCAGTTTCTACCTTGTGGAACCACATCAACAACACTAACCGCTGATTTTTCACAATGTACACCAGGATCTAATCCCAACCAAACAACAAACTATAATGTATCTAACACACCATATAACCCAGATTCATATAATACAGGCACCCAAGTATTTTTAACTGATGACGCTATTAGCGGTGCTATAACATTACCTTTTAACTTTTGTTTCTTTGGACAGACCTACAATACATTCTATATAGGATCTAACAATTGGATTGGTTTTTCTGCCGGGCAAACCCCAACTTGGGTTACTACCACAATACCAAATGGAAGTGGTTCTGCACCTATGAATTGCATAATGGGTCCATGGCAAGATATAAATCCAGGAGTTGGTGGTACTATTAGATGGGCTATATATGGTACCGCACCTTGTAGAAGATTAGTAGTATCATATTATCAGGTACCTATGTTCTCATGTACTTCACAATTATATAGTAGTCAGATTAAAATTTATGAATCAACTAATGTTATAGAAACCCATATACAAACTAAACCTGTGTGTACTTCATGGAATGGTGGTAATGCGGTTCATGGGCTTCATAATCAAAATGGAACTCAAGCTATATTAGTCCAACCACCAGTATCTACAACAATAAGAAACAACAATCAATGGACTACAAATAATGAGGGTGTAAGGTTTACACCATCAGGCGCTATTGTAACACCAACACCTACTTGGTATCTCGTTGGAAACCCAACACCAATTGGAACAGGAAATAGTATTACAGTTACACCACCTAGTGCTGGAGCAAATTATACTTGTCATTTAGTATACCCATCTTGTTATACTGGATGGCCAGCATGTAATGGTCAGATAGGGTTAGGTCCTGACACAGTATTTGTTCAACCAGGACCACCAAGTCTACCAACACCAACAATAAATTTTACAAACCCAACTTGTTATCAATATTGTGATGGAACCATTGATATAACATCAAATGGTGGTAGTGGCATAGAAACTATTTCATGGAATGGACCACAACCACCACAATATAATCAAACAAATTTATGTTCTGGGGTATACTCATTTACAATTACTGATATTAATGGTTGTACAGTAAGTTCAGATATAACATTAATAGATCCACCAATAGTACCCGCACCAACAATAAATTATATTGATACTATATGTTTTGGTTCAAATAATGAAGTTTATTCAGTTAATCCAATAAATGGTTATACATATGATTGGCAATCAGTTGGTAATATCATTAATGGTCAAGGAACTAGTAGTATAAATGTAGATTGGAGTCAACAACTTAGTGGTACAATTACAAACGCAATTATGGTTACACCAACAAGTGATATTGGATGTGTTGGAATTCCAACAACAATCGACTTGGAAGTTTTTAATCTATTACCTCAGATAAATAATATTGGACCATTATGTTCATATGATGACTGTGTTAATCTAGTTGGTAATCCATTAGGTGGCGTATTTTATGTTAATGACATACCATCAGTAGATTTTTGTCCTAATATGATAAATCAGACATCAGAAGTAATTTATGAATATACACAATCTAATTGTGTATTTTATGACACTTTAGATGTTACAACATATCCACAACCAACGTTAAGTATTAATCCGGATTATAGTTTTTTTGAATTATGTGAAGGTGATCAAAAATCAATAACATTAGTTGGCAATCCAAGTGCTATTGGAATTACAATATGGGAGTATAATAACCAACAATATACTGGAGGTATATTTACAACATTATGGGATAGTTCTGGTGTTTTTACAATATATGCCTACCACGTATCAAATGGTTGTGTATCAGACTTAGACTCTGCGATAGTAGCAATAAAAAAATGTCCAGAGGAGTTAATATTTATCCCAAATACATTTACTCCCGATGGTGACGAGTTTAATCAATTATTTGCTCCAATTATAACTGCTGGTATTGATCCATATGATTTTAGTTTAACAATTTATAATAGATGGGGTGAGATAGTATGGGAGTCACATGACGTAACAGCAACATGGGATGGTTCTTATGGTGGTAAATCATGCCAGGATGGAATCTACAATTGGGTTATTAGGTTTGGTACATTAGAAAATGATGAGATAAAAACAATGAGTGGACATATTAATATTTTAAGATAAATTTATATGAATAATAATGAATTAAAAATTTTAATTAATTTAGTTGATAAAGAAATTGATAATTTTAAATCAGTATATGATAGAACAAAAAAAGAAAATTGGCTAACAAATATTGATAAATTAGAAAAAATTAAAACTAAGTTAGAAAAACATAACATTGAAAAGAATGAATATATAAAGACTATTGATAAAACAATAGAAAACTACTTTGAACTATTAGAAAAATGATTTTAACTGAACTCGAAAAAATAATGTTAATGGACGTTATATTAGATAATCTTAAATCTAATGGTGATGGTGTATTAATATCTGATGAAGAGTATAATTGGATGTTAAATTATTTAATTGAAAATAACGAAAGATACGAAGACTGTGTAATTTTTAGAGATAATAAAGAAAAAATTGTAGGAGACATTAGTACAACATTTTAAAAAAAACATATGAAAGACTTTAATGAAAAATGGTATATTATAGGGAGTATAGTTGGTATTTTTGCCGGTATTGCGATTGGATTTTTCCTATTCACTTAAAATTACTTACTTATTTTCTCACTAATTAATTTTAATAAACGATAATTAGACTCAATACGTTTAAGAGTTTTTAGTATACTTTTTCTAGATTTTTTTTTCTTACCTTCTTTTTTTGCCTTTGCCATTTTATGTTGTATTTAATTAAATTTATTGTATTTATAAATACATAGTATATAAATAAAATTATACTAATTAAAAATGGTTAGAAGTGTAATTAAGAAAATATTAAAAGAATATTTAGAAGAAGCTAGATTATCTGATCTTTTACGAGTTACAGGTAGTAAAAATGATTTACATGCGTACATTGAAAAAGAAAAATCAAAGGATTTTGAAATAGATAGAGAATTACCAACGCAGCTAACTTTAAAAAAAAGGTATAATAACAAAAAAATAAAAGTTTATTTTAATTGGTTTGACAATTCAAAACACGATTTAAAGAAAAGGATTAAAGAAAGAACAAACTTTAAAACAATCACAGAATTTGCTAAAGTATTTAATAGGGGTATTAATTATATTTTACCTGATGAACTAGGTGTTAATATTAGTGATAATGGAAGATATGGAATTAATTTAAGTGAATATAATATTACAATTATATTTTCGGTTAATCTAAATAATTTTGATAACCAACAAATAGAGATTAATGTTATAACTATACTACCAAAAAATCAAATAGATGAAAAAAATATCATAAAAGTTTTTGTGTATTAGAATAATTCTTGTATATTTGTTATATGAAATTCAAAAACGAAAATAAAACAAAACAACTAGTTGTTGAGATTATGTCAAGTGAATATGTTGACATTGTTTCAGGTAAAGGGTTGTTTTTTAATGAAAGCATAATTTATGATAAAAATTTCACACACATAACAAGTGATTGTGAATACCCACTTATTGAAGAAAAAATCAAATCAATTGTTAATTTAATAAATGATAATCCAACCCTAGTACATAAAGACCTGGAAGACGAACTATGGTATATGGTATAAAAACTTTTAATAAAACCAGTATTTATTTGTATGGAAAAAGAATTCTCACCAACATTTACAAGAAGAATTGATTTATTAGATAAGTTAATTGACACATATCTACCAAATTCATACCCTTGTGATTATTCGGATCAGTGGTGGTATATTAGTGGTGTTGCCGATGAATTTTTTTATCTATTACAGGATGATGATTTTTTAAATACAGGTAGTGGTTTTTCTAGAAACAACCCAAAATGGTCTAAGTTATATGATGAAATATATGATTATATAACAATTGATAAAAGAGAAGAATTAATAGAATACTGGAAATTAAACTGTAAATCAAAATAAAAACTATGGGACATTGTGAAGACTACATTTATGAGATTTTTGAAACTCTAGAAAAAAGAAACTTGAGAGCAGACTTCTTCAAACAACTAGAAAAAATGAAGTGGCAGGACAAGCATAGATATAAGTCCCACAAAGAAAGGTATGAATACGCCTTTAATAAGATTGTCAATGAAGATAATCGAAACAATTATAAACCCCAACATTGATGGGGTTTTATTGTTTATAGATATTTATTAATATGTCAATAAAATTAATTCCATATATTAGACGTAGAGTTCCAGGTGATGTATTATTAGACGAGTTTTATGATTCACTAGAAAAATCAAAAGAATGGTTTGAAAGAGATTACAACAAAAACTTTGAAGTAATGTCTTTAACCAAGTTCATTCACGTAACATTATCTATGACAATAGATGGAATACATTGGATTTTAATGTATTCATCACCTGATGATGCAGAATGGTATGATCACGCCTTTGAAGGTCTAAAAGAGTTTTTTGGTGGAATATTAAAAAAAGAATATAATAAACTAATTGAAAAAAATGGTTTATTACCATTAAATGAAGAAGAGGATTTCCAAGAAGATGAAGTTTTAAAAGAAACCAAGATACAAAAAGTTGTTGAAAGTTACATTGAGAAAATAATAAAAGATCAAGAACTCCCAGAGTCATTTATAGAATTTAAAACATTTACATTAAACGATGCTCAAACCCCAATATCTGGAAGTAAATTATTATATATATTTCCTGTTTTTAAAGAATCATTTGGCAATACCCCATATGAAGATTGGGAAATTATTGAAAATTTATTATGGTCAGAAAATGGATTACATAAAAAACTAGAAGCCGCATTTACAGGGTTTTTTGATAAAGTACAAATCAAACCACCAAAAACACCAGAAAATTATACTAAAACAATAAAATCATTAAGTAAGTATGGTGATAGAATTTAAAGCACCATAAGAAATACTAGGATTTTTATTTGATAGGTTATTATTAAATTAGTATATTTGATTTAATATGAGTAATAAAAAACCAGATCAAGTAGTTGATAATCCAGGTATTATACCTTACACAACAAATGTTGGCGCACCAGCAATCCAAAAAGAAGATATTGCACTTTGGAAATTTAGAGGTATTAGTAAAGTCAATCACCAATTAAAAACAAAATTTGATGAAATAAAAGCTGAGTACGAAAAACTAATTGATGAGTACACTTGGAATGATTTAATATATGGGTCAAACTATTCTTTTGAACCTATTATTGGCGAAACATATCATTTATATTATAAAGAAAATGGAGAGTATTTCCTATCCTTAATTGGACCAAATGAATGGAAAAAGTCACATATAGGGTCATTTAAATTGGATAGTAATAACAAGTGGGTTAAATTAGTTTAATTGACAAAACAAAATTTAATTATTAAATTTAGATATATTAATCTTTCAATAAATATGACACCTAAAGAGAGAGCAAATAAACTAATGAATGATATGTACCAAAGAACATATCATATGAAACATAATGATACAAAACAATGTGCACTAATAGCTATTGATCTAGTAATATCTGCCACAGGTGATCACACAACTAATTATTGGGAACAAGTAAAAGAAGAAATAGAAAAGTTATGATAGAAAATGAAAAAGAATTGAGGGAACTAATAGATAAATTGGGGATTCCTAGTGCAAACAAAACAAAAGCTAGTGTGGCAGAACTAATGGAGAGTGAAGCATCTAAATTATTAAAAAAAGAAATTCTCCATATGGATGAATTAAATGATTATTTAAGAATGTTAGCCGATATGGATAAAATTGGAATTAGAAGAAAGCTAGTATTACTAGAGGGATATATAAATAAAGTAAAAAGAACAATAAACGAATAAAATGAAAAAATTAATTTTAGCATTATTTTTAACACTAAGTAGTTTTTTATACTCACAATCATTAGTAACCACCTATGCTGCACAAGTTGGTGCTTGGTCTGAAAAGATTGATGATTGGATTTATCAGGATTGGGTTTATACTGAACATCAAATTTATCTTGAAGGTTATTTTGTGTACGTTAATGATCAAAAAGAAAGTACATACGAAACATATGGTGACCCGGAATTAATAGAAAACTTTTTTGTATGGACAGCATTAGACGAGAATAGTGAAGATTGTTTATTTATAATGAATGATGATTTTATTATAATTACGTATATTGGTGATTTTACGATTAAATACGCAATAAAAAAGACTAAAACAAAAAAGAAAAAATGAAAAAACTATTATTAATACTTCCACTCCTAGTGGCTTGTAAAACAACAAAGAAAGCTCAATGTGAATGTTATGGTCAAATGTATATTGAAAGAGATACAGTCACGATAACAACAGAACATATCAATTATGATAATAGATGTTCAGAAGAAACAACATTAGTTACTTGTGTAATTGATACTCTTTATATACCAAAACAAAGATAAAGATGAGTAAAGAGAAGAAAAGACGTAGCTTTTTTGAAGAAATAGAGCAAGGAAAAAATAGATTTACTTTAGATGACCCTATGGGCAAGTTGGTTAAGGAGGCTTTTGATCTTAGTCAATTAGCTAAGAAATTAAACCAAATCAAAGATGAGAAAAGTAGAGATTAAAAAATGTGTTGGTGAAATCATTGATACATTATGTGATAGAGGTGGATTTGATGATTGGTGGTATAACCTTGATGATGATATAGAAAAAGAAATTGAAAAGGAATTAGAAAGTATTATAGAACGAAGA
>Ga0222714_10001979_pt1 | contig 22466 bp, 19 predicted proteins | sample C33_3DmetaG_FD_165048 | JGI IMG/M metagenome (GOLD analysis project Ga0222714, IMG submission 165048) | Estuarine water microbial communities from San Francisco Bay, California, United States - C33_3D | ecosystem: Environmental > Aquatic > Marine > Unclassified | place: USA: California...
ACCTCGCAAAATTCATTCGCGGCTGAGGCGGTCAGGCCACTGAGCACGACGTCGTCATTTTTGCGCAGGTAACTGGCGTAGGTGATAATAACGCCAAAGCCGACTGAGAGGGAGAAGAAGATCTGACCGGCGGCGGCGAGCCAGAGTTGTGGATTCCGCAGGCCGGTTGCGATGTCACCCGGATTCCAAAGGTAGCCCAGACCGGCCATCACATTCTGGGCGGGTTTGAGGGGGTCCGGCGTGCCGAGGGTCAAGACCCGCACGAGGATCACAATGGCAATGACGATGAGGGCTGGCATGGCCAATTTGCAGACGGCCTCGATGCCCTTCGAGATACCACGGTAAATGAAGAAGAAATTGAGCACGTAGACGATCAGCACAAAGATGCCCACGTCACCGAGCCCGAAATGAAGGGCGACACCGTCCGCCGACGCGCCGGTGAACCTGCCGAAAAATGCCCCGTAATCGAGCCCGGACACGCTCAGATTACCGGTAATGGAATTGAGGGCATAGCCGAGACACCAAGCCTCGATATACACGTAATACATGTAGATGCAGACCGGCACGATGAAACCGATTACGCCCAGATACTTCCCCCAAGGCTTGCGCAGGATGACTTGGAAGATACCCGAGCTGGAATGAAAGCCGTGCTGGCCGCCGTGGCGCCCGAGAGTCCATTCCACCCAGCAGATCGGAATGCCGATCAACAGGAGTGAAATGAAGTAGGCGATCATGAATGCGCCGCCTCCATATTGGGCGGCAAGCCCGGGAAAGCGCAGGAAATTTCCCAATCCCACTGCACTGCCCGCCACCGCCAGAATAACGCCGAGACGCGAACCCCACGCTTCTTGTGCTTTAGCCATGGGAAGCGATGAATACCGCGATCACGGTTTCGGGCAAATACCAAGTTAATCTAATTTGTCGCGTTTGCTGCGGTGCAATTTCGAGAGGGGCAGGACTGATAGTTTGAGTCTGGCCAATGGCGGTCCGGCGAGTTTCATGATCCTGCGTTGAATACCTACGACCGACATCTCCTCCGTGAATGGCTGAAGATTCTCGGCATGGTCGTGAGTATGATGCTGGGTCTGCTCTTTGTGCAGGTGCTGTATGATGATTTTCGCAACCTGAACGACCTTGGGGCTCGCGGCGCGGATTTTGGTTTATACTTCTTTGTGACTTTGCCGGGATTTCTGGCCATCGTGCTTCCGGTGGCTCTGTTGATTTCGCTGCTGTTTGTTTTAGGCAAACTGCACCGCGCGAATGAGCTGATTGCTTTGCGTGCAGCAGGCGTGAGCATACTGCGGATTACGGCCCCGGTTTGGTTTATCGGAGTGCTGGCTTGCGGGCTGACCTGGTATCTCAATGCCAGTGTGGTGCCCTGGTCGGTGGAGGCGTCACGGTCCCTGCGTGATTCACTCGCTTTCCGGCACCAGTCCCAATCCCTGACCGAGGATCATATCGGGGTGGTCTACAGCGTGGCCTTCGATAACCGCGCGACCCAGCGCATGTGGTTTATCAACCGTTACAGCCAATACACCCGCAAGGCTTACGGCATTACGGTTTCTGAACTGGATGAAAATCGACGAGAGCTGCGCCGGTTGGTGGCCGAAGAGGCGTGGTATGACCGGGACAATGAAGGTTGGCTCTTTAGCCGTGGACAGGAACTGATGTTTAATCCGAGGACCGGTGAAATGATTGAGCCCAAGCCTTTCTACAAGCGCTTCGTGCCAAACTATAACGAGGACCCGCAGCTCATGTTGTTGATCGACCGCAAGGCATCGGATCTCTCATTTTTCGAGCTGCGCCGATTGATCAATTTTTTTGCCGTGGATCACAACCCGAAGGCTTTGCCATATGCGGTGCGGTATTTTGGGCTGTTGGCGGATACGCTTGGACCATTGATCGTCATTGCCTTGGCGGTGCCGTTTGCGGTGTCGGGCGTGCGGGTGAATCCGGCAGTTGGCGTATCCAAATCGATCGGCTTGTTTTTTCTCTATTACATCCTGATGAACCTCGCTACTTCGCTGGCCACGAAAGAGGTGCTCGATCCTATGCTGGCAGCATGGCTGCCCAATTTGGGCATGAGTTGCGTCGCGCTTTGGCTGTTCGCCCGACTGCGTTAACTTGGTTCTCAGTTTGAGAACCAGTTGCTCACGAGGTCTTCAATGCGGTGCCAGACGGCGTTGCTCGGCCAGAGCAGGATTACCCAGATAATGATGCAATTGATATAACTTAAAAACACCGCGGCACTGGCCATATCCTTGACCCGTTTCGCCAACGGATGCTGCTCCGGCCTCACGTAGTCGATGGTCCATTCGATGGCAGAGTTGAGCAGCTCCACGATCAGGATAAGGACCAATGAGCCCACCATGACCGCGGTCGAAACTGCGTTGACCGGCAGAATGATGGCAAAGGGTGTCAGCAATACGGCAAAGATGAGATCCTCCCGAAAAGAAGGCTCGTGCTTCATCGCCGCGAAGAATCCCTCCACCGAGTAGCGGACCGAGGAGAAAAAACTCCGAAAGCTGCGCCGTTTCAGCTCGGTGGATTCGGTGGGATCAGACACAGGCCATTCCAGTAGCCGTTTACATCACTGAGCTAAAGTTCAATTTTCGACCTGGTCTGTCTTGGTTTTCGCCGGGGGCACTGGCTGCAGATCGAAATCGGTGAAATCGTTAAGGATACCCTCGTGACGCCGGTCCTGTTTGTAGATCTGCAAGATTCGCCCGTGTTCGTATTCCGTGGTGGGAAATATCCGCGGTGGCTCGCCCTTCAGGAAGATGGCGGTGTAGGCGCGGTGACGATCCACGAGTCGGCGAATGACGAGCATTGACCATTATACCTGCATTTCGGGAAAATTCCCCGCAATTGTGAAAAATCAGCGCCGAATTTCCTTTTGGCGCTTCAGCGAGGGGTTTTAGGTCACGCCATGAAGACGCAGGTAACCCCGAGTGATGCCCAGCTTTACCGAGAACAAGGTTACTTCATTCTGCGGGGAGCCGTGCCCGCGCCCTTGATTGACCGGCTGCGGGTCATGGCGGAGGAGGCCCGGACGGTGGCGCACCGCTTGGAGGGACCGCAGACCCAGCGACTGATGCGGATCGGCGAACATGTTGATACCACCGCTGCACGCGAATTTCAGGCGTTGTCGGAAATCAATGAGGCGTTTCACACGATACTCTCGCCGGGACACACTCTCGCGCCGGGGGATTCCATGACGATTTTGTTTCAGCCAGAGAACCGTTGCTGGGCCACTGCTTGGCACCGTGATCTGCGGGATCATGTGCCGGACGAGATGTATGAGGCTGTTCTGGGCGGCGGCAAATGGGAGGAATACGCTTCCGACTATAACCTGTTCAATCAAATCAACTGTGCACTCTACGAGGATACCTCGACTTGGTATGTGCCGGGAACGCATGCGCGGCTTGATGCAACCGCCGAACAATTGGCGGTGAAGGATTCCCGGACCCGTGCGGAATTGGAAAACTGGGCTAAGCAACGCAGCGAGGCCGAGCAGGAAGTGTTCTTGCAGGAATACTGTGAATCCATGCCGGGAGCGGTGCAGATTATTCTGCAGGCCGGTGATTTGGTGCTCTATCGCAACTGTGCGTGGCATATCGGCAATTACGTGCCTTATCGTCGCCGGGCCACCTTGCATACCCATGCCTCCACCCGTGAGTTTGAAGCTTACAAAGTGAAGATGGCCGATACCATGAAACGCATTAAGGCTCATCTCGACGCCGAGGGTGCGAAGGGTAAAGCGGTCGCCTAATTTCAATGAAAACATCCAAGCTACTTTCCCAGCTGCTTTTACTGACGGTCATGATGAGCCCCCTCCGGGCCGAAGACGAGAGTCAGGCAACTGTGCGCCACCTGCTCTTGGAAGTGAAAGCTATTCCGGCCACCGCCCAGGAGGGTGAAGGAGCATTTGCCTACAACGATTACAACCGTAAGCGGATTGTGAGTTTGGTGCGCAACAATGCCCTGTTGCTCGCAACCGATGATGAAGTCACTGAGCTGAAGGAAGCCGGGTTTGCTCCGACCATCCTGATGGAGAGTGATGATGAACTGACGCTTTACCGTCGCGCGCTTTACGGTCCCAGCCTCAAACCGGATCCAGTTTATCATACCTATGATCAGATCACCGCTAGGGCTGAGGAACTCATGCGGCAGCGGCCCGACCTGATGGTGCGTTTTCAAATTGGCGAGACCACTCAGTTTCATCGTCCGATTTATGCCTACCGGCTCTCCAATGCCGCTGCGCAGGTCCATGACCGACCGGCAATTCTGTTTGATGGCTGCCATCACGCCGACGAAGTGATGGGCGCCGAGATTGTGCTGAGTCTGATGGAAAAATTGGTCGCGGGTTATGGCGAGGATCCACTCGTGACCAAGTGGCTGGATACACTGGAGATTTATTTGGTGCCGGTGGTCAATGTGGACGGGCACACCTACGTGAACTCGGGGCATGATCCGCGTTGGCGCAAAAATGCCCGCGATGTAAATGGTGACGGCATTGTGGGGGTATTTCCGGAGGGCGTGGACGTCAACCGGGGCTACAGTTTCAACTGGGCGATGGGCGGGACCAATGATCCGGATGGCGCCAGTTTCCGCGGGGCGCATCCGTTTTCCGAGGCGGAGAATCGCGCCATGCAATCCCTCGCCGACCAACGGCAGTTGTTGATGTCGATTTCGTATCACAGTCAGGGCGAAGTAATCTATTACCCTTGGATTTGGGGCAAGATGGCGGCGCCCGATGACAAGGTGATCAAACGCATCGCGACCGACGTGGCGGCGCACATTACCCGTATGGACGGGGAAGGCACCTATGCGGTTTCACCCGGCGGTCCTTCGAGCCAGAGCTACCCTTGGTTTTACGGACGTCGGGGTGTGCTCGATATGATCATCGAAACGGGCAAGGGTTCGCATCTGTTTCCGCCCGAGGATGTGCCGGGGATCATTGCGGAAAATCTCAAGGGAATCACGGCTTTCATCGCGCACGCCGATGGTCCCGGTTTATCGGTGCGCGTGACCGATGCGGTGACGGGTGAACCATTGCACGCGCAGGTTTGGCTGCCCCGAATCGACAACGAATCAGTGGATCGGCGTTTCAGTGACGCACAATTTGGCCGGGCACGCCGGTTGCTGGATCCGGGTGAGTATTATCTGGTGGTCTCGTGCGAGGGTTACGAAACCGAGGTTCACCCTGCTTTGGAAGTTGGGGTCGAGGGTTGGACTGTGTTGGAGATAAAATTGCAGCCCAGCACTATTTCTCGAAAAATTTCAGCCCGGTGATGCCGGCAATGATCAGCACAATGCAGATCAGGCGCATGGCCGAGGCGCTTTCGTTGAACCAGAGGATACCCGCGATGGTGGTGCCCACCGCGCCGATGCCGGTCCAGACGGCGTAGGCAGTGCCGATGGGCAGTCCGCGTGCCGCCAGAGCCAGCAACCACATGCTGGTCGCCATTGCGGCGATCACGCCGACGGACGGCCACAGCTTGGTAAAGCCATGAGTCGATTTCAGGCCCACCGCCCACACGATTTCAAAAATCGCGGCTACGATGAGGATCAGCCAGCTATTCATAACATCTGCGCAACATTACCGCACGCCGCACATGAGTTTTTTGACCAACGGCACGAGCAATAGCAGGACGGCAGTTGCACCGAAGACGAAGTAGGCCTGATGCTGAAAGAAGACCGCCAAATCGCCTTCTCCACCACTGCCAAACGTCCGGGCCAGATAGCCGGAGAGGAAATTGCCAATGGAGGTGGCAAGGAACCAGCCACCCATCATGACGCCGACCAACTTGGCTGGAGCGAGTTTGGTGACGGTGCTCAACCCCACGGGGCTGAGGCAAAGCTCACCGATGGTCTGCAATAACAGGAGTCCGACGAGCCAAAGAGGACTGACCAGACCTTGATCGGCGAGCCGGGCGGCGGGGACCATGAGGGCGAAGGACAGTCCAACGAAACCGAGACCGAAAGTGAATTTCATCGGGCTCGACGGCTGCTTCCGGCCCATCCGCACCCAGCCCCAGGCGAAGACCGGTGCCAACAGGATGATGAACAGCGAATTGACGGATTGATACCAAGAGGAGGGGAAACTGAAACCGAGGACCGTGTTGTCGGTAAAATCGCGGGCGAACAGATTGATCGAAGAACCGGTTTGCTCAAAGACGGCGAAGAAAATGATGTTGGCCGCAAACAGCACGAAGATCGCCGCGACGCGCTTGCCATCGGTGCCCCCTCGAATGGCGTAGTAAACCACCGCCGCGAAGATGCCCGCAGCCAGAAGCCACATGACAACCGGTAATTGACTGCTGACCCAGACAAGGCCACCCAATACGCCAGCGAAGACAAAACAATAGAGCAGGTTCAGACCTTTTTGGGCCACACTGAGGGGAGGGGCTGCCCCCAAATCACCCAGTTGGCGCATATTGCGCAGGTAGGTGAAGATACCGCAGGTCATGCCGATGCCGGCGAGGGCGAATGCCCAGTGCCAACTGTGATGCGGGTCCCAGCCGCGAGCGCTCAGCCAATCGCGGAACCACTGATGCTGGGCGAGAAACCCTGTCAGCAAAGGAGCGGTAAACGCGCCGATGTTAATGCCCATGTAAAAGATCGAAAACCCTGCATCACGGCGTTCGTCGCTTGGCTCGTAGAGACTACCGACCATCGAGCTGATGTTTGGCTTCAACAAACCCGTGCCGAGTGCGACCAAGATCAGACCGGCGTAAAACGAGCCGGTGGAACTGAGCGCCATGGTAAAATGGCCGGAGGCGATGATGATGCCGCCGACCAGCACCGATTGCCGGGCGCCGATGACTTTGTCCGCGATATATCCGCCCAAGACGGAAAGCATATAGACGGCCATCGTGTAGTAGCCATAAATCAGCGCGGAGCGCTCGGTGCTAAAACCCAGGCCGCCATCGACCGCCGCCGTGGTCATGAACAGCACGAGCAAGGCCCGCATACCGTAGTAGGAGAAACGTTCCCACATTTCAGTGAAGAACAACGTGCTCAAACCCTTGGGGTGGCCGGACTGGTGGGGATCGGCGGTGGGCACCGCGGGTTCAGCAGGAACGGACGGAGTGGACAAACTCATCGAAGGCGGAGCTTGGCGCGCAATACCGGTCGTGCAATGCGCAAAATATCCCCCGCCTAAACCGGTCGATTAATTGCGACCGTAGCGGTGCAGGATCACTTCGATCATGCCGAATTGATCGGTGAGCAATCCTTCATAACCACATGGCCGGTCATCCCAATAGCGCCAATCGATGCCGCTTTTGTTTCCACCATAAACGAGAGCGCCGGCGTAGCCCACACACATGCGACCGAGCAGATGATCCGCTTCCGTCACGAATCCGGTGCGGTAGAGTGCCATCGTAAAGTGGCGCGCATGAGAATGATTTCGGCCTCCGTTCTGATAATAGCCAAAGGAGAAGCCCTGCATGATGTCGGCCAGATCACAATCGGGTATGCAACGGAGGTTTCCGGGGAGACCATAGACGGCATCGGGCATGCCAACTTGTTTCGCTTCGGCGAGGAGGCGCGAGCAGATGTCGCGAGCTTGATCGTCGGGCACGAGCCCGGCATTGATCGCGCAGCCATTGACGGCGAGAAAGGCGTAATCGTGTAGTTTGTCTTCCTTGCATCTCCAGCCGGCAATCCAACCTGTCTCAGGGTTGAAGAACGTCGGCAGATAATTGGCTTTCAGTTGATTTGCCCACGTGGTCAGTGCGTTGCTTTCCTCGGTCAGGCCGAATCGCGTGAAGTTTTGCGCAAGGCCCCGCAAGGCTTGATGGAGGATCGCATTGGAAAAAGCATCCTTCCAGCCGTAGGAGGTAACGTCATACCAATTGGTGCCCCACTGGCCGGTGCCACTGATACCGGTGCGCCACGGACTTTCGACGAGACCGTCGTTATCGAGGTCGCGGGTCTTCATCGCCGCGATTCTCTCCCGGATCGGTGATAGATTTTGGTGAAACCATTCCTCCGTCGCCGCATACTGCAAGTAGTCGGATAGCCCCTGCAAACCAGCGGCCCCGGTCATCAGGTATTCATCCTGAGCGTCGTGAATCTTGCCATCTTGGAAGACGCGGCCGTCGGTGTAGCTCTGGCCACCATCGAGCCAACGTTCAATTGTGGCCCGGTAAAGCTCGTGTGCTGGGAAACCGGGCAGGAGATTGCCGAAGCGCAAAATAAACGAGGACCAGGTATCCAGTGAAACTGCACAGGGCATCGACGCACCATTGTTGCTCAGCGTGCCCATTTCAGGGCGATAGGTCAGCGAGGTGTAGTAGATGCGCTTGATCGCGGCGTGAGCCTCGGCGGGAGCGTCCCCGCGCAAAATTGCAGGTGGAGAGATGGGGTTAATCTCGATGTCGGCCTGAAAGGTTCCGGCGGGGAGAAAATATGTGCCGTTGTCCAAGGGCGTTTCACCGAGTTTGATCTCCAGGGTGTTGTAATCGCGTTGACGGTAAGCATCGAAGCGAATCGCGACATCGGGACTTTCGCACGAAAATTGCAGTGTGCCGAAACGCGGGAAATTGACGGCCATGGGCAGATCGAGCAATCCGGCCTCGCCTGATTGAGTGATGCGTCCAATCGCGTGAGTGGGGGAGACGCTATTGCGCATCGTCAACATCCAGGGAGAACTGATCCAGGCATGCGCGTCGTGATCGGATTGACGTTGGGCGCTTAAGCGAAGCCCGTCGGAGGACACGGTCCACTTGAGGGTGTAATGCTGCCCTCCGGTGACGAAATCATAGGTGATGGAATTTCCTCTTACGGTCGTCGTGCCGATTGCATCGAAGCGGGTGAAAGGATCTATGGCGGGTTCCTGTCCGATCAGATGCAATTGCGGCCCTTGCATGAAAAAACCGGCTTGGACGAAGAGCATATTGGTCTGGGCGAGGGCAGGGTCTTCACCCACCAGCGATAGGAAAGAGAGGCCGGCACGGTTTAAATAAAACCCGACGGTGTAGTTATCGGTGGAGTATTCGACGGTGCCATCGGCGACGGTTGCCGTCACCCCGGTGGGGAGCGAATCTAGACTGATGGGTAGAGTCTCGAGAGTGCGTTGGCAGCGTTCAGCGAGAGGCTCCAACAGTTCGCCTTCCAATACACACGCTGATTCCGCGAGCGCCCATGGCACCCAGCCTTCATCGAAGCCCGATCCACGTAGTTCGACCAATACCCCCTGAACAGGGATGCTGGGAAGCACATACCAATCGATTTCACCGTTCTCTGGGCGGGTCAAATCGCGTTGGGTGCAGGCTTCACTCCAAGCTCCCTCACGGTAAACGAGCACGCGAAATGCGGTGACCCAATCAAGATCGGTGCGACTGCCGCAGTTATGAAACCCTTTGGTTGATCGAAGGCCGATTCGATGAAGCCGGGCGGGACGGTGAAGTCGAACGGTTCGCGCATGGATGAGGCGATTCGCAGGTGAATTGGCTTCATTGGCGTTTGGCGTAGTCCAGAGCGCACGGGCTTCGGAAAGAGACGGATTGACCGCCAAATCTCCCATCGGAGGCTCGTGGTCTTTGAGTTGCAGCAAATCGACAGTCATGAATGGCCGACACTGACGTGCAGGGTATACTGGGGAAAGACTGAAAATAACCTCAAACTGGATACATAATGGAAAGGTCAATTATCATAGGTAAAATACGCATGCTTTAAGAAATTAAGAATAATAAATATTCAAATGTATACATTTTGGATTGAGTCCGGTTCGAATTCGCACTGAGTTGCCACCGCCATGAAAACCCTGAAACCCGGCGTTCACCGCCTGTTCGATCACGATCCGGAAACAGCCAGTATTGTCACCGAGATGCTGCGTGAACTTGAGCGCGACGGCATGGATGCTGTGCGGCGTTTCAGTGAGAAGTTTGATGATTGGTCGCCGAAATCCTTTCGGATGACCGAGCACCAGATCGCCGATGCGATCAGCCAAGTTTCGGCCCAGGCGATTCAGGATACCGATTACTGCCAGGCCAACGTGCGTAAGTTTGCCGAGGCACAGCGGGCCACGATGCAGGATTTGGAAGTCGAGACCCGCCCCGGTGTTATTCTGGGTCACAAGCACATTCCGGTGGGTTCGGTGGGCAGTTATATTCCCGGCGGACGGTATCCGATGTTTGGCTCCGCCCAGATGAGCATCATCCCCGCCCGCGTGGCCGGGGTGAAGCATATAACGGCCTGCACTCCACCAGTGAAAGGAAAGGGCTTTTATCCGGCGACGATCAATGCGATTGCCAAGGCTGGAGCCGACTCGATCTACATTGCGGGCGGGGTGCCTGCGTTGGCGATCATGGCCTTCGGGCTCGATGGAGCCCCGCAGGCCGATATGCTTTGCGGTGCAGGTAACAAGTTTGTGGCTGAGGCCAAGCGGCAACTCTTCGGTCGCTGCGGGATCGATTTACTGGCGGGACCGACCGAGATTTTGGTGATTGCCGATGATACGGCTGATCCGGCCTTGGTCGCTTGTGATTTGCTGGGTCAGGCCGAACACGATCCCAACAGCGGTGGTTGCTTGATCTGTCGCAGCGAGGGCTTCGGGCAGCAAGTTTTGGTTGAACTCGCCAAGCAACTGGCGGTGTTGCCGACCAAGGCGATCGCGGAGCTTTCATGGCGGGACCACGGTATCGTGCTGGTCGCGGAATCAGATGAAGAGGCCGTGAAACTAAGCGATGACTATGCGCCCGAGCATCTGGAGCTGCATGTGGCGAACCGCGATTTTTATACCGAGCGCCTGCAGAATTACGGCTCCCTGTTTATCGGGGAGGAAACCACGGTGGCCTACGGCGACAAGACGATCGGGACGAATCACATCCTGCCGACCAGCCGGGCGGCGCGTTATACCGGTGGGGTTTGGGTCGGTAAATTTCTCAAGACCTGCACTTACCAACACATGACTCCCGCAGCCAGTATCGAGACTGGGGCCGTCACAGATCGGCAGTGCGAGTTGGAGGGCATGCAGGCCCACGCGATCACGGCTCGGGTGCGGATCGGGCGCTACGGCGCCAAAGCCTGAGCAATCGACGGGAGTTACGCGGGCTTAATCACAAAGCTCACCGTCAAGGTGGTGACCTTGGCGGTGGGGCTCAGCGCAATGCGCGTGGGCTGCGGGGGTGTCTTACTTTTGTCCTGTAGGGTGACGGGTTCGTTTATCCCACTCTGTGTGATGCTCAAGGGACCACTGCTGGAAGTGTAGTCGACTGTGATGGCGGTGTCACCATCGGCGAGGTGCAGGCGGCCGGTTGACTCGGTGATTTTGGCTGGGGTGATCAATGCGCTTTCAAATTCCGTGGGCTCAGAGAACTCCACCTTATCGGTGATGGTAAGCGAACCGTCTCCACGCCGATCGTAAACAAATTCGCGTTCGAGTTTACGCAGGGTGGGGCAGTCGTAGCCTCCGCGCAGATCGAGCACCATGCGATCCGTGTCGCGGGTAAACTCGGTCAGCAGGGTTGGGGCCTGATGGGTCGGCCCGGTGGCCTGCATCTGGCCGCCGATGCGCGGCACGGGGTGCCCGTAGGAATTGAGCAGCTGGCTTTCGTAGCGTTGCTTGCTGAAGGTGCGCATGCCGTAAACCTCTAGTCCCGGATCATAGATCAAGGACTTGCCGTCGAGGAGGACGGTAAAGGTGCCGAGGTCGTTGTGATTGTGATTCACGCCGTTGTTGCCGCCAAGAAAGGTGGCGGAGAACGCGCGTTTGGTCGCAGGAGCGGGCCGGCAGATCAAAAAGTGAGACGGCGCGAAGAAATCGCGCAGGTCCGTGCTAGTGCGCCGGCGAACCGGTTGCCGCGGTGCCCGGGTGCGAAACATCCACATGAAAATACCATCGGTAAACTGGAGTTTCATGTCCGCCAGTGGATCGAAGTCAGCCGGAACCGCCTCGGTGAGTTCGTCGGGTTGGCTGGCAACGCGGTTGTCGAGCCACATGCGGGCCCATGCCATCGGTTTGGCATCAAGGAAACAGTCGCAGAAGGCGGGCCAGATGCCGGGTTGAATCTCGGAACGATCCGGGAATCGGGCGATGCGTCGGACCTTTGGCGTATCAAGCAAGTCAACCACATTGCCGGTGCCTTGACGGATGATTTCGGCCAGGGAGAAGAAGTGGGAGACGCCATAACCCCAATAGGCCACGCCTTCGGTGCAGAGGCCGTCGTCGGCGAAGCCGTCGGTGAAATTGTAAGTATGCATTTCCGCGAAGGCGAACCACCAGGCGCGATCTTCGGCGTGCGGCAGCATGGCTGCCGCGGCGTGGGCGTAGCAGCTCAGGCAAACGGAATTCCAATTGTGCTTCACGATGAGCCACCAATCGATGTCCCGTCCGGCTTCGATGCGGCTGCGCAGAGGGTTGAAGAAACGGCGGTCCACTTCGGTGCTCAGGTAGTTGCGGAAATCCACTGAAAGCCGGGGACCGAGAATGTAGTGGAAGTGCGCGAAATTGACCGCGGTGTGACAGGAGGCGAGATCGTTGTCGTGGGTTTCGCGACGCAGGTTTTTGCGATCGAGATCGTTGCCCGGATGGATCCACGTGCCCAGCCGCCCGAGACTACGCGCGTCGGCTTCAATGACGGCGAGAAACTCGCCGGTGTCGAAGATTGCCTCGGCGAGGAGAAAGACCGTGCAGCGTGTGCGGACGGCCGGCATGAGCTGATTGATTTCGGTGACGGAATTGTCGTCGAGACAACGATTGAAAGCTGCGTCATCAAGAGGAGGGGTGGGTTGTTGCGCGAGTTTGCGGGCCTCCTGCAACACCTGCTGGCCGAAGGGGTCCTGCTGCCAGCGAGTCCAAGCCTCACGATCGGACACGCAGGGGGCGAAGGCGAAGTTGCCTTGGGGCATGAGCTGGGCGTAGGCCGCCACGCGCTCAGGGTTGGGTTCGAATGATTCGCCCTGCGGCACGTCAAAGTTGAAATCGTAGGCTCCCATGGCGGCGACTATGGCCGGCGGTTATGCCAGTGCAAGCTGACCCACGAGTGATTTAACAAAAAAGGCGGCCTGCCATCACAGCAGACCGCCTTTGAATAAAAACTGCCTTGGATTACCAGGAATAGCTGGCCGAGAACTTGTAGCGACGACCTTCCTCGCGTTGAACAGTGGAGGCACCACTCATGACGATGACAGCTTCTTCGTCGGTGATGTTGGTGACACCAAGGCGGTAGGTCATCGTGCCATGATACATTGGCGTGGTATAGGCAGCAAACAGGTCTGCGGTCGTGAAAGCAGGAACGGTAAAACGCCGGTCGTTGGCGAGCGCATCACCCATGTGTTTTAAGCCACCACCGACGATCAGGTTTTCTGTGATGCTATATTTACCCCAAAAGTTCCAGGTCGTCTCAGGCACGATCACCCCGCGCAGGCCGGAGAGTTTGTCGTTCGGATCGTCGGCTTGGAAGTAACCGGCGATGAACGAGAGCTTTTGACTCGTGTAGGAAAGCTGGGCGTCGAAACCGTTACTTTCCTGCGCCCCATCCTGCACGAAGAAACCGGCATTGTTCGGGTCGCCGCGCCACTTGTTGACCACGTTGATGCGGAACATGGCTCCGGTGAAGGAGAAATTGCCGCCGAGGGCCTCAAGGAAATCGAGTTTGAAGCCGATTTCTTCGTTCTTGCCCGTCTCGGGATCCAGACGGCTGCCGTCAGCTTTGAAGATTGCCCCGACTGCGAGGAAGGCTTCCGTGGACCCGGCATAGATGGACATCTTGTCGGTGGGTTTGTAGACGATACCGAATCGTTTGGTGGCCTTCTCGTTGATGTTGGTGGGGTTGGGTCGCCCACGTAGGTGCCACCCGGGGCGTTGGTGCGAGGTTCGCGCCAAGCCGTATGACTGGAACGGTTGTCGTAATTGAAACGGATCGCGGCCGAGAGCAGTAGCTTGTCCTTAAATAAACCGACGACGTTTTCGATCACCGCGCCACCGAGCCACTCGGTATTGTAATAGATGTAGCGGGTGGGGAAGAGCAGCTCCGAACTCGTCGGTAGGAGTGCCCAGTTGGGGTTGGTGGGATCAATCTTGTAGCCGCTCCACGGAGCATACTGGTTTACATCCCACAGGGTGTAATGGTTGTTCCAGTGGTCCATACTGAGACTGCCGACGGCCTGGTAGCTGATGCCGGTGTTGGCGATTTCGTCCTTTTTGAAGGATACTGAGTAGTCGACGTAGAAGTTGGTCCAAGTGTAGTCCCGCTTGTAGGGGTTGACGAAGTAGTCCTGTGCCAAGGTGGTTGAGCTACGCAGGTTGTTACCCATCCAGTCGATGTGGCCCCGAGCGCCGAAGATGTTCATCTTCGTGCTCCATTCGTCGTTGAGCTCGGTCTCCCAGACCATCTGGGTGGAATAGCCTTGCTCCTCATTGTGGTATTCATCGGAGGGGCCGTTGCTGGAGAAGCCTTTCACGACGTTACCGTTGATATCCAATGCGGTCGTGCTGTTTTTGGTATCAGTCTCGGTGATGGCGAAGCGCACCCGGACGCGGTTATTTTCACTGAAATCGTAAGCGAAGGAAGGGGCGATTGTCAGGGACTTGTCGAAGTCGTATTCCCAGCCGGCGCGATCAGAGGATAACGAGCCGAGGACGAGTCGGTATTGGAAGTCGCCGTCTTTGCCGAGCTCATCACCGATGTCGATCATACCGGAATAGAAGTTGTCCGTGCCGACATCGAACTGGACCTTGTTCTTCTGATTACGGTGAGCGTATTTGGGCAGGATACTGACGTAGCCACCGTAAGCAGCGAAGGCGCCGAAGGTCACGGAAGCCGGACCTTTGATGACTTCAATCGCGTCGACGTTAAATGTGGAGAGTGTGTCGAGTGCACGCATGGTCGCACCGTCCACCGCCCAGTTCTGCACCCGGAAGCCTCGGATGTAGGTACCAGCTGATGAACTTCCTTGTCTGCTCACCACGCTGACGCCCGGAACCAAACGGTTCAAAGCTTCTTGCGGAGTAACCGCACCGATGTCATCGATCAGATCGCGAGTGACTACGCTGACTGTCTGGGGCACATCCGTGATCTTCTGGGCAGTTTTGCCACCGATCAGGGTCGAGGACGCCACATAACCGTGATAGGCGTCAGTGGATACGCTGAAAGTGGACAGTTTGATAACTTCATCCTCTTCAGGCTTATCATCTGTTTTCTGCGAAAAAGCAGGATTGACGAATAATGCTGCTGCGCTGCTCAAGACTTTCCAGCCAGGTGGCATTGTTGTAATCCGGTAACGGCTGGGCGGCGAGTTCGCGGGCGCTTTGCTGAACGAGTTGGCCGAAGGGATGCTTCATCCAAGGCGCCCAGGCAGCCCGGTCGTCCGCCTTCGGTGCGATCGTAAAGAGGGCTCCGGCGGCATTGCCTTGAGCAGAGCCACGACCCGTTCGGGGCGGGGGATGAAGGTCTCGCCTGCGGGCAGGTCGAAATTGAAATCGTAGGCTCCCATAATTGAGTTGTTCTATGATGCTGGTGGACCGCCATGACGAGTCATCACGAAGGATCCGCCACAACATAAGACGAAGATCGTCAGCAAATGGGGGTAGTGAGCGTTGACTTTGCCCAGCAAGCTAATCACCAGAATCCCCCCGCGTGCTCATACAAGATTTAACCACCATCCTCGCGCGGAGACTCCGCCCCCTTCGACTACTTATCCCTGCTTTGTCGGGTGCGTTGATCTTTGTGAATGTCGCGGCGGCTCAGGGCCCCGTCTTGAATGAAGGTTGGGAACTGCTGGCACGTTATCTTTATCGGGATGCCGGTCAGGTATTCGAGCAAACGCCATCAACCAATACCCGGTTGATCAGCCTTGGCCGGGCGGCGAGTCTGCTTAATGAACCGCCGGTCACGAACGGCAAGATCGAGCAGGCCGAGCAATTGCTGCATCAAATTGTGACAGGCGAGTCAAACGACACTACCGCCCTGTATGCCCGTTACCTTTTAGCCAGGATCTACCACATGCACCGGGAAGCTTCGGTGCCGGAAATCGAAGCGGCCTACCGCGCAGTTCTCCAAGCAGGACCCGGCACGGCCATAACCCAGATTGCGGCCAGTCATCTCGCCTTGGTGCTGCTTTATCAGCGAACGGACCTTTCACTGGATCAACGATTGGGATTGGCGCAGGAATTGGAATCGGCCGCGGTGGGTCCGGCCTTGCCCGAGGTTGCCATGAGCTATTATCGGCTGCTGGCGGATGCTTCACTCTTTTATGAGCGGGTTTCTCCCCAGGTGGTAGACTGGCTGGAACAGGCGCACGCCATTGGCTCCGTCGATCAGTTGCGACAAATCGACCTGGCATTGCAAATTGCCGAAACGGCCCGAGCCGTCGGACAAGCAGAGAAAGCGCAGAAATATTACCGGGAATTTTTGGCCAATGCGGTGCCCACTGACCAGCGCTACAATACGGTGAAACTCCGTCTGCACGAACTGGAGGATGCGTCATCATGAAACCTGGCAAGATTGGTATTTATCTCGCGGTTGCCCTCCTGATCATGGGTTTTTCTTATTCGGGTTGGCAGGCGTTCGTCCATAGCAGTGATGAATCGGCTAATTCTGATGTGGAGGTGATTCGATTGGCCCATTGGCAACTGGAGCCGGGTGTCCGGGAAGCGATTGATGAAATTGCGGCGGACTACATGAAGCTGCATCCCGACGTGAAAGTGGAACAGCTGCCGATTCCGGGCAAGGTCTGGAAACAGTGGCTGCGCACCCAACTGGTCGGCGGTAATCCACCCGACCTAATCGAAGTAGCCAACTACCAGATCACTGACGAAATGTTGGCGCGCTATTTTGTGCCACTGACCGGCTATCTGGAAGAGACCAATCCCTACAATGCGGATGAGCCGGATCTTCGTGATTTGTCATGGCGCAAGACATTCAGTGCGGAATTGGTCCCGGAGGAGACAGTGCATTACTACAGCCACAACTTGCTGGAGTATTATGCGGTGCCCAATGCGATGGTCACCGTGCGGGTGTTCTATAACCGGGAAATCATGAAAGCCGCGTTGGGCGAGGACCGCGCCCCCCAAACGTTTGCCGAACTGATTGAGACCTGTGAAGCTCTACAGGCCTACAGCCGGAGAACCGGCCAGCCGATCCTGCCACTAGCCGGGTCGATATTCAATATCACCAAGATGACGGCTTCATTTTTCAGTGGCACCACCCAGAAACTGGCGATCAATCTGGACTACAGCCACGACCTTAATCTGACCACTTTCGAAGGGATTGTCGCATTCATGCGCGGGCGTTGGTCGTTGGATACCCCTGCCGTGCGCACCAGTTTTGAGACCGTGAGCGCGATAGGTAAATACATGTCGCCGGGTTGGGTGCAATTGGATCGGGAGGATGCGATGCTGCAATTTCTGCAAGGACAGGCCGCCATGCTCTCCACCGGCACATGGGATGCCGGTGGTATCCTGCAGCAAGCACAGTTTGAGGTAGGCGCTTTCAGGGTTCCCAGTATCAGTCCCGACGATCCTGTGTTGGGCAAATGGGCCTTGGGTCCCACTTCCGAGGCGAACATCTTTGCTTCCTTGCCGTTTGGCATGACCCGTTCCAGCAAGCACCCCGCGCGGGTCATTGATTTTTTGAGATTCATGACGAGTCGGCGTTCGAATGCAAAATTTTCGGAGATGTCGACTTGGTTGCCGGTGATCAAAGGGGTTCCCGTGCCCAAGGTATCGGAAGCATTTCGACCGATTTCGGATGGCTATATTGCCGGCCTGATTGTGCAAAATTATGGGTCCCAATCGACCAGCATATTTAATCAGAACGTGTATTTACTGAGCGGGGAAAAAGCCAGTGCCGATGCGTATATCGCTCAAACCCGACCCCTATATCCAAAAACGCTTACCGAGGAGATGGAACGCGTGTCGAAGGTGTTTCACGATACGGTCCGACAAAAAGATTCGGTGATGACTGGGCTCTATGAACTGAATCGCGAAGCCGGTCTGGCGCATTCCAAATTTGATATCGTCGCCGCGAAACAATTAGAAGTGGAGGCCCAGAAACTGCAGGCCATCCGGGCAATTGCGGAGTTCAAGGCGAAGAATGAGGATCGCTGATGGTCTGTCTGAAGTCTCCGGACTCGACCGCTGGGCGTAGTCTGATCATGGTGGGACAACCCCATTACCATGATGTGTTTCATCTTCCGCTTGTTATGCGTCGCTGCGATCAGCAGTGTCACCGCGATGTCCGCCACCCCCGATCTCAAGGCTGAGCTCCGGCAAATCGAAGCCGATTTTTGTGCCTTGGCAAAATCGTCGGGCATTGAGGCTGCCTTTGCACGCTACGCCGCGGATGATGCGGTGTTTTTCGATGTGGATCCGGCGCAGCATCGTGGACCTGAAGCTGTTCGGTTGCGCTTTGATGGCCTGAATCCACAGGCGATCCTGTCCTGGACACCCGTCGAGGTCACGGTGGCCGATTCCGGCGAGTTGGGCTATACGTGGGGCACTTATGAATATCGTGCTCCAGGCCCAGATGGAAAGGAGCGGATTGGCCGAGGCCACTATGTGAGCATTTGGAAGCGCCAACCAGACGGCCAGTGGAAGTTCGTGCTCGATACCGGGAGTCCCAATCCACCTTCAAAAACTAGTCCATTATGAAAACACCTCCTGTCATGAATCGTCGCCTATGGCTGAAATCTACCGGTGCTGCGGTGGCCGGCATCACCCTCGCATCAAGATTCGTGTCTGCCGGGACCACCACGAACCCAGCCTCGTCCATCCCAATCGGGCCAGTCCGATTGTCCTTGAACGAAAATCCATTTGGACCGGCTCCGTCCGCCATCGCGGCGATGCAAGCTAATGCGGCGCGCTCATGTCGCTATCCGATCACCGAGGGCACCCAATTGGTCGCGACGATTGCGGAGAAGGAAGGCGTCTCGCCTGATCAGATTCTGCTGGGATCGGGATCGGGTGAAATATTGGAGGCCTTTGCCGCGCATTTTGGTGGACCCGGTGGTGAGGTCATCTCCGCCAATCCCAGTTATGGGCAACTGGTAAATGCGATGGTGCGCAAGGGGTCCCGGGCGATCGGGATTCCCTTGAACGATGCCATGGAGCACGACCTGACGGCTATGGCGGCGGCGGTTACTGCGACCACGCAATGTGTCTATATCTGCAATCCCAATAACCCCACTGGAACCATCGTTGATTCAACCGCGTTGCGGGAATTTATCATCGCGGTAGCCCAACAAGTGCCGGTGTTTGTCGATGAGGCCTATCTGGAATGTTGCGATGACTTTGCGGCCAACACCATGGTCGGGCTGGTGCATAAAGGTTACAACGTGACGGTCTCGCGCACCTTCTCCAAAATCCATGGACTCGCCGGACAACGTATTGGCTATGGGGTAATGTCAGCTGAGCTAGCGAAGTCCCTGCAGGCCGGCATGACGGGTGGAGCCAATCTGCTTGGATTGGTCGCGGCGCAGACCAGCCTGGATGATGAAAATTACATCGAATCAACCCGCCTGAAAATCAAGGTCGGTCGGGATGCCTTGATCGAAGTGCTCAAGGAATTGGGGTGCGATTACGCGGAACCACAGGGCAACTTTGCTTTCTTCCACAGCGGCGTGCCGATTGCGGAATTCCGTCCCGCGATGCAGGCGGAAGGTGTGATCGTGGGTCGTCCCTTTCCCCCATATCTTGATTGGTGCCGGATAACCATCGGGACTCCGAAAGAGATGACGGTGGCTCACGCCGCTTTACGCAAGGTGCTGGGCTGATCTGTTGTCCGTCTTATTAAGGCGTCGGCGCGGGCTTTTGGACGTCGATCACCCGGAAGTCCACGCCTAGATTTACCCGTTCCATCAGCGTGACCGTCTTGCTCTCCTTGCTACTTTCTGGCACCGCTTCCACGACGATTTTATCGCCAAGCTTTCGGTTGATGAAGAGCTGATTGAGTTCGCTGCCATCATTGAAAGAAGAGGACATTTCTTCCACGGGTATCCCGTCAATCCGGTAGATTCGGGTGCGTGGGCCAAAGCCTGCGACCAGCGCGTCGGACTTTTCTTTCACTCGATTGATATAAATGGACATCACCTTGCCGGTGTTGACGTTTCCTATCACCGTCAGGCTGACGCCAAAGCACAGTTTTGGCGGTGATTCATTTGCGACGTAGGGTTCCAGTTTGATCAGTGGGCCGGTGGTGACGGCCGGTTCAACCTCGGGAGAAGTGTGAGCTGGTTGCTTCTCATTTTCTTCAGGTTCACCACCAGCGATTGAAGCCAATGAGGAAATTGCGAAGAATAATCCATAGCCCAGCAGCGTCCTGAGTTGGCTTCGGAGGGGCATTAGACCGAAGGAAGTCATGATCTTTAAAGTGTCAGCATTAATGTTGGTATCAACCCGGGAATTACGGTCCGCCAAGTGATGTCCTCCAGCCCCTAAGGCTCCAGATACCGACGGTAGTGCAGGATTTCCAACTGGCGCAGATGCTGGGTCTCGGCATGTCGGGTCCAGTTTTCACGCACGGGATCGTCCTCCGGCAGGGTCAGATGAAAGGCGACCAAGGCGTCGAGTTGCCGGACGTCGCGTTGTTCCCGGGTAAGTTGCCAGGTGATATCCTGCCGTAGATAACGCGGCAGCTCGTCATTGAGTTTGGCGGCAAAGGCGGGGACATCGGCCTGCGGTCCAATCGCGGTGTAGATATGTCGTTGAAAGATGTTGGAACTGTGGTCAGCCCCGAACCAACCAAAGTCGACCGTAAATCCAGTGAGTTCACCCGCCAAGCGGGGACGGAGTTGGGCGCCATCGGGTGGTGGTGGAGTGCCGACGATGGCAGAGATTCGGTTGCTGATCCGGGAAAATTCTACAGCGACGCCGCGACTGGTCAGATATTGCAGGAAATCCAGCGCGACTTCCGGATGCTCGCTGTGGCGGATAATGCCAAGCATTGCCTCAGGATAACCCGTGGCTTCCGAGACCGGCCCGAGCACAAACCGGCCGTAGACTGGATCATCCGATGCGGGCAAAGGGAAAGGAATCATACCGGTCGTGAACGAACCGTCCTGCGCGAGGATGGCGTAATCCCAACTACCGGCAAAAAACATCAGGGCATTTTGTTGCAGATAGGCCGCGATGGCTTCGTCGCGTTGTTGCTGAGTGTAACCCGGAGTTAACAGGGACGAAACATCCTGCATGAGCCGGAGACTGTTGCGCAGTTCCGGAGTGTCGTAGTCTACTTTGCCCTCGAGGATCAGTGCCGCGAGTTCCAGAGGTAACACCCGCAGGTTGCGATTGGGGCTGAGCTGCGGGGTCAAACGCTGGGTTTGCGACGGCAAGAGGGTGTTGAACAACTGCCGGGCGTAGGGCCCGCAGCCGGAGATGGTCACCAGCCGTTTACCCGTGCGCGCATTGTAAGCGGCAACTTGCCGTCCGATTTTCATCAAGGCGGCAAAATCGGCCGGCGGGGTATCGGAGCCGGTAATCTCCCGCAGTAACTCCTGATTGTAGAAAAGCCGCAGAGAATTGAGCTGCAAAGTGACCCCGCAGACCTCGCCGGATGTGGGGGTGAGATTCCGCATCGCGGTGAGTCCATCGATGAAGGTTTCCCGCCACGGGACATGCTCCAGTTCGGTGCCTGCGTTATAAGGGTTGGGTTGGTCGAGCCACGGGGTGAGCGGCACATAATAACGGCTGATCAGCACCTCGTTCAACGTGAGCATGCCGGTTAAGTCGGGCGCAGTCCCACCAACCAATTGGGTGCGGCTCCAAGCGGCGTAGGAACGCACGGGCACCGGGATTTGCGTAATACGCACTTCCGGATGAAGTTTTTGATACCCTTCGATCGCGGCATCGAAAGCCTCACGCATACCGGTATGGAGCAACCAGTGGCCGAGTTGTATTTCGATGATGTCGGATCGGGCTGAGCGTTGTTGCCGATGGAATACTTGCCAGGCGGACCCGGAGAAAACGACCAACAGAAGGAGCGCCGCCAGCCGGTGTTTTAATTTGGCCGAGTTCATGGTCTGGGTTGGGTGCGAGCAAACGCTTCGGCGGCAAGTCGGCGGGCGGATTGAGCGCGACCGTCACGCGGATTAGTTTCGGCAAATTTGAGGTAGTATTGTGCCGCGAGTTCATTCTGCCCGGTCTCCGCCGCAAGCCCCGCAATGGTGAGGTCCAATTCGCTGTTGCGATAAGGTGTTTCAAAACCGATCTCGCGACCGGCAATATAGTGAGGCAGGGCGGCGGCGGCATCGTGTCGAACCTGCCAGTGCAGATAGGCGATCGCGTGATGCAGTTCACGCCGGGACGCGGGCGTGGATACTTGGGCGAGCAGTGCCTCAACGATGGCTACCGCAGTTTTCGGGTCGGGTGGAGGGCTTTGCACTGCCTGGATCAGGCCAAGATGAACGGCAGACTGATCGGCCAAGGGGTGGGTGGGATATTCGCGGCGGAGTTGCTCATAGCGCACTTGGGCCTCGTCGAGGCGAGGCGGGTTGATGTGATCGTGATCAATCCGGGC
>Ga0222714_10001980_pt1 | contig 22462 bp, 27 predicted proteins | sample C33_3DmetaG_FD_165048 | JGI IMG/M metagenome (GOLD analysis project Ga0222714, IMG submission 165048) | Estuarine water microbial communities from San Francisco Bay, California, United States - C33_3D | ecosystem: Environmental > Aquatic > Marine > Unclassified | place: USA: California...
TACCTCGCCGAATGGGCAGAGTGTGACTCATCCTGCGGTGAAGCAGATAGAACAGATGGACGCGCAATGTACAGCATGGTTGAGTTTGCTTGGTTTCACTCCGAGCGATCGTGCGAGACTGGGCTTGGCGGAGATAAGGGTGGCAAATGAGCTTGACGCATATCGACAAAGGAACTCCAACTTGGTCGACGCCGAAGTTATACAGCAAGTCTGACGGTCACAAAGTCGTTGACTTTGCTCGAACCTTCTTGCATGTGAGCAAGGGTGTTCGTGCCGGTCAGCCTTTGATTCTTACCAACTGGCAAGTCGCACTTCTTGACGGATTGTATGAGCGTCGTGATGATGGTCTGCTCAGGTACCGTCGCAGTCTGATTGGTTTGGCTCGGAAGAACGGCAAGTCGCTTCTCGGTTCGCTCATCGCACTATACGGTCTGATCGAAGGTGAGCCTGGTGCCGAGGTTTATTCGGCGGCGGGTGACAGACAGCAGGCGCGGGTTGTGTTCAATGAGGCGAAGTGGCAGATCACTCAGTCGCCTGCGTTGTCGGGTGTGTGCAAGGTGTATCGCGATGTTGTTGAGGTTCCTTCGACTGGTGCGATCTATCGTGTGCTATCGAGCGACGCGAAACTGCAGCAGGGTTTGAATCCTTCAACGGTTGTGTTTGATGAGTTGCATGTGCAGCCAAACTCCGAACTTTGGGATGCGCTGACTTTGGGTTCTGGTGCGCGTAAAGATCCGAACATTGTGGCCATCACCACGGCAGGTTTTGACTTGGATACGATCTGCGGTTCTCTTTACAACTACGGCAAGCGGGTCATCTCAGGCGATCAGGTTGATGAGCGGTTCGGATTTTGGTGGTGGGAAGCACCAGCAGAATGCGAGGTGTCGGATCGTGATGCTTGGAATATCGCTAACCCGAACTTGGCTGAAGGACTTCTTGACATCGAGGATATGGAGATCTCGATGATGCAAACAGCCGAAGTCGCCTATCGCCGATACCGGCTCAATCAGTGGGTTCGTACCGATGGTGAGTCGTGGTTGCCGAAAGGAGCCTGGGAACTTTGTCGCAGTGAGGATGAACTTGATCCGAACATTCCTGTGTTCGTCGGCATTGATATGGCGTTGAAGCATGACTCGATTGCGGTTGTGGTTGCGCAACCGCAGGAGTCTGGTCGGATTGTTGTTCGTGCGAAGATTTGGCATCCTGATGGTGGTGTGATGGATGTGGCCGCAGTCGAGCAACACATCCGTGAACTCGGTCGCGAATACACGGTGCAAGAGTTCGCTTATGACCCAGCGTTCTTTCAGCGTTCAGCCGAAGCGATGTCCGATGAAGGGTTCACGATGGTTGAGTTCAGCCAGTCGACTGCGCGTATGGTTCCGGCTTGCGGAACTTTGTATGAGATGATTGTGAATCAGAAGATCGCACACAATGGTGATCCTGTGTTTGCTGATCAGGTGTTGTCGGCTGCGCAACGGTCAACGGATATGGGTTGGCGGTTGTCGAAGGGTAAGTCGAAACGCAAGATTGATGCTGCGATAGCATTGGCGATGGCTGTTGATCGTGCAACGAGAAGAGCCGAAAGTGTTCAGCAACCTGGGTTCTTCGTAGTTTAGGAGTGAAGAGATGATGATTCTAATTCTTGAGATGGTGTCGGTGTTCTTGATTGCGTTGGGCATATTTTACATTGCTCTTCCGCTTGGGCTAATCTTTGTAGGACTTTCAATGCTTGCATTCACCTTGGCATGGGAACGGTCAAAGAAAGTGGATAATAAATAATGCTGTCAAGACTGTTCACACAAGGCACCGAGGAGCGAGCAATCTCGTTCCAGTCGCTGTTCGCCGCAGGTGACGCATTCCAATTCACAACAAACTCTGGCACGGTAGTCACGCAAGAAGATTCGTTGAAGATCGGAACCGTGTATGCGTGTGTTCGACTTATCGCCGACTCTATATCAACTCTGCCAGTCGATACCTACATCCGTGTCGACGGTGACCGCCGACCGTATCGACCACGACCTGAATGGGTTGACATGCCTGAGATCGGTGTGTCACGCACCGACCACTTCCAGCAGGTGCTTGTCTCGATGCTGTTGAACGGTAATTCGTTCACGCGCATCATTCGTGACGATGCCGGTGTTGCTGGTTTGGCTGTGTTGAATCCTTTGAAAGTTGAAGTGAAGCGCGACGAGTCACGCCGACTTATTTATGTTTACGACAATCAGTACATCATCGAGCATGATGACATGATTCATCTGTCCGAGTTGCGTTTACCTGGCGATCTTCGTGGCCGTTCACGCATCGAACTTGTGAAAGAGAATCTTGGTTTGTCGAAAGCTCTTGAAGAGTTCGCTGCACGATTCTTCGGTCAAGGTTCGCACACTTCTGGCATCATCGAGTTCCCAGGCAACTTGACCCGCGAACAAGCAAAGTCGCTTGTTGACGGATTCGAAGAAGGTCACAAAGGTTTGCGACGCTCACACCGACCAGGCATCCTGTTCGGCGGTGCGAAATACACGACAACTTCGGTCGCACCAGACGACTCACAATTCCTACAATCACGACAGTTCGCAGTCGAAGAGATTCTTCGCGCATTCCGTGTACCACCATCGATGGCTGGTGTAATCCAGTCAGGTGCGCAAGCATACGCTTCGGTCGAGATGAACGGGATTCATTTTGTGATGCACACACTCCGACCGTATGTCACCAAGATTGAAGATGGCTATTCAAACAAACTTCTCACCAATGGTGCGTTCATGAAGTTCAACCTTGATGGTTTGATGCGCGGCGATTTCGGTTCGCGTGTCGCAGGATACTCATCAGGTCTGCAAGCTGGTTGGCTGTCAATCAACGATGTGCGACGCTTCGAAGATCTCCGACCAGCCGAAGGCGGCGATGCTTACCGTGTACCTCTCGCCAATGTCGATCTCGCTGCGGCTGGACTCACAGAACTTGACCGCAAAACAATGATGGCTCAACGCCTCATCAACGCAGGCTTCGAACCCGCATCAGTGTTGAAAGCACTTGACATCGAGCCGATCGCGCACACAGGTGTCGCACCAGTCTTGTTGCAACAAGTCACCGAACCAGCATCAACCTACGATGTGAACCAGCGTGATGTGAATGTGACGATGCCTGAGGTCGTGGTGAATGTTCCGCCGGCGAATGTGAGTGTTGCTGCACCTGTGATCAATGTTCCTGAAACTGTGGTGCGTGTGAATGTGCCTGAGAACAAGCCGACTGTGCGAACTGTTGAGCGTGACGCCGAAGGTAGAATCTTGACAATCACTGAAAGGGTTGAAGAGTAATGGCTACAGGTTTATCGGCTTATCTTTGCAACTCGTTCCTTGACGCGCTCGGCAACGCAACTTCGTATTCGGTTGCGACCGTGTATATCAAACTTCATGTCGGTGATCCAGGTGCGAACGGCACTTCGAATGCTGCGACCGAGACGACACGCAAATCTGTTTCGTTCGGTGCGGCGTCCGCTGGTGCGATCACATCTGACGCCGATATCAGTTGGACGAATATCGCAGGTTCACAGGACGCAACACACTTCACCGCTTGGGACAACATCTCGGCAGGAAACTTCTTATTCTCTGGCACGATCACAGGCAACGCATACACCGCTGGTGACACTTACACAATCTCATCAGGCAATCTGTCTGCATCATTAACTGTCGCTAGTTAGTAGGCCGCGATGGCGGTCAAAAGATTCCTGCTCGACACGAGCCAACTGAACGACGCAACCTACGGTCTTGATGGCGGTCAGGCATTCATTCTTGACAGCAGTCAACTTGACGGCACACGAGTTCTTGACGGTGCAGAGTTCTTAACAACTGCGACCGGCACAGCCACACTCGGCGCAATGTCGGCGACCGCGACATCGAGCGTCACACACTTCGCAACCGCTTCGGCTTTGCTCGGTGAACTTGTCGCCGAAGTTGCACAAGTCATCGTCACAACTGAAGCCACAGCCGAAGCAACTCTCGGCGGTCTTGCAAGTTCGACAACAGCAACAGTCACACATCCAGCGACAGCCTCGGCTGACCTTGGCGGTGTTGCTTCTTCGGCCACTGCCACAGTCGCACTACCTGCGACAGCATCAGCGAACCTAGGCGGACTTGTCGCTTCGGCGATCACCGCAGTCGAACAAGAAGCAGTAGCCACAGCAAGTCTCGGTGGTCTTGTCGCGACAGTTAATTCGGTACCGACACCGCCAGAACCTGAGCCGACACCTGCGCCGTCTGGTGGTCGCAGAGTTTATTCAACAACTCCACGCAAGAAAATTGAACCGCTAGTCGAGATGCCACCAGTCGAGGTTCCTGTGATTGAACCGAAGAAACGCTATGCGGTTTCGTCAACTGTTCTTGGTGGGATGAGTTCGCAGGCGACAGCCGAAATTGCATTCAGTATTCTTGATGACGAAGCTGAACTATTATTGATGCTCTGAGGTAACAATTATGCCAATCAATAACGGAGCAATCACGGTCGGAACAGCAGCAACACTTGTCAGTCACGCTGGAGTCAATCCAGGCACTTTGCATATCAGCAATCTTGACAACACCGATACAGTGTTTATCGGCAACGCATCAGTCGCAGTGAACGCTGGTCATGCACTAGCGAAAAGCGCATCCGAAGACTTCGATATGTATCCAAGCGAAAGCATGTATGCAATATCCACCAAAGCCGGTCACATAATTTCCTACGCATTGATCACTCCGTAATGCCTTACTTCATCACCGACAAATCACCAGACTGTTCTGGGTGGGCAACCATCAAAGAAGATGGTGAAGTGATCGGATGCCACTCGACTAAACAAGATGCGATCGATCAGATGGTCGCCGTGTCTATTGCCGAGGATATGGAACCAGGTGGTGAACGCGCACCGGCACCACCATCAGATCAGATCACAGGTAGCGACAAGAATCCTGCTGGGTCGGCGGCAGGTAAGCAAGGCGGGATAGAAATCAATGAAGCAACCGAGACGGCGTTGCGAAACAAAGTGACCGATCACAACGAGAAGATGGATGCAGAGAATCGTCCTGTGTGGACTCGTGTGACGCTCGGTGTTTTGAAGTCTGTGTATCGTCGCGGTGCTGGTGCGTATTCAACTTCGCATCGTCCTGGTATTGGTCGTGCGCAATGGGCGATGGCGCGAGTGAATGCGTTCATGTATTTGAGTCGTGTTGGTCGTCCAGAGAATCCTGCCTACATCACAGACAATGATTTGTTGCATGTTGATCATCCGAAGTATTCGGCGGCTGACCGTGCGTTACCTGACAACTATCGGCCTGCGCTTTCGGCTGATGTTCCTGAAGGTCGTGCTTGCGGGAACTGTCACTTCTACGACGAAGACAATGTGCAAGGCGAAGGCGACAATCTCAAAGCATGGTGCGAAAGATGGGATGAGTATGTCGACGGCGGATTCTATTGCAACGCATGGCAACCACACGAAGAAGAAATGGAAGAAGAAGAAGAAGAAGAAGAAGAAGAGTCGGTTCGCCAAGTATCTCTTGAGATACCTGTCTACATTCGCAGCGCGGCAAGAAAAGGATTGGACTACTACGGTCAAGGTCTCGCGGGTGAAGGGCTGGTCGATAGAACCGTTCGTGAAGCACGAGACATGGCACGAGGCCAAATCACGGAAGACAAAGTGATCCGTGCGAATGCTTGGGCGCAACGACACTCGGTAGACCTGCAAGCACCGAAGAACTCTGATGCAAGCAACGACCAGTTCCCTGGTGCGGGTGCGGTCGCACACTATCTGTGGGGAATCAACCCGTTGAACCCGCAACCGGCACGAGACTGGTTCGAGCGTAAAGCGAACGCGATCAAAGACGAACGAGGATTGTTCTCGTTTCATCGCGCCAAGACTGAATACTTTGCTAACATTCCAGGCATGGAAGACAACAAGGTTGAGACACGCCGCATCAATGTCAACGAGTTTGAACTTCGCGCAGGTCCGACTGGTGAAGGAATGTCATTCACAGGTTACGCAGCAGTCTTCAACTCAGACTCCGAACCACTACCGTTCATCGAGCGAATCGCACCAGGTGCATTCCGCAAATCGTTGAAAGGTCGCAACACAATCAAGATGTACATGAACCATGATTCGTCGATGCTTCTCGCTTCGACACGATCAAAGACTTTGCGACTTGAAGAAGATTCAAAAGGTTTGTTGGTGAACGCCGATCTGCCAGACACAACCGTTGGCCGTGACCTGAGCGTCCTCATGCAACGAGGCGATGTCGACTCGATGTCGTTCGGCTTCTCGGTTCCTGCCGGTGGAGACAAATGGTCAGATGATGGCATGACCCGCGAACTACGCCAAGTTCGTCTGCACGAAGTCTCGGTCGTTACAGGCTTCCCTGCCTACAAAGCCACATCGGCTTCAGTCCGTTCTCTTGACATGCTCGCAGAGCGCACAGGTGTTGACGCAGACAAGCTCGCCGAAGCGATCACGATGCTCGAATCTGGCAATACTTTGTCGGATGAGTCGGCTGATCTGTTGTCGAATGCGGTCAGCAAACTTCGTGCCGAACCAGCCAAAGTTCCTCACACGGTAAACTTGTTGGCGAAAAAACTTGAATTGTTGAAAAACTTCTAGATTCTCGTCTATAGTTCATTGAGTCGGTAAGCGTCCCGCTACGACTAGAGATTGGTCAGCGTCCCGCGCCATCGGAATACAACCTTCCTGCGCATACCCAATCAACTACTACTCATGGAGAAATCATGAAACAATTTATCGAACAACAAATGGAAGCCCGTGCAAAAGCATGGGAAGCCGCAAAGAAGATTCTTGATGTTGCAACCGCAGAAAAGCGTGACTTGACAGCAGAAGAATCACAGTCATACGAGCGCATCAGCAAAGAACTTGAGGATCGCCAAGCAACAATCGAGAAGCTCCGCGCCGATGAGGCTCGTGAACTTCGTTTGGATGCAGCAACACGCGAGTTCGCAGACCAGGTTCGTCCTGTCGCTGACGCACCACGCGGTGTTCGTTCAGATGCCGATGTCATCCGCTCGATGGCAAAAGGCGAGATCCGTTCACACTCGTTTGAAAAGCGCGATGTCGTAAAGACTTCGACTGGTTCACCAGTACCAACATCGTTCTACGACCAAGTCATCATGCTTGCTCGTCATGTTGGTCCGATGCTCCAGACTTCAACAATCTTGAACACGGCATCAGGTGAGAACCTTCAGATTCCATCGCTTGCTCAGTATTCAACTGCGGCAATCACTGGTGAAGGCACAGCAATCGCTGAGAGCGATCCGGTATTCAACTCGTTCATCACCTTGGGTGCATACAAGTATTCGTTCCTCGTGCAACTCTCAACAGAGTTGATCGAAGACAGCGGTGTTGACATCCTCGGATTCTTGGCAACCGAAGTCGGCAACGAACTCGGCTACCGAGTCAACGCAGCATTGACAACTGGTACAGGCACAAACCAACCAAAAGGTATCGTCGCAGCATCTGCTGCCGGCGTAACTGGCGGAACGGGTGTGTCGGGTGCGTTCACAGCAGACAACTTGATCAGCTTGGTCTACTCGGTAGACACAGCAGGTCGTCGTTTGGCTGGTTCGGGCTTCCAGATGAACTCGTCTTCAATCGCGAAGATGCGCTCTCTCAAAGACACAGCCGGGAATTACGTATTCTCGCCTGCACTCAACGCCGATGCACAAGACTTGCTCTTGGGCTACCCGGTCTACGAGAACCCAGCAATCGTTGACACAGGACTTAGCGCGAAGTCGGTAATCTTCGGACACCTTCCTTCGTACTATGTTCGTCAAGTTGGCGGCATCAAGTTGGATCGCAGCGATGACTACGCATTCAACGCAGGCCTTGTTACCTTCCGCGCAACAATGCGTGTTGACGGCAACTTGCCACAAACATCACATGTCAAACACTTCATCGGTAACGCTGCTTAATTAGAGCAACCGATAACAGACATGACAGTCCGCAAGGACTGTGACTAGGATTAAGCCTCGGCAAGGTCGTGCAGGACTTGCCGAGGCTTTCCTGTATCTGCACTAAACTTAGGAGGATCATGTGGGAAAAAGTAATAGTCAAAGGACGACCGGTGGAGATGCCGGGATATTTAGCGGAGCGTTTGCTCCGAGCGGGCGTAGCGCACTTGTTGGAAACATCCGACCTGCCAATCCCGACAGACTCCGAGTCCTCTGGTATAGCAACGCACCTTGGAGTGCCACAGGATACGGACAACAAACCGCACAAGTCATCCAAAGGCTCGCGAAAGAAGGCCACCAAGTAGCGGTCCACGCAATGTACGGACTTGCGGGTTCGTCATCGGTTTGGAATGGTTTCAAAATCTATCCGCAAGGATTGGCTGCATACAGCGACGATGTACTTGTCGCACACACAATGGAATGGGCGAACCAAGATCTGTCGACACCGACATTGATGATGACTTTGTTTGATGTGTGGGTGTTGAAATCTGAATCGTTGAAAACTTGGAAGAACATCGCGTCATGGGTTCCTATCGATCATCAGCCGACACCGCCAGATGTGTTGGCTTGGTGTGAGCGCGACAATGTAAAACCAATCGCGATGTCGAAGTTTGGTTCACGAATGTTTGACTTGGCAGGTGTCGAGCATCTTTATGTTCCTCACGCAATCGAACCTGTGTTTCAGCCAACCGAGTCGGTGACTTTGGCGAATGGCAGAAAGATGACTGGCCGAGAGTTCATGGGTTGGGAAGAAGACAGATTCGTGGTGTCGATGGTTGCGACGAACAAAGGTGCGCAACCTGCCCGTAAGGCTTGGGCCGAGAACATTCTTGCATTCTCGATCTTCGCCAAAGATCATCCTGATGCGGTGCTGTATCTGTACACCGAGCCTGATGGTGCGATGGCTGGTATCAACCTGCCGACATTGTTGGATGCGGTCGGCATATCAAAAGACAAATATAAAGTCGTTGACCAGTACGCCTATCGGCACGGCATGCCACAGAATGTGATGGCTGCGATGTACACGGCGTCCGATGTTCTGTTGGCTTGCTCGATGGGTGAAGGTTTCGGTATACCTGTCATCGAAGCGCAGGCTTGCGGTTGTCGTGTGATTGTCTCAAACTTTACGGCACAACCTGAGCTGGTTGGTGAAGGTTGGACGGTTGAGGGTCAGCCTTGGTGGGATGCGGCGCAACGCTCATGGTTCTTCACACCTAATGTCCCTGACATCGTGAATGCCCTCAAAGCGGCCTATAACGCGCCTAGGAGCCGTTCTCAGGACGCCATAACCCATGCCCAAGGGTATGGAGCCGACACCGTATTTGAGCAGTATTGGAAGCCTGTAATGAAGGAGTTGTCCGCATGGTGCCGGTCGTAATCATCCCAGTCTTAAACCGATACGACCTACTTGAACGCTGCATAGATTCACTCGACTTCCCAGTCGACAAGATCATCATCATCGACAACGGAGGCAAGATCGAAGAGGATTGTTTGGTGATGCCACGCCACAGTCGGCACGGCAAAACCTACATCTTGGACATGCCAAGCAATCTTGGTGTGGCGACATCTTGGAATCTTGGAATCAAGATGACACCGTTCGCATCTGGTTGGATTCTTCTCAACTCGGACGCCTGGTTCATGCCAAACAAACTTGAACAATTCTGGGAACAGTGCTACCCGAACGAGATACATCTGACAGGTTCACCAGAATGGGCTTGTGCATGGATCGGTTCAAGCGTCGTCAAAGATGTCGGTCTGTTCTGTGAAGCATTCCATCCTGCCTACTTCGAAGACAACGACTATGAGCGTCGCGCTGTGCGTCTCGGCAAAACAATCCGCAAATCACAAGACATCATCATGCACGACAACTCGTCAACACTTCTATCCGATGTCGCCTATCAGGCAAAGAACTCGGCGACATTCAACTCGAACCACGAACTGTTCAAGTTGCGTAACGCACGACTTGACGCAGGTCAATGGGATCTGCAACGCCGACTAGACCTGAGTTGGGATTGATGGCCAAATACCACAAGTATCTCGGCGAACATCCCGATGTCGAAGCGATGTACCAAGCAGAGGACGCCGAAGAGTTTGATGCCTGGTATCAGTCGGATCTGCGACCGATGGGATACCGCCTTCTTTCAACAACGATGAACGCATTCTCGTTCAACACGATTCTTGACATTGGTTGCGGCAAAGGTACACAAACACATCTGATGGCGTTACGCAACCGAAAGATTGTCGCCTACGACATCTCGCCAACCGCGATACGCAAAGCAAAAGCGTCATACCCTGGTATCGACTTTCGTGTCGGTGATGGTCTGACCGCAGCGAAGTCAGGTGAATACGATTGTGCGGTCATGTCGCAAACCTTGTACATGCAACCCGACTGGCAACAAGTGATCGCCGAAACAGCAAAGCGATGCGACTGGCTTATCGTCCACGAGTATGTCCCGTTGAAGACTCAATGGTGTGTGCCGGACATACAAAGTTTGCAAGCCGAGTTTGAGAAACATTGTTCCATTGACACGAAGATTGTGATGAACGACAACCGCATACTGCTAATAGGAGAGACACGCTGATGAGAGTCTTTGATTGCATCCTGTTCAACCAAGAACACGACATGCTCGAATGTCGACTATCAGAGATCGGCGAAGTCGTAGACAAGGTCATCATCGTCGAATCATCCACGACCTTTATGGGTCAACCCAAACCACACGGCATAGACCTTGACAGGCTGTACAAATGGCGAGACAAAATCCACTACGAAACATTTGAACCAAACCCGTATCAACTTGGCTGGGCCGCAGAACACGCACAACGCGACCACCTGTTTGTCGCGCTACAACAATTCTCACCAGAAGCACAAGACATTGTGACGGTCGCAGACTGTGACGAGATATGGAACCCAGCCGACATCGAGATATTGAAAGAAGGTTGGCGTGGCTACATCATGAAGCGTCTAGTCATGTCCGCCTATTGGCGTCTATCGGACGAACACACAATGGTTGCAGGACCTTACGGTCAACGCGCTGGTGGTGCGCAACACATACGCTCGAATCGTGAACGGCTACCGAACCTGCGATCAGGTTGGCATGTGTCGTGGATGGGTGGACCTGAATGGGCTGCGAACAAAATGCGATCCTTCTCCCACCAAGAACTTATGGTCGATGACCCTGAAGGATTCATGGCTGAGAACTATCGGATCGGTCGCTCGATACGCGGCGAACAGTTGATCGAAGTACAAATGGATGATTCATGGATTGAGTGGATTCGTGAAGGGAAGGCTCCGTTGTCGTGGTACCGTCGCCGGTAGCAATCATCTCACCATTCGAGCAAAACTATTGGGATCGGTTCGGTGCGAACTTTGTTGCATCCATTGAGGCGTTGACGGTCAAACCGCAAGAGGTGATTCTGGTGACGACCGCCAGAGTTGATGTGCCTGACTGGTGGAAGGTTGTCCCATATTGGGATGATCGGATCTGGCCGTGTGTGAATGTTGGTGTGCGTGAAGCAACAGCCGAATGGTGTACACATCTGCCAGTCGATGACCTGATGGACGCAAACTTCTTTGACGGTTTGATTCTTGAAGGTGACGCGGTGAATGTGCGCGGTCGGTGGAATGGCGGTTTGTGTTACGGCACACCTGACCAATATCAGAACCTGCTCAATATGCGAAACAACGGTATGCCAGGGCTTGCGGTTATTCGTCGCAAAACTTGGTTGAAGATTCCTTACCGTTCCCACAAATATGTTGACTGGGTTCATTGGTGCGAGATGCGTTCACACAATGTTCAGGCATCGTTTGATTCGCGTTGTGTGTGGACTTGGGTTCGACATGATGATGCGTTGACGGCACAGTCTGATCATCAGGCTGAGCAGGATGTGATTAACTTCTGTGGGTTGTTGAAGTCGGGTCGGGTTGTGCCTGGTGAGGATTGGCCGCCGAAGTTGGCTGAATGATTCTCCAAGACTTGAAAGATCGCCACAAAGGTGAACAGGTTTGGGTGTGTGGTTCTGGTCCAAGTATGGGATGGGTGACACCACAGTTCTTCGAAGGCAAAACTGTGGTCGCAATCAACGAGGTTGGATTCGTGTTCGGACTTGAAGACTTCTATACGGCGACAAACTATTCAACTCATCATCCTGTAGTGGCGGGCAATGTGGCTGCAAACCCGCATCAAATCTTCGTCACACCAGACATGAACTTGGAAGCAAGCGACATGACTGCGACGCATGTCGGGTCAGGTAATCACATCACCTTCCGACCACATGCACCATTCTGGCGACCTGATACCGACTGGCCGACCGACCCAGATGTGCTGATTACTGGTGGCACTTCGGCACATATCGCAATGCACCTTGCCTGCTATATGGGTGCGTCACAAATCAACCTTGTCGGTGTTGACCTCGGACTTGTTGATGGGCAGGAGAACTTCGCTGGGTATCGCAAGTCGAATGGTGCGATGGATGGTTGGCGTCAACAGTTCGGTGTGGTTGTCAACAAGTTGCGTGAGTTGTATGGAGTAAGATTCTTCAGACTTCAGCCATCACTTGAGTTGTTGATTGTTGAGTAGGATAGGAACCTATGAGTATCGTCAATGGTTACGCGACCAGAAATCAAATTAAAGCCGCGCTCAGAATCGGCACAGCCGACACACAAGACGACGAACTCATAGACAACTGCGCCGGTGCAGCCAGTCGACTCATTGACGGTTATGCAAACCGACAGTTCTGGGCATATGGTTCAGCGACGACACGAGTGTTCACCGCAGGTGACGAGTATGTATGCGAGATTGACGACATCTCTTCATCGACATTAACTCTCAAAACTTCGACTATGGCTGACGGCAACTTTGATGTCACATGGTCAGCGACCGATTATCAGTTGGAACCAGTGAACGGAATCTTGGATGGACTGACAGTTCCTTACACACGCATCCGTGCAGTCGGCGACTATCTGTTCCCAACCTTAAACGCAAACTACGGCTCGGAAGCATTAGTACAACTGACCGCAGTTTATGGTTGGCCGTCTGTGCCTGAGCCGATCACACAAGCCGTCATCATTCAGGCGTCAAGAATCTTCAAGCGTTACGATTCACCGCTCGGCGTTGCCGGCTTCGGAGACTTGGGTGCGATACGAGTGACACGCGCACTCGACCCAGATGTCGCACAACTAGTCGAGCCATATCGCCGAATGCGAATGTTTGCATGAGCGCAACAGTCACCGAACTCAAAACAGGTTTACAAACCCGTCTCGCAACAATCACGAACCTTCGCGCCTACGCACAACAACCCGACCAGGTCAACCCGTCGCTCGGCGGTATCGCCTGGCCGACACTCGAATCAATCACCTATCACGGTGCGATGCGCAACGGACTCATAACCCATGTCTTCACAGTCAGCGTCATCGTCGGTCGCGCAGCGGAACGCACAGCACAAAACCTGATGGACACCTACCTGTCGTATGACAATGGAATCCGTGCCGCAATCGAAGCCGATCCGACACTCGGCGGATACGCACAAACATTGATCGTGGAAGAAGCAACCAACATCTCAACAGTTGACGCGAACGACACAACCTACCTGACAGTCGACTTTCGTGTCGTGGTGTACGCTTAAACCTATGGCAAAGTTCCAGGTGGTTGAAGGCTTCACGGTGTTGGGTAAACAATATCCATCCACTATTGATGGCGAAGATGTCGATCATCTAGACTCTCTACTGCAATCGGGTCGCATTGTTCCGGTAGCGGATAAATCAACCTCGAACGCCGACACGGCAGGAGATAAATAATCATGGCAAAGTTAGTTCTCACCAACGCAACAGTCAGTCTCAACGGAACAGATATTTCGAATGATGTGGCTGCAATCACGCTCTCGACCACCGCTGCCGAAGTACCAACAACTTCGTTCGGCTCTGGTGGCGCAGTAACCCGCGTCGCAGGCCTCATCGATAACTCAGTGACATTGTCACTGCATAATGAATACTCATCAGTTGAAGGTTTGATCTTCCCGTTGATCGGATCAACTGCCGTCACTATGGTGATTAAAGCAAGCACAGCATCACCAAGCACAGCAAACCCCAGTTACACATTCTCGGTTCTTTGCACTGAATGGACTCCAGTCAACGGTGCTGTCGGCGAATTGAACACAGCCGATGTCACTTGGCCAATCAGCGGAACAATCACCAAGGCAACTGCTTAATTCTTAACAAAACAATCAGGAGGAAAGAATGAAAATCAATCTAGAAGTCACCGCACTCAATGGTGGCGTCAGCAAATGCACGGCACAGTTCGCAGACTTCATCGCCTTTGAAGGCGAGAAGAATCGTTCTGTCGCAAACTTCCAAACAGAACTACGCCTCACCGACCTCGCTTGGTTGGCGTGGCATGCAGAGAAGCGCACGAAGAAGACCGCGTTGAAGTTTGAGGAATGGATTGAAACAGTTGAAAGTGTGGAGGTTGGAACCGATTCTGCGGTGATCGTCCCTTTGGAGAATCATCAGCCCACTGGCTGATCGCATACCTCGCCTGCGAGACACACATCGCACCATCGGTGCTACTACAAGAATCACCTAGAATGCTGTACACGATGCTCGGCTATCTGCGCTGGAAGAGTGTCAAAATGAATCCACCGCAAAGGATCAAGTGATGGCATTCTCAGCATTCCCAAATATGCCAGGTGATACAGGTGGCACTCTCGGTCGTGCCGGCACCGCAGCAGTCGCAGGCAACACAGTCGTAGTCAAAGACTTGTTTGAGACTTTGCGCAAGTTCTCGAAGGCTTCTCCGCAGTTCAACAAAGAAATCAAAAAAGTCGCCTACACAATTGCAAGAGATCTGGAAGCCAAAGTCAAACTTGAAGCGACCACGGTCAGTCGAGCCAGTCAGGCGATACAGGTCGCGAAAGGTTTACGGGCAAGCAATGACCGTATTCCGACAATCAAGTTGCGTGGCAAAGAATCGTTCGTGTCAAAGTCTCGTCCGAATAGTAAACGCAAAACTAAGGTGACTCGTGCCGATGTGTTCTTCGGTGCGGAGTTCGGTGGCGGTACTAGACCGACCACGAAACAGTTCTTGAGGCATCGAGGTCAGTCGGGTTACTTCTTTTGGCCTACGGTACGCAAGCGCAAGAACGCCATCGCCAAAGAATACTTAGAAGGCATAGACCGTGTGGTCAAAGAACTAGGCATCGGCTGATACTTGCATTCGGCTCAGGATTCGCTATCCTGAACTTAGGAGGTTCTGCACAATGTTTGAAGTCGTCGGGTTCCCATCAGTCAAATCTGTCTACCCAAAGACCATCGCAACATCTTGGATGGACTTTGCAGCGATGCTCAGCAACCATCAGGAACGAGCAAACAAGTCCGATGGTTCGCTGTACTCGCCAGTCACCTATCGCGAGTACACGACTCGTGGTAATCGCAATGTGCAACACATCTGGGCGTTAGTCGCCGACCTTGACGGCGAAGCATTCGAGCAGGCTGATCTTGGATCGTATATACACTTTGCCTACACAACCTGGTCACATCGCGAAGACGATCCTCACTGGCATATCGTCGTGCCATTCGAGCAGGCCGTGCCGGTGCAGAATTGGGAAGAGGTTTGGTATGAGACACATGAGCGACTTCGTCTCAAAGGCGACCCAGCAACCAAAGACCCAGCGCGTATCTTCTATTTGCCACAGCATGAGGCAGGTCAACCATTCCGCACACATCATTCAGGTTGGCGATTCCTTGACCCAACCATCACCGACATCGCAGCACCGACACGCACATTCTCCACACCAAACATTCGCACGACTCGTCAGCCTCGTCGCGGTAATCCGATGCGATGTGTTCTTGACCCGAAGTGGTGGTCTGCTCCGATTGATATGTCGCAATACGATGGCATGACGCAACAAGAGCTTCATAAGGACATGCAACGCGAGTGGGCTGAACTGCGTAAACGGATGCTCGCTGACTGAGTAGAATTGCGTTCACCATGGCAGGTGAGCGCACATTTCTTGTAAGACTTCTCGGCAACGCCGACGGTGCTGTCGCTGCATTCAAGAAACTAGGTAAAGAGGGTGAACGAACTCTTGACCAGATGAAGACGGTAGGCAATGCGCTAGGTGGCGCATTTGATGTAGTGCGCAAAGCCGCATTCATTGCAGTCGGCGCATTCACAGCAGTCGCTGGTGCGGCAACAGCCGCAGCATTGGCCGCAGCCGAAGACGAACAATCACAACGAAGACTCGCTAGCCAACTTGAACGAACCACAGGCGCATCAAAACTACAAGTCGAAGCCATTGAACGGTTCATTACTTCGGCGATGCTCGCAACCGGAGTTGCCGACACAGATCTTCGCAACGGCTTTGCAAACCTAGCGCGAGCCACAGGTGACGCAACACAATCACAGCGTCTCCTCAATCTTGCGTTGGATATCTCAGCGGCAACTGGCAAAGACTTAGAAAGCGTCACGATTGCTCTTGGCAAAGCTAGTTCTGGTCAGGTAACTGCATTAAGCAAACTCGGAGTCCCGATCGACGAGAACACAAAGAAAAGTAAAGACTTTACTTCGGCACTTGGTCAACTTGAAGCACAGTTTGGTGGAGCGGCAGCGGCATCAGCCGACACATTCTCTGGCCGAATGAAAATACTTCAAGCATCGCTCGGCGAAGTAGTTGAGTCAATAGGTTTTGCACTATTGCCATTCTTTGAAAAGATGGTCAAGTTCATTCAAGACAACATCCTTCCAGCACTTATCGCGTTTGCAGATAATGTTGGCGAATATGGCATAGTCAAAGCCATCGGATTTGCAATCAATGCGATGGGTGATCTTGGCATCACCTTCCTTGACACTCTTGAAGGAATGACTCTGGCGGTCTTGAACTTCTTGAAAAACTTTGCTGATCTTGGTCGAACCATTGCATTGACCGTTGGCTTTACGGCCGCATTGACAGGCAATGCAATTTTAGCGGTCAAAGCAACCGCAGCATCATTGGCATTCAAAGCTGCACAACAAGGATTGAATACCGCACTTGAAGCCACACCTCGACTATTTGACAGCATCCGAGCATCTATGGCTCAAGCCGCAGTAATCCAAGCAAGAGCCTTACCAAGCATCATTGGTACAGCAGACGCACTAGAACGACAAGTTCTTGCCGGCAAGAAAAACATTGTTGTTGAAACTGAACAAATCAGCGTTGGTGGTGGCGTTGCCAAGACGGTTGAGACAGCCAAACAGAAGTTCGAGAAGTACACCGATGCGTTGAAGTCTTCGACATCTGCACAGAAGGCATTCAACAATGCGCAGAAGGGTAGTGCGCAAGCCGCCGACAATTTGAAAGCGGCACAGGATGATGTGTTCGCCAAACAGAAGGCATTGAACGATGCGGTCAATGGGTTCGGTGCAGATTCTGATCAGGCCAAGAAGGCTCAACGGGAATTGTCACAGGCTCAACGCACTGTTGCGCAGGCTGGATTCCGTGTGGAGGAAGCGGTGTTTGCGGTTGCTGACGCTGAGAAGGTATTGGCTGAACTTCGAGCTGATCCGACATCCAGTGCGCAAGCAATTCGTCAGGCAGAGATTGACTTGGCACAAGCAAAGTTGGCTGTCGCCGATGCAAGCGATTCAGAGTTTGAGGCAACGAACAAACTGAAAGATGCACAACTTGTTTTGAACGAAGCGGTGAGCGGTGCGATTGTCGGTTCTGATACTTACAACAAACTTCTTGAAGCAGTTGAAGACGCGAAGATTAAAGAGAAGGAAGCATCAGATCGTTTGACTGATGCTGTTGAGCGTGAGACGGAAGCCTATGAGAATCTCGCCGAGGCGATCAAGAAGGTTGCCGATGCCGCAGCAACTATGCCTAACCGAACTGGTTTGACTATCCCAACCTTGCCGGCTGTGCCGACACCTACGACAACGACTGGTGGCGGTACTTCGACTGGTGGTGGTACAACGGTGGTCAATGTCAATACAGGCATCGGCACGAATGGTATTGAGGCTGGTCGGCAGATTGTGGAAGTGTTGCAGTCATATTCACGGATCGCTGGCAACAACTTCCTTGAGTTCGCGGTTGCGTAACCATGCCAAAAACATTGAAGTGGGGACAGGCATACTCGGTTCTGCTAGATGTCGGCGCAATCACTGACGCATTCATACTTGACTCATCAACTCTTGACGGCACAGATGTATTGGATGGTTCAACCGACTTTGTGGATGCAACCGAGTATGTGTTGGCGGTCGGGATACAGCGTGGCCGTGGAAGTCAAACCGAACAGTTCCAACCTGGCACTTGTCGCATCTTGGCTGACGACCGTGCATCAGGCCGACTCTTTGATCCAGCAAACACCGCCTCGACATGGTATGAAGGTGACTTCGACCTAGCACCGAGACGAGCAATCAAGGTTCTTGCCGGTACAGCCGAATTATTCGTCGGTGCGATTACCGACCTTGATATCACTTATGAGATGCCGAACTTGTCGTTCGCTTCGATTGTGGCTGCGGATGGATTGTATGAGCTGTCACGCACAGCCTTGACCGCATTCACACCATCATCACAACTAACCTCGGCGCGAGTGTCGGCGATCCTTGACCGACCAGAAGTCAACTTCTCAACAGCGTTACGAGACATCTCGACAGGTGTCGCAACATGCGGAACGGTCGCTTACACCGATAACACGAACACACTCACAGCGTTGCAGGCGGTTGCTGTCGCTGAGGACGGTAGATTGTTCGCGGATCGACGAAACAAAATAACTTTTGATCCGCGCATAGATTTCACCTTCTCAACCGCAATCGCATCATTCGGCGGTACGGCTACGACCGATATTCCTATCTTGGCGATCGGTGTCGCATACGGTCAAGAAACACTATTCAATCGAGTTCAAGTAGATGTCGATGGTGGCACAGCCGCACAAGTCGTATCGGACGCAACCAGTCAAGGCAAGTATGGTGTACAAACTTTATCGTTCTCAAGTGTGCCGTTGGATACTTTGGCGGCTGGGTCAGCCTTGGCACAGAACCTGTTGGACAAATACAAGGAACCGAAGATCCGATTCAACGAGATCTCAACCAGTCTGAACGCTTGCGGTTCAGCACTCTGGCCGACCGTCCTAGCACTTGATGTCGGTGACATAATCCAAGTTTCGAAGCGATACGACCAAGGTCTACCCGCTACCCGCACCGAGTCAGTGTTCATTGAATCCGTCGCACACGACATCACACCATCCGACCATCGGATAAGATTTGGTCTCGGTCAGGCACAACTCTTGACCGCATTCATACTCGATCAAGACACACTTGACGATGTGGATGTTGGACTAGGATAGGAGAATTATGACAGCTCGCCAATCGTTTTCTAGTGGACAGACATTCACTGCGGCGCAGGCTAACGCACTTGCCGAAGCGAACCTCGCAGTCAATGCACAAGGCACAGCAACCTCATACACACTCGCACTCACCGACACCGGCAAACTGGTCACATTCACAGGTGCAGCCGCAACAGTGACAATCCCAACGAACGCAACAGTTGCGTTTGCTGTCGGTGATCAAATAAACATTGCTCAACTTGGCACAGCACAAGTCACGATTGGTACAGCATCAGGTGTCACGCTTGTATCTTCTGGATCTAAAACAAAAACGAACGGTCAATATGCAGTTGCAACTGTCGTGCAATACACGGCAAACAGTTGGCTACTTCTCGGCAATATCTCAACCTGAGTCATGCAAATACTTGCAGGAGTTGGCGCGGCAGCCACACCAATCACTGTCGACTATCTCGTCATTGCCGGCGGAGGTTCGGGAGGTAATGGCGGCGGTGCGGGCGGTGGCGGCGCAGGCGGTTATCGAACATCCGCAGGAACATCTGGTGCGGGTAGTGCGGCAGAATCATCTCTAACACTTGAACTAGGAACGCAATATGCGGTCGTTCTGGGCGGCGGCGGTTCACCTGTAGCAAATGGCAACAACAGTTCTTTCAGCACCATCACATCAACTGGTGGTGGTCGTGGTGGTTCAGCTGGCGCGGGTAGTAACGGCGGTTCAGGTGGCGGTGCAGGCGGTAACAGTCTTGTTCCTGGCACAGGCACGGCAGCGCAAGGTAGAGACGGTGGAGCTTCATCAGGTAATAGTTCAGGCGGCGGCGGAGGCGGTGGATCCTCAACCATCGGATCGACAGGCACAACGGCCAACGGTGCGAACGGCGGAAACGGCACAGCGTCAACCATTACGGGTGCGTCTGTAACTCGCGCAGGTGGCGGTGGAGGACACGGCGATAGTGTCGCCGGCAGTGGCGGAACTGGTGGCGGCGGGAACGGTTCATTCAGTGTCAATAATGGCACTTCAGGAACTGCTAACACAGGTAGCGGTGGCGGTGCTAGCGCAGCAACTTCAGGCAGCGGCGGATCGGGTGTAGTAATTCTTCGATACCCAGATACACGCACCATCACATTCGGCGCAGGACTTACTGGCACAGAATCAGGTGCTTCAGGCGGATTCAAACGGGCAACGATTACTGCTGGTTCAGGGAATGTGAGTTGGTCATAGTGGCACATTACGCATTTGTAGATAGCAACAATGTTGTGGTCAAAGTAATTGTGGGCGTCGACGAAACAGTTACACAACTAGACAACGGTGTAGAAGTTGGCGGTTCAACAGAAGCGTGGGAACAATTCTATGAAAACCAACCTTGGCACTCAGGGCTAACTTGCAAGCGCACTTCATACAACGCAGCAATCAACGGTTATCGCAAACAGTACGCAGGTATCGGCTACGCCTATGACCCGATACGCAACGAGTTTGTGCAACCACAACCATACGGTTCATGGACTTTAGATGAAAACAATGATTGGCAACCACCAACACCGATGCCTTCGACTGGTGGACCATATAGGTGGAGTGAAGAAGATCTTGAGTGGGTCGCCATCTAACTAGGTGGCTGATTCCGCTACCAGCGATCGTTCTGTCGTTCTGGCCGACTATCGTTCGCGCCGAAGCACAACCTGGTTTGCAAACTACCTACTACACGATTGATGCAATTCCACCAGTTCAGTCGACTACCGAATATCCGGTGTGCGGATCAGAGATTGAGAACAACATCAACCGCAACTATGAAGGTGAACCATATTTAGATTGCACCTATGACCTGTTCATGGTTCACATGACAGGCTTTATCGAAATACCTGAACATCAAACCATTGAGTTCATGGTTGCTTCGGATGATGGTGGTGAGATAACTATCGGCGGCAATACTTTCGGCGTCTGGTGGGACCAAGGCTGCACATGGACTATGTCAAACCAGTTACAACTTGACGCGGGTAGTCAGCCACTCGAATTGTGGATGTATGAGAACGGCGGTGCGACCTGCGTGATGCTTGCGTGGAATATCAATAATGCTGGATGGGAGATCGTGCCGGACTCGGCGTTCACTCAACAAGCCGTCGCAACTACCTCGTCAACCACCACTTCAACCACAACAAGTACATCAACCACATCAACAACAGTTGCAGAACAAACAACCACTTCTTCAACTACAACACTCCTTCCCACAACAACGACCACAACCACAGAACCAGTTCAGACAAGCACAACCACATCAACGACAAGTACCACGACAACGACGACCACAACTGTCGCACCAGCTCCGACAACAACGCAAGCACCTTACACGCCTCCTCAAACTACGACTAGTAGTTCGTCAACTTCTTTACCAGAGCAACATACAACGACCACAACTTCTTTGCCTGAACCGTCAACCACAGTCGAAGAAACGACATCTACAACCGTTCCTGTCGAGCCTGATCCCACTGTGCCTGAATCTCTTCCAGTTCATTCTTCCGTGCCTCTAACTCTGCCCGACGAAACAACACCGCCAACATCACAGCCGTCGCCAGAAACAAGTATCCAAGAAACATCACCAACAACAGAATCGAGTTCATCAACTACCACGATACCCGAACCAGGTGAACCAATAAGCGATGAGAAGGTCGCAGAGATTCTGGTCGAATTGAAAGATGCGGCACCAGCACAGATAGTCGCAGCCATCGAGCAAGTTCTCGCAAGTGATATCACGACCGATCAGGCGGTGAGTATCGCTTCGAGTCCTGAAGTGTTGGCGGCAATAACCGAAGACCAAGCCGAAGCGATATTTGAGCAGATCGTCGTAGAAGAACTGACCGCCGAAGTGGCCGAAGAACTAGTTCAGGTACTCAACGAAGCACCAACCAAAGTCAAAAAAGCATTCCAAGAAACCATCAATGTGTTCGCAGGCGTCTTCGATTCATTCCAGATGGTCGGCCAGACCATTCCTGTTGGTGAGCGTAGAACTTTGGTCGCCGTATCAAATACACTTGTGGCGGTAGGAGCCAGCCTGCGCAGAAGAGAAATAAAGTGATCGCCAAACTTCGAGACGAACTGTTTGCCTTAGGGTTTACCCTAGGCGCATCCGCCATAACCATCATGACCCTCTCTGGAAGCCTCCAGAATTGGGCCTTGTTCTTCACATT
>Ga0222714_10001981_pt1 | contig 22457 bp, 20 predicted proteins | sample C33_3DmetaG_FD_165048 | JGI IMG/M metagenome (GOLD analysis project Ga0222714, IMG submission 165048) | Estuarine water microbial communities from San Francisco Bay, California, United States - C33_3D | ecosystem: Environmental > Aquatic > Marine > Unclassified | place: USA: California...
CGTTCGTAGACTTTGACCATGGCAACCGGCTCCCGGGTGCTGCCATGGCGGCGCCAGCAGTCCACTACCGCGCACGAACTCGCACCATTGCTCGCGATCTACAAGCGACGTCACCCGAAGGGTGCCATCACCAACATCAATCGTGCCTACGACACCTCGCGTGAGGCGCACCGTCACCAAACCCGAACGACCGGCGAGGCGTACATAACGCATCCCGTCGCCGTGGCAAGCGTCGTGGCCGACATTGGCCTCGACGAGGCGTCGATCATCGCCGCATTGTTGCATGACGCGGTGGAGGACACCGAACTCACGCTGGCCGACATCACCCAGGCCTTCGGCGACGAGGTCGCCGCCATCGTCGACGGTGTCACCAAACTCGATCGATTGCAGTTCGACTCCCAGGAGGCTCAACAGGCCGCCACCATGCGCAAGATGCTGGTGGCGATGGCTCGCGACTTGCGAGTGCTGATCATCAAGTTGGCCGACCGACTGCACAACATGCGAACCCTGGCATCGAGTGCGCCGGACAAGCAACGGCGTGTCGCCCAGGAAACTCTCGACATCTATGCACCACTCGCGCACCGCCTGGGCATGCAGGAGATCAAGCAGCAATTGGAGGATCTCTCGTTTGCCGCCCTCTATCCCAAGCGATATGCCGAGGTCGAGCATCTCGTCTCGACACGCGCTCCCGAGCGAAACGTTTACCTGGCTCGCGTGCTCGGACAGGTGGAGAAGATGTTGGGCAGCGTGAAGATCAAGGCTGAACTCACGTCACGCGGAAAGCATCTCTGGAGCATCTACGAAAAGATGGTGCAGAAGGGCCGCGAATTCGACGACATCTTCGACTTGATGGCGATTCGCATCGTCGTGGACGACGTTCGCGACTGCTATGCGGCACTCGGCGTGATTCACGGTCACTGGAAGCCGGTGGTTGGTCGATTCAAGGACTACATTGCGATGCCCAAGTTCAACCTGTATCAGTCGTTGCACACCACCGTGATCGGGCCCGACGGCAAGACCATCGAGGTGCAGATTCGGTCCCGCGACATGCACCAACGCGCCGAATGGGGCGTGGCTTCGCACTGGGCGTACAAGGATGCCGCGACGCCCCAGGAAGTCGAGTGGCTGAATCGCATCATCGACTGGCAAGGGGAGGTCTCGGACCCGCGTCAATTCCTCGAAGGTCTGAAGACGGATCTCGAGCAGGACGAACTGTTCGTCTTCACTCCCAAGGGGAGGGTGGTGTCCCTTCCGCTCAATTCCACTCCCGTCGATTTTGCCTACGCGGTACACACCGAGATCGGGCACTCGTGCGTCGGCGCTCGCGTGAACGGGCGTTTGGTCGCCCTCGACTATCGACTCTCGTCGGGTGACACCTGCGAAGTGCTCACGTCGAAGGCCGAGGGGACAGGACCGTCGCAGGGGTGGATGGAGTTCGTCGCGTCCACCAAAGCGCGGAACAAGATCAAGCAGTGGTGGACGAGGGAACAGCTCGAGGACATGGTCGACGAAGGCCACGACGAACTGGTCGAGGAACTGCGCCGCGTGGGCTTGTCAATGCGCAGGATCGAAGCGTCTCCCGAGTTGGCCGCTGAAATCGCCTCACTCGGGTACGCCGACTTCAACGGTCTCCTTGCGGCGATCGGTCAGAAGAAGGTTGCGGCGCGCGCCTTGGCAACGCGACTCGTGGATGCCTTAAAGAGCGCCGACCCCTCCGGCGAGGTCGACGCCCTGCCCGCACTACGCACTCGCAGCAGTGGTAGCAAGAACAAGAACTCCGTGTACGTCGAGGGTCTCGACGACGTGCTGGTGCGTCTCTCCAAGTGCTGCACCCCCGTTCCGGGTGACGACATCATGGGCTTCATCACCCGGGGTCGCGGAGTCACCGTGCACCGCGTCGATTGCGCGAACGCCATGTCGCTCATGTCCGAGCAATCCGCTCGTGTCATCGACGTGGAGTGGGCGGGGCTCAGCGCCGACGACACCTTCGTGGCGGCGGTGGAGGTGGTGGCGCTCGATCGCACCCGACTGTTGCGTGACGTCGCCAACGCACTCTCCGATCAGCGGGTCAACATCGTGTCGTGCACGACGCAAACCGGTTCCGACCGCGTTGCTCGCATGCGTTTCGAGTTCGAATTCTCCGACCCCAACCATCTGCAGTCGATGCTGCGAATCATCAAGAACATCGATGGTGTCTACGACGCCTACCGACTTCTGCCGGGCACCGCAGACCAAGGTGATATCGGCTCGACGCATCCGTCAGCGAACTAGCCTTGGCGCGTGCCGTCGTTCGCAACCAGTCCCGGCACACGCGACATCCTCGCCCCTGATTCGGCGCGCTGGCGCCGGTTTCAGCAGGTGTTTGCCGACGTGGTCGAGACGGCCGGATTCGGTCACATCATTCCGCCGATGTTCGAGGACCTCGGCGTGTTCTTGCGCGTCGGCGAAAGTACCGAGATCGTCACGAAGGAGATGTACGACTTCGAGGACAAGGGTGGTCGACGAGTCGCACTTCGCCCGGAACAGACCGCGAGCGTATGTCGCGCTTTCGTCGAGCATCGTCCCGTGACGCCGTGGAAGGTGTGGTACGCGGGGCCGAATTTTCGGTACGAAAAACCCCAGCAGGGAAGGTACCGCCAATTCGATCAGGTGGGCGTCGAGGTGCTCGGTGTGGACGACCCGCAATTGGACGCCGAGGTCATTGCGCTGGGGATGGAGTTCTACCGACGTTTGGGACTCACCAAGGTTCGACTCTCCCTCAACTCCCTCGGCGACTCGGGCGACAGGGATCGATACGCGTCGGCACTGCGCACGCACTTTTCCTCGAATATCGATGCGTTGTCCGCCGAGAGTCGAGCAACGCTCGAGCGGAATCCGTTGCGGGTTCTCGACTCCAAGCGTGCGGAGGACGCGCAACTCATCGCCGCGTCACCGCGCATGGCCGATCATCTCAGTCCCGCTGCCGAGGAACACTTTTTGCAGGTGCAGACGTCGCTTCGGGCGGCAGGAGTGACGTTCCACGTCGATGACCGACTGGTGCGAGGTCTCGATTATTACCGTCGCACCACCTTCGAATTCGTCTCCGAGAGCCTCACCGCGGCGCATACCGCAATCGGTGGCGGCGGTCGCTACGACGGTCTCGTCGCCGACCTGGGTGGCCCGGACACGCCCGGAATCGGGTTTGCATTGGGGCTGGACAGAACGCTGCTGGCGTGCGACGCCGAGGGGGTATTCGGGGCTCCGCAGAGTCGGGTCGATGTATTCGTCGTGGATGCCACAGGCGGAAGCGAGGCCGGTGTGATCTGCACCGAACTTCGCACGGTCGGAATCGGTGCAGATCGAGCGTACGAACGTCGCAGCATGAAGGCACAGATGAAGTCCGCGGACCGGTCCGGTGCTCCGGTGTGCATCATCGTCGGTGATGACGAACGCAACGCGAACACCGCGATCCTGCGTACCATGGAGGGCGGTTCGCAGCACATCGTGCAGCGTGACGACCTCGTCGCGCAGGTACGTCGGGCGCTCGGACGCTGAACATCCATGACCACCTCCACTTCATTGCGCACCCATTCCTGTGGCCAACTCGGTGCCGCGCACGTTGGATCGCGGGTGACGCTCGCGGGGTGGGTTGCGCGACGCCGTGAACACGGCGACAAGTTGGCCTTCCTCGACGTGCGCGATTTCTCCGGGGTCATGCAGTGCGTCATCGACGACGGAACCGACGCCCGAAGCGAGTGGGTGGTGCAAGTGACGGGTACGGTGACCGCCCGTCCCGCGGGCACCGTGAATGCGAACCTTTCAACCGGCGAAGTCGAGCTCACCGACTGCACGCTCGTGGTATTGAACTCAGCGGAACCACCCCCGTTCCCGATCGATCAACGCGCCGACGAGGTCGACGAGAACATCCGATTGAAGTTCAGGTACCTCGACGTGCGTCGCGAACGCATGCAACGCAACCTGCGACTCCGGGCGAGCGTCAACTCCGCGATACGCACGGCCATGGAGGGTCAGGGCTTCGTCGAGGTCGAAACCCCGCTCCTCATGCCCTCCACGCCCGAAGGGGCACGCGAGTTCCTGGTGCCGTCGCGCAAGGAGCCGGGTTCGTTCTATGCGTTGCCGCAGTCGCCGCAGTTGTGGAAGCAATTGCTCATGGTTGCGGGAGTCGACCGCTACTACCAGATTGCGCGCTGTCTGCGCGACGAAGACCTTCGCGCTGACCGGCAATACGAATTCACACAGCTCGATGCGGAGATGAGTTTCGTCACGAAGGACGACGTCTTGGCGGCGATCTCGCATGCGGTGCTGGCCGCTGCCCATGCCGCAACGGGGGAGACACCGCCGCCGATCGAGCAGATCACGTGGCATGACGCCATGAACAGGTTCGGCACCGACAAGCCGGACATGCGCTTTGCAATGGAACTGGTCGAGCTCACCGATGCGTTCGTCGGCACGGAGTTCAAGGCCTTTGCATCGGCGCCGAGCATCAAGGGAATTCGGGTCGATGCAGCGACCTATCCGGAAGCGGCCGCCTTCGGGCGGAACAAACTCGACCAGTTGACCGAGCGCGCCAAGCAACTTGGTGCAAAGGGGTTGGTGTGGATCAAGGTTGGAGACGCTGGGGCGCTCGAGTCACCCGTCGCCAAATTCCTCTCCGATGCGGAAAAGTCGACGCTCGTTGCGGCACTCGGCGCAACCTCCGGTGATCTGCTGTTGCTCGTTGCCGACGAGTGGAGCACCACGTGCGCGGTACTCGGACAGCTTCGCAACGACTTGGCACGACCGCCGGTTCACGAGGGGCCCTATAGATACGTGTGGGTCGTCGACTTTCCCCTCTTCATCGGAATCAATCCGACGACGAAGAAGCCGCAGCCCGGTCACCACCCCTTCTGTCATCCGCATCCCGACGACCTCGTCAAGATGGAGTCCGACCCGCTTCACGTTCGGGCGTTGGCGTACGACCTGGTACTGAACGGTTGGGAGCTCGGCTCCGGGTCGATTCGTATTCACGAACCGGAATTGCAGCGCCGGGTTTTCCAATTGCTCGGAATCGATGACGAAACCGCCGACCGAAAGTTCGGCTTCTTCCTGCAGCCGTTCCGGTACGGGGCACCGCCCCATGGCGGCTTCGCGTTCGGAATAGATCGGCTCGTGGCCATTCTCGCCGGCGAGGAGAACATCCGCGAAGTGATCGCATTCCCCAAGACCCAATCCGGACTCGACCCCATGACGAATGCGCCCGGACCCGTCGACGCCGGTCAATTGAACGAACTCGGGCTCCGAACCCTGCCCAAACCGGTGAACTGACACGGTTCGCAGCGGTGGTTGCGACGTATGACTGATCGAAGCGACGACCTCTTTGCACATGCGGCACTAACCAAGTTGCAGGAACAGGCACCGCTTGCGGCGCGTCTGCGACCGAGAACGCTCGACGACATCGTCGGACAACCACATCTCCTCGGGCCCGCCGGGCCGTTGCGTCGACTCATTGAGTCGGATCGTTTGAGCTCGGTGATCCTGTGGGGTCCGCCCGGTACCGGAAAGACCACCATCGCCGAGGTCATCGCCACGGTAACGAAACGAGAATTCGTTCGGTTGTCGGCGGTGACTGCAGGAGTCAAGGATGTGCGCGAGGTGCTCGAGGCTGCGCGTGCGCGACTAGGCGAGCATCATCGACGCACCATCGTGTTCGTGGACGAGATACATCGATTCAACGCAACGCAACAGGATTCGTTGCTTCCGGCAGTGGAAGCGGGCCTCGTCACGTTGATCGGTGCCACGACGGAGAATCCCTTCTTCGAGGTCAATGCACCGCTACGTAGTCGATCCACGCTGATGCGATTGGAGCCACTCGGTGAGACGGACCTCGAGCGGCTGATTCGCCGAGGTGTCCGGACTGAAGGCGTGGACATCGACGACGACGCCGTGGAACTCATCGTGCAACGCTGCGGGGGAGACGGTCGTCAGGCGCTCACGTCGTTGGAAGTGGCCATTGCATTAAGTGGCGCAACGCACGTCCGACTCGTTCACGCCGAGGGGGCGCTGGCGACGAGTGCGCTGCGATACGGACGCAACGACCACTACGACGTCGTGTCGGCGCTCATCAAGAGCATGCGGGCATCCGACGAACAATCGGCGCTGTTCTGGCTGGAACGGATGATCCAGGCCGGTGATGATCCGCGGTTCATCGCACGGCGTCTCCTGGTGTTCGCTAGTGAGGATGTCGGACTTGCCGATCCTTCCTCGCTCACCACTGCGGTGGCCGCTGCACAGGCCGTGGAGCACGTGGGGCTCCCGGAGGTGCGGTACAACCTGGCACATGCCGTGATGCACCTGTCTCGGGCGCCGAAGAGTCGAACCGTGGTGGACGCGATCGGTACCGCACATGAATCGCTCTCGGGCGCTGCGTCCGTCGAGGTTCCGCAACATCTGCGTGACGGAAACTCGCCACACGAGTCGGTGATTGCGCCCCGGCGATACGCTCAATAACACCCATGTTTCGTCGACTCTTCTGGTTCGTGCTCGGAGCCCTCGCGGCACTCTTCGGGTACGGATGGTTGCGTCGCCAGGCCGACCAGGTGGCAACGAAGGAGTCGGTCGACCAGTTCATCGACGGACTCGTTGATCGCGTCATGACCGCCAAGGACAAGGTTTCCGACACGGTGGGCGGCGCGACGGGCAGCAAGCGCGACTCGACGAGCGACGACCTCTTCGAGTAGACGCGATGGCCCGCGCCGAACTTCGTACGGCCGACGATCTCCGGAAGGCATTCGTTGGCTTCTTCGCTGATCGCTCCCACACCGTCGTTCCCTCGGCCAGCCTCATTCCCTTCGATCCGTCGATCATGTTCACGGTGGCGGGCATGGTGCCGTTCAAGCCGTATTTCGTCGGGGAGGAGACCGCACCGTACGACCGCGCCGTGAGCGTCCAGAAGTGCGTGCGCGCCGGCGGCAAGCACAACGACCTCGACGACGTGGGACGTACGAAACGACACCTGGTGTTCTTCGAGATGCTCGGCAACTTCAGTTTCGGTGATTACTTCAAGGAGAAGGCGATCCCCTGGGGTTGGGAGTTGGCCACCGAGGTGTTCGGTTTCGATGGTGACCGTTTGTGGATCACCGTGCACGAGAGCGACGACGAGGCGGAACAAATCTGGCACGACGTCGTCGGTGTGCCGATGGATCGCATACAGCGGCTCGGCGACAAGGACAATTTCTGGCAGATGGGCGACGTCGGTCCGTGCGGGCCGTGCTCGGAGATTCACATCGATCGAGGCAGCGCATTCGGTCCCGATGGTGGTCCGCTGAACGACCCGGCAGGTGACCGTTTCCTTGAATTCTGGAACCTCGTGTTCATGCAGTACAACCAGGCACAGGATGGCACGAGGACACGGCTACCACGACCATCGATCGATACCGGGGCCGGATTCGAACGAATCCTCACCCTCGTGCAGGGAGTGGACTCCGTCTGGGAAACCGATCTGCTGGCTCCGCTCATCGACGTGGGACGCAGCATCACGGGCGCCGAGTACCGCATTGGCGACTACGAACATCGACCGAGTTTCAGTCTTCGCGTACTTGCCGAGCACGCCCGCTCATCGATGATGATGATCAACGATGGTGTGTTTCCGTCCAACGAAGGCCGGGGTTACGTTCTTCGTCGAATCATCCGTCGGGCGGTTCGTCACGCATACCTGCTCGGTTGCGAGAAACTCGTGATGCCGTCGCTGGTGGAGACTTCGCTCGGAATCATGAAGAGCGCCTATCCGGATCTGGCTACCAATGCCGACTTCATCCTCGGTGTCATGACCCGCGAGGAGGAGAAGTTTCGTTCCACACTTCGCACGGGACTGTCGATTCTCGAGGATGAATTCGCCAACGGGGGGAAGTCGATACCCGGACCCTCGGCGTTCTCGCTGCACGATACGTACGGGTTCCCGCTGGAACTCACCCAGGAGATCGCGTCGGAGCGTGGCGTGAGCGTCGACACGGTGGGCTTCGAACAGGAAATGACACAACAGCGGGAACGGGCAAAGAGTGCCAGGAAGACCGACGCCGCCGATCCCGAGCGGGTGGCTGCGTACAAGTCCCTCGTCGATGCCAATGGGGCGACCACGTTCGTCGGTTACGACCACGACGCTGCGGATGCGGAGGTGCTCGCGGTGCTCGGACCGTTCGACCATGAGGATGGATCCGCCGTGTACGAGATGTTCATCGACACGTCGCCCTTCTATGCAGAGAGCGGCGGACAAGTTGGCGACACCGGCACGATCGTGGGGCTTGCCGCCTCCGGTGATCAGCCGACCGCTACGGCCCAGGTGGTGGACACCACGTTTGCGGCGCCAGGCTTGCGCCGCCACCTCATTCGCATCACACGCGGCGGTTTCCGGCAGGGTGATCGGGTCCGCGCGACGATCGACTCGGCGGCACGGGTCGCCACGCGACGGAACCACACCGCCACGCACGTCCTGCACTGGGCGCTACGGGAGGTGTTGGGCGAGCACGTGAAGCAGGCCGGGTCACTGGTTGCTCCGGATCGACTCCGATTCGACTTCAGTCACTACGAGGCCGTCACTCCCGCAGAACTGCGTCGGATCGAACAGATGGCCAATGCCCAGGTGATTGCGAACAGTCCCGTGACGGCCAACGAGATGAGCAAGCAGGCCGCCACCGAGAAAGGCGCCATCGCATTCTTCGGCGACAAATACGGCGATGTGGTCCGTGTCCTGGAGGCGGGGAGCTCCCTCGAGTTATGCGGTGGCACGCACGTGACGGCAACGGGAGACATCGGACCCATAAAGGTCATCAGCGAGGGTTCCATCGGTTCCAACCTTCGTCGAATCGAGGCGGTTACCGGTGAGAATGCGGTGCAGTACTTGCTCGATTTGGCCGACACCGTGGCCACGGCGGCGGATGTGCTCGGCGCAAAACCGGACGACCTCGTGTCGGCGGTGCAACGAACCATCGACAACACCAAGGCGCTCCACGATGAACTCAAAAGGATGCGAGCTGCAAACGTCGTGGTGCAGGCCGCCGAGCTCGCCACGCGAGCGGTGGACGGCGCCCTCGTTGCTCGCGTCGATGGTCTCTCCCCGGCGGAGTTGCGAGACCTCGCGATTGCCGTGCGATCGGCGGCAGGCGTCGAAGCGGTGGTGCTCGGTGGCGTTTCGGATTCCGGCGGCGTCGCCCTCGTGTCGGCCGTAACTCCGACCAGCGGCCTGAAGGCCGGCGATCTCATCAGAGACGCCGCCAAGCAGGTGGGTGGCGGTGGAGGAGGCAAGGGTGACATTGCCACTGCCGGTGGCAAGAACGCCGCGGCACTCGAAGAAGCACTCACGACGGCGACGAAGGCGGTCGACGGGGCACGGCGCGCAAAGTAATGCGCTGTCTCGGACTCGACCTGGGATCCAGGCGAATCGGCGTGGCGCTGTGCGATCCAGATGAGCGAGTGGCGACTCCTCTCACCGTCGTGGAACGCTCCGCGTCACGGGTCCACGATCACGCCAACATCGCCCGGCTCGTCGCCGAGTACGAGGTGCAGACGGTGGTCGTCGGGCTCCCGCTCAACATGAGCGGCAAGGTGACGGCGGCAGCAAAGAGCGCGATGGCCGAAACCGAAGAACTCCGGCGCGCACTCGACGTCCCGGTGCTCCTGCATGACGAACGCCTCACGACCGTGACGGCCGACAGGTCGCTCATGGAAATGGAGATGAAGGCCGATGCGCGTCGCAGAGTGGTCGACAAGGTGGCTGCAGCGGTGATGCTCCAGGCATTCCTCGATCATCGACGCAACGAACGCAGAATGGAAGCGTGATGACGTCGTCGGATCAGTGGAACGAGGATCCATGGGATCACGTACGTCCCGATGACGCATCTGAGACCGACGGAATGATTCCGGACCTGCGGCGCTACTCGAAGCAGATCCTGCTCGGTCTCGCAGCGGCGACGGTGTTGTTCATCGGTTGGGCGGGTTGGCGAGTCCGGGACCTGGCCGATCAAGTCCGCACCGACGATGCGGTGGCGGCACCGGTGGAGAACGGCGTCGTGGAAGTGCAGGTCGTGTTTCCCGAGGGCTTCACCGTTGCGCAGATGGCGAGTCGGCTCGAACGGGATGCACCGGGATTCACCGCAGCCGACGTCGATGCGGTTCTCGCTCGCAACGCTCTCACGGCACCATTTCGTCCCGAAGGAATCACCTCGTACGAGGGCCTCCTGTTCCCGGCGCTCTATCGGGTGGCGTCGTACGAGACCGAAGAGGACGTGCTCATCCGCATGATCGAAGAGATGCGAACTCGCGCACTCTCGAACGACATCGAGGTGGCGGCGCAGCGACTCGGTCGAACGCCGTACGAGATTCTCATCATCGCCTCGTTGATCGAAAAAGAGGTGAAGGTGGCCGACGAGCGGGCCATCGTCTCGAGAGTGATCCACAACCGGCTGGAGCTCGACATGGAGCTGCAGATCGATGCGTCGCTTTACTACCAAGCTCCGGCTGACGCGTCGTTCTCGGATCTCAAGGCCGCCGATTCCCCATACAACGTGTACGTGCGAAAGGGGCTGCCGCCCACTCCCATCGCCAACCCGGGCGAGGCATCGTTGATCGCCGCCATGAACCCCGCGGACAATCCCGCCGAGGACGATCCTCTCTGCGCGGCTCGAAACAGGCGCGAGAAGTCCGAGACGTGTCGCGTGCTGTTCTACGTGTTGTCGGACGCCGAGGGTCGACACGCATTCGCCACCACGTATCGACTCCATGAGCGCAACGTGGCTGCGGCACAAGAAGCGGGAATCCTGCCGTGAATCCGGAGATATCCGCGCGTTCGTGCGTGGCCGGTGTCATCGGAAGTCCGGTGTCGCACAGTTTGTCACCGGTCATCCACAATGCGGCCTTCGCTGCACACGGTGACGACTGGGTATACGTTGCGTTCGAGGTGAGACCCGAGGACGCTGGTGCTGCGATCGATGCGGTACGAGTGTTGGGCATCGCGGGCCTGTCCGTCACCATGCCGCACAAGGAGCTGGTGATCGATGCACTGGACCACGTGGATTCGCAGGCTGCGGTCGTGCGTTCCGTCAACACGGTGGTTCGCACGTCCGAGGGTCGCCTCGTCGGTTACAACACCGACGGCACCGGCTGTGTCGATGCGTTGACCGCGGCAGGTGCCGACCTGTCGTCCGTCGGCGTGATTGGTGCCGGCGCAACGGCGCGCTCGGTGATCGCGGCACTTGCCACGGCGGGATCTCGAATTTCGGTGGTGAACCGTTCCGCCGACAGGCTCGCCGCCGCCGTCGAGATCGGCAATTCGACGCGGTCGGGGTCCACCATTGCGGCCGGTGCCGATTCGATCGGCGAGTGCACCACCATCATCAACACCACTCCCCAAGGCATGGAAGGCGTCGCGAACGGCGTAGCTCCACTCGATGTCAACGTGGTTTCGCAACGTCACACGGTGATGGACGCGGTGTATCACCCATTGGACACGGAACTGTTGCTTGCCGCTCGTCAGCGAGGAGCGCGAACGGTGGATGGGCTCGAAATGCTGTGCGCGCAGGCGGCACGACAACAAGAGCTCTGGCTCGGTCGTCGACCGGACGTGCGCTTGATGCGCGAAGCCGCTCTCGTCGAGCTGTCCCGACGCCAGCGGTAGAATTTAGCCACATGTTGCGCTACTTGACGGCCGGAGAAAGTCACGGCCAAGCGCTCGTGGTGATCGTCGAGGGCCTTCCCTCCAATCTTCCGGTCACCGTTGCCGACATCGGCGATGAACTTGCGAGACGCCGGCTGGGTTTCGGCCGCGGGCCACGGCAAAAGTTCGAGAAAGACGAGATCGAGTTGATCGGCGGCATTCGCCACGGTCGAACGCTCGGCTCTCCGGTCTCCGTGCTCATCAAGAACACGGAATGGTTCCGTAGCGACGTGTGGCACGAGGAGATGTCACCACATCCGGGTGCGACGAAGAAGCCGCTCACGCAGCCGCGTCCGGGTCATGCGGACTTGGCGGGTATGCAGAAGTACGACTTCGTCGACGCTCGTGACGTCCTGGAGCGGGCGAGCGCCCGGGAGACCAGTGCCCGCGTGGTGGCCGGCGCACTCGCCAAACTGTTGCTCAAACAGATAGGCGTGGAAATCGTCTCCCACGTGGTGTCGCTCGGTGCCGTCTCGAGCGATGCGGTCGAACGCCCGCGTCCCGCCGATCTCGCGCGCATCGACGACTCGCCGGTGCGTTGCTTCGACCAGGCGACACAAGACAAGATGATCGCCGAAATCGAGGCCGCGGCAAAGGACGGTGACAGCCTCGGCGGGGTGGTGGAGGTGCTCGCCTACGGACTGCCGGTCGGCCTCGGTAGTCACGTGCACTGGGATCGCAAGATCGACGGACTCCTCGCTCAGGCGGTGATGAGCATCCAAGCCGTGAAGGGCGTAGAGATCGGCGATGGCTTCTCCGGTGCAGCGCTTCGCGGCAGCGAAGCACACGATGCCATCGCATGGGACGAGTCGGCGTCGGCCTACAAACGAGAGACCACCAAGGCTGGTGGTACCGAAGGTGGGATGACCACCGGTGAGTTGCTGGTGGTGCGTGCAGCGATGAAACCGCTGTCCACGCTGAATCGTCCGACCCTGAAAACGGTTGATGTCGTGTCGAAGCAGGAAACGGTCAGTTTCAAGGAACGGACCGACGTTACCGCGGTTCCCGCCATGGGTGTGGTAGCCGAGACCATGATCGCACTCGTTCTCGCGGCTGAGGCGCAGCGCAAATTCGGTGGGGATTCGGTGAGGGAATTCGTTCGAAACGCCCGAGCGTTCGCCGAGACGCTTCGCTAGGTCGCATGGCCCGCATCGTCGTGTTGGTGGGAATGATGGGCTCGGGCAAAACCACCGTCGGCAGGCAAGTGGCGTCGCGACTCGGCATGCGATTCGTGGATACCGACGACCTGGTGGAGGCACGCGCCGGCAAGACAGTTCGCGACATCTTTGCCACCGACGGCGAGGCTGCGTTTCGTGACCACGAGTCGAACGTGCTGGTACGGACGCTCGAGTCGTCCGACGACGTACTGATCGCCGCCGCCGGTGGGGTCATCCTGGCCGAGTCGAACCGAACGGCGATTTCGGCGCATGCCGCCGCGGTGTTGTGGCTCGACGCCGACGTGTCCACGCTCGGTGAACGAGTGAGTCGTGGGGCCCACCGTCCGCTTCTCGATGACGACCCGGTGTCGCGATTGTCGGGCATGGACGCGCAGCGACGGGAGTTGTACCGATCGGTTGCGCACGAGCGGGTCGATACCAGCGACAAGGGCGTGACGGAGGTCGTCGACGAAGTAGTCGCCGTGCTCTCCAAAAGGCGCCTCGTGACTCGGCTGTCGTTGGGCGACGGGTGACCATGCATCGGACTCGGGTGCAACTCGGTGAACGTTCGTACGACGTGGTGGTGGGCCGCGGCTCGCTGCGGGAACTTGCCGGTCTCGTGCCGGCCGATGCGAAGCGAGTCGCCATCGTTACGCAGAACGGTGTGCCCGTCGACGTTGCGCCCCATCTCCCGACGCACGTCGCGACCTCGCGTCACATCGTCGGTGAATCGGAGGACGACAAGTCGCTCGCCACGATCGAGCGACTGTGCGAGGAGTTCGCCTCCGTCGGGTTGACGCGGCAGGATCTCGTGCTCGGCGTGGGCGGAGGCATGGTGACCGACATCGCGGGATTCGCCGCCGCCTCCTGGCATCGAGGAGTGCGTGTCGCGCACGTGTCCACCACGCTGGTGGGAATGATCGACGCCGCCATCGGTGGCAAGACCGGTGTCAACCTGCGGTCGGGCAAGAATCTGGTCGGTGCCTTCTGGCAACCCTGCGGCGTCGTCTGCGACACGGCGTTACTCGACTCGCTCCCCGAACGCGAACAGCGTTGCGGCAGGGGCGAAATGGCCAAGTACCACTTCCTCACCGGTGACGATTTGCTGGCGCTCGACCTCGACGAGCGCGTTGCCCGTTGTGTCCAGATCAAAGCGGACATCGTGGGGAACGATGAGCGCGAATCGGGACGACGCGCCGTACTGAATTATGGCCACACGTTGGGTCATGCTCTGGAGATCGCGACGGATTTTGCACTGGCCCATGGGGAAGCGGTTGCCGTCGGGATGATGTTCGCAGCGCACCTCGCGCGTGCCCTTGGCAGGATCGACGACGCGCGGGTGGAGTTGCATCGCCGTGTGATCCAGCAGCACTACGGGCTGTCGGTGTCGGTTCCGTCGGGAATCGACCGCCAGCGTTTGGTGGATCTCATGCACACTGACAAGAAGGCCATCGATGGACTCACGTTCGTGTTGGATGGCCCGCGTGGAATAGAGGTGGTTCGTGGGGTGGAGGCGTCGGCACTCGAGGCGGCATTCACCGCAGTTTCAGTACCCTGAATTCCATGGCTGCGACTCACAAACGAGTGCTGTTGCTGCACGGTCCCAACTTGAATCTCCTGGGCACTCGCGAGCCTGCGATCTACGGCACCGCAACACTGGCCGACCATGTGGCGCGCGCTGCGAGTGCGGCGCGTGATCTGGGGTACGACCTCGACAGTGAGCAAACCAACGACCTGGGCACCCTCATCGGGTTGGTGCAGCATGCCGGCACCAGGTATGCGGGTCTGGTGCTGAACGCCGGAGCATTCACGCACTTTGCCTGGAGCCTGCACGATGCATTGAAGAGCGTGGGTTTGCCGGTGGTGGAGGTGCACCTGTCAAATCCCGCCGCACGCGAGCCGTGGCGACACGAGAGCGTCATTGCCCCGGTGGCCCTCGGTACGGTGGCGGGCTTTGGCGGCGAGTCGTACGTGCTGGGAGTGCAAGCGCTCATCAAACACCTGGAGTCGCGATGACCGTCGTCGACCGAACCGCGCTCGCGGGTGGCCTACCCGCACTCTCCGTTGTCGGTCGCGACGCGGACGTTCGCCGTGAACTTGCCCGTCGCAACGACGCCGCGGACGGCGTCGTTGCGCGAAGTCTTCTCGTCTTTGATCTCAACAACATTCGCTGGCTGACCGGCTTCACTGGTTCGGCGGGAACCCTCGTGGTGCACCCCGATGAGATGGTGCTCATCACCGACGGCAGATACGGCGAGCAGGCCCGACACCAATTGAGTGCTGCAGGCGCTGCGGCCCGCGTGGCGGTGGGCACGACCGCCGCAGCGTTGCGTGAAGCGATGGAAGCCGTGCTTCAACCGATCGGCGCAATCGCCGTCGACCCGAGCGAGATCACCCATGCGCAGTTCGAGAACATTCGTTCCCAGACGTCGGCCCCGCTCGTCACGGTGTCGGGAGTGGTGCAGCATTTGCGTCGCTGCAAGACCCCGGCGGAAGTGGCGCGCATGAGGCGAGCGTCGGCCTGTACCGATGCAGCCCTGGCCGAGGTGGCACCGATGATGACGGGGCGCCCGACCGAACGTGACGTCCGGGACGAGCTCGAGTACCGAATGCGTCGCCACGGAGCGGACGGTCCGAGTTACGACACGATCGTTGCAACGGGTCCGAATGGTGCGCGTCCCCACCATCGCCCAACCTCCACCGTGATCGAAGAGGGTCATCTGGTGGTGATCGACGTGGGTGCCCTGGTCGACGGGTACCACTCGGACATGACGCGCACGTACCTGATTGGGGAGGTCGACCCCGAACTCCGTCGAATGCACGACGTGGTGCGGGAGTCACAGCTCGCCGGACTGGCGGCAGTGCGCGCCGGGGTGGCTGCAGGCGACGTCGACAAGGTATGCCGCGACATCATCGCGGACGCCGGGTTCGGTCCGGAGTTCATCCACTCGACCGGCCATGGGGTTGGTCTGCAGATCCACGAACAGCCCTGGGTGCGTACGGCGATGACCGAACCGTTGCAGTGCGGGGAAGTAGTAACCGTGGAGCCCGGGGTCTATCGTGAAGGGCTCGGCGGTGTGCGAATCGAGGACCTCGTGGTCGTCACGGATACTGGCTGCGACATACTCACCGAATCACCAAAGGACCTCTCGTGCCTGCAATTAGCACCAACGAACTGAAGAACGGCGTCACGCTCGAACTGGACAAGGGTTTGTTCAGTGTCGTGGAATTCCAACACGTGAAGCCCGGCAAGGGCGGTGCGTTCGTACGAACCAAGTTGCGCAACGTTCGAACGGGCGCCGTCATCGAACGAACGTTCAATGCGGGCGTGCGAGTCGAGCAGGCGATCATCGATCGCCGTGACATGCAATTCCTGTACAAAGACGGTGACGAATTCGTCTTCATGGACACCGATACGTACGAGCAGATCAACGTGAAGCCGGCGACCCTGGGGGACGTCGCCGACTATCTCGTGGAATCGGCCACCGCCCAGATTGCGCTCTACGGCACCGAGATCGTGGCCGTGGAGATTCCGGCATCGGTGGAACTGACCATTGCACAAACCGAGCCCGGCATCCAGGGCGACCGCGTCTCGGGCGCCCGCAAGCCCGCCACGCTGCAGACCGGCATGGTCATCCAAGTTCCGCTCTTCATCAACACCGGTGACCGGGTCAAGGTGGACACCCGCACGGGTGACTACGTGACCCGCGTCTGACCGCGAACGACGACCGAACGGACCGCCGGTGACGAACGAGCCGTCCGACGACATCGAGGTCCCCGTCGACGACGGTGCCGACTGGAATCGAGATTTCGATCCGCGGTCCGACGCCCGTGAACGTGCGCTCAACATCCTGTTCGAGTCCGATGTGCGTGGATGTCCGCCAGAAGAAGTAGTGGAACGTATTCAGGTGCCACTCGACGCCCTCACCACTTTGCTCGTGGAGGGGGTCGTGCGGCATCGAACTCGTATCGACGAACTCATATCGACGCACAGTCATTCCTGGACGATCGAGCGCATGGCCACCACCGACCGCAACGTGTTGCGAGTGGCCACGTTCGAATTGATCGGTCGTCCCGACATCCCCACTCCGGTGGTGTTGAACGAGGCCGTGGGGCTGGCGAAGCGCTACGGTACGGACGATTCCGGGCGATTCGTCAACGGGATGTTGTCGGCGATCGCGCGATCCATCCGCGAGGGCACGCAGTCCGCGACCGACTAGAACACACCTATGGCAGTTGACCTGCGCGCCGCGGTGCGTTCGCTGCAGCGCCGATGGATGCGGGTCACGGTGTGGCATTCGATCGCCGTTTCGCTGACCGTCCTGTACACGGTGTGGCTCGCGGTTCGCACCACACGCAACCATTTCGGACTCGGCACGTCCGCGTATGACTTCGGGTTGTACGACCAGGGCGTGTGGTTGCTGTCGCAGGGGAGGGCTCCGTTCGTCACCCTGATGGGTCGGAACTTGTTCGGTGACCACACCTCGTTCATCTTGGTGCCGCTGGTTCCGTTGTACTGGATCGTGGAGTCCACTGGATTGTTGTTCGTGGTCCAGTCGATGGTGCTTGGGCTGGGGGCACTTCCGGTGTGGAAGGTGACGCGACAACTCCTCGGCTCGTTACCGATGTCGTGCATTGCGGTGGTTGCGTATCTGCTGCATCCCGCACTCACGTACACGGGACTCGAGAATTTCCACCCGGATGCGGCGTTGGCGCCGTTGATTGCGTGGGCGGTGTACGCGGGGCTCACGTATCGGTGGGCGCAGTACACCTGCGCGGTGCTTCTGATCTTGATGGTGAAGGAGGACACGGCACTGTTCGTGGTGGCGCTGGGGGCGTGGGTGGCACTGCGACGTGATCGCCGCATCGGGTTGATCACCATGTTTGGTGCGGTGTGGTTCGCCCTCCTGATGCTGTTCGCAGTGATGCGCGGCATCATCGGAGTGCCCTACCGGAACGAGTGGAGACTGCCGTTCGGTGGTTTCGGTGGTTTCCTTCGTACGTCGCTGACGCGGCCCGACAAACTCGTTCGGCACCTGGTCTCCGGGGAGAAGCCGCTCTACGTGCTGCAACTCGTTGCGCCGGTGGGTTTCGTGCTGTTGTTGCGTCCGGAAATCGCGCTGCTCGGTACGCTGCCGTTGCTCTCCAATCTGGTGAGCACTTTTTGGTACCAGAGCCAGGTCGAATACCACTATGCAGTGCAGTTCGTGCCGATCATGGTGATCGGGTCGATGTTCGCCATTTCGCGAGTCGCCGAACACTTGCGGAGTTGGCTCGCCGGACTGGTGTTGGTGGGCAGCCTCTTCGGCGCCGTGGCGTGGTCTCCTCTGCCGTTCCTGCGCGTTGAAACACCCCGCTGGACCCCCGACCATCCCTCCGTGCAGGCTGCCCACGCGGCCATGAACCGTGTTCCGGACGAAGCCGTGGTTGCGGCCTTCCACACGCTGACTGCGCACATGGCGCGACGCGAGCGCGTCTACGTGTTTCCCGTGCCGTTTCGACGGGTGCTCTATGGTCCGGACGTATTCGCCAAAGGTGACCGCTTGTCGTTCGCCGACGAGGTGCAGTACGTCATCCTGCCGCGCGAGCTCGAGGGTGAAGTGGAGCTCGACTGGCAGCGCGAGCGACCATTCTTCGATGTCGTGTACGGCAATGACTGGTGGACGGTGTACGAACGAGTACGCTGAGGGCACCGTGAAGTGAGTCCCGTGAGGCTCACACGGCAGGAGAATCAGGTGAGCAACATGGTGATGTCGGCCGACGACGTCAGGCGGGCAATCACCCGCATCGCTCACGAGATTCTGGAGCGCCAGCACGGTCCGGCGCAACTTGCGATCGTGGGACTGCAACGCGGCGGGGCGTGGTTGGCCGATGCCATCACCGCTGCGATACGACACATCGAGCCGTCTACCAACGTGCCACTCGGATACCTCGACGTGAGCATGCATCGTGACGACATCGGACTGCGACCCGTGGTGCCGGGCGCAATCAGCCGAATCGACTTCCCGGTGGATGGCGCCACGGTGGTGTTGGTCGACGACGTCCTGTACACCGGGCGCACGGTGCGAGCGGCAATGGAGGGCATCAATACCTACGGGCGTCCTCGCGCAATTCAACTCGCCGTGCTGGTAGACCGCGGTCATCGCGAGTTGCCGATTCGTCCCGATTACGTGGGCAAGAACCTCCCGACCAACCTCGTCGACGACGTTCGGGTTGCCAGCGAGGGGGTCGTGGTGACGAGGGATGGCACGACGTGAAGCATCTGCGCAGTATCGACGAACTGGGTCGCGATGGTGTCGTGCGACTACTCGAACTCACCACCCACATGGTGGAGATAAATAGTCGACAGGTACCCAAGGTGCCTGCGCTACGAGGTCGAACCGTGGCGAGTTTGTTCTTCGAGGACTCCACCCGCACGCGATTGTCGTTCGAGACCGCCGCGAAGCGTTTGTCAGCCGACACCATGACGTTCAGCGTCTCGACGTCGAGCGTGAACAAGGGGGAGAGTTTGCGCGACACCGTGGAGACCATCACCGACATGGGCGTCGACGCCTTCGTGGTGCGCCACAAGTCCACGGGTATCCCGTGGCAGATCAGTGACTGGACCGATGCCTGTGTCGTCAACGCCGGTGATGGTTGGCATCAGCACCCCACCCAGGCACTCGTGGATTGTTTCACCGTTCGGCAGGCCTTGGGACGGGATCGTTTCGACGGATTGACGCTGACCATCGTCGGGGACATCAAGCACAGCCGGGTGGCCCGCAGCAACATCAGCGCCTTCAGCATGTTGGGCGCGAACGTCGTGCTCGTTGCACCGCCCACGCTGCTTCCACCCGACGTGTCGCATTGGCCCGTCGAAGTGTCGCATCGGCTCGACGAGGTGCTCCACCGCACCGACATCCTGTACATGTTGCGACTGCAGAGCGAGCGTATGTCGCAGGGCCACGTGCCCAATCTGCGCGAGTACGCCGAGGCCTTCGGCCTTGATGCTCGGCGAGTGGGCATGCTTCCACCCGGGGCGGTGCTCATGCACCCGGGCCCGATGAACCGAGGCGTCGAGATGTTGATCGATCCGTCGACGTTGACCAATTCCCTCATTCATCAACAGGTTTCCAACGGTGTGTCGGTACGAATGGCCGTGTTGTTCGATTTGCTGGCCGGTGAATCGTCGGCATCGCATCTTGCCCAGGAGGCGTCATGACTCGCCCAGCCGAGGTTTCCGCGGTCGGTCGGGTGGTGCTGAAGGACGGCACGATCGTGGACTCGCGTGGTGAGCAACGCCTCGACGTGGCCATGGAGAACGGTGTCGTGACTGAAGTGGGCATCGAACTTCGGGGTGATCGCTTGGTGGATGCCCGCGGCTGCGTCGTGGCACCGGGCTTCGTGGATTTACACGCGCACCTTCGCGAGCCGGGCAAGGAGGAGGCCGAAACCATCGAGACCGGGAGTCGTGCGGGAGCAAAGGGTGGCTACACCGCACTCGTGGCCATGCCGAATACCGATCCGCCGCAGGACAGCGTTGCAGTCATCGACTTCGTGCGTGAGCAGGGCAAGCGAGCCGGGCTGCTCGAGGTCGTGCCGAGTGGTTGTATCACGCTCGGGCGCCAGGGTGAGGCCTTGGCGCCGCTGGCCGAACTCGCCGCTGCCGGAGTCCGGCTGTTCACCGACGATGGAAGCGGAGTGCAGAACGAACTACTGATGCGTCGAGCGATGGAGTACGCACGGGGATTGGGTGTGACGCTGGCGCAACACTGCGAGGTGACGAGTCTCACCAAGGGGGCGGTGATGAACGAGTGTCAGTGCTGCACGTCGCTCGGGCTGCCGGGTTGGCCCTCGATCGCCGAGGAGCTGATGGTGTTCCGCGACATCGAACTGGCGCGTCTCACCGGTGCGCGCGTGCACTTCCTCCACTTGTCCACCGCCCGGAGCGTCGAGCTCGTCCGTGCCGCCAAGCGTGACGGCCTTCCGATTACCGCTGAAGTTACGCCGCACCATCTCTCGCTGGACGACACCAGGCTCACGTCGTTTGACACCGTCTTCAAGGTGAATCCGCCGTTGCGTTCGCTCGGGGACATCGCCGCGCTGCGCGCCGGGGTGAGGGACGGCACCATCGACGCGCTTGCCACCGACCACGCGCCGCATCCCCGTCGCGACAAGGAACTGTCGTTGGATCAAGCACCGCCGGGAATGCTGGGGTTGGAGACGGCGTTGGGCGTGGCGCTCGGAGTGTTGGACGTGGACCTCGTGCACCTCGTACGGATCATGTCGACGCAACCGGCGGCCATCGCCGGCATCTCCGATCGTCACGGGCGCGACATCGAGGTTGGGGCGCCGGCAAACGTGGTGGTGTTCGATCCCGACCTCTCCTGGACGGTGTCACCGGACTCCCTGTCGAGCAAGAGCCGCAACACGCCGTACGTCGGGATGACCCTGCGCGGAAAAGTTCGACACACGTTCTTCAACGGTGTTGCCACGGTGCTGGATGGAGATGCCCAACGATGACATCGGCCCACGGAGACGCTCAATTATGACCTTGGCCCGACCCGCGCTGCTGGTGCTCGCCGATGGCAGCGTCTTCGAAGGGGAGGCGATCGGTGCCGACGTTCCGGTTGCTTCCGGTGAGGTGGTGTTCCACACCGGAATGAGCGGCTACCAGGAAGTGATGACCGATCCGAGTTATGCCGGTCAGATCATCACGTTCACCACTCCGCACATCGGCAACTATGGGGTGACTCGTCACGACAACGAGAGCAGCAGGGTGTTCGCCCGTGGTGTGATCATCCGAGAGATGGCCCGACGTCGCAGCAACTGGCGCAGCGACGAGCCACTCGAGGTGTTCCTGCGGGCACGCAACGTGGGCGGAATCACGGGTGTGGACACGCGGCGACTTACTCGGCTGCTACGCGACACGGGTTCGATGTTGGGCGCATTCGGCACCGCCGACGAAGGAACGCTTCGAGCAGCATTGGCGAAGGAAAAGGGGACTGCCGAGCGCAACCTGGTTGCTCACGTCACCACACTTTCGCCGTACGAGGTGAAGAACACCGTCAAAGACGGACGCGAGCCACTTCGTGTGGTTGCCTACGACTTTGGGATCAAGCGCACGATACTTTCCTGCTTGAGTGAGATTGCCGACGTGCAGGTGGTGCCGGCGCGCACCACGGCAGCAGAGGTTCTCGCCCGCAAGCCCGACGGTGTGTTCCTGTCGAACGGCCCCGGCGATCCGGAGATGGTGCACGGTGTACCCGAACAGATCCGGGAGATCATGGACGCGAACGTTCCCTTGTTCGGAATCTGTCTGGGACACCAATTGCTCGGTTTGGCGCTCGGGGGTAGCACCTACAAATTGTCCTACGGCCACCACGGCGCGAATCATCCCGTGCGTGACCTCGACACTGGGCGAGTGGAAATCACGAGCCAGAACCACAACTTCTGCATCGACCCGGAGTCGCTCGGGGACAAGGTGAAGGTCACCCACGTGAACCTGAACGACCACACCAACGAGGGAATGTCGGTGCGTGGTGCCCGGGCATTCAGCGTGCAATACCACCCCGAGGCTGGTCCAGGTCCGCACGACTCTCGATATTTGTTCGACCGTTTCGCCGAACTCATGCGCG
>Ga0222714_10001983_pt1 | contig 22426 bp, 27 predicted proteins | sample C33_3DmetaG_FD_165048 | JGI IMG/M metagenome (GOLD analysis project Ga0222714, IMG submission 165048) | Estuarine water microbial communities from San Francisco Bay, California, United States - C33_3D | ecosystem: Environmental > Aquatic > Marine > Unclassified | place: USA: California...
ACCCAACCATCTCGACAAACTGAAATGGGTTTTTGGTGGGGACATTCCTGCAAATGTCCAGATTGAATACTCCGATCTGACTGATGCACCCTCTTTGACTCGGGTGATCCAGGACTTTGCGCCTGATGAGGTCTACAACCTGGCTGCCCAAAGTCATGTTGGTGTCAGCTTCAAGTCTCCTGTCAGCACCGCCGCTGCAAACGCCATCGGTGTGATGAATGTCCTGGAGGCATGCCGAGCCGGATCCTCCAACCCACGGTTCTACCAGGCATCGACCTCTGAGATGTTCGGGAAAGTGCAGTCGTTCCCGCAAAATGAAGAGACTGGCTTCTATCCCAGGAGTCCGTATGGTGTTGCCAAGCTCTTTGGCTACTGGCTCACGGTGAATTACCGCGAGAGCTACGACATGTTTGGCGCCAACGGAATCCTCTTCAATCACGAGAGCCCGATCCGTGGCGATAACTTTGTTACCAAGAAGATTACCAAAGGATTAGTTTCCGTTATCAGAGGTAAGATCTCTGTCCTTGAACTGGGGAACCTGGAGGCCAAGCGTGATTGGGGCCATGCCAAGGACTATGTGGATGCCATGCGTCTGATCTTGCAGCAATCACAGCCCAAGGACTATGTGATCGCAAGTGGTATTCAGCACAGCGTTCGCCAATTCTGTGAAATTGCTGCTGACTACTTAGATCTTGGACTTGAGTGGCAAGGTGAAGGCGTCAATGAAATTGGATACAGCACCAAGCTGGGTAAGACGGTGATCGCCATTAACCCACAGTTCTATCGTCCGGCTGAGGTCGATACTCTCCTTGGAGATTGCACCAAGGCCCATCGGGAGTTGAATTGGGAACCTCGGATCACCTTTGAAGACATGGTGAAAGAGATGATCACCTACGATCTGGCAACCGTCTAAAGGTCAACGCGTAAATAAAGTTCGCCTTCTTGGAGCAAGTTCTTCTCGAAGGCGTCTGCCTCTCGGGTCTCGATGTCGTCAAAGGCCACGCCATTGCGGCTGCGATGCTCTAGTATCAGGAACGACTTAAGATCAATGCTTGGATCACAGTAATAGAAACGAGTAATGTTGCAAGACATACCGTTAGGAACTCCCAGTTCAATTTGATTGCAATCCAGGCTATTTGAAATAAGACGCCCAGGCATCCCCACCATCCCTGGATGAAGAGCCTAATTTTTGTCAGCGGATCCAATGGGGGACAAGCTCGATTACGACTGTGGCAAGCATAGCCAATAAAATTGTCAGGATAATGAACTTGAATTCTTGCATTCTTAGTTTTATATCTGCTACATTGTAGCCAATATACAAAACCTGTAATGGTTGCTAAACTGAATACATCAGATCCTTGGATTAAGGCCAAGGAAGAGCAACCAGAAGTAATGCGGTCGATTAATCGGACCGCAGCCAGAATTACGCTTAACGGAAAACGTCACTATACAACTCCGTTACCCACTGGACCTGCACCGTCCGTAACCACAATCATCAGTGAAACAGCTTCCGAAGCAAACAAACGGAAGCTTGAAATGTGGTCGAAAGCAAATCCGGGTGTTAAAGAGCAAGCGGCCGAGCGTGGTACTGCAATCCACTACGGCATGGAGCAATATCTCAAGGGGAATAAAACACCTGAAATCAAAGAAGAATATGCAGACTTTTGGGCTGGCATGCCAGGAATTCTGGATCAGTTCCAGGAAGTTCTTTGGGCGGAGTCACCCGTCCTTGATAAATTTGATTTCACTATTGGTGCTGATGACGTTGCTCGCGTCTGGGGTTGTGACGACGAAGGTCGTGCTTGGGCTGGGGCTCCTGACATTATTGCTGTTGCCAACAACAAACTAACGCTCGCTGACCTAAAGACCAGCGTCAAGCCTTATAGCCGCAAATGGCCTAAAGACCTGGAGAAGGGATCGCCTGAATGGCGTGATCTCCTCGGTGGTCACATGAAATTTAAAAAGACATGCAAGCAGCTCGCTGCGTATGACATCGCAATCGAGCAGACCCTTGGCATGAAGGTACAGCAGGCGGCAATCTTAGTGTCGACGCCTGTTCGTACTCAAGTCTTTAAGATCTCCAGGCGATTCCTGGATTCTCTGCGAGAAGACTGGCTCAAGATCGTAGCTGAATACTATTCTCAAATTGAGAACTGTAATGTGTACGATCCTGATTTAATTTAACGGACAAAAGGTTTGTATTTTCCCGCCAAAGGAGTAGGTGCAGGTGTTGGTCTTGCCGTTGATGTGGTCGGCGGCTTAGATGCCATCGAGCCACCAATTGCACTTGGACCTAACGGAGGTACATAACCAGGGGCTTTTTGGCCAGGGGCAACACTACCTCCGATTCCGGGCATACCTGGAGCAATGCCTGGTGCTGCACCAGGTACAGTGCCAATCGCTGTAGTTGGCCCTGTAGTGGAAGAAGTAGGCTTCTTGGGAGGTAACGCCATGAAATCTTAAATTCTATTGTTTTATTTTAAATTAAAAAGAGCAATAAATATACAATGATTAATTTTTTCCGGCTTGTTATCGATGCTGTAGTCAAGTGGTGGAAACGAATTTGGTTTGAAGCAAAGCTAAAGGCCAAGCTTGATATGATCGAATTGGAAAATCGGATTCAAGCTGAGATTGAACTTGAAAAACAAAACAAGCCAATCTACAAAGAGCATCCAATTGATCCAGTGCTCCAGACAGGTGAATCACAGAAGCTGGGTGGAGCCATACAACTGACAGCGCCTTGGTATAAAGATGAACAAGAACAAGATGAGCAAGCTGGAGAACCGTAAACGTCACGCCTGGGACGTGGCGTGCCAGACGGTGGTTGTTACGAAAGAAGACGCACTGCAGGTTTACGAGAGATTAATGAAACAATTTGAAAATATGGATCCTATTGATGAGTCGCATAAGACTCGCTAATTCCGGTAAAATTTAAGGGCAGCGGTGCGTCAACACCCTGCCCACGGCAACCACTACTACTGGTCACATGGACAGCTTATCAGGCTTCAAACTCTGTCGCAAAAAACTGCATCAATACTCTGCAAGTAAAAGAACTTGTCCTGAATGCAGAAAACAATACCTCAAGGAATGGCGCAATAAAAACAAAGAAAGAACAAAAACAAAAGACCAAAAATACAGAAAAGAATACTATAAAAAACATAAAGAAAAATTATCAAAACAAAACAAAGACTGGAAAACAAAAAACCGTGAACGTCATCTTGGGTTATGTGTTAATTGGCACAAAAATAACCCTGAAAAATCAAGAGCACTATACGCAAAGCAAAGGGCCGCTAAGAGACAAGCTATACCTCCTTGGGCAGACTTAGAAAAAATTAAAGAGATATATAAAAAAGCAATAGAACTAACGCGTCAAAGTGGCATTGCTCACCATGTGGACCATATTTATCCGTTAACAAGTAAATATATGTGTGGCTTACATGTTGAAAACAATCTTCAAATTTTAACAGCTAAAGAAAACATTTCAAAAAGTAATCGCCTTTGGCCTGGGCAGCTTGATTGCCAAAAAGAATAGTCTCATAAGACTCATAACTTAAGGATTGTTTTGAGAGTGCCTTGGTTTAGGCCGTCTAATATGAAAGGACAGCGCAAAAAAAACACCATGAGCACCTACGTCATTGGCGTAGGCGAATGGATGCAGACCCTCTCAAACCGCATGGAAACTGCGGTTGATGGGGATCTCTTTGTCCTTCCGTCTGCAATGCACCTTCACGCATACAACATATTGAAAGAAAGCCTTTTTTCAACTCAAGACTTTAAAGTAGAAGTTCGACAGCACACCGGGAATGACTAATACCAATCAGCAAGCTCTCAAGCCCGGTGAAATTCGGCTCGATTATATTCCTATCGATTGGCCGTTGACACCACTCGGTCCAAACAAGGATCCCTACATCGCAGGTTGGCAAAACAAGCCTTATAGCCCCCAGGAAATCGAGAGTGAAATCCTGGCTGGTCGCTGCAAAGCTGTTGGCCTGCTTGGTGGTCCGGTCTACAACCATCCCTATGGCTTGGTTTGGGTTGATGTCGACGGCTCCACCGTCTACAAACTCATTGAAGATCTCTCGGAACTGCCCTTTGCGGAAGCTCTGCCTCAAACCCTGACCATCCTCAGCGGTAAAGAAGGTCGTGAACGGAAGTTGTACCGCTTATCGCGAGATCAGCACAAGCAATTCGTACGGAATAAGTACACCTGGCACGCAGAAGGAACAAAAGAAAAACTTGAGATCCTTTGGAAGCGTCACCAGGGTGTCCTCATGGGCCTGCACCCTGAGACCGAAGGCTACTTCACCGCTCCAGATCAAGGGTTTGAGTGGATCCAGGAGCTGCCGGAATTTCCGGAATGGCTGCTAAATGCCATCGTTCAGAAGAACATCAAGCAAGGTGTTCCTGCCAAAGAAACCACACGCATCGTTGGTCCTTCTTTTGCCATCAACGCAGAGATTGACCTGGAGCGCGACATGCAACTGGCGCTGGAAGCCATGTGGGGCATGCCGCCAGAAGCAACAGATGACTACGACATCTGGATCACGGTCGGTCAGTCGCTTCACTCGTTAGACGAATCGCTGCTTGATCATTGGGATGAATGGTCCCGTCAGTCGGATAAATATCAGGAAGGTGAATGCCATCGTCGGTGGCGTTCCTTCTCGAAAGGTGGTGGACGTGGCGTTGGCTCTCTGATTCACGTCGCCAAGGAGAACGGTTGGAAGCCGTCAGAAAATCACAAAGCAATGAATGTAGATGACACCATGCTTGATCACGTTGCAAAATTACTCACCGAATTAGAAGAAGATCTGGGGCTAGCTACACCTCCGAAAAAAGAAGCAGTCGAAGGCGACACTAAGGTCTATCGTCGTCGAAGCAGTCCTAACTATGGCGGAGGAGAAGGTGCAAAACAAAAAACTCGCAACCCATCCTCCGATGTAATTGCGGCAATCTTGCTGCAAAACTACCAAGGCAATTTGCGGTACAGCCAGTCGCATGGTGCGTTCTTCATGTATCAATACCACAGGAAGGGTCTGTGGTCACAGCTGTCGGAATACGAAGTAAAAGGCGACATCAAAGGTCAGCTTGATTCCATCAAAGATGGTCTGCTGCACAGCGGTTATTCAATGAACCTCATCTCCGACTTAATGGAGCAATTGAGGATTTCGACAATTTTTGATGATTGGTATGAGGGCAATGATTATCTGCTATTCACCAATGGCATCTTGAAGGTTGATACCAGGGAGCTGCTTCCCTTTGACCGTGAGATGTACATCACGCAACAACTGCCGTACGAATACGATCCCTACGCAAGTTGTGAATCCATCATTAAATGGTTGAAGTCCACACAACGTGACAGTTGGGGTCGGGTTCAGGTGTTGCGGGCTTGGCTCCGTGCCGTACTGCTGAGTCACTCGGATATTCAGAAGTTTGTTGAGATTGTTGGTCCAGGTAAATCTGGTAAGTCCACCTACTCCAACCTTGCCCATGCATTGGTGGGTGATGACAACGCCATGATCTCCTCGCTGGAGCATCTGGAGAAGAACCGATTTGAAACCGCCAACCTCTACAAGAAAAAGCTCCTGCTCTTCAATGATGTGGAGCGTTACGGCGGATCGGTCTCCGTCTTGAAAGCCATTACGGGTCGTGACCTGATTCGTAATGAGCGCAAGTTCCAAGCCGGTAGCCAGAAACCATTCAAATTCAATGGTCTGGTCATGATCACGGCCAACGAACCCATCCAAACCACTGACCCCACCTCTGGTTTAGCCCGTCGTCGCCTCACCATCCCATTCGATCAACCATTCACAGGTAGTTCTGCAGAACAGAAAACCTTGATCGACATGGATGATCATGGTCGTCCCTTCGGAGAATTTGCGTCTTTGCTTCCAGGGCTTGTGAACTGGGTCCTCGATATGTCCGAGGCGGAGATGCGTGAATACCTGATGGAGACCAACGAAAAAGTTGACTTCTTTGCCAAGCATCACCGTGAACAAATCCTTAAATCCAACCAGATCCTTGATTGGATGCAGCATTGTGTTGTGTTTGATCCAGGTATTGCCACTCCTGTGGGCCTCGCAAAGCACGCGCCCGGTGGTGTCTCCAACTTGTACATCAACTGGGACAAGTGGTTGTATGCCAGCTACTGCGAATTCTCACGTGGTTCAAACAGCAACATCCTTGGTCGCAGCCGGTTTGAATCCCTCTTGATGGACGTATGCGTGCATCAGCTCAAGCTGAATGTCTATCAATTCAAGAACAGTCGCGGCATGCGGGTTGTCAACATCGCGCTTCGGGCGTCCGGTCCCAAGTACGAGCAGTATCCGTCGCTTGTGGAAGTGGGCCTGAACAAAGAAGAATGGCGTACGTTCTATGGGGACATTATTGACAAAGCATCTGATGCGACAATGGAAGAGGTAGCACAAGAACTGTGAGCAACGGGCGTCACCTCATCCTTGATCTTTACGACTGTGATCAAGCTCTTCTTGATAATTACGAGGAGCTTGAACGGTTGCTCCAGGTGGCCCTCAATATGGCGGGCGCTAAGATCCTGCGGATGTTTGGTGAGAAATTTCAACCGCAAGGGGTGACGCTACTGGCATTGCTGGCGGAATCCCACGCTTCCATCCACACATGGCCTGAATTGGGCTATGCCGCCATCGATCTCTATACCTGTGGTGACACAACTAACACCCATAGGGCTGCCGAATTCCTTAAAACTAAACTCAAATCAAAACAATCAGAGGAAAAAGAACTGGTTCGTTCTATAACTCCGCAATAATTTGTATACTGTTTTCAGTCAATAAACAATTAAATGGCTGAAAATAAACCCAAGCTTTTGTGGGTTGGTGATATTGTTGCCACCACTGGTTTCGCACGTGTTACCGAAAATGTCCTGAGTCGCCTTAAGGATCGGTACGAAATTCACGTGCTGGGTTGCAACTGGCATGGGGATTACACCCCATTGCAAAAGGAGTACTTCATGTACCCCGCCTCCAACATGTATCAGAATCAGCCTTTTGGTGAAGCTCGGATTCGCGAGATCACAGAACGCATCCGTCCCGATGTGATCTTTACGATCAATGACTGTTGGATCATCAACAACCAATGGAATCAAATCAAGGATCTCCGTCAGGAGATCGGATTTAAGTTCGTTGGTTACTATCCGATGGATTCCTATGGGTGGTACGGATGCTTGACCGATACCATGAACGAATGGGATGCAGCGGTCTGCTACACCAAGTTCGGTGCAGAAGAAACGGTTAAAGCTGGGGTGCAAAAACCGATCTGGGTGGTACCGCACGGTGTGACTGCCGGTCAGTTTTATCCCAAGGATCGGAATGAGTGCCGTAAACAGCTGGGCTTGAGCCCCGAAGACTTCATTGTCTTCAACGGAAACCGCAATCAATTCCGCAAGCGAATCGATATCACCATCTCGGCATTCGCAAAATTTGCCGTTGATAAGCCCGACGCCAAGCTGTACCTGCATATGGGACAGAAGGACCAGGGCTGGGACATCATGCCGCTGTTCCATCGAGAGATGGCCCGTCAGGGTCTCGATCCCAATGGCCGGATCATCATGACTGCTCCTACTCCCCATGGTCCTTCTGTGGATGTCGAGCTACTTAACACCATCTATAACGTTGCTGACGTAGGTGTTAATACCTGTAAGGGCGAGGGTTGGGGTCTAGTGAACTTCGAGCATGCAGCCTGCCGCGTAGCGCAGATCGTGCCGGATCACACCTCCTGCAAAGAAATCTTTGAGAACGCTGGTCTCTTGATTCGCAACCTGCACGCAGATGTAGACACCAACTTTGGTCGCATCATGCCTTGCCCCGATGACAACCACTTGGCTGACTTGTTGACTGAACTTTACGAAGATCGTCAGAAGCTCGATCAGGTCGCACAGGCTTGCTACGAGCGTGTCACTGATCCTTGCTTCAACTGGGATACGGTCGCATCTGATTTCAACGATGTCTTCCAGGAGGTGCTGGCCACGGTGGATGAGCCTCAGATCAAGACCAGCAAGCGGAAGGGTAAGAAGGCTGAGAAGAAGGAACTAGCTGGGGCGAAGGCATGACGTATGCGGAGGAAAGGCCCTGGGGTTGGTTTGAGACGCTTTGCTCTGGTACGACGTACAAGGTCAAGCTGATCTCAGTTAAGCCCAACTCAAGACTCAGTCTTCAGAAGCATGAACACCGCTCGGAACACTGGGTGGTGGTCAAAGGCACCGGTGTCATCACTGTGGAAGACGCGGAAATCCTCGCCTCCCCCGGTACCACCGCCTTCATCCCCGCTGGTGCCGTCCATCGCCTGGAGGCTGGTGATTCGGAACTTGTGCTGATTGAGGTCCAGAGGGGCATCAAGCTGTATGAAGACGACATCACCCGCCTGAGTGATGACTACGGGCGCAAATAGAGCGTAAAGTACGCGAGGAGACGATCCGGGTAGGGAGCTGTTGGACGCGGCTCCCTTTTTTGTGCCCATCAAATCTCATGCTAAGACTAGATTGAGGCGCATAAGAACAGAGAATAATACCCCGTCTACTCCCCCCCTAAGGCAAATGACAGTTTGAATAAAGGGTGTAATGTTGAAAAGTTCGCTGAGAAGGCAAAGAGAAATAAAGTACGTACACTTTGGTCAAGCGGCGTCATTTAACTCTATATAAAGAATAAATTCTATTATTCTTAGTTTTTTCTGCACCTTGACGCCCTTGGACACCCCTATTACTATGTTTTTCAGTCCCAGGGAGCCCGATGTCCCACAACCACAAGCCGATGCCGCCCCTCTGGAGGACCCAAGAGCTGCTTGCGTTATCAGATCGGTACCCCAGTGGGCTGGAATGGCGCGTGAAAAAGGCTTGTAACCCTGCCGGAAGCCAGGCTGGTCGCCTCAACAAGACCACTGGCTATTACATGGTGTCCATCGACAACGTGGTCTACCTCGCACACCGGGTGGTGTACTACTTGCGTACTGGCGCTGACCCTGTCGATACCGATATCATGCACGAAATGTTAAATAAAAATAAAGACAACCGTCTGAAGCTGATCACTGGCAAGAAATACGGCAAAAAAGGGGCTCTTAAGACGCAAGACGAGCTTTATGTACCTTTTGCGTGCTAATGGCCAACCTTTATCGGTCAGAGAAAAAGCTGATTGAAGCCGTCAAGTTCCGCTTCATCCCGTCTATTGACGATCTGGATGACGTTCAGCTTGAGAACGCTGGTTATTACAGGGGTTTTGTCTGTCCTCACGGCCATGTGATCAGGGATAAGGCTGAGAACTGGTGTTATCACTGCGTTCATAAGATCCAATCCAACATCTGTGGTTTTGACATCAACTATCTCCACGTTGAATACAAGGCCAAATATGAAAAACTCTGGAAGAAAATAACAATTGGTCCCATGGAGGAGTGCTGGCCCATCGAAACTCCTGGCCCTTACACTCCCAAGCGTGTGTGCATGCCTTCTTACCGCTCGGCCTACAGTCACCAGAAGTCTGAAAACTTAAGCTTTCATAAAGCCATCTATAACTGCGCCTGGGGGGATGTCGGGGGGATGGTGGTGACACGTCTGTGTGCCAATCCCAGATGTGGCAACCCCTTGCACATGGTTTCCAGCTGGAACAAATTGTTTGCGCCGGAGTCTGTTCATCCTTTTGAGTTGGAGTTCAAGGCAGAAAAACTGATGGCTTACGGTAAAAACAAAGAGACACCATTAGTCTTTACTCAATCCTTCCGCAATACCATTAACTTCCCAGAAGGTGTTCAAATACCAGACGAGTAGAATAGTTTGATTGGTTTAAATGTAATAAATGGCCCGTAACCCAGATATTCAACGTCAACGCACACAAGATAACCCATTAAACATGGGTCAATTCAGCCAGCTTTCTTTGCGTAATTTAAAAGGGAGTCTTGGTCCTAAGAACCAGGTTGTGGGAAGGCGTGATACAAACCAGAATTCAAATGGTGGATTCGGTGGGGGTACATATAATCACTGGTTTAGCTTTACAATTACGGCAAAGGCTTGGATCATTATTGCAAAAGGAGGCAATCGACCTCAATACATCAACGTATCGATGTATGACCTGAACCTCAACCCCATTGAAGGCAGGGGAATTTTTCAGGACGACAGTATCACGGTCACCATTGACAACCAAGTTTACAATCCATATGTCGGGCACACGATGAATGCCCAGTCAGACCTCTACAACACCTTTAATCCCAATCGTTTAGACAAAGGAGACGAACGTTACTACCCCTTAAATCCTGGGACTTATTTGCTGTGCGTCTCGGCTACACGTAATGAACCCATTGATTATGAGGTGGGTGTTGTTATTGAGTTTCCAAGTCCTGACTTTAACCTGCTTTTGGAGGATTATGGACTAATTTTATTAGAGAACGGTGATTTTATTCTGAATGATCACTCTGAATTCTATGACGGTCAAGACACCCACGATCACTCTTTAAGTGAATGGCAAACAGCTTGGGATCGTGAGCACCAGGTTGATGACCGATTCCCATCATTTCTTGTTCCCTTGACTACAGTACCGTGATTAATCTGTACAACTGGTTTATCTGTAAGTTATCAAGGCGTTTTCATCTTGGCAAACCCGTGCCAACAACTCAACGATTCAAGAATTACTGTCAAAATAATCCATGGGAGCGCAGCTGCCGTGTTTATGAAGATTAAATAAAATACTTCACATCAACTATTAGAATGTAAAAAGATCTGGAGATGATCATGCACGACCTTAACCGTTATTTAGAAGTTGCACTGGCTATCCATGCAGCTTGTTCCGCTATTTGCGCACTCACCCCAACTCCCAAGGACGATGAAGCTGTTCGCAAGCTGTATCGCCTGATTGAGATCTGTGGTCTTGTGATTGGCCGCGCCAAGCAGCGTTAATCAGGTAATGCTTGGAACCAAAATACGGTTCCATTATTTTTATCAACCCAATCTCTTGTTGCGTAGGCTTGTTCTTTTGACAAGGTTACGCATTTTTTTTCGTCGCCTAATTCCCAGCAGATATTAACTCGGATATAAGGCTCCTTATATCTTTTCATCTCAGTAATCCCAACGAATTCGTTGCTTGCCTTCCCTCATTCCAATGTGGACAAAACCTTTTAGCGCACCATAACCCAAAGAGTAAGGCCAATTTTTGTTGCACCAATCTTGCACAACATAAATATTGGCACCCTCAATATAAAAGTCAATCGCACCCTTGGAAGGCGCATTGTAAGTGTGCTCACTGTTCTTGGCTCCGCCAACTTGTGTATTCACGGGTTCAGGGCGAGAGGCGCTGGTGATGATCAATGGCTTATTACCAAATGCTGCCCTGACTTTCTCAAGGAACTGACAAAGTTCCAGGGCTGTATCGCATTGGTATTGCTTGCTGAAACGACGGGCCTCCTGGTTGAGAGTCAACTCACCGTACGTGATGTTGGGCGTGACTTTATAGGTGAATGGGCTCCAGGGATTAAAGCGGTCTTTCTTTGGTTCTTCTGGTTTCTTTTCAATGTTGCCGGGAGTAGCAAGCTCCCTGTCCATGATCTGGATTAATTTGGTGCTGTAATCGGGATCAGTTGCGTATTTTTCAACAACTAAAAGTTGAGCGCACTCATTACGCGTCTTTGCCCGATTGACGCCTTTGAAGCGACCAAAATCTTTGTACCACCGATCAACTAAATAGAAAACGCAGGTTTCTAGATCAGGGAAGTCAATAAAACTATCGGTGATCGTGATCCATTTACCGTTAATAAACTCTTGTGTGCTGACGGCACTACCGGATCCTTTCAATCCGAATGCGTTCCACTTCCCTGAGAAATGTTTTCCCCATCCCGATTCAAGTGCCCATTGCGCACTAACACATTCCGGAAATTTTGCGCCGGCTTTTTTAGCAGCGGCATAAACTCCATCCCACGTATTCTCGATTGCTTCTTTGGTTTCTTTGCGATAACGCTTGGCAAATTCCGCCAAGTTTTCCGCTGATACTACATTTTGCAGCCAGTCCCAGGCTTCCTTTTGATGGGGAAGTTCTTCGTAAAACTTGGCTGCATCGCTGAATTTTATTGTCATTGACTTACTTATTTTTACTAACTCTAGGGCAGGCTAATGATTTATCTAGAACGTATTTATCTGCTTAATTTAAGATCCTTGATCATTGGCAAACTGTACTCGAAGTCCATTGGCTAACACATAATGGAAAAAAATCTGGTGATAATAAATACCTGCCTTTTGTTTTTTAACTCCGTACCAAGTTCTTGTGTATTCTTTAGGTAGAGGTTCACGCCAATGAGGGCGTTCGCAACCTTTATAGATCATCCCATCACCTGGGAGTAAAAGAACAGAAGCGTTCTCTCCTTTCTTTAAAATTTTTGACTTTTTGTTATCGCTATATGTGTCCGGTTTTTTTATCCATATTGGCCATGGGTTACTGGCATTAGTGCTTACGTGCACCGTAACCGAGATTTCACATGCCGGTCGATCAGTATGAATTTTTAATTCTTGTCCGGGATTGTAGAACCTGTCGTAATAATAAGTATTAAGTAACTTACAGCCTATTATTTTTTCTAGTTTTAAACGAATTTGAGAGTGCGCATATTTATAAGGTGGCCAGTAATAACGAGAGGTAGATCCTTTAACTTGATCTTCAGAAGGAACATGAGTGTACTTATCTACATTCCCGTGATAATTATATTGACCTGCAACAGCAGGGGGTTCGCAAAATAAATCCTGTGGGTCCCAAAGATTACGTACAACTAAAAACCCGTCAGAATCAAATTTTTTATTTTTTGTGGGCGACGAACCGGTGTTGATTAGTTCGTGCTGTTCAAAAATTTCGGTCATGATTACTTCCAGCGGGGTCCTACAGTCCAACCTACAAGACTCTTGCGCACACCTTTTGTTACTTTTTGAACCCGGTGTGGTGTTCTTGAATCAAAAAGAATAATAGTTCCTTTCTGTCTTGGGGCAAGATAAGATTTATTATCCTCTGACATCAATTGCAAGTTCCCGCCTTCATAAGTATCAGGATCAGAAAGAAGCAAACTAAAAGATAACTTTCTTATTTTTTCACAGTTCTCATTCACGAAATCATTTAAAATTTCGCCACCGTGGCCACGATTTCCTGACGATATTGGTTTGTAATAATTTCCAATGCCAGCGTCATTGTGCCAACCATAATATTCACCTTCTCCATATACAGTGTATTGAAGTGATTCTCCGTCAATATTTGTCAAATCATACAGAAAGTTCTCACGATTTGCGCGTTGAACATAATGCCATACAAAGCCTGCAATCCAATGAGTTGTAGGAACCCATGAATTTCTTGCATTTCGTTTATCTTTGTCTACTGTTCCATAGTCACCATTACCGACTCTGGAATCTTGAAGTTCGTGATCAAAGTTTTCTTTGAGGTCTTCTTCGATGATATCTACGATTTTAGATGGAAGATTAGTATAGTACCAGATTGATTGGAATGCCAAAAGCTAATCTCCTTATGTGATCCAGTCGTATTATATATTGATTTGATGCCCACGCGAATAAAAAGAGGGTGATTAGACCCTCTTTTCGATTATTCTGTTACAACTTCTACTGGTTCTTCTGGCGGTGGAAGTAAATCCCAACTTTGAGTATCCTCATTCCAGGCATAAAAGTTTCCATCATCAGGCTTAGGAATAGGTGGCTCCCAATCTGCAATGGCCTCATTGAAAACCCAAGAAGTATGGAGCTCTGGTTTTGGTCGAATAAAAGCATCTAAAGTCTCGTCATAAGTGTAACCAACGCGACCAAAACGAACTCTGATGTTGTTGTTGTATGACGTTTGAATCCATCTACCACCATAAACAGATTCCATATGGCTTTTCCCAAGTTGTTCTACTTCATTGCTGTTTTCATCTTTTAAGTAATCATCATTAACTACAACAACCCTCAAAACTTCATTGTTTTGATTAAGCTCTACAAAGTGTGCCATTATTGATTACCTCTTTAATTGAATGTAATTGTTCCTGGGCCAGAATTCCACCTATATACATAGTATCCTGGTTGTGGAGTTACAGGGGTATCTCCAGTAACTGAAGCAGCGCTAAAAGCAGTTGGGAAACGAATAATAAGCGCTCCGGAACCTCCATTTCCACCAGGTGTTGATCCCATGAAAACAGCGGGGTCTGTGACTCCACCTTGACCGCCTTCACCTGTGTTTGCAGCTCCATTTGCGCCACCGGCTCTACTAGGGCCAGAAGCACCAACTCCACCAGCACCACCAGCACCAAAAACAGATCCTGGAATTCCTATCTTATATGCCGGCAATCCTGCTCCACCAGAAGCTTGAGCGCTCATAGGGAAAGTGGGATTTGTAGTCGGACCTCCAGAGCCAGCGCCAGCGGCACCACCTCCGCCGCCACCTCTAACACCTGGGCCAGGCGTTGATCCACCTGCTCCACCAGTGTTTTGTAGTTTTAAATAATCAGTATGGGAATACGCGTTGGGGAAAAACGGCGCGGCGCTTACGCCTGTAGCAGGCCCAGTACCACCGCCACCAGCACTTCCTTCATATATTTGAGAAAATGATGACCCAGCGTTAGCCCCGTTGCCCCCACCAAAAGCAGTAATATCATTAAAAGTTGTAGAACTTCCTGCTCCGCCTATGGTGATAGTATATGTTTTTCCTGGAGTTACTATACTTGTTGCGTATGTAACTTGACCGCCACCACCTCCACCTCCTGCAGTAGCAGTTCCAGCAGCTCCTGGACCTGGAGGGCTACCGCCATTTCCACCACCGCCAATAGCAAAAACTTCAATTACTTGAGAACCACCGCCACCAAAAAATTGAGTAAGAGTCGACATTAGATTACCCTCCAGCCACGAGTGGCATCAACATAGTAAAGAGTGACGGATATATACGCTTTGTCAATCGTCATGTCTTCTGCGAGTGACATAATGTTTGATCCATTTCTAGCTAGTATAGTGTTAGTAAATGTTCCAGCAATAGTTACTGTTACTTCATTGCCGGCACTAGGAGAAGCCGGAAGAGTTAACGTTTGACCTGATGCTGTTATTGTACAACGTTCTCTGTTTGAAAGTGTTTTTCCAGTTGCAGTTACGGTGATCGTGTAATTTGATAATGGAGTCGTCCATCCAAAATTACCCGATCCGTCTGTTTGTATAACTTGGCCACTGGATCCATCAATATTTGGAAGTGTCCATGTTACGTTGTTTGTAACAACAGAGGGACTTTTTAAGGCAACCCAATTACTGCTATCACTATCTACAAGTTGCAGTTGAGATAGTGTCCCGGTAGAGCCGCTTATTGTGCCCGTCGTTTGAACATTTGGAAAGTTTCCGTTAACAAGACCACTTATTGTTCCAGATGCATCCAGGCCACCTGACGTGTAAATAACGGTGTCAAGTTTTACGGTTCCGTACGGCATCTCTTTTTATACTTCTATATTCTTTAGTTTAATTCAAGAGTCATTATCTCTTATTAATTTAAGCAGCTGGTTGGGGCTGAGAAGGATCGAGGGGCCACACTGAATAATCAGCACTAGTGATATAAGTTGCTAGTTGATCGGTTGTAGTTGTTTGTTGAATTTCCAAAACTTTACTTCCTGCTGCGAGACGAATGTTCTCTCGCCATGTGCGCCAGGCTGGATCAACTTGAATACCGTTATCAACTTCTCGAACAACCATCCAATCACTTGGAAAAAGTAAGGTATTTGCTGTTTGCCTTGTTTGCTGGGACCAAAGTTCCACAAGTTCTGCGTGGTCTTTAGGAATCAGGTTTCCTTCTGAGTCATAGCCCCAGTAAAAACGCTGATCATATGGAAGTGGATCAGGTACTTCCTGAATACCAATTGCGTTTTTTTCTTCTTGACTGGATAAACGCAACCAGTTAGCAGGGTAATTTACACCGTCGTGACTAAAAGGTGCATCAGGTGATAAAGTTTTACCGTCAAGAATAAACATATCTCAAATTGTTTTCTTTTATTTTAGCTCAATGCCATTAATTATCGGGCACGAGCCAGGGCGAAAGGCGCTTCTGCGAAGGCGGCGTAGATGTAGGACTGGCTGGATGACCCATTTATGTCAGTTTGCGAAACGCGGATTTTGAAACCATTTGACAAGAAATCAAACGGATACTCAGTCGTTTCAGCGATAGATAGATTGGCGAACAGGTTTTGGTTGGACTCGTTGTAGGTGGGTCGGAGTGCATCTTTAACAATCCAGTTCCCGCCGCCCGTGTCTGATGTAGTCCGTTTGATCATGATCCACCTCGGCCTGAACCCGGTATAAACGAACGGACCATCTGCGCTGCCGTTGCCGGTGTAGGAACCGAAGGCGCTGTAGCCCGCGACGGGAGCAAAGCAGTAGGCAACCATGTTGCCGTTGTTATTTCCAAAGCCTGCATCAGAAACGCCAAATGTCGTGGCGTTGGGTCCGACGACACCCCAGTAATTTGCATAAGAGGCGGAAGCATCCGTCAAATTAAGAGAGACATAGTTCGTTCTACCAAGAGATTTATGATAAACAGGCCATCCAGTCGCGTTATTGCGAGATTTACAAACAATAAATTCAGGAGTCACACCGAGGCCGTGCCCAACGGTTGAGTTTGTAGCTCCACCTGGATAAGTAACAATCGAGAACCCCGCGCTGGCATTAGCCCGCACCTGCGAGCTGATGGTGCCATCGGTGTTGGTGACTGTTGACGAGCCGGCGTCCCAGGTCCAGGCGACTCTGGTCTGGCTTGAATCGTTAATAATGTTTGTGCCTGACGTTGTGCCAAGACTGAAACCGTCCGAGTTGAAAGCTGTCAGGTTCTGAAGCGTTGAATCAGCACCTTCGGCATCAGTCGTATTGGAATACAGGGCTTTACCCGTACCCGTCCCGCGAACAGTGTCATAAAGCACGTGATAGTATCCGACGCTTCGCGTTTTAATCCACACCAAATCCGGCGAGAACCCGAGCCCACTGATCGTCTGCGTGCCACCATTGCCGGTGTAGAGCCTCACATCCATCACGGTGCTGGGCTTGGTGATGGTGGGGGTAGGCAGGTTCTGCGTGCAGAGCGCCTTGAAGCCGCTGGGGGCGGTGTAGGCGAAGGGGCGTTGGCCGTGATTGACTGAAGCACTCATGGTGCCAGTCATCGACGTGGCCGGGAAATAAGTGCCTGCAGGAATGCTTGAGTAGGCAACCCCCTGTGAAGTGCCGTTTTTGTAGAAGGTAATAGATCCAGAGTCTGCATCAAAAGCGACGGAGATTACGTCGCCGTTTGTAAACGTGGCGCCATAGCTTGCGCCAGTGCCATTGTTGTACTTGTTGGCATCCCAGTTATACCCATAGCCGCCGCTATTGTTGCCGACAAATGTTGCAAGAGAACCGGCGGCATTGAGAATGCCAACCATTAAGCCTTGACCAGTTGTGGAAGCTGTGCAAGTGATTTCCCAGTACCACTTGCCTGATGACGTGCCGATGGTGTGGCGACTGGTTACCCATGAGGCAGTTGACCTTGAAGCGTCAAGATTGCCGTTAGCGAGCGTTAGTCCCCCATTATCCAAAGGATTCAACGTGCAATAATTCCCCACCACCTCACCACCAACGCCTGTATCCGTCTGCGTGCCATTAGTGGGGGAGTCTACGAGGGAGTCGTTGCCTGCACCTGCAGCGACACTGATGTTATTGACGGTCCACGTATTCGCATTCCCGCTAGTGTCCGTCCCTAATGCGGCGGCGGTGCTGTTATCGCTGAAGGGAAGGTGGAAGCCGTTGGTGCCGTAGGTGCCGGTGTACTTCTTGGGTGTCCACACGCCGGTGGTGGCGGAGAACTCGCCGAAGCTGGCTGGGTCTAACGCTTGGCCGTCGATGAAGTGGATGTCGGCTAGGTAGTGGTCTCCGTAATTAGATGTGCTGTATTCTCGATTGATATAATGAACGTTAGCTGTGTTGAACAACGTGTCTGCGTTCAGGCTTGGATAGGTTGCCGCACTGAACTGAGTAACCTGCGACCCATTTATATATAGCTTAACGCGATTACTGCTAGATCCCTGTGTTGTGTCAACAGAAACAACAATATGTTGCCAGGCAGCTAAATCTCGATAAACAGCCGATGTCTTAATTAGCGTTGTAAAAACTCCACCTATGTAATCGTAATACCAGAGTGTTCCGTCGGCATTGAAATATATTGTGCTGATGTTGGTTGCGCTACTCCCTGTTGAAAACAGACCTGTAGCTAAAGTGAAGGCACTCCTCTTCACCCACCCCGCCCAGGTCCACGTCTTCCTGTTGCCCGCAGATGCCGGGGTGCGGCTCAGGTACGCCGAATCCGCTGAGTTAAACCGCAGGCTGCGAGAAATTTGATAAGGTGTTGAACCACCAAAAAAACCTAAAGTAGCTCCAGGAGTAATGATGGACATATCAAGCCTTAATATCTTGTACTAACCGATAAGCAACTTGAGTTGGGCTAATGGAGTAATACGCCAACACATCTCTTGCCCCACTTGTCGTGGTTAAAGCCGGAACACTTCCCGATCCTCCAGGGTAATTCCAATTGGAACCAAATGCCATGGTGTTATTTCCAGTACCTTGGATAACAGTAATAATACCAGCTTGCCCAGATACAACGTTGGTTGGATTCTGAAGAGTTGTATTACCTGTCAAAGTAATTTGAAAATTATTACTTGTTGCAAAATCAAGTGCGATACCAGTGGCAAAACTAACAACACTGACTTGACCACGCTGACCGCCGCTAAAAGATTGCGCACCAGAAAGAACTGCAAATCCTGGAATCGATGCAGCATTTAAGGTTGTGAAATTACCTGTAATACCCGTAACCGTAGTAAACCGCCCACTTGTCCCGGTAACAGTAGCGCCAGATATCGTTCCAGTTGTTGTGATACTTGAGAATTGACCGTTGACAACGCTGCTTACGGTTGCAGTTGCATCACTATTATTAAATGTATATGTAATGTAATCAACCGCTAACGTGCCGTAAGCCATTTTTCCCGTTGCTTCTTATTGTTTTAGTTTAATTCAATTTTACTCACAATTCCAAGATTAAAGAACAATCCAGTTGCTCCCGCTGGGCACAGTAACATCAACTCCAGAATTAATGGAGATCCTTCCTGCTGTCATTGCATTCTTAGCGTTAGTAATTGTGTAATTTGCTGTCACAAATTGATCATTCTCATAGAACACTTCATCTGTGCCACCTCCTTTTGCTCCTCCTCCAGCTTCTCCCCAAGAAAGGTTTCCAGAGGCATCGCTGATCAGGGCATAGCCAGAAGTTGTTGCATCTCCCGATGGAAGAATCCAAACGACATCGGATGCTACAACGTTAGGTGCACGGAAAGCAACCCAGTTGCTGGCATCAGAATCTAGCCAACGAACTCCACTCGACGTGTTAATCGTTGTTCCAGAGAGTGTTGTGAAGACTCCCGATATACCTGTGATTGATGCTGTTTGAATTGTATTGCCGGTAATTAATGCACCCGAAAGATAAGTCGTAAAGACACCTGACGTGCCAGAAATAAGTGCTCCGCTTAAAGACGTGAAAATTCCTGTAGAACCAGAGAGTGTTCCGGTGATATTGACGCCAGATGCAAAATAACCTGATCCGCTAACAAATAAATCACCACTGGTTAACAAACCAGAATTAAAGATACCGCTACCACTGGCAACAATATTGCCCGTAGAAGTTGCGGTGAAATTAACATAAGTTGCATTAAGGGTCGTAAAGGTTCCGACCGTGCCGCTAAACGTATTGCCGGTAATCGCGTTGCCTGATAAATTGGTGAATACACCAGAAATGCCAGAAAGATTACCAAATAAACCTGTATTACCAGTTACGGTTGCTCCAGAAATCCTGGTTGTAAATGTCCCTGTTGCACCTGTGACACTTCCGAATAAACCGGTAGCGCCCGTAATTGTTGTACCTGATAGTGCCGTAAAAATACCGGAAACAAATGTACCGGTTGTTGCGGAAACTGTATTGCCAGTAACAGAAGCACCACTAAGAGACGTAAATACTCCAGTGACACCTGTAAGAGAGGTGGCTTGAATAACGTCACCAGTAATCAAGACACCAGAGATTAAGCCTGTGGCATTTAAAGAAGAGCCAGTGGCGGTGTCAAAAATAAATGTCTGACCAGTTACGGTGTTACCAGAAATAGTTCCAGAAACAACAAGTCCTGAGCTGATATAACCACTTCCTTTAACAATGAGATCACCGCTGGCAGATAAATCACCAGTGGTTGTGATCGAAGGAATCGAAATGGTATTGGTGAAAATACCGGTTTCAGCCGTAATCGTTATGAATTGACCGCTGGTACCAGTGATTGTTCCACCGCTGACACTTCCGGTAATATTAATTCCGCCGACCGTTAAAGAATTAAAGAGGCCTGTTTGCCCTGTGATGACTGCGCCAGAGAGTCGATCCAGGAAAATACCTGTAATTCCTGTGAGTTCCGCAAAAACACCGTTAACACCATTAACGGTGTTTCCATAAAAAGCGTTTGTGTAAATGGATTGGCCAGTTACTGTTGTAAAAGCACCTGTTGTACCTGTGACGGTTGCCCCAGATGCGACTGTAAACTGCCCTGTAACAGCATTGAGTTGGGTGAATTGTCCGGTGACGCCCGTAATAACAGCACCGGAAAGGCTTGATGTGAAAACACCCGTTACACCTGTAATACGATTAAACGTTCCAGTGTTTCCAGTAATGACTGCACCAGATAAACGAGATGTAAAAGTACCTGAAACCCCTGTTAAATTTGCAAAATTGCCAATGTTTCCGGTAATAGAAGCACCGGATAAAGACGTAGTAAATACACCTGTTACACCAGTGATCGTTGTGCCACTAATGCTTAAACCATAAATATTATTTCCAGTGATCGTTTGACCGGTGATTCCACTTGCAGCAATTGTGTTGCCGGTGATCGCGCCCCCGCTTAAGGTTGTGGCAGTAGCCGCACCAAGAGCAGCAATAGGTGCCTGCAGAGAACCAAAGTAACCGTTATTACCGTTTACATTGACACCAAGAATATTGGTGCCTGTAATAGTGACACCACTGATAATTCCAGTGCTTGTAAAGCCGCTGATAATCAGCGTGCCAAAGGTACCTGTCCCCACAATCGACATGTTCTGGGCGACTGTCAGATCTCCAGAAACATTGAGGTCATCGCCAATGGTTAAATCATTGACGATGGTACCTCCACTAAGTTGAAGGTAATAGCTATTTAAATAAGCCCTATGTTCGGCAACAGTGAACTTCTTATTTTTTAGGCCAGGATCTACTTCTGATACATGTACAACAGTAAATAGGTCGGCATCAGCGATGTCAACCGAAGTAATTGCTGGTAGATCTGAAATCCGCCTGTTGGCCACGTATACGCCTGCAAACCTTATAACTAAAATTATAGTTTAGGTTTGCTGTATTTTATTTGACCTTTATTTCAATCTGAGGTAGCATACGAGATCCAAGTCCCCATAAGGCTTGCACGCCAGTGACAATGCCACAAGACAAAAGCAATACTAAAAGAATTTCAGCAACAGTAAAGTTACGGCGTAAATAAATAATTTGAGGTTGCTGCTGTTGTTGCGGAGGAACGATAGAGGGGGGAGGGCTAGCAATTCGCTGCGGTTGAACGGGTTGGGCCACCTGTTCAGCAGCTGCTTGAGCAATTGCACGTTCTCTGGCCACTGCTTTCAGCATCTCAATCTGCTCCACCGAAAGCTTCATGGGAGCTTGAAACTCTGGCGGAGTGCTGCTTTGGACTTGTTCGTCCATGGTCATAACAAATCTTGTACAAATACATTAGCATTTAGCCAAAACGATTGAGGTATGTCTTACGGAATCCGCAAAGGTTTAGAGGATGTTGCTCACGAATTAAAAGGAATTCGTAACATTCTTGCCAGTATTTGGGCTCTCCAGCAGGGTGCAGGAGAAAAGGGCCATACCAATCCAGAGGTTTATGCCGATGAATACATTTCGACTGAGGAGTGTGCCAGGCGCCTGTCGGTTACTGATCAGACGATTCGCAACTGGATTGCCATTGGTAAAACCAAGCAATCTGGCAGGGGTTGGATTGAAGGAATCCACTACGTCAACGTAAATCCTGGAGCTAGCAAGCGGGAGCGCCTGCGAATTCCCTGGAACCAATTGGTTCGTTCCTTTGCCAAGAATCCTGAATTAAAAGCAAAAGATTACAAGGCCTCCCCCGGTATCATGTATCGAGTTAACGAACATTCCATTGATGCTTATCTTGCTTCCCTAGAAGAGACACCAGATGCAGAAGAAGACAGTACCCCTGGCACATAGGTTTGAAACATTCTTGATTGATGAAGTCACAATTGAGAATTATCAGGAGCTTCTTCCAGCTTCTCTCGCTCTTCAAGTGGAATGTTTCCTTCCGCCTGAAGGATCTTTTGATGACG
>Ga0222714_10001984_pt1 | contig 22422 bp, 18 predicted proteins | sample C33_3DmetaG_FD_165048 | JGI IMG/M metagenome (GOLD analysis project Ga0222714, IMG submission 165048) | Estuarine water microbial communities from San Francisco Bay, California, United States - C33_3D | ecosystem: Environmental > Aquatic > Marine > Unclassified | place: USA: California...
CGTTGAGCGAAATTGTTTTGTATGTACTCAGCGGATTCACGTTATACTATCCCTTGTTTCGGTTTTTTGGGGTTGCAAAAATAGCACAATAATTCTGCCTTGACAAGATATCCACAAACTTTTTTGCTGCTCGTCTGAAATAGACAGTTCACACGAGGAAAATTAGGGTCATTCCTAGCAGAATTGAGCCTTGGGCTACCAGTCGTCTTCGTCGGGCTGATAAGGGCCTCGAAGCGCATATTTGATACCCTCTACCATGTCCTTCACCTCGCGATCGGCCGCCAACAAATAGTAATCGGTCAGCTGAAATCCTTTTTTCAATCGCATGTAGTATTCGTGGTAGGTACGGGTCTGCTTGCCACTGGTTCCATCTTCGGCCTCAATGTGCACGAAATTGGAAAATTGGTAGCGGTATCGATCGTCTTTGAATCGAAGGGTCATTCGGTATTCCATCTTGCCCTCTTCTTTGGTTTTGTGCTCCCCGTGCTTGGTGATCATGGGAATGGTAATGACCATCGTGATTCGCTCCATGACGACGTCTTCCACGAGCATCTCCTTAACGGCCTTTTTGCCAAAGCGCTCCTCTAAGAAATTCTTAGCTCGGTAATACAGCGAATCGGATGTACATGTTTCGCACTCCCAGTCTTCTACGACGCCTTCGTAGTAAATCACTTCGCGCAAACTATCATAAGGAGGCACGAAGCGCACATAAACGGCTTTGGGTTGAACCCACTCTTCTTCTTCTTCTTCTCCGCCAAAGCCCCATCCGCCTCCGTCACCTCCGCTACCCCAAGGATCAGCACCCGCATCTCCAGTTCCAAGTTCCGTACTGTCGCCTGAACCGCTATCATCCCCTTCAAACCCCCAATCTTGGGCTTTTAGATTAGCGCTACTAAAAAGCACCGTTAGGGTAATCATTAAAGTAATAAATGAGGGCCTTAGGCCTCTGAAATCATTCTTCATGTCAGCAAGAGCGGGCAAAGATACAGTTTTCAAGTTGGGTTGAGCGTTCAAGGTCTTGAACTCCATTAACGAATTCCGTGCCGAATTATTCTAATCCTTTTGATTTTAATAAAAGCTTTTGGATCTCTTCCCAGTTGAATCCCTGCGGATTGGCCACAAACCTACCCTTGGAAAAACGCTTCAAAGGACCCTGGCCCTTGCGAATGATGCGCTGGTCTTCTTCGGGCAAAGCCGCGATTTGGCTGCACACCTCGCTGCAACAGGCCTGGTATTTTTCGGCACAGGCCGCACACTGAATGAACAACAAATGGCAACCCGTATTGCCACAATTGATGTGGGTATCGGCCGGCTCACCGCATTGGTGGCAGCGGGAGATCACATCGTCAGAAACCCGCTCAGCCAAACGCTGATCAAAAACAAAATTGACGCCTTGGAAGCGATTGTCCAGGCCTTCTTGCTTGACTTGGTTGACGTAATTGATGATTCCGCCCTCCAAATGGTAGACTTCGTTGAAGCCCTTGTACTTCATCCACGCACTGGCTTTTTCGCAGCGAATGCCGCCCGTGCAATACATCAGAATGCGTTTATCGCGATCGTGATCATGCTCATCAATGACCCCTTGAAGTTCTTCGCGAAAGGTATCAGCATCAGGACATACCGCCCCTTCAAACTTGCCGACTTCGCTCTCGTAATGGTTGCGCATGTCTATGACCACAGTATTAGGATCTTGAAGTGCCTGATTCCACTCGGCTGCACGCATGTATTTGCCGCGATTGGAAGGATCAAACTGAGGATCTTCAATGCCATCAGCGACAATTTTGGCCCTCACCTTGACGTCCAATTTGATGAAGCTCTTTTGCTTCTCCTCTATGGCCACATTCAAACGCAACCCATTCAAGAAATCGTAGCCATACAGGTATTCTCTAAAGGCCTCAAATCGTTCACTGGGCAAAGCTATTTGGGCATTGATGCCCTCTTCGGCCACATAAATACGACCAACTACTTCCAAAGACACGAGGTCTTGGTACAACTGATTCCGGAATTCGCTGGGGTTTTCGAGCCTATGGTAGGTGTAAAACGAAATCGTGGTATAGGGCCTGTAATCAGCCTCCATTCGTTTTTTCAATTCCTCCCGGCTAACAATGTTTCGCAATAACATGGTCGGGTAAAATATTTAACGCAGCAAAGATAACGAAAGAGGGCGGCCATACGGCCGCCCTCCTACTTATGTGCTTGAAGCAAAGAATTAATGGCGAACCATCACTTTGCTGCTGTGAACGCCATTGGCTGTTGCCATGCGAACCACATACATACCTTCAGCCAAAGCTTGGGTAGGAATCTGGCACACACCGTTGCTCATAGAACCCGAGTACACCAATTGACCCTGAACATTGGTCAATTCGATACCCGCGTTCAAGGCCTCCTTGCTGCGAACAAAAATCACCTCATTGGCTGGATTGGGGAACACATGGACACCGGCATCTACATCTTCAACTGAAGTCATAGCCAACTCGATGGTTTCTGATTGCAACACCTCTTTGGTGGTCATGTCCTGAACAAAGATGACAACCTTCAAGTCGTCCCAGGTTTCCACGCTGTTTTCTGAGGCGTGTTTGATGTGCTGGGCCGAAGTTCCATCAGTAGGAAGGCGATATTCACCTACAAAGGCGTAACTCAGCTGCTTGGTCACAGGTGTACCCTTGGCCAGACCGCCAGTCAATAGCATACCATTAGCATCGGGCATCATCTTTTTCATGACGTCTTCAAACTGAGTTTCTCCATTGCTTTTGATGTTCCAGTAAGTTGTTCCCTCTACAATGGCTCCAAACAAGCGAATGTTGCTGCCAGTAAAATCCACCAAAGGATTCAACGTGATGTCAGCCGTGATTTGGTTTTTCCAAGTCAAAGAGGCCGTAGCACTGATTTCTACAAAAGCAGGTTTGGCACTGAAATCATTGTACAAGGCGGTAGTGAAAGAGCTGGCGTTTTGGTCCCAGCCACCGTCTACTTCCATGCGGGGAACAGAGTTGATGCCGTAGAATGAGGTACGGGTACGAATCTCATCGGTGCAATAGGGGTCACCCGTTCCAGGCCACCATACTTGGTACTTGATGGTAGAGTGGTCGGTGCGGCCATCAATGACGGACAAGTAATTGGCGTTACCCGCCTTGCAAGGACCACAAGTAGAAGAGGTGAACACCTCGTTCAACATTTTGCGCTTGACAAACTGATCCACGACCTGAACCGTCTTGGTCAAGGTAGGCGCGGTCACATCCGTACCGTTGACTTTGGTCAAACGAACACTAACGGTATAGGTTCCAACAGCAGAAGGAGTCCAGCTAGTAGGATGATTGATGGTTGAAGTGGCGCAGGTTGCCACTGACAAACCGCTAGCCGTACCGGCTACCCAATTGGTGCCGTCGGTGCTGTATTCAAAATCGACACTGCTCAATGAAGCCGAACCTTGGTTCACCACATCCACTTTAACTGTGAAGGGAGCTTCCGACAACTTCAAATAGGGCGCCAAATTCACGGAAGTAGCAACCGCCGCATCAACGGGCTGAGTACCAGGCATGAAGGCAAAATAGCGGTTGTCTGCAGGAGTGGGATCGTTGTTATTGCTGCACTCAAAGGCGGGAGATTGTGCATGACTGATGGCGGTACTGCCATCGATTTGCATACCTACGGTCAATTTGGTTTTGTCAGAACAAACCGCACTGTTTTTCACGCACTGAACACGCTGGTCCACTACGTAAATGTTGTTGCTGCTTTCTTCTAGAACAATGCTCATGTACGACCAACCGGTACCGATATTGGCTTCAGTAGCAGAGGCATACATAACCCACAACTGGCGGTTGGGAGCGGTACCAAAGGTTTTGGAAACGATGTAGTCACCGCTTGCATTCAAGGTCAAACCCCAAACACAAACCGATTGATTGGGAATGTTGGCAGAAGGCAAAGCTTCATTAGTTGCCGAAGGAGCTGCAACTGAAGAATTGATGTCAAAAGTCAAGACACCGGTTGAAGAAACTTTGAAGGAGCTTACATCCGAACCGTTGAATTGAAAACCAAAGGGAATGGCTTGAGCGGCCGACCACTCGGGTGAGGTTTTGGCACCTGACATAACGGTAGACCAGGTAGCGGGCAATCCGCCGCCAACGGGGTATTCAGGATCTGCATTCAAATTGCCAGGGTTTCCAGTACCGGCACAGGGAGATAAATAATACCCTGACTGAGCGCTCAAAGCAGCCGCAGAAAGCGCAAAAATGGAAAGGAGAATTCTCTTCATAGTTCTTCGAATTGCAGCAAATGTAAGGATTGAAAAAAAAGCGAAAGTGTCCGGCAGACACTAAGCGCTAAGCTCGGTCAAAGCGCTATAGTGCTCTTGAACCTCGGCCAAGGTCTGCTGCACTTCGTTGTAGTCCATTGATTGAACCAATCGGCTGCGGTATTCCTTGAAATCAGGAAGTCCCTTGAAGTAATTGGAGTAATGCCGGCGCATCTCAATCAAGCCCAAGTTGTGGCCCTTCCATTGAATGCTTTTCTCCAAGTGAACTCGGCAGGCTTCCAGTCTCTCTTGAAAGGTGGGACCCGCCATCAATTCACCCGTATTCAGGTAATGTTTGATTTCGCGAAACACCCATGGGTAGCCTATGCTCGCCCTACCAATCATCAGGCCATCGACTCCAAAGCGATCCTTGTATTCCTTGGCTTTTTCTGGCCCGTCTATGTCCCCGTTGCCAAAGATGGGAATCTGCATGCGGGGGTTGTTTTTCACCTCGCCAATCAAGGTCCAATCTGCCTCTCCTTTGTACAACTGTACCCGAGTGCGGCCGTGTATGGATAGGGCTTTGATGCCCACATCCTGCAAGCGCTCAGCGACATCGACAATGTTTTTGGTCTTGTCATCCCAGCCTAGGCGGGTCTTTACGGTCACCGGCAAATGAGTGGCTTCGACAATGGCCTTGGTCATAGCCACCATTTTTTCTGGATTCGTCAAAATTCCGGCTCCTGCGCCTTTGCAAGCGACCTTTTTCACTGGGCAACCGTAGTTGATGTCAATCAAATCAGGGCGAGCCAAGGTGGCTATTTTGGTCGCCTCGACCATGCTCTCGATTTCGCTACCAAAAATCTGAATGCCGATGGGTCTTTCGTATTCAAAAATGTCCAGCTTTTGAACGCTTTTAGCGGCGTCGCGAATCAAGCCCTCTGAACTAATGAACTCCGTGTACATCATGTCGACGCCGTGCTGTTTGCACAAGAATCGAAACGGCGGATCACTGACATCCTCCATAGGAGCCAACAGAAGGGGGAACTCTCCCAAGGCTATGTCCGCGATTTTCACCAACTTTGTGCAAAGGTACAATCCCACCTTCACCCATGCATAGCAACCCGCTTTATCGACCGTTCCGGTTCACCACCATGGCCTTTCTCTTTTTATTCATGGCGGTGTTTTTGTACGCTTCAGCCTTGTTGGGCTTGTTCGGCGATAAACAAGGATGGGATCCACGCCTGATTAGCTGGCTTCAGTTTATACTCTACATGGGAATTCCCTGCGCCATTGTATTGATGATCTTTGGGCAATCACCAGAAAGTGTGGGTCAGTACCGAACAAAACAGCCCTACACGCATTATGTATGGACGCTGGTCCTGGCCTTGTCTTCGCTTTCGATTGTGGCCTTTCTCACGCAAGCAGTTGAAACGTTTTCTAGTGGATCTACCTATGGACTTTGGGCCGATGAATTGAACCAAGCCCGCATGGACACCTTGGACAAATTGCTGGACTTTCATGGCAAAAAAGCCCTGATCATAGCCCTTTTGACCATGGCCCTAACCCCTGCCTTATTGGAAGAATTTGTGTTTCGAGGCATCATCCTTCAATCCCTGAGAAATACGGGTCTCTCCATGGGTCTGAGCATTTTTATCCAGGCTCTGCTATTTGCCGTCATACACCTCAGCCCTTATGAACTTCCGGGTATTTTCTTGTCGGGCATCGTCATGGGCTATTTAGCCTTGGAAACTGGCTCCTTGCTATTGCCTACGCTGTACCATTTCTTGTTCAACGGCTTTACCCTTTGGGCCCAATTCGAACTGACCCATCCTGAAGACTTGGAACGAGAATTAGCCCAACCGCTTATCGCATTGATCGCCAGTTTGGCTCTAACTTTTGCCTTGTTCAAACTCACCCGCTTTTCCTCTAGCCATGAATAATTTCATCCAGCGCGCCATCACTGGCTCCTTGTTCGTTTTGTTCATCATTTTCATTCTGCAATTGGACAACAAATGGGCTCATCATGCTCTGTTGGCTGTCATTACCGTAGGGTGTATGCATGAATTCAACCGATTAACGCAACTGAAGAGTTGGTGGCTTAGCACGGTAAGCCTTTTTGGGGTGCTGCTTTATGTCTTTGCTGATTTCACTCCTCGAGATGAGTATTCTTTGACCAGTACCATGAGTTTGCTGCTATTGGTTGTTTTGAGCCTGTTCTTGGTTCGAAAGGAAGAATCAAAAGAACAACTGGGATTGATCTTCTTGGGAATCGCCTACATAGGCTTCCCCATGCACGCCGTGCACAACCTGCTCTATGTACCTAACCTCCTTTTGGGAACCTTCTTTTTGGTCTGGACCTCTGATACGGGAGCCTATGTTTCTGGAAAATTACTGGGCAAACGAAAGATTATGCCCCATGTCAGTCCGGGCAAAACCTGGGAAGGGCTGCTGGGTGGAATGATTCTGACCGCGGCGGTTGCCTATGTGCTGAGCATTTGGACCAAAGACAACAATGGCAACGTGGTCCATTTCTTGAACATGAGCCCTACGAAAGCCATTCTTTGGGGTCTCGGAGTCGCCTTCTTTGGAACCTTAGGAGACCTATTTGAAAGCCGCTTAAAAAGAGAGGCAGGAGTCAAAGATTCTGGCCAAGTGCTTCCTGGTCATGGTGGCATTTTGGACCGCTTTGATGCCTTCTTATTCGCCGGCCTCTATACTCAGATAATCTTCCAAGGTCCCTTGGCCATTTTTTAGGTAATTTTGCGCAGCCTGAACCCACTATGAAAAGCGATACCTCTTATTTGCTCAACGCTGATCCCGCAGCCATTGACCAACTGTATTCTCAGTACCAATCTGATAAGGAATCGGTCGATTTTGGTTGGAGAAAATTCTTTGAAGGATACGAGTTGGGATCTGGCAAGTACGATGCCGCTGGTGTCGTATCGGAAGATGCCTTGAAAGAGATTCACGTCATGAACTTGATTCATGGGTACAGGCAGCGCGGTCATTTGTTTTCCAAAACCAATCCTTTGCGCCAACGCCGGGCATATTCTCCGACTTTGGATCTGGTCAATTTTGGCTTGAGCGATGCCGATTTGGAAACCACATTCAATGCAGGCGTAGAGGTAGGATTAGGCCCTGCCAAACTCAAAGACATTGTTTCCTTGTTGGAAACGACCTACTGCGAATCCATTGGTTGCGAATTCTCCTACATACGCGACCCCAAGCGCAGAGAGTGGTTGCAAAGTCGCTTTGAAAAAACCCGGAACATCCCTGAATTGACGGTCGATGAGAAGCGCCACTTTTTGAAGAAAATCAACCAAGCCACTGTATTTGAGAACTTCCTTCACAAAAAATACATCGGCCAAAAACGCTTCAGCTTAGAGGGACTTGAAGTATTGATTCCCGCGCTCGATGCGGTGATTCAATACGGAGCGGGACTCGGTGTAGAAGAATTCGTCATGGGCATGGCTCACCGTGGCCGCTTGAATGTTCTGGCGAACATCTTCAACAAGACCTATTCTCAGATATTCTCCGAGTTCGAGGGGAAAGTTTTCCAAGGTGGAGACTTTGATGACTTCGAAGGAGATGTCAAATACCACCTGGGCTACAGCGTCAATGTAGACACCGCAAGCGGAAAAAAAGTTCACTTGCGTTTGGCTGACAACCCCAGCCACCTTGAAGCCGTCAACCCTGTTGTAAAAGGATTGGTTCGCGCCAAATTGGATCACAAATACCAAGGAGAGGTAGACAAAGTTTGCCCCATTTTGATACACGGAGACTCGGCTGTTGCTGGACAAGGCATCGTCTACGAAGTGGTGCAAATGAGCGGTTTGGATAGCTATTACGTGGGTGGAACCATTCACATGGTCACCAACAACCAAATTGGTTTTACCACCTCTTACCTAGAAGCCCGTACCAGTACCTACTGCACCGATGTAGCCAAGGTTACATTGTGCCCTGTTTTGCACGTCAACGCCGACGATGTCGAAGCTGTGGTGCACGCCGTAAAATTGGCCATGGCCTACCGATTGGAGTTCAACTCTGACATTTTCATCGACTTGTTGGGTTACCGCAAGTACGGCCACAATGAAGGCGATGAACCTCGCTTCACTCAGCCTGAGATGTACAAGCTGATTGACAAGCACCCCAACCCTCGGGAGATATACAAAGCCCAACTTTTGCAACGAGGCGACATCGATGCTGCCTTGGCTAAAGAGATGGAAGCTGAGTTCCAGAGCATGCTCCAAGAGAAGTTTGAAGAAGCTAAAGGAGAATTCAAACCGGCCCCTACCGACATTCCAAATACTTGGGAAGGGTATCGCCATGCCGGTGCCAAAGACATACAAAGTCCCACTCCAGATACACAAGTATCCAAGGAGCGATTGGAAAATTTGGTTCAAAAAATCACTCACCTTCCCTCAGATAATTTGCCCATCAAAAAGGTCCAAAAGTTGTTTGAAGACCGGGCAGCTCAGTGGGACCGCAATCAATTGGATTGGGCCATGGGCGAATTGTTGGCCTATGCTTCCTTGCTAGAAGAAAAACACCCTGTTCGCATGACCGGACAGGATGTAGAAAGAGGCACATTCTCTCACCGCCATGCCGTGGTGAAAAGCGAGGACGGGCAACACAATCACTGCAGCTTGAATCACATCAGCGAGGATCAAGCGCATATGTCGATTTACAACTCACTCCTGAGCGAATACGCGGTATTGGGTTATGAATACGGATACTCAACAGCCACCCCTCAAGGTTTGACCATTTGGGAAGCTCAGTTTGGAGATTTCTCCAATGGAGCCCAAATCATCATCGATCAATTCATTGCATCGGCTGAAGCCAAATGGAGCAAGTTCAGTGGCTTGGTGATGCTCCTACCCCACGGCTATGAAGGCCAAGGTCCTGAGCACTCAAGCGCTCGCTTGGAGCGTTATCTGCAATTGTGCGCAGGCTCCAACATGCAGGTCATGAACTGCACCACACCGGCCAACCTATTCCACGCCTTGCGCCGACAACTCAAGCGCGATTTCACCATGCCGTTAGTGATCATGAGCCCAAAGAGTTTGCTGCGTCATCCTCGTTGCGTCAGCAGCATTGAGGATTTCAGCGAGGGCGGTTTCCAAGAAATCATCACCGATTCGGCGGTGAGCCAAAACGTGCGAAAGGTTCTCTTCTGCAGCGGTAAGATTTATTATGAACTGCTCGCTTACAAGGAAGAACAACAACACAGCGATGTCGCCATCGTGCGCATCGAACAGTTGTATCCCTTGCCTGAATGGAAACTCAAGGAAGTATTTGAGCAATACCCCAATGCCGAATATGCCTGGGTACAAGAAGAGTCCATGAACCAGGGTGCATGGCTGCATTTGCATCGCTATGATTTCCCAGTAAAATTGAACTACGTCGGTCGCCGTTCCAGCGCTAGCCCTGCCACAGGCTACAAAAAAGTGCACGATCGCGAGCAGCAGGAAATCATCGAAAAGGCCTTCGCCTAATCGATTCTACTTCCTTTCAAACAAGGCTACACTCTCCACATGGTGAGTGTGAGGGAACATATCTACGGGCTGAACCTTTACCAGTTTGTACGCATCTTCCAGCAACTTGGCGTCGCGGGCTTGCGTAGAAGGATTACAGCTCACATACACCAATCGTTTGGCTTTCATTTCCACCAAACGCTGTACCACTGAGGGGTGCATTCCGTCTCTCGGCGGATCGGTAATGACCACATCGGGTTGACCGTGCTCAGCGATAAACTCGGCGGTCAACAAATCTTTCATGTCTCCGGCGTAAAACTTCAAATGGTCCATGCCATTGTTGGCCATGTTGATCTTGGCGTCAGCGATGGCTTCTTCCACGTATTCAATGCCGATGACTTCTTTGGCTTGATCGGCCACATACAAGGCGATGCTGCCTGTTCCCGTATACAAATCATACACTTTCTCTTCACCCGTCAGCTGGGCAAACGATTTGGTCAAATCGTACAAGCGTTTGGCTTGAGCGGTGTTGGTTTGGAAAAAACTCTGTGCTTGGATCACAAATTCGCGATCACCCAAACGTTCGGTTAATACTTTTTCTCCTGAATGCACCTGTACGTCTAGGCCGTGCAGGGTATCATTCTTTTTATCGTTGATCACGTACAGCAGCGATTTGATCTTTGCAAACGACGACTGCAAGTAATTCAAAACAGCCTGAACTTCTTCGCTCTCGTAGAAGAAGGACACCAAGACCATCCATTCGCCTTTGGCATTGCATCGCATGAGCAAATTGCGCATCAAACCTTCCTGCTTGACCAAATTGAAGAAGGAAATATCTTCCTGCTCGCAAAAGGCCTTCAAACCGCGGTGAATTTGATTGACGTAAGGAGGCATCAAATGGCATTCCTTCACATCCAAAACCTTGTCAAATCGACCCGGTATGTGAAAGCCTAGCCCCTTGGGACGAACAGGATTCTCTTTGTCAAAATCCAACACCCAAGCCTGGTCACTGAAGGTCAAATCCAACTTGTTTCGGTATTCATAGGTTTGATCGCCCCCGATGATGGGAAGCAATTCAAAATCTCCTTGGCCTCCCAAGCGTTCCAAAGAATCTTGGACCTGTTGGGATTTGGCTTTCAGCTGTTCGGAATAATCCAAATGCTGCCATTTGCATCCGCCGCAAACACCAAAGTGCTCGCAACGGGGAGCAACGCGTAAGGGAGAGGGCTCAATCAAATTGACGATTCGAGCCTCCATGTAATTTTTCTTGCGCTTGACGACCTGAATATCAGCCAGATCACCCGGTGCGGCAAATTTGACAAAGACCACCTGCTCATCAATGCGAGCAATGCAATTGCCTTCGGCGACAGCGGCCCCTATACGCACACCCTCAAACAGGGCATACTCCCGGCGTTTTTGACGACGTCCTCCCATCTTATTTTGAGTTCAGCGCCAAGGCCAGCAACCGCAGAAAATCGTCTACCTCCAAATAACCAGGTTGATTGTACCGTACCTCGTCTTTACCCGGATGCATCCAGAAAAAAGTGGTCGGGTATCCAGTAGACTCACCATAACTCAACCACTGATGAAAGCTGGTTTGATTGAAGGCCTTGCCCCCCAAATTGAAGGATTTAGCGATTTCTGGATTGAATTTGACGCAGACGAAATCGCGATTTAACGCTTCAATCACGCGAACGTCGGTATAGGTCTTTTTGTCCATGACCTTGCACCAACCGCACCATTCGGTGTAGGCATCTATCAACAGTACTTTTTGCTCGGCCGCGGCTTTGCCATAGCCTTCTTCAATTCCATACCAAGTCAATACGCTTGAAATGGGTTCCTGAACTGGGGCACTTTCCTCCCTCACATTGGAATCAGGCATCTGTGCTTGGGGCCTTGGATTCGCTTCGGTTTCAACCACCGAAGCCGTTTCAACTGCAGCCGAGTCGGTCGCAACATTGCCCGAACCGCAACCGGTAGGGCCGCTTAGCAAACTCAGGCTTGCCAGGGAAAAAAGCAGCATTTTCATGTCACAAAGGTAGGCATAAGCTCGCCTTCCATCAGTGACCCAGGTCGCTTAGACGATGCGCGTTTTGAAACTGATGTCCAAAGCACGAACGGAGTGCGTCAGCGCCCCTAAACTGATGAAGTCTACCCCTGTCTCGGCATAGGGCTTCAAATTGCCTAGGTGAATGCCTCCAGAGGCTTCGGTTTCTGCTCGTCCTTGAATGATTGCCAGGGCCTCCTTGATCTGTTCAGGGTTGAAATTATCCAGCATGATTCGCTGAACACCATCGCATGCCAAGGCCTGCCTGACTTCATCCAAGTTGCGCGTTTCCACTTCTAAGGCCAATGAAGCATTGTGCTGGGCTCGGTACTGATTGACCGCAGCCACGGCTGATGCTATTCCCCCAGCTGTGTCGATGTGATTGTCCTTGAGCATGAACATGTCATACAAGCCCTTTCGGTGATTGTGACCTCCGCCCATTCGAACGGCCCATTTCTCTAGGGCCCTTAATCCCGGCAGCGTTTTACGTGTATCCAAAATTCGGGTGGGACTGTCTACCGAACGCACAATCTCTACGGCTCGGTAAGTAGCAGTGGCAATGCCCGAGCAATGTTGCATCAAATTCAGCATCAATCGCTCGGTTGACAACAAGGATCGTGCAGAGCCTTGAACCTCTCCCAACTGTGTGCCGGCCTTCAGATATTGCCCATCTTCTGCCTGCCATTCTATGCTCAAATTCGGGTCTACCCGACGAAGCAATACAGAAGCCAGTTCTAGTCCCGCCACAACCCCATCTTCCTTCAACAAAAGACGAGAATGGGCCTGAACATCAGGGCCAATTGACGCTAAGGTGCTGCAATCTCCAGCACCCAAATCTTCGGCTAACCAAGCATCCAGCTGAAGGCCAAAGTCTTCAGAGTTGAAATCCATGGTATTAGGGCTTTACAACGGCAGAAGCAGCCTGTGCACCCGACTTCCCTTTTACCAAAATCAAATAGGTACCAGATGCCAAATCTGCCATAGGCAGAGACAGAGTGGTTCCACCTTGGGTCGTTTGGCTCATGACAGTGCGTTCGAAATAGTCCACAATCGTCAGGGAAACTTCTTGTCCTTCAAAAGCAGACAAATCTACCTGGCAGCGATCGGTACTGGGGTTCGGATACACCTTTACCTCTCGAATGTCGCTGTTGACTGCGCGAGAAACTTTGCGCTCACAGTCATTTCCTTCAGGCACAAAACTCATGTCGCTGAAATCGATGTAACAAGCCCATTCAGGATGGTCCACAAAGGGATTTCGATTGCCCTGAACCGATGCGATGTACTCACAGCGAGCCATCTCCCAGTTACTTGGAGGGAATTGGGTATTCCATTCCTTCAAGATGTATTGGTCCTGATCGGTTCCCAAGAAGGTATTCGCCGTTGGAATAGTAAAGGGCTTATCGGCTTTGTTGTAAGTAGCACAGATGTAGAAGTTCGCACGCGCCAGGGCACCCTTCGCCCAATCGCGGGGCTCGTACACAAATTCACCCAATGAGTCGCGGCCGAATTTTCCGGCGTAGAATTCAGACGAAACGGTCTTACTATTCCCAGCGGATAATTGGATCGAACCGCATTGGCTCCATTCTGATTGACGGTCCACAAAATGAACAAATCACTGTAGTTAGCGCTGTCTTGGCTGCCCTCACCCATCCATGAGTAGGGATAAGAATGCTCGCGTGACATGCTGTTGAATACGAAGGGCTCGGTAAATACTTGTTTCCATGCACTGTAGAAACACTCCATGACACGCTGCCCACCTACGGTATCGTAAGCCTCGAAGTTGTTGACTACGGTATTGATGTAGTTCGAGTAATACACGCGGAAGTGAGGGTTCACTTTGGCTCTCAATTTGGCAATGAATTGGGTGTCAGCTGTACTGATGCCATTGTAATAAGTCCCTGCCTCCAAACCGGGGGTTGTCACATACACATACTTGGAGGAGTCGGTGTAATTCAAATAAGAACCATATCCATTTACTGCGTAGGCATAGAAGTCGTACTGGGTATTGGCGACGATCTTGTCAATCTCTACTTCTCCAGAGCCCCCTAGGTAAACCACTCGGCTGTTGCCTACATAGCCACCTTGTTCGTACACTTGGCCGTCTATGGGCAAATCAGACCCTTGCAATATGATGATGGCATCAGCATTGGAATGCGATGTTGTGGCAAACAAACGATAGGCTTTGTTGCTGCTAATGGCCAAGGCGGGAATTCCCACAGGTTGGCTAGCTAAACCGCCGACAATTCCGTACAAATTCAACAAGTATGCCCCATTTTCAGGATCGTTGCTGTTGATGGAGGCTTGAGCCTTGTAGCTTCCACTAGCCGTGGCTGACATACCCAATACCAAATCGCTATTCTCTCCTGGTTTCAATACCAAGGGAAGGCTGGTTTTGACAGAAAAATTCGAAGCAGCCGCACCGCTAAATGTGACGGTTTTGATTTCCAAATCCTCAACGGTTGAGATGTTTTTCACCGACAAAACGATACTGGTATCGCTGCCATTTTGAATCTCAGCTCCTTGAACCTGTTCGGATCCATTGTAAGAAACTTTGATCTCGGGCAGTAATCCGCCGGCGGCTGGACCGATGTACACATCGTCCATCGCGACGTTAAAGCCTGAAGCCTTGCTGCTGTATAGGAAGCGAACATAACGAGAGCTGGTCTTGAGCTTGTCAATCACTTGCACATAGGTCAAGGGCATGTCATTGTTGTACGAACGAACCGTGCTCCAAGTGTTTCCATCAGCTGATTCTTCAACCGCGAACTGGCCTTCCCAAGAATTGCTTCCCGTTCCACGAATCCAATACTGAAGGGTATCGGGTTTGGAACTGAAATTGATCATCAGGTATTCACCCGTTCCATCAAACTTGATGGCAAAGGGGCCTGACACGTAGTATCCTCCACCCGAATAGGTTTCGTTGCCGTTGTTCTTGCTCAAATCCTTGCTCCATCCGGTGGGAGGAGAAGCAATGGTGGTGAAATCCCAGGAGGTGGGAAGAGTAGCTTGTGCTTGCAAACCGAAGGCCAAGGCCATGGCTGCCAAATATGAATATAGCTTCATGTTAAAAACTCAATCGAATTCCAGTGGTATAGCGAAGACCTGTAGAAACATACACTTCCAAGTTCTCAGGCTTGAAGGTGGCCAGTGGGTCTCCATTGACGCTTCGATGCTGCGCATCGCTGATGTACAAATTGTTGGTGATGTTGTTGGCCGAGGCATACAAGGATACCCGTAGCCCGTTACTCATGGTGAATCGATACCCAGCCGTAAGATTCAAATACCAGTAATCGGGTATACGAATCGACTCGGTACGGGCATAGTCTCCCTGAAGAGCCGTGGGGTCAAAATCGGCAAATTGTTTGGCGAATCGCACGTACTGAGCACTGGCATAGGCTCCTTTCAATTGAGTAGGCTCCCAACGAATCAAGAACGCCTGCTGGTTTTGAGCCGCATCTCCCACATGAACACCAGTGGCATCAAAATCGACAACCCCGATGGAGTCACCTTGATCATTTTGTATGATGGCACGGCTGCCGGAAGACCAAATCCAATCGCCCAATGACTGACTGTACTCAATGCTGATACCATCGCCCGCTTTGAAAGAGGCTTGCAACTCCTGACCCATGTGACGAGCCGAGATGTTGTTGATGTTGTACGAAAACTGATTCCCATCAGGGTCGGTAAAGACAGGCAAATAATCAGCCGGCTTGTTGGCCCAATTGGTGTAATAGGCATTCCAATTCAGCGCCAAACGCTTGCTGCGATAGCCCATTCCCGCCTCGGCTGAATAAACCAATTCGTTCTTGGCCGATTGCACCACGCGGTTCTTGGTATCGAAAACGTTGTTGAAACGAGTAGGGCGGTTCAAATAGCCCACGTTGGTAAACACATTCAATCGACGACTGATGTTTTGATTGAATCCTGATTTCACCGTGAAACCTTGGCGGAAAACCCAGTCGGTTTCATTGGCCTGGCCGCGATTGGGGCCATTGAAGTAATCAATGCGCTTGTACCAAGAACCCGAGCTGCTCACATTCAAGAAAGCACTGCTGCGTGCACGGGCGTATTCCAGTTCTGAAAAGGCACCCGCCCAGCGAACCAGGCCGTCGTTGTGGTAACCGTGAATGTCTCCCACCCTGTACATGTGCTTGGCATCGTATGCGGGGTTCAAATCCCGAACATCGGGAATGAAGTAATCACCGCCCAAAAGATCGTAGGCTTGGCGATAATGCTGACCTTGGTAGGTTCTCAAATCGATACCACCGGTCAAATTCCATCGCTCATTCAACTTGCGCTGGGCGGTGGTCAATGCCCCAACCCAAGTGTGGTTATTGACACTGCGCTGAATGATGCCCATTGATTTTTTCTCGCTATCGCTGTATTGAAGATCAACGGGGTCAATGAAGAAATTGCCGACTGTATTCAAGAACCAGATATCTTGGAAGTTGTACTGACCATACAACGAGGGGTATTGTTTGATTCGGCTGCCGTATGAAGATGTTCCCCCACCAGTTCCAACCGAAACATAAACCGTTGAAGAGATCAATAAATCGGCATTGGGACGGTAATCGTGCTTGAGGTAAATCTGAGGCTTGTGAAACATGTTCTCGCGCTCGTTCAATTTGCGCAAACTGCCCCAGGTGGTATCGCCTGTATTGGGATCAACCGTAGCTTGGTAGAATTCACCCCAATGCTGGTTGTAACGACGCCCCATGTCAATGGCCATATTGGGATTGTTGGGGTCGTACATGTTCATGTCTTGAGCGAGGGCGGCATCGTACAATTGCAATCGGGCGCGATAGCTTCTCTGACCGTGACTCTGAGGCGCTCCCATGGCTGTCAAGGATAAAGTATGTTTTTGCCCCCACTGCTTTTCCACTTTGGCGAAGTAGGCATACATATCATCGTACAAGGCATCGACATAACCCGTAGATGAGCGCTTGGTGAAATTCAAGGTGAAACCCCAGTCACCAGGCAGGCGACCGCTGGCATAGGTGAAACCAAATTTTTGGTAACGAGAATCACCGGTTTCCACGTTGGCTTCCAAATACTCTTTGTTGCCTAGGCCCTTGGTGATGATGTTCATGGTTCCACCTACGGCGGGGTTGGCAATTCGGCTTGAACCCAAACCGCGCTGAACTTGCGTCAAGGCCGTAACCGATGACAAACCGAACCAATTGGACCAATACACCCAACCGTTTTCCATGTCATTGACCGGAATTCCATCGATCATCACCGCAATGTTGCGCTGATTGAAACCGCGAATGGTAATGCGGGCATCACCAGCTCCGCCTCCTTGTGAAGTAGCATACACACCGGGGGTTTGGTTCAAGAGCAAGGGCATATCTTGGCTTCCCAAGCGCTCGTTCAAATCGCGGCTGCTCAGGTTGCTATACGCAATAGGCGTCTTTCGATCTTTGGCAATAGAGGCCGTAATCTGTACCGCTTGGATGGAGGAACTTTGGTTCTCCAATCGAAAGAGCAAACCGTTGACCAAGGGGCGGTCACCTTGCACAAACAAGGTGTCGCTGCTGTAACCGTCCAGAATGGCGACCAAGGAATATTCCCCCATGGGCAATTGCATGGAAAACAAACCTTGAGCATCCGTTTCGACCGAAATGCTTTTGGCAGAAACAGTCACTCCGCTCAGCCATTCATCGGTTACCGCATCTTGCACACGGCCTTTGACAGTGACTTGGGCCTCCAGGGCCGAAGCCGCACCCAATAGGGCTAAAGCCCATACGCAGAACTTGAGCCCCTTCATGCCTAGTCTTTAACGAAGGTGATGGCCCTGCGCTGGCTGGCGTTTTGCACTTCCAAGGTATACACTCCTGATGCGAGTTCAGAAACGTCTACTTGTGCGCCATCTACACCGGCAATAGCCACAAAATTCAGGGCAATGCGTTGGCCAGAGACAGCAACGGCCGTTACTTCTTCAATGGCCAATCCCAAAACAGTCAACTGCGTTTGAGCGGGGTTTGGGAAGGCCCACAATGAAGGGCGAGCCTCCATATCCTTTGCAGACAGAGTATTGCATCCGCACTCGTGAATACCGAGTGAGTCAAACATATTTTGAGGGTGCACATTCCATTCTACCGAAGGGTTGAAAAACGGAGGATTCTTGGTCACACCACTCATCACTGTAGCCTTGCGAATCAAAGTTTTGTTGATGGTGTACCAAAGACCCAAACCGTTGTTGTAAGGAAAAGAATCGCTCCATGCGGGGCTAGGGCGCTCACCAATGCGGCCGAAAATATCTACGGGCACATAATTGGCACCTGATTTCTTATCCAAGCTCAAAGCGTCATCCCCGTTGAAACTCATGGAGTATGAGGTGTTGTAATCTTTGCTCAAGAAAAGATCGGCTTTCACTCTCAAAGTCTCTACTACAGGAGTATCCTGACCGGTCTGAGTGGTATCGCGACGGTCAATCACAACCACCAAAACATCTTTGGGCCCTAAGGTTCCCGACAAAGCGTCTGAATATTGGGGCGTCCAAGACGCTGACCCATTCTGCCAACGAGTCAAGCGGTACTCGCTCAAGTCGATGGTTGATTCGGTGGGGTTGTAAATCTCAAGGGCTTTGTTGTTGCGAGACCCCTCTACGTATTCGGAGATGAACAAATCGGTGCACTGTGCTTGGGCAGAAAAGACGGCCAATGCAGCGCTAAGGCTTAAAATGAAACGACGCATAATGATCTATGTGTTTGATTGCAATGCAAATTTGCCGAAAAATTGCCGCTATCCCAAGGCATTCACGGGTATATTGCGTTTCCTTAACATTTGCAGGCCTAGTTTTGCAAAGCATTCCCCTCCACCATGAGAAACCGCTTCTCCTATTTGTCCGTGATTTCTATCGCTCTATTGTGGTTTACGGCCTGTAAAACCCCGGTTGTTTTTACCCAGGGTAGCAGTATAACCATCAGCGAAACAAATCATTACGATTCATCGAGCTACCGGGTTCTAAGCCCTTATGTTCAGCTATTGAAAGACTCCATGAACACCATCATTGGACACACGGAGACGGCCTTGATGAATACAAGACGTACCGGAAATTTGGGGCGTGTAATAGCCGACTACACATTGACAGAAGCGAATGCTTATTGCCAGCAATCGGGTCAAGCTCCTTGCCACATGGCTGTTCTTAACAACGGTGGTCTTCGCAATTCCATTGGACAAGGTCCCATTACTTTGGGCCAGGTATTTGAAGTCAGTCCCTTCGAAAACAAACTGGTCATCGTTCAATTGTCGGGCTCTCAAACAGCCGCCTTACTCGAGTACATCGCCGCCCAAGGGGGAACACCCGTGGCCGGTCTCGAACTGGAATTCCAAGAAACAGCCCCCTACTTGGTTCGCGCCTTGGTTCAAGGACAAGCTTTTGATAGCCGACGCTCTTACCGCATTGCCACCAACGACTACATGGCCTTAGGTGGAGATAAATTCACCATGTTTTTGCAGCACGAATCAGCAGAAGAAACTCCATTGATGATTCGTGACGTTCTGCTTCGCGGCCTGCAAATCGAAACTCAACAGCACAGCCAGGTTCTGGATCGCCCCAACTTACGCGTTTACCCCCATGACGAAACCGAAAACTAGACGAGCATTCCTTCAACAGAGTTTGGTTTTGGGAGCCGGACTTGCTCTTCCCAATTGGGCAGTAGCATCGGCTAAGCCCCATAAAGCCAAATTGATGCTGTTGCACACCAACGATTTTCACAGCCGTTTGGAACCCTTTCCTTCCAACCACAAACAATGGCCCAATCTCGGTGGCATTGCCGGCTTAGGAGGAAGCATTATCCATGAACGCGCCAAAGCCGATTACCATCTATTGGTGGACAGCGGTGATGTATTTCAAGGCACTCCTTACTTCAATTTGTATGGTGGCCAACCCGAATTGGAATGGATGAGTCAAATGGGATATGCCGCTAGTACGCTGGGCAATCACGAGTTCGACAATGGCATAGAGCACCTCATTTCAGCCCATCAACAACACGCCAAATTCCCCTTGGTCAATTGCAATTACACCTTCTCGGGTGAGGCTTTCTTTAAACCTTATACAATCGTTGAGAGAGGACCCATTCGCATTGGGCTTACGGGAGTGGGCATCAACCCCGACGGGTTGATTTCCGAGAGAAGTATGCCTGGATTGGGCTATACTGACCCCGTTCAACCCCTTCAAAATACGGTCAACCATTTGCGCGAATCAGAACATTGTCATTTGGTATTTGTGCTATCTCATTTGGGTTTCCAATACGACTCTGGCAAGATTGACGACCACAAATTGGCGGCTCGCACCCACGGCATCGATGCCATTTTGGGAGGTCATACCCACACCTTTTTGGACAAGCCTGTTCAAGTGAAAAATGCCCAAAACAAAGCGGTCATTATCAACCAAGCGGGTTGGGCTGGCCTTCGACTCGGAAAACTGGAATTCGAGGTACGCGTATGAAAGAAGTGAACGAAGAAGATTTCCAAGAAGAGGAATTGTACGAACACCACTCCTTTACGGTTGACCCCGGTCAGGAGATGACGCGCATCGACAAATGGCTGTGTGACCGCATTGCCAACGCTTCAAGAACCAAAGTTCAAGCCGCCATTGAGGCTGACTGCGTATTGGTCAACGACCGCAGCATCAAGAACAACTACAAAATCAAACCCGGCGACAAGATTCGGGTATTGTTGCCGGAACCGCCACGCGATACGGAGGTCTATGGTGAAGATTTGCCCTTGGACATCTTGCATGAAGACGCCCATTTGCTGGTGCTAAACAAAGCAGTCGGCATGGTGGTGCACCCTGGCTTCAACAATTACAGTGGCACTTTGGTCAATGCTTTGGTCTATCACTTCGGTCAACTGCCTCAAAAGGATGCCTATCACCGGCCAGGCCTGGTGCACCGCATCGACAAGGATACCTCAGGGCTATTGGTCATAGGAAAAACGGAATTCACCTTGAGTCATCTGGGCAAACAATTCTACGAGCACAGCATTCACCGTCGCTACTGGGCACTGGTTTGGGGAGATGTTAAAGAAGACGAAGGCACCATTCGGGGCCAACTAGCCAGAGACTTAAAAGACCGCCGAAAGAGCAAGCATTACGACGATCCTGAAATTGGGAAACTGGCGATTACCCATTACACAGTGCTAGAGCGCTACCATTTCTGCACCCTAGTCGAATGTCGTTTGGAAACCGGTCGTACCCACCAAATCAGGGCTCACATGGCCCATTTGGGGCATCCCCTGTTCAGTGACGAAATGTACGGAGGTCGAGACATTCGCAAGGAGTCGGCCTTACCGCGATACAAGCAATTCATCGCCAATGCCTTCGAGATCTTACCCCGACAAGCCTTACATGCAAAAGAATTGGGATTTGTGCATCCGCAGAGCCAAGAATGGATGCAATTTGATTGCCCATTGCCCGATGATTTCCAGCAATTGCTTGAGAAAATCAGGACCTACACAGGAGCCCTTTATTCGTAACTCAGACTGATTTCAGCCGAGCGAGGAACAGACTGACAGGTCAATACGTAGCCTTGCTTGATCTCGTCGTCACTGAGGCCTTCGCGCTCCAACATGTGCAATTCGCCGCTGTGCACCTTGGCACGACAAGTCGTACAAACACCCACTGTGCAACTGTAAGGAGGGTCAATTCCCTGCTTCATAGCCGCATTCAAAACGGTGGTTTTGTCATCGCAAGAGATGGAATGCGTTTTGCCATACACCTTCATGGTGATGGTAGACTGACCGCTGAATGCCGCCGAAGAAGCCGATTCAACTGGCTTCTCTGAAGAGCTAGGCGCGGTGAAGTATTCGGTGTGAATGTTGGCTCCAGAAATTCCACAAGAACCTAGGCCTTTTTTCACGACATCCATCATGGGCGCCGGGCCACAGATAAAGTATTGGTAGGTATCAAAGGGTCCACCCACTTTGGATTTAACGATCTGAGAAACCTTGTCTTCGGTCATCAGGCCTTTCAAGCCGAACCAAGTAAAGGGAGCCTGATCATAGCTATGAATGACTTTGAAGCGACCATTGAAGTCTTTTTCCATGTTGGCCAAAGTCTCTTTGAAAATGACCGATTCTGGGTTGCGATTGGCATACACCAAGGTCACTTGGCTGTTGGGCTCATCCTTAAGAACCGCTTTGCTGATGCCCATCATTGGGGTAATGCCGCTACCTCCAGCAAACAACACATAATGGGTAGAGCGACCCGCTTCGGGGCTCATGGTAAACTTACCCATGGGCGCCATGACTTGCATTTCAGATTCTTCTGAAATGTGGTCGTTCATGTAGTTGCTCATGCGACCACCGTCTACGCGCTTGACCGTGACGGCCATGTGGCTGTCTTGTCCCGCATAGGTGCAAAGCGAATAAGAACGACGAACTTTCTCGCCACCAATCATTACCTCGAAGGTCAAGTACTGGCCAGGGGTATAGGCATAAGTGGAAGTTAGGTCTTGGGGTACGTCAAAATAAAAGGTCTTCGCATCGGCTGTTTCGGCTACGACGCGCTGAACTTTGAGGGTATAAAATCCGTCGCTCATGAATGCTGCAAAGGTAGGTTAAGGCGTTGATAAGCTATAACGCCTGGGGCAAAGAAAGGTTTACATCAAACGCTGATAGGCTCTCCACCATCGATCAGGCATTTCATCGTCGCAGACGCGTTG
>Ga0222714_10001986_pt1 | contig 22417 bp, 26 predicted proteins | sample C33_3DmetaG_FD_165048 | JGI IMG/M metagenome (GOLD analysis project Ga0222714, IMG submission 165048) | Estuarine water microbial communities from San Francisco Bay, California, United States - C33_3D | ecosystem: Environmental > Aquatic > Marine > Unclassified | place: USA: California...
ACTATTGCCTGGAGGCATTATGCATAACCTTATTTCTTTCAATCAACTTGCAGAATGGAAACATTTTGAAGAGACTTTGGATAAATGTAATGATGAAATGGATTTGATAAATGATTATTATAATTGTCTGATTGAATGTGATGATAATCAGGTAACATGTAAAAGAATTTGTAGGAGAATATTAGAATAGTCTAGTTGAGGGGTTGACTACCCCTCTTTTTTTGTCTATAATACCTTTGTTGAGGTTGATAAAGATGGATAGAGAAAAGCTAAAACTGATTGTCAGAAACCTTGAATCTCTGGTAGAATGTCTTAAGTCAGAAGTTTATTCTGATGTAGATTCATATAAATTGAACTACGAAGAAGTTGCACCACACCTTACTGATTACGACGAAGTATTTTATGACGGAGATGACGATGGATACCCAGATTGAAACTATGAAACAAGAAGTAAAACTCATCAGTGTTACTCCCGATGCAGAGAAGCATATGGCTTACTGTGCGAGGGTAAGTAATCCTGCCAATCAAGAGAATGAAAAGTTCTCTGGTCTTCTTAAGTATTGTATTCAACATCAGCACTGGAGTATTTTCGAACAAGCCACGATGACTGTTGAGATTAATACTACTCGTGGTATTGCAGCACAAATCTTACGGCACCGTTCATTTACATATCAAGAATTTTCACAGCGTTATGCTGATAGTTCTTTGTTGAGTGATTATATTCCTGTTCCAGATCTTCGCAGGCAAGATGATAAGAATCGTCAGAACAGTATCGATGATATTGGTGAGTATGAGAAACTGACATTGCAGAGTAGAATTCAGGAGCATTTTGCGGAGGGTATGCGCCTCTATAAGGAACTTCTTAAGCATGGAGTGGCAAAGGAGTGCGCTAGGTTTGTATTGCCCTTAGCGACGCCTACACGCCTGTATATGACGGGCTCTGTGCGTTCTTGGATCCACTACATCGATCTTCGTTCGGCTCATGGGACACAGAAGGAACATATGGAGATTGCAGAACTGGTCCGTTGTATTTTTACTTGTCAGTTCCCTGCAGTGTCTGAAGCACTTGGATGGACTCGTGAGGGTTGCTCTGAGTGTGTAGATGCTCCTTCTATTACTATTGAATAAATATTCTTACAGTTTATTGAAATTTATGGCCGTATATCCTGTTATTAATAGAGAAACTGGTGAACAGAAAGAAATTAAGATGAGTGTTCACGATTGGGATCAATGGAGAAAGGACAATCCTGATTGGGAAAGAGACTATTCAGATCCTTCAACCTTTCCAAACTTCGGGGAGGTTGGTGAAGTCTATGACAAACTGAAGAAGTCTCATCCTGGTTGGAATGATGTTCTTCGTAAAGCATCAAAAGCACCAGGATCTCAAGTTAAACCACTCTGATTACATAAAATGCCAGCAAAGAAAAACGCTCCCAAATCTCCAGTACCATTTGGAATGAGTAACAGACAAATGAAACGTAAGAAGCCACTCAACAGCGACTTAATGCGGACTATTGAACCTCTTACAGATAATCAAGAGGAACTTTTCCGTTGCTACAAGAACGATCAAAATCTAGTTGCATACGGTTGTGCTGGTACAGGTAAAACTTTTATCACTCTTTACAATGCTTTGAGGGATGTACTTGATGAAAGATCACCATATGAAAAAATTTACATTGTAAGATCTCTTGTTGCTACTCGTGAGATTGGTTTCTTGCCTGGAGATCATGAAGATAAGTCCTCACTTTATCAGATTCCTTATAAGAATATGGTGAAGTACATGTTTGAGATGCCAACAGATGCAGACTTTGAAATGCTCTATGGTAACCTTAAAACTCAAGGAACAATTAGCTTCTGGTCTACTTCATTCATTCGTGGTACGACTCTTGATAACTGTATCATCATCGTTGATGAGTTTCAAAACTTGAATTATCATGAACTTGATAGTATAATTACTCGTGTTGGTGAAAATAGTAAGATCATGTTCTGTGGTGATGCTACTCAATCTGATCTTATCAAGACGAATGAAAAGAATGGAATCATTGACTTCATGAAAGTTCTTCGTATTATGCCTTCAATTGATATTATTGAATTTGGAGTTGAAGATATTGTTCGCTCTGGATTTGTGAAAGAATACATCTTGGCAAAAATGGAAGTTGGTCTATGAGTTTTATTCATCATAATTATCTGGGTGATATTGAATTAAATTGCAAAACAACAGAAAGCATCCGTCTCTATGAACTTCCTACTGGAGATTGGGTGCCTTCTATTACGTCTGTAACTTCATTCTACAATCGTCAAATCTTTGCTGATTGGAGAAAACGTGTGGGTATTGAAGAAGCAAATCGCATTACAAAAAAAGCAACTGCAAGAGGAACTGACTTTCACCAAGTCTGTCAGGACTATCTTGAAAATAAAGAACTGAACTGGGATGATTATCAACCCATGACAAAGTTTATGTTTTATCATATCAAGCCAGAACTGGATAAGATAAATAATATTCATGCAATTGAACGTACACTCTACTCAGAATATCTTGGCTTGGCAGGAAGAGTTGATTGCATTGCAGAGTATGATGGTGAACTGGCAGTTATAGACTTTAAAACATCCACGAAAATTAAACCCGAAAAGTGGATTGAAAACTACTTCGTTCAAGAGATGTTTTATGCGGCTGCATACTACGAACTCACAGAAATTCCTATCAAAAAACTTATTACATTAATGGTTACTCCTGAGGGAGAAGTAAAAGTATTTGACAAAAGAAACAAAGAAGACTATATTAAACTATTAGTTCGTTATATTAAAGAATTTGTACATCACAATACTGGGTCAGATGGAAAATGAATTAGAAAAGGCACTGGAGAACAAGTTCTTTTGTCCATCACGGTTCGCTCAAGAGATTGAGTCTCTAGTTCATACTCATGAGGGCATGAACTATATCGATGCAATCATTTATTTTTGTGAAAAAAATAACATCGATGTCGAATCGGTGCCTAAATTAATTTCGAAACCATTGAAAGAGAAAATTAAATATGAAGCAATGGAGCTTAATTTTCTCAAAAAAACTTCACGCGCTAAATTAATTTTTTGAATGATGCCTGTTGATGCCTATCGTTGTTATCTGTCTTTAAAGAATCATTTCACTAAAGACAATTACGACTATCACAAATATTGTGGTAAAAGTCGTGCGACCGTTCAATCATTTTACAAACGTAAAGATCGCTTCTGGTTTGAAAAAGTTTCTAGGCAAAAAAGCGATCAAGAGATTATAGATTTTTTTGTATCTAATTTCATTACTTGCACGGATCCAAATAAACTTTGGATTGGAGAAATGATGAGAGAGGGTGAAGAAAGATACGAACAATGGAAGAAAAGAAATCAATCACTTTCTTATATCTTTAAAGAAGAGACTGAGAGTTTATTTGAAGATAAAAAAGTTGATGATGTTTTTGATTGCTCCAAAGGTCATCCACCAATTCTGAAATACTTTTTAGGTGGAAAGATCAGTCCAGAAACACTCATTATTTACGATAAAATATTTTCCTTCAAAAAAGATTTTGATAGAAGACTTCAAGATCCAGTGTGGGAAACCGTCAGTATGAGAATGAAAAAATATTCTTCGTTTCTAAATATTGATGTACCACGTTATAAAAATATTTTGAAGGAAATTATTTTAGGAGACAAATGAGTTTCTTTAGTTCTGAAGTAGTTCGGGCAGAGATGGCCGAAATTACAGAAATGCAAGAAGAGGTTTATCAAAACGTCTTTAAGTTTCCCACAATGTCTAAAGAAGATAAACTACATCATGTTAATCTTCTAGAAAAACTTCTTGAAAAACAAAAAGTTCTTTATACTCGTTTGAGTTTATCTGATGATCCTGAAGCACAGGATATGAAAGTCAGAATCGCACAGTCAGCATCAATGATGGGCCTCCCACCTAATGTTGATATGAATGTAATTCTTAACAACATGTCTCAGATGCTCCAGGTGATGAAGGAACAGATTGACAAGACAGGTTCCGACCTGTAGAATAACAAGGTACACAAAAGCCAAATCCGTACAAATCCGAGGTAATCTAATGTCTTTTAAAGATCTCAAAAAGCAATCTTCTCTTGGTTCTCTGACTCAGAAACTGGTAAAAGAAGTAGAGAAGATGAGTACAACTTCTGGTGGCGCTGATGAGCGTCTCTGGAAACCAGAAATGGATAAGACTGGTAACGGTTTTGCAGTCATCCGTTTCCTGCCTGCTCCTGAAAATGAAGAACTTCCCTGGGCTAAAATGTATTCCCATGCATTCCAAGGTCCTGGTGGTTGGTATATTGAAAACTCTCTGACTACCACTGGTGGTAAGGATCCTGTTTCCGAGTACAATCGGGAACTCTGGAACAGTGGAAGTGAAGCAGATAAAGATACCGTTCGTAAGCAAAAGCGTAAACTGTCTTACTACAGTAACATCTATGTGGTGAAGGATCCTGCTAATCCTGCAAATGAGGGTCGCGTTTTCCTGTTTAAGTATGGTAAGAAGATCTTCGACAAGATCATGGAAGCAATGCAACCTGAGTTTGAAGATGAAACTCCCATCAATCCTTTTGACTTCTGGCAGGGTGCTAACTTCAAACTGAAGATCGTTAAGAAGGATGGTTATTGGAACTACGACAAATCAGAATTTGATCGTGTTGCACCACTCCTGGAGGATGATGATGCTCTGGAAGCCATCTGGAAGAAAGAGTATTCTCTGACTGCTGTAACTGCTCCCGACCAATTCAAGTCCTATGATGAACTTGATAAGCGTCTGAAGTATGTTCTGGGTCAGAAAGGCACTCCTCGTATGTCTTCTGTTGAAGAGGAAACCGAGTATGATAATTACGTTGAGAAAACTCCTGAGAGTCGTGTAGTGGAAGAGCTGGAGCAATCCTTTGCCCGTTCTAAATCCTCCCCTTCACTCCCTACAGTTTCTAAACAAACTGATGAGGATGAAGACGATGCTCTCTCCTATTTCCAACGTCTTGCTGATGAATGATTAGGTTGGATAGAGTCTAATATTCTCTCCTTTCTTCAAGGTAGTACTCACAAACTGAGTGCTACCTTTTTTATATTTCATTAGATCGTCCATATCATTCAGAATAATATTCAGATATGATTGCTTCAAAACAAAAATATTTCTCTTCTCATCTTGCAAGCGATCTTCATATTGATAGTTTGTAATTGGAGTTGTGATGTTTGTTCTTAAGACTTCTGTTCCAAGAGATGCATCATAGTACTCAACAAAGTAAGGAACCTCTTGTCTGAATGTTGAATTTGATGTTCCATCAATTAAAGTACTTCTATAATCATATCTTGTGCTTGGAATTTCTAATCCCTCTGGAAGTATTAATGTTCCATCAGTGGCCCTCACTTCAATAGATTCATAATGATGAACGTTATTGATTGCTTCTTCGCTACCATACTTATCAACAAGATAATTATAAAATCCCGTTTGAGTCATAGGCCATTCATCTTGTACGTGAATGATATTATTCGACAGGAGAACTACCCAATCTAATGTTGAGTCTCCATAAACTTCATACGCAACATTATCTGGACGATCATCACCTACAATTTGATACTTGGTGAAGAATGTTAAGTCTCCAAAAATATCATCACGAAGTTTTCCTCTCTTGAATAAATTTTTAGTTGTTTGGTAGTCAGAAATCTTTGCTCCAGGAGCACGACTTACATATTCAAAGTTTGGTACTTGACGGAAGTAAGAAGCCATATTAGAAACCTATATCTGTAGTTCCAGTTTCATCTGTAGATAACTTTCCACCTTCAAAATCACTCTTAGTATCAAAGTAATCATCTTCAATGACAGGAGTAAGTTCACTAAATCTTAGAGTTAATTGATATGAGGTCATTGTATGTGCTGGATCATTGTAAGTCATATATGATCCATCAGGTGTGTAGTCAACGCTACATCCAAGAAGAGCACATGTTTTAATTCTATTTAATGAGGGATGATTAATCATTGTCTCCCCTTTAAATGTCTTATATTGTATATTGAATACATTTGGTGCCTTGAGGAAAAGTCCATCAGCAGCGCCAGACTTTACTGACGAACCTTGTTTGAAAAATCTAATAATTTTTCTGATTTCCGCTGCCTCAGGTTGGTCTCTTGCAGACAACTTAAATACAAAATTGAATTGTCTAAGTGTTGGGCCACCAAATAATAATTCTAGATTTGGGTTTACAATTGCTCCTGTTGCTCTAGATAATAATCCTTGAATACCAACTGCTTCTTGTGCCAAGTATAGTTTCCCTGCATCCCCACCACCACTTTTCAAAATAATATTTTTTGTTGCCTCTGCTGCTTTACCTAGTTCATTTCTTAATGATTCTCCATAATCATCACTCCTTGCAATATTAAGAGATGCTCCTGCTAAGTAAGCATTGATTGGATTTAATGTTTGTCCTCCCCATTCCACTCCATTGTCGTCAGTAATTCCTTGTGGTATTGGAAGTATAACAGATCCAAGACCTCCTTCAAAAGTTCTTTTACCTAATTTAAATGATGCTCCTTCTATTTGTTGAGACCCATACCTTAACATTGCAAATCTTATTCTATCCTGTGTCGTTCTTTTCATATCGACCGGATAGCATAAATCTTCTCCATATTTTCTTCTTACCTTAGCACTATCAGAAATTGATAATTTGACAGTTGTGGTTCCTAGAGGTTTGGATTTATCGTCTCCACCAGGTTTTGTTGGTGCTGGCGGCGCCGGTGGTGCTGTATTTCTCACTCCAGACATATTTGGAAAAAGATCATTTTTCTGTTTCTGATTATATGAAGAATTTATAAAATCAGCTCTTTTTTTATCGGCATTAGATGCCATAGTTTCAATCAAAAATTTTTTAGATGCCTCACTTAAATTATTGTATGTGGATACATATGAATCTACTACACTTGTTTGCCAAGCGTATTGTGGATTTCCTTTTGAATCTGTTCCTGTTTGTACTTTATTATTTCTAAGAACTGGACCAGCTCCAGTTACTGCTGTTATGTCATATAAAACATATGAACCGATATCAGAACCATCTTTTTTAACATCTAATCTCCAATTTCTTACAGATTTCAAAGGACCAATAGATGGTAAATTCGGATCTGTTACATTAAATGTAAGTTCTTGTATACTTGGATCTGCCATTTATAATGGTTTTTTATCTATTTAGTTATGATTCTAGGAATCTTGCATAAGGAATAGATCTCAAATAATCAATCTCATCATTTTTAATGACGTGTAAAAATCCAGCAACTTCTTGCCAAGTATAGTTTCTAACTTGACCCCAATGAAAATTGATTCCTTTAAATCCCCATCTTTGAATTTCAGTGCAAGCTATAAGAGGAAACTGATCGTATTGAATACCTTGAGTCTTTGGTATGTAAACAAACGTATAATATTTACCAACGTCTGGAATGATTTCGGTTTCACGAAACACACTCATAATTTCAATCATTATAGTTTCTGGATCGGTTGATCCATCAATTTTTCTTTTGAGTTGTGATACTCTTGGCGATGAGGTTCTAACATCTTTACCAAAACCTTCTGCCATTACCTGATACCTAGTTCGTTTTCTGTGATGATTTTAAATTCGATCATTCTATCATCACAAAATTCTTTTGCTGCTTTCCATTTTGCTTGATTAACAGCATAGGTTTTCATTTCATATAACCAAGACTTTGTTTTTCTTTTGGGAACTTTTGGTTCTACAGTTTGTTTCTTTGGTTTTACTTCAATTATATAAGTTTTAATTTGACCTGTACTTTCTTTAACTTTAATGATAAAATCTGGAAAGTATCTATGAACTCTATTGTCAACAGGTGACAGGTAGGGAATAAAAAATTCTTCACTACCCCATTCAAGAACGTTTTCATTTAAGTCACACCAATGACAGAACTTTCGTTCCCAACTACTTCGACATATAATATTATTGGGGTCACCTTTATATTTTTTGGGAAAGGAAGGTTTGTACTTGCTCTTTAAACTTTCTCCCATATCTTGACTACATAATATATACGGTCAAAAAGTATTTATAGATGGCAGCGCCAAAGGGATCAGCACTTAGAATGTCTGAAATTAAGAGTAAGTTGTTGCAACCTGCTCTAACTTCTCATTTTATTTGCGGCTTTCAACCACCAGGAGGTGAATTGGGCCGGAGATTTGAGGATTTTATAAGAAACCGAGTTGGTGCTGGATTCGTCGGTGCAGATTATAATAATAGAACCAATCTAGATTTGATTACATTATCATGTTCTGAGGCATCATTACCAGGATCTTCTTTAGCAACTCATGAGATCACTAATGATTTTTCTGGTGTAACAGAAAGACATGCATACAGAAGACAATATGATGATAGAGCTGATTTTACTTTCTATGTTGATAAAGAATATCGAATAATTGATTTTTTTGAAAACTGGATATCATTTGTTGTTGGTGAAGATGACTTAAAGAATCAAGTAGATCCAAACTATTTTTATAGAATGAATTTCCCCAACACATATAAAACAACAAATCTATACATCACTAAATTTGAAAGGGATTATTCTGGTAGAAATTTAGTCTATCAATTTATAAATGCATATCCAATTAGTATAAATTCAATTCCAGTTTCTTATGATTCTTCCCAATTATTGAAATGTACTGTAGCATTTAACTATTCAAGATATGTGATTAATAGAGATATAAACATAGATTCTAATATTCCTCTTTTTGCTATTTCTCAACTACCCAATTTCCCTCAGGGATATACTAGAGCTGGGACTAGAGATATTAACAACAATCAAAGACAAAGTGAATGGGTGACTCCAAGTGGTGAGTTAATTAGAGTAATTGAACCGATTGCTACAACCAGATAAATAATCACAACTGAAACTTCTATAGGATATTATGCCTTTACCAAAGATCGCTACGCCAACATATGAGTTGGAATTACCATCAACTGAAGAAACAATTCAGTATCGACCCTTCCTAGTTAAAGAAGAAAAACTTCTTGTTCTTGCACTGGAAAGTGAGAGCACGAAGGAGATTACAACTGCAATTAAGAATGTAATTAAAAGTTGTATTCAAACAAAAGGAATTAAAGTTGAAACTCTCCCAACATTTGACATTGAATATTTGTTTTTAAACATCAGAGGAAAATCTGTTGGAGAAGAACTTGAAGTAAATATTATCTGTCCCGATGATGGTGATACAACTGTTCCTGTAAAAATTAATATTGATGAGATCAAGGTTCAAAAGAATGAAAATCATACTACCAAAATACAAGTAGATGATAATATTGTTATGGAAATGAAGTATCCATCTCTAGATCAGTTCATTAAAAACAACTTTGATTTGGCAAACAATAATACAATGGATCAGTCATTTGATCTTATCTCAACTTGTATTTCTAGTATCTTCACTGCGGACGAAGTTTGGTCTGCTGCTGATTGCACTAAGAAAGAATTGATTGAGTTTCTAGAGCAAATGAATTCTTCTCAGTTTAAGAAGATTGAATCCTTCTTTGAGACAATGCCAAAACTATCTCACGAAATTAAAGTCAAAAATCCAAACACAAATGTTGAAAGTACTGTAGTGTTGGAGGGCCTCTCAAGTTTTTTCGCATAGCACTGGTCCATATGGACCTTGAGAATTATTTTAAATTAAATTTTTCTCTAATGCAGTACCATAAATATTCATTAACTGAGATTGAAAATATGATCCCTTGGGAAAGGGACATTTATGTTACTCTACTTCAAAATCATTTAGAAGAAGAAAAACAAAAGCAGCAGCAAAATGGGTCCTGACGAATTAGATGATATTAGAAATGGTGGGGCGGGTGTAACATCCGCTCTTGCTTTGTATGAAGGTACTCGTGAAACTGATTTAGTTGATGAAGAGATTGATGAAAGAATATTAAAACTCTTAGGTCTTCAAGATGTTTTTGATATTGATTATGCAACCTACTTAACACTTCTCAAGGAGAAGATGGTTGCTGGTCGAATGACAGATTCTAAAATTCCTACAGAGGAAGTTGAATTATTAACTGGAGAATTCAAAAGAGTAAAGGGTAAGGTTGGTAGATTTAAAGTTAGATCCAAGAAGATCGGTGCAGAATCTCTTGGAGTAAGTGGTAAGTTAGCAATATCAAAGGATAAATTCTTTCTTACGGAAAAGGCAATCATTCCAGAGAGAGAAGCAAAAGATGAAAGTCAAGACAAGTTATTAGAAGTAGTTACTAGAATTAATGATACTTTAGATTCTATTGTTTCGATTCTAAAGAATCAAAATAAACTTTCCAAAGATCAGCAGGAAAGAGAAAGAAGAACTGTTGAAAGAGTTGGGAGAGATAAGAGAGAGGCTGATTTAGAAAAACCACTAAACGCAGCAAAGTCACTTGCTAAGAAAGTTGTTGCCCCTTTTCAAAGTATTCTTGATCGCATTTTTAGATTCATTGGATTTACTTTTCTTGGATATGCATTTAATAAATTAATTAAATGGTTTAGTGATCCAGCAAATAAAGAAAAGATTCAAGTTCTTGGTAGGTTTTTAAAAGATTGGTGGCCTACTTTATTACTTGCCGTTGGTTTATTTGCGACTCCATTTGGAAAGTTTGTTCGAACTATTATTGGCACCGTTGCCAAACTGACATTACGACTTGCAAGATTTGCGATCCCAAGACTACTGCAGTTTATTGGTAAAAATCCAAAAGCAGCTTTAGCTATTACTGCTGTTTCTGCTGCAGGTATTGGGGCTGCAGTAAGAGAAGGTCAAGTTGCAGAGCAAAGAAAACAACTTGACCCAAATGCAATCACTCCTGAGGAGACTGCAGAGACTGGAAAAACTCCAGGACCAATGCAACTCTTTTTGGAGGCAGGTCAGAAAACTGGACTAGGATTTCAGGGTGGAGGAAACATTTTTAGTGGATTAGTTGGATCCGATACTGGTACTACAGTATCTGGTGCTGGTGTTGATACTCAAGCACTACCAATCCTTGGCGATAATAACAATATGCTTGGAACTGGTGTTTTGAGAGTTGGTGAATTGGTAATGACACCAGAGCAGCAGCAAAAACAAATTAATATGACTGGGGTTGATCCAAGGCAGTTTGTAAATGGGAAAGGAAGAAGAATAAACACACAAAATCTTAGAGCAACATTTGGTGCTTCTGTTGGATTTAAAGATGGCGGAATAGTTGGTGGGGGCCCTGGTCCTTTTGGAAATTTCTTAAATCGTTTAGGTTCAATGGGTCTACCTGGAACTGGTAGCGTGATGGCACCAAGATATACTGGTATGGGATACCAAAATAAGTTTCTTGGAATGAACCTAAATCGCGTTAATCTTCCGCAAGTTTCTGGTAGACAATTTTCCCCATCCCAAGTTCAAAGATATAATCAAACTCCTTCTGCTCCGAGCACTATTAGGAATTGGAGTCCATATGATCCAGTTCAAGTCAGTATTCCCAAAGCAAGATCTCAGGGTGGTTCTGGCCTAAATCTAAACTTCCAACAAAACGTCCGAACCATTCAAGGGGCAGCAAAACGTCAGGAAGTTATGATGAGACAAATGGGTATCAAACCTGATGGATATGTAAATCTTCGCGGACAACCAGTTAATCTTGGACCACAATCGAGATCAATATCAGTTCCAGGAAAGGCTTCAATTCCAACAAAGACAAGTATAGTAGTTCTTCCTCCGATTGCTGCAAAATCTCCCACAACTCCACCATCACAGAGAGCCCCAGGTCAAGTTCCATCAGTTACTATTCCAAGTTTCAGTGAAAGTCGTAATAGAGTTGTTGCTGCTCTTGGCCTTTCTGATGTTATGGGGGTAGGTTGATATGGCATCAATTGATTCTAAAAAACTTTTACCACCAGATAAAAGAACTGGTGCAATTACTACTCAGAAGTTCTTAGTTCCTGTAAAAAATTTACAGATAAAACCACAGGCAGAAATCCCTTCTGGTGACGATCTAAAGCCAACGGAAAAAGAAACTAGCAACACTCTTCTCAACACAGTATTAGAAATTGAAAAGAAAGTCATCTCAGTAGAAAAACTTCTACAATCATCTTCACTTTTAAAAAAGCAAGAAATTGAAAGAAAGAGAAAACTTGAAGAGAAAAAAAGATTTGCTGAACGTGAAGCCAAATTAGAAAAGAAAGAAACCAAAGGTACAAAATTACTTCCCGAAAAAGCAAACCTGCCAGGACAAAGTATTGTTGATAGAATTTTCAGATTTCTTGGATTTACTTTACTTGGGTTTCTTTTTAATAAGTATAATGAATATCTTCCAAAGCTATTAGAACTAAGTAAAAATCTTACACCTGTTTTTGGATTTGTTGAATCATTTGCTACTGGAGTTCTAAATGGAGTTATTACATTTATAGATCTTGGTTATAAGGCTTACGATCAAGTTAGAGGAATTGCAAAGAGTATCGGCGGTGAAAATGCACTCAAGACTTTTGATGAGTTTAGTAGTCAGTTAAACACTTTTATTAATCTTGCAATCATTGCAGGAATGTCTACAATGGGTGGGACTGATTTTGGTCCTGGTCGAGGTGGTGGTCCTGGAAGAGGGGGAAGGTTTACTGGAATTTTAGGAAATCAAGCAGGAAGGTCTGGTGCGGTAACACCTGAAGTTGCAAGAAAATATGCCGAAAGATATGGTAGACGTGCTGCTCTTCGAAGATTTGGTCAAGAAGGTGTTAGATCTTTAGGCGGCAAGTATGCAAGATCTGGTGTAACAAATCTTGCAAGAAAAGGAGCAGTCAGCCTTCTTGGAAAGGGTGGAACAAAGGCAGCAATTAGAATTCTTAAACCATTAACAAGGGGAATACCTGTCATTGGTGGACTACTTGAATTTGGTTTTGCCTTAATGGAAGGTGATAATGCTGGTAGAGCAGCATTTAGAGCTGTTGGTTCTACATTGTTTGGTGCAATTGGTGCTGCATTAGGTGGTCCATTTGCGTTGTTTACTGGTGCAGGTGGGGCATGGCTTGGTGGCATTGCCGCAGGAAAACTATATGATTATATGTTTAATGGAAAGAAAGCAAGTAGTAATAAGGGTCAGGGACGTGCATTTGGAGGACCAATTACAAGGGCTGGTAAAACTGTTGGTGGTCCAGCATCGAGATCAATTAGAACTCAAAGGCAAAAGAAACCAAAGTTACCTCCTCAGAAAACAATACCAGGAAAGGACATTGGTGGCCAACTTGCAATTGAAAAATTATTCACTGCTGATAAACCTGGAAGAAGAAGTTCTTTAAGAGCACTCAAAAATACTTCTGCAGAATTAAAGAAGATTAATCTTCTTGGAAATATAATGGGAGCATCGGTTGATTTAACTATGGGTCAACTTCCTGAAAAAAATACTTATAAGTCGGTTGGTGACGCATTTGGAAATGTTATACAAGGTGTTGTCGATCAAGAAGTTGGATTATCTCTGAATGGTCTTCGCAGTGAAATATTTAAAATGGCTGAAGGAGGTTCTGTGCCTGGAAGGTCAGTCTCATCAAGAGTCAATGTTGCAGACCAAGTAAGTATGTTGATACAAAGAAGTTTTGAATCTGCTGTTGAATCAAAGGCATTTAAAATTTTCCAAGATATAAGGAAAGAATTGAATTTGGAAGGAGGTCCTGATGTTTATGATCCTTCTGTAGGGCCTAATGGTCGTCCTTTGAGTCAAGATCAGCAAGCAGCGTTTGAAAAGATAAAAAACCTTGCAAAGAAATATGGTTCTCCAAATCCTTCAGTAACTGCTGCTATTGCTATGCATGAAAGTGGATACCTAACGAGTGTTCTAACAAAAGAAAATAATAATCCTTTCGGACAAACTGATGGAAGAGGTGGATTTGAAATTTACCAAAGTCTTGATGACGCTGTTAAAGCTCATATCAATCGCTGGAAAAGTTCCTATATTGGAAAAACTCCACAAGAAATAATTGAAAATATAAGATTGGGTAAAGGTAAAGGAGCTCCTGGTGCTTACAATGTAGAAGATCCTAATTGGGCTCAAAAAGTCTTGGGTGCATATCGAAGTGGAATTTATAAGCAACCTTCTTCTGGGTATAAACCAACATCTCCTGGCAACTTTAACATTATTCAATACATAACTGGAGATCCAAGTCAAAGTTCTAACTATGATCTTGATGGCCACGGTAGACCCGCAAATTATCACGACCATATTGCCTTTGCCACTGAAGATGATAAAGAAAGAGCAAAGGCAGCATTAAGAGCGGCGGGAATCACTATTGGCAGTGAACTTAGACCGGGAGATCCTGGATATCATGGCAGAAATCTTGCAATTGATATTCCTGGAGCACAGTGGGGTGGAACTGGAACAATCGGAAAAAGAGAATATGATGGTTCTGCAAAAGTCAGACAAGTTTTGGGATTAGGATCTCCTGCAAAACAAACACCAAAACCAGTATCAAGTATTGCTGCAGCATCAGGAACCACAGTTTCATCTAATGGAGTTACCTTCTTCAAAGGAACTAATGGTAAATATTACAAACTGGGACGTGGAAATACTCCTATTGAAATTAATAAATCAGATTATGATAGAGCAAAAAGTCAAGGTAATCAAGCGTCACTAGCACCATCAACATCATCAGTTGCTTCCCTGAATGGTAGTGGTATCCTAAACGAAGATACTTCAATTGTTGCTTATGAAAGAATATTGATGTATCAACAAATTGAAAAGCAAATACCAGTTCCAATCTCTGTAGGGTAAATAGTATAAAAAAGATATGGGAAGTAAAGAATCCGCAACTATTCAAAAATTTATAATATACTCTCATGATGATCCATCAAAGTTTGTGGATGTTAGTGGTGGTAATCCTACTTTGGAATATAGGGAAAGTGTTTTTGATTACACCATAAGAATTACTGGTGGTATTATTGATGCTGGAAGTACTGCTTCTGCGGATGATGGATCTAAAGCCTTAATTGGAACAATTGAGTATTTAAATCTTCGTGGAGCAGAAAAAGTTGAATTTAAAATGAAAGATGCTGTTGGAAATGTACTTGACTTTGAAGATAGTCTTAGATTAGGGTCTGAAGTTCTTCAAAAAAAGAATATTAAAAATAGTTCTTTTGGTTTTGAATTAATTTCAAAGGAAATTTATGATAATGCAAACGTAGAAAATGCAGTTTATCGTAGATATAATGGTAAGATATCTGACAGTATAAATCAAATTTTAACTCAAGATCTTAAGACTGAAAGAACTTTATATATCGATCCAACACTAAACACTTATCCAGATTTTGGTAAGGCAAGGCCTCCATTTGATGTGATTCTAGAATTGCAACAAATGTCTATTCCAGATTTGCAAAATGCAAAAGGAAATACTGCAGGATATTATTTCTGGCAAACATCAAAAGGATATCACTTCCAATCTCCAGATAGCCTACTATCAAAAACGAAATATAAAAAATATCTTTATGACTTCAAAGCAAAACTTGATACAGATCCTACACCACCTGGATATGATGATAAAATAATTGATTGGCAAATTAGAAGAGTTGTAAAAACAGAAAGTCAACTTGATTATGGTGCGATTGGTGGGACAATCACAAAAACATTTAACCCATCAAACTTTGAATTTTCGGAATCAAAACTTTTAGCCAAAGATGCAGATAAAGTTATTGCAGGATCAGAGATTCCTACTTATGGAGAATACTCTGATATGGTAACATCTTTTGTATTGAGTGATGTGTCTGTTGGAAATGCTTGGGCGAATGATGATTCGATAGAAAAGCAACAAGAAAAATCAAAGGAAGAAAATTATAGTGTATCTGAGGTTATCCCTCAAGCAATGCAAAACTATAGACAAAAAGTAGATAAGATTGCTGAAGCAGTCATTCCCGGTGACTTTAGTTTACATGCAGGGGATATTATTTGGTGTGAGGTTCCTGAAGATTCAACAAAAGAAACTGCTAGAAGAAGCGGTCGTGATAGTGGCATATATATGATATTAGAACTTTGTCATAAAATCACGACAACGACTACTACAACACACCTTCTTTTAGGCAGAGATTCTTTCGGAGTAAGGTAAATGGAAGACAGAACAATTCAACAACACATCAATGATGATAAAGATATGTTGGAAAATCCAACAATTTCTCCTCAAATGAGACGCCATGTTGAGGATGAACTGGATCATCTTGAAAAGTATCAGGCTAATCATCCAGATGAGGATCGTGATCCAACATCTTTTGAGATGTATTGTGACGAACATCCAGATGCATCAGAATGTAGAATTTATGAGGACTGATGAGTAGAAGACCTCCAAATACAGTTATTGATCCTGATTATTTGTTTAACCAACAGTATGAATATGTTGGTATCGGGCAGATAATTGCTGACAAATATTATGAAGCATGTGCTAAAGATCGTGGAACTAAAAAAGGCAAACCTGGAGCTGGGTTTGCCGAAAGATATAAAGTAAGAATGTGTTACTTTAATAGTTTCACAACAAAGGAAGAAATATTAGTTAATGCATTACGACAAACTGATTTACCATCAGGGCAAGGTGCTTGTGGCATTAATATCCCACTTACACCAAATACTTTTGTAAACATACATCAGAATAAAACTAGTAAGCAATACTATATTACTAGTGTGATGACGAGTCCTAATTGTAGTTATGACCCAAATAATCAAGAGTTTCAGGGATGTGGTCCAAAGTCAGGATTTGTTGCTGGTTTAAATTGGATTAAGGTTCCTACTACACACATCAAAGAAAATAAAAGCGGAACTGGAAATGAGACAGGCGCAGGAGCTCCTTGCGTTTTTTCTTTACAAGATAAACTTCAGGATGATGATAGAAAGTTAAGTATTGCTGTTCCTCTTGCATGTAAAACAGTAAATGTTGGTGGCATTAATACGGAGATAAAAAATCTAATTAAGAGTTTGGAGAAGGCAAAGAAAGATTTATTTGGACCTGGATCTTTCGTTGCAGATTCTCAAGAATGGATCGCTAAAAGACAAGAAGATTTGCAAAAGGCATCGATAGCAATTTCACAGTTCATTCAGTGGTTAATTGAAGAACAAATCAAAAAAAGAGTTGAAGATAAAGTTAACTGGGCAGTAAACAGAGCGTCAGAATTACTCTACTTAAATCAAAGATTTAAACTGAGAGAAGAAACTGCCAATGCACTAGATTTAATTGCATGTTTCTTTAATAAAATACTAGACAATCTACAGAATCTAGTAGCACAGTTTTTAAATCAAATCATTGACAGATATATCAATGCTCCTCTTTGTGCGATTGAAGCATTCCTTTCCGATTTAATTGGTGGCCTTTTAAATCAAATTATCAGTGCAGTTAATTCTATTCTTTCTTCTATTTCTGGACTGATAGGATCAGTTGTTGATGTTGCAGAAACTGTAATTGATACTTTAATTGATATTCTAGATTTCTTAACTTGCGACACTCAAAATATATGTCCTGAAGTTACTGAGTGGAACTTCTTAGATGGAGTAACAACGGCCCAAGCACCTGATCTAAACATTAAAAAAATTATTGAGGGTGCAAAGGCAGTCGCACAAAATGCTGTTAATGTTTTCGATCAAGCATTAGGAACTGCTGAAAATATTGCAAATATTGTTGAAGATATTGCAAATACTGTTTTGAATTTTCCTAATTCAATTCAAAACATTCTTGATTCTTGTAATATTGGACCACTTTTATGTGGACCACCAAATGTTGTTTTCTGGGGAGGAACTGGTGGTGGAGCTGCTGGTAATGCAATCATAAGTGCCACTGGAGATATCCTTGGTGTTGACATAACACTTCCTGGTTCTTATTCCAGAAAACCTTTTGTAACTTTTGAAGATGCTTGTGGAAAAGGTGTTGGTGCTTCTGGTGAAGTTGTTTTGAATGAAGATGGTGGAGTTGATAAAGTGATAATTCTTGATCCTGGTGATGGATACCTCCCACAACCAGATGGAAGTCAAGGAGGAATGGAAAGAACATGGGCCAATCCAGAGGATACAACTGTCAAGAATAATGATGGTACTTGGGATGTTCCATATCCACCAGGAACCACTTTTACAGTTTCACCAGGAGATGTTGTGACTTATCCGGGGCAACCACCATTTACTGCTGAAGAGGAGGGAACTCTTACTGCTCCTCCATTAGATACTGAATCTGTTACTGGAACTGATCCAACGGATTCCAATGGCACATATCCTGTTGTAATTGGAATTACTGATGTTGTAATTGATGATGGTGGGTTTGGTTATGATCCAAACGATCAGGTTGTAATTACACCAGACAATGGTGCAGTATTTGAACCCACATATGGACCTTTTGGTAATCTTCAATCTATTAAGATCATCAATGGTGGATATGGATTTAATGAGTATCCAGAAATTCGTATAGATACTAGAACAGGATACAATGCAAGAATTATTCCAGTGTTCCAAAAAGTTGATCCACCACAAGTTCCAGATCAGCAACAAATAATCCAAGTTATCGATTGTGTAGGTAAGATATAATGAAAAAAGACGCTTGGGATCACGGTAGAGTTGGTACAACTCAAGGTGAATTAAAATTTGGAGATGTTACTCTCAACAATACGAAGTTATCTGCTGTTCTTAGAAATTCTGTCAGTGGAAATGCATCAGATCACTATGTTGGACTAGCGGGTGAGGGTAAGTTCAAGGGTTCTACCTTTGAAAGAAGTCCTTCGATGCATAGCATCTATTGCGGTACAAAACCAGTTGACGGCCAAGCATTTCTTCTTTATGCAGAAAATGGCGACATAATGATTGGAGCACCTACTGGTAGGGTAAGAATATGGGCCAGAGACATTGATTTAATTGCATCTGGTGGAAGTAATGATAGGGGTTTTGTAAATATTCAAGGCAGTAGTAAAGTTGATGTTCGTGCAGGTAAAGAAATTAACTTAACTGCAGCAACTCAAATTGGTATGACTGCACCAAGGCAGATCTCTTTAAGCACTGGTGGATTGATTAAACTTGCAGGATCAGTAAAGTTTCTAACTCCAGCATCTCTTTCAGTTCCACCTCCAGGAACTAATACTATAAAAGATACGATTGAGGGATATAAAAAATTAATTAATTCTTTATTTGGAGGATAAGATAGATGTCATGCGCAGCAGAATTTGATAGTGCTGTTTTTGGAGGCCAAGTTCAAATCACAGGAGGATTGCCTGGTGGTCTCCCTGCTCTTCCAGCACAAGTTTTGGGTGGTGGTGCAGGATTTCCTCCTATTAACGGGTCACTCTGGGTTGACGGTGTTACTTTACTTGGAAGTCCTCTTTCGTATCCAACACCAAGAACACCAGAAGCCACACTTATGGTTTCTAACACAATAAATTACACAGCACAAACTCCTCCACCACCATCAATTTTTAAAGTAACAACAAAATTCAACAGACCATCAACACCATTGGATGTAATGTTAGGCGATCCTGGCGTGGGAGTTGTTGGTATTAATATTAATTCTAGAATAATTAATATTTTAGAAGAAGCAGTTATTAATATCACATCTCCAATTACTAATGGTGTAGGATTGTTTAATTGGACTGGTGCAAAAACATTAGTTGGTGCTGAGGCAATCACCAGTGCAAAAGCACAAGCGGGAAAAGAAGCAAGAAGTGGCGGTAAAGTTACCAATGGGGCAACAGTGATTAATGGATCCCTGGTTGTTAATGGCGCTACACATATTAATGGATTCTTGTCATTTAGTGGTTCTATTGTAGGAACAAAAAAACTATTTGATATTCCTCACCCAACAAAGAATAATTTTAGACTTCGCCACGTTTGTTTAGAAGGCCCCGAAGCAGGTGTATATTATAGAGGTAGACTAAAAGATAAAAATATAATAGAATTACCTGAATATTGGAAAGGATTGGTTGATCCAGAAACAATCACTGTCAATCTTACTCCACACGGGTGCTATCAAGAACTTTTCGTGAAGTCAATTGAGTGGGGATCAAGAATTACTATTATGAATAATGCGGGTGGACCAATAGATTGTAGTTATGTTGTGTATGGTGAAAGGAAGGACATTGATAAATTAGTTGTTGAATATGAAGGAAATGAAGTTAAGGAGGCATAGATATGGGACTATCAACTGACATTACAAATAGACTAAATTCTCAAATCAATTCCAAGACAGAAGGTATATCTTTCTTTAGAGATCAAATTCTTATTGTTGATGGCGAGAAAGAATTATATGATAATGCAATCACAATAATTGATACCGATTTATTGAATCAAATTGATGAAGTAAATGATACAATATATGCTGTTGAAGATGCATACCAGGAAAGAATAAATGTTGGGTGCAGAACAGATCTATTTTGGGTAGTAACTGGTATTGATACAACATCACCGCCAACTCAATATGATTTGACTGTGACTAAAATGTCTGTTGTTGGATATGGAACTACATCTTTGTACTATGTTGATTGGTCTGGAGTTGGTGCAACAACCACTGATCTTCTGATTGGATTTCAAGAAGACAATCTTCATGGCATTAAGTATTATAATGAGCCTCTGACAAAGGACGTTGGTGACACTACTGTTGGAAGTTTTATTGGAACTGTTGGAGTTGCATCGACAATTCTAACATTAATGACGCCATATTCTGATGGATCTTCGAATTTTCTTACTGCAGGACAGTTAGTAACATCAAGTAAAGTAGGTGTTTTTGCTGGAACTAATAACACAATTATTGGTATTGGAACTACAGTCGCTGATTTATCTACAGTCAATCCTGGAATTGGAACAACAACTGTTCCAACAATTATATTGGATGTGTCTGCGATTGGAATTGCATCTGCTCCTGAAAGTGATGGAACATTCGTAACCTTCACCATTCTTGATGATCCAGATAATGTATCAAGCTTAAGTTCATATTCAATTCCATTTACTGCAAATCCATTTTCTCCACAAACAATCGGAATTATGACAGGTGGGACTATTGGAATTGGAAGAACACTGTCTTATGATAATTCTGGATATCCATCTAACCCACAAAGTTGGAGACCAGAAAATGCAATTACAGGAATTCCTGATGTTGAAGACGTTGTTGCTCCAGATGTGGGTGCAGGAAAAGTTTATTATAGAGTTGGGTTCGCATCAGAACCAACTTATTTGGGAACACCCCAAACAGAAGGAACAACAGTTACTGTTACATCTTTCTCAAGTCTCTATACAACGTTATCTTCATGTACGACAGAAGAAGCTGCTTTAACTGCAGCAATCAATGCTAGAGATGCAAAAGAGTCTGAGTTTTCTTCTGGAATCAGCACCTTCAATACAACACTTAATGCTGATACTGCAATTAGAGAGGAAAGAGATGAATATAATCTCCGAATCTGGGGATTAAGGCAATCGATTGGAGGAGAAATAGAAGAAATTGAAAGATATCAGGCACTCAATACATACATAGGTTTATCGACAATTAGTAATTTATTAGGATGAAAATACCACACCCATTAAAAAAGAATAAAGAGTTAAATTATGAACCTCTGATCGGCCAAGAAAATACAGTTTTCTATCGTGGAAGACTTACCAACAAAAATCAGATTGAACTCCCACAGTTTTGGACTGAACTTGTAGAAGAGAGATCTATATCCGTACACATTACTCCAGTCGGAGCACATCAAGATATTATCGTGAAACGAGTAGGTCAAAATATGATTTGGTTGCAGGCTAAGGGTGGTCTTCCAATTGATTGTTACTACTTCGTGATCGGTGAGCGCAGGGATATTCTAAGATTGATTCCAGAAGAAGGTGCTTGACACGGGCACCTGACCGTGTTATGATACCTAGGTAATCAACAAACGAACCAAATGCAAGATGAGTATCTGACACGTTGCGTGGTTGATCCTGTAAAGCGTACAGTGTATCTGTATTCTAGTGAAGGTGACGAAAAAACCGTGACCTGTGAAACAGTAGAACAGTTTATGAACGTGCTGGACTTTGTTCGTGCTACAGTGGATGCAGAAACACTCTCATACGCAAATCCATTTTAGCTTCCATTTTTGGTCGAAAAAAATCCCGGCAAATTTTTACGCACGATACTTTTTTCAAAATGAATCCTTATCGCATTAATCACAAAGCACTGAAAGAAGAACCAGTGAAAACCACACCAGATAATGTGAGGGAAGCAAATGAGAACTTGTTTCGTGCCAAGTGGAATCTCCCTCAAGCAGCAAAGCACTGTGGAATGTCACAAAAGGAAATGAAGTTGACATTCTGGGAGTTTCTCAAGTACAATCCTAGTACTTACCAAGCGTAAGTTTTTTGGGAGCGTGGCGGAATCGGTAGACGCACCGGACTTAAAATCCGTTGGGAGTAAATCCTGTGGGGGTTCAAGTCCCCCCGCTCCTATGAGGTTCAACCTCTAAATACTCAAAAGTAA
>Ga0222714_10001987_pt1 | contig 22412 bp, 20 predicted proteins | sample C33_3DmetaG_FD_165048 | JGI IMG/M metagenome (GOLD analysis project Ga0222714, IMG submission 165048) | Estuarine water microbial communities from San Francisco Bay, California, United States - C33_3D | ecosystem: Environmental > Aquatic > Marine > Unclassified | place: USA: California...
CCACGTCTTCAGCCATGAGAGTCGAAAACAGATGTTGACTTGTTCGGTGTAGATCATCGATACCATCTGCACCAACGCGGTGGCATAGGCTTGCGCAAGACGCACATCGCGTCCGGTTGAGATGAAGAACTCGGTGTCGGTTTCAAGGGCAAGATCCACTTCGAGTAGACGTGTCCAATCCAAGGCCTGGGGATGAGGCAACGTTTTCTGTGCAGCATTGATGGTAGTCACCTGGTTCCAGATATCGCGAAGTTCCGCATGAATGGCAGAGCTGGCCATCAACGTATAGTGTGCGTCGTGTATGGACTCAGCAGTAGGAGCCAATACGAACGACTTTCCAGTCGAGCGCTCTACTAACAGGAATAGGTTGCCACCAACATCGATCAGGCGCACCGTTGAACCCACCTCGCCGTCGATGATGCCACTAAAGGCGTGCATTTCAGGAGCTGCGAGGGCTCTCTCAGACTCAGAGGAAACTCGGTAGGTGGTGTTTTGATCCACCACGCTTCGCACACGCTGGATGCGAATCGTTCCCGCAGTTGTGGGATCGAGGGGCACATCGTGGATTGTTAGGCTCTGCTGCCCACGCAGTGAAGCCAGAAGCGCATCCTCTCGCAACGTACACGACAGCACCGTGGCGGGCGCCGTTCCGCACAGCACCACATCCTTCTGCTGCTTCTTCACAAACGCGCTGAATGAAAGGTCTGCCCGTGCCGGAGAAGTTGCGGAAAAGAAGAACACCAGCATTCCCAGAAAGGGAAGCAGTCGCATGAGGATCATCGTTGTCCCACGAAGAGTGTAGTGGATGTGTTAGAACGTTGTCGAGAAGCTGAAAATCGGTGTGTACGGTGTGCCGATGATGCCCATGGACATTGCCTGCTCCGACGACGGCAGGATCGGATCGGCAAGCTTGAAGATGTGGTGGTTCAAGAGATGTACACCGTAGGCAATACCAGCGCCAAGAGCATAGCCGGCAAGGACGTCGGTGATGAAGTGAACACCGAGGTTCATTCTCGCATACCCCGTCCACAGTGCCCACCCTACGGATGGCACGATCACGTACCAGTGTGGGTAGCGCAGACTTAGGGTTGTGGCAAATGCTGCTGCGCCGGCAGCGTGGCCAGAAGGCATCGAACTAAAGTACTTGTCGTTTCCTTCCTCGCCGTTGATAATCAGTCCCGGGTAGGCCTGGTACGGGCGCTCACGATCGATCGCCATCTTCAGCCCAAGGACAACACCATAGGTAATACCCATGGTCACAAACTGCTGCACGGCTGTTTCGGACATATACCGGCGGTCGGCAGTTGGTTGATCAATCAGCGACGAGGTCACCCCATAGAGGTACATCGCGGAAGGCACGGCTATGTAGATCGGTGTGGCTGCATCGGACACAAACCGTGAAGTGGGTTTTGTTTCCTGAATCCGGTTCGCGTTGTACACGAGCTGTCCGTCCCATGAGAACGGGTCCACCGACTGGGCGATCACGTGTGCATGAGGTACTGCCAGCAAGATCGATAGCAGTGCTGTTGTGAGGGAGAGAGTAAGGGGCTTCATGTTGTAGTTCAACACTTCAGAACCAAATGTTCTTCAAGCACGCTGAGACGTACGCTTCTTTCTACAGGCATCGGAGCAATACCTCACCTCGTGCCACACCTTCTCCCATTTCTTGCGCCACGTGAATGGTCGGTTACACACAGTGCACACTTTTGTAGGTAGATGTGCCTTCAAGGATATTCCGCGCCCAACCCGTCTGTGAACTGAAGGTAGTTGCGTTCACTGGTCTCTGAATCAAACTCTTCTTGAGTCAGGAATGTTGGGGAGTATGGAATTCCAGCATCCCTGAGGTGCCGACACATCGAACGGAAGTGATTCGCATTCATGCCAAAGACGAGTGAGGCAGCAAACTTTGCTGCACTTGAGTGGACTTGTGGGCGCGCGTCAATTGCTCGCCGCAATTGAAACTCGAACACCTTTGTTACGGCCACGAGAGCGTCGATGTCTGTGCTATGTGTGCCGTCAGCAATGTAGGTATTCCACAGTGCTGAAACATCCTGATCAAGATATGCTCCGCGTCCAACTTCTGGATGAGGATCATCAATGCCCAACACGTCAATGATGATGTTCATAGCTACTGCTTGGGATCTCTCCTCGTTGGCTATCTCTGCAATCACGGGGATGCTACTGTCGTACGTCTCCAGTATCACCTCGATTGCCTCATCACCAATTTCTTCAGCTTCAACCAGACGGGTAATAACCGGGACGTCGCGGCTATCGAGACCCTTGGCTGCATAATGTTCCAAGTGCTGACGCCATGCGACTGTATCCACCTCGGTGTGGCCAGTCGTTGTGTCCACGAGTAGTAGCCGCACCAAGGATAGCTGCGACTCTGTGGAGCTGGAGCAGCTCCACAACATGAGGGCTGTAGTTAGGATGACCAAGGCAGGACGCAGATGTTGACGTTGTTGTCTCATGGAGTACCACAGGATAGTTGGTCGAAAAATACAAAGTGTGTTATGGTGTTCAATTCGCTCTACGTTAGGTCCTACCCCAACTGCAGGTAGTTGGAGGCTGTCGTTTCCTCATCAAACTCCTCTTGGGTGAGAAACGCAGGTGAGTATGGAATGCCCGCGTTCCTCAGATACCGACACATCGAACGGAAATGATTCGCATTCATCCCGTACATGACCTCTGCAGCATACTTCGCTGCGCGTGAGTGTAACTGTGGCCGTGCGTCGATCACCTGCTTTAGCTGGAATTCGAACACTCTCGTGATAGCAACGAGTGCATCTATCGCATTGGCATGCTTGCCTTCGGCTATCTCGTCATTCCATACCGCCGAGACCGTCGAGTCGAGAAACTCCCCGAGTTCGGGTTCAGGGTACGGATCGTCGATGTCCAGAGCATCAATGATGATTTTTACGGCTACTGCTTGAGATCTCTCTTTTTCAGCAATGTCGGCCAGGATCTCGATTCCACTGTCGTACGTATTCAGCATGATCGCTATGGCCTCCGTGCCCATCTCCTCGGCTTCTACGAGACGAACCATGAATGGGATGTCGCGAGTATCACGCCCCTGAATGGCATAGCCCTCCATTCGATCACGAAGAACAGCAGTATCGATCTCCGTATGTCCATTCGTCGTGTCCACATGAAGCGGATTTGCCGTTGGCTCTGGTTCAACGGTACTTGTGCAGCTCCACAGAATCAATCCTCCAGTAAGGATGACCAGAACAGAGCGGAGATGTTTAGGGTAGCGTGTCATAGGTGTTTCTTTCTTCGTGACAAACTGACGATTACAGTCACTCGTTCAACCATTTGGCTAGGTATCTCCGCGGTGCGATGAACATCACCACTGCAATCACGCTCATAACCACCATGATGGCGAAGTAGTTCTGGTTGCTCATGCGGTCGTAGTATGATCCAATAAAGCCGGCCAGGTAGTTGCCAAAGAAGCTTGACAGGAACCAGACCCCCATGAACATGCTTACCATTCGAGCTGGTGCTACGCGAGACACCATCGCTTGACCAATGGGAGACAGGTAGAGTTCACCGATGGTGAACAGAAGTACTACCATCGCCAACCACAACACATTCAGCTTTTCAGCCCCCTGCGCGATATCTGCCACGTACATCATCAGGAGGAAGGCAATGGCCATCCAACCACAACCAATTGCCATCTTGACGATGGATGTTGGTTCCGATGAGCGTGAGCGCTGCCAGGCCCAGATTCGACTGAGTACTGGGGCAAACACGATGATGAAGAACGGATTGAACGTCTGGAACCATGACGAGGGAATGTTGAAACCGAGCACGGCCCAGTCGGTTTTTTGATCGGCCCACACCTGGAGCGCATTGCCTTGCTGCTCGAAGACACCCCAGAAAAGGATGTTCACAAAGCACAAGTAGCCGATGACCAGTAAGGGGCGAATCCAGTTGTTCGAGGAGGACTCCTCGGTAGTAGCAACAATCACACGCTGGTTTTCTATTGGGAGGTGCCGGCTACCGCGCCAGTAGACGAGTGTACCGATCAGCATGCCAATACCAGCCGCGCCAAAGCCATAGTGCCAGCCGACCGTCTGACCCAACGTGCCACAGACGATTGGTGAAAAGAAAGCACCAAGGTTGACGCCCATGTAGTAGATCGTGTAGGCGCTATCGACGCGTTGGTCACCTGGTTGGTAGAGCGAGCCTACCTGTGCCGTGAGGTTGGGCTTGAACAGGCCGTTGCCCATGATCAGAAATACCAGTGCTATCAAGAACAGACTCTCGAAGGCCATCAGGAAATGACCTGCGGCCATGAGTATCGACCCGGCATACACGGCATTGGTTTTCCCGAGGTAGCGGTCGGCAAGCAGACCTCCAAGGAAGGGAGTGAAGTACACCAAGCCCGTGTACAGTCCATAGATCTGTGATGACACACCAATCACGGACAGTGGACCAAAGAGCGTGGTGAGGAAGCTCTCGATGGCAGAGTAGCCCAGAACACTGCTCGACAGGATGGGATCGAGCAGTAGGTACTGCGTCATGTACAGCACGAGGAGTGCCCGCATGCCATAGTAGCTAAATCGCTCCCACATTTCGGTGAAGAACAAGTACGTCAGGCCGATCGGGTGACCGAGGAACTCGCGTGTGGCTGCAGGCATGGGCGAAGATAGTGGACGAGGCCGGGAAAACCACCAGGGCGGAATGCACAAGGAGGGCTGTGCGTTTCATATCTTTTCTCGTTGTCGGAAAATAAAAATAGGCGTCCGAACCTTCCTTGATTCTGTACCGCCCATGAAACACATCGCCCTGGTTCTATTGGTGATTTTCAGTAGTTCTGCTGCAGTTAGTCAAGCACCGGATTCACTACGGCAGGACGGAGTGTATGCTGGCGTGCGCGTAGGATTGCCGTTTCTCTTTGGCCTGCGCGTCCGATACATCGGCGTTACCGATCATGATGGTCAACAGCGCCCCTTGTTCTATGCAGATGCCGATGCTGCAACTTCGATTCTCATCAATTCAGTGAACCTAGGCGGCGGTTGGTTTCCCTTCGATGATACCTGGTACGTTGGTGCGAAGTATCACTTTCTTACCACTCCGCTCACGGATGAACCAACAGACTGGAAGGCTCTCATCAGCGGTGAGGTCGGAGCACGCATTCCGATCGATCGCGCCTGCAATTGGCTGTTTACGATCGATGCCGGCCCGATCTACAATCCTGGAGGCGAATCGGTGAAGGTGCTGTTCAACACTACGCTGGGTGTAGTCGGACGGTTGTACTAGGTTGTACTAGGGTTAAGAGGTTTTTCAAAAACATCTGGAGTGTCGTAGATGGAGCGGTATCGTTTTGCACTTAAGTGGGGTGTGATCTTCACAGCCATGGGGCTTCTGTGGATGCTCTTGGAGCGGTTGCTGGGACTACACGATGAGCGCATCGAGATGCATGCCTGGGCAACGAACCTGATTCTCTTCCCTGCCGTGCTCGTGTACGTCCTAGCACTGCGCGAGAAGAAGCGGATCGCCTACGGTGGAACAATGACCTACAAGCAGGGCTTCCTAGCTGGCGTGGGGATTACCGCAGTTGTAACACTGCTCACGCCGTTGTCTCAGTTGATCACGTCGCTGGTGATCACGCCGGACTACTTCAGCAACATGATTGCCTACAGTGTGAACCACGGCATGCTCACACAGACCGAAGCCGAGGAGTACTTCAGTCTGTCGAACTACCTGTTGCAGAGTACGGTATTCGCACCAATTGCTGGTGTCGTGACGTCGGCAATTGTAGCGGTGTTTGTGCGGTCGAAGGGGTGACGTATGGGGCTGGTGGTTTGGCTCCTGCTCTTGTGTGCAATGCAGTCCTATGCTCAGACTGTTCCGCGCATTGATCCGCCACACTGGTTTGTCAACTGGAGTCAGGGCGAACATCCTTTCCACAGCGTTGAGCTTCTAATCGACAGTGACTCCATCGTTTCCGTATCTGGACAGAGCTTGTATTCGCGAGTCGTAACCCATGAGTCGACTTCAAGTGGGCACTACCATCTTGCTACCGTCGAGCAGGATGTTGATGCTCCACCGCATCTCCTTGATCTTGTACTGACGTATGTCGGAGGATCAACGGACACCGTCGCTTTTGCGTTCAAGGCCGGACAACCGGGCGGAAATGGCTTACGAACACACGACGTCCTGTACCTGATTACCCCTGATCGCTTTGCCAATGGAGATCCAGCCAATGATGTGATCCCGTCGATGCGTGAGCATACCATCGACCGTCGAAACCCTTCTGGGCGTCATGGTGGCGACATAGCAGGACTGCACAAGTTTCACGACCACCTGACTTCTTTGGGGATCAGTGCTGTGTGGTTGAATCCTGTTCTTGAGAATGATCAGAGCCAAGCGAGCTACCACGGATATGCGGTAACCGATCACTACCGCGTAGATCCTCGATTTGGAACCAACGACGATTATGCGGAGTGGGTGGATCGCTTACATCGAGATTCGATGCGGGTCGTTATGGATGTTGTGCTAAATCATGTTGGCGACCAGCATCGACTGTTTCGAAGTCCACCGGATTCATCGTGGTTTCACTGGTGGCCGTCGTATACCAACACCAATTTTGACGTGATGTCAGTCTTCGACTCGAACACTTCTTGCACGGCACGAGACACGATGTTGCAGGGTTGGTTTGATCGCATGATGCCCGACATTGATCAACGTTGCGTTCATGCAGCGAGGTACCTGCTGCAGAACACTGTGTGGTGGATTCGCGAGGCCGGTGTTGATGCTCTGCGCATTGATACGTATCCGTATTCATATCCAGAATTTATGCGTTGGTTTAATCGCACACTCCATGAAGCATTTCCGAATCTCACAGTGTTTGGGGAGATCTGGGTGCAGTCGGCTCTCGATCAGCACAAGTTCCTTGGAGCTCAGCATAGCGATCTCCACCACTGCACCGACTTTGCCTTGTATTACGGGTTGAATCGCCTCCTATCACCAGAGGTTTCAACACGAATCGGTGCATGTTCTACTATCCAGGCAGCGTTACGTGTGAACAAACTCGGCAACCCAGATACGGAAGAATGGTTCGGCTCTCGCAAAAGCGTTGCTTTCTTGGACAACCACGATGTGGGCCGAATCTATGGTTGTGCGAATCGTGACCTGCGTCGTTGGTCGATGGTGATGACGGTGCTGTTTACCCTTCCACGGATACCATGTTTGTTATATGGTACAGAGTTTCTGTTCGCCGCTACAGAGAACCATGGTTTGATTAGGGAAGATGTATCGGGTGGCTGGGCGGAAGATCGTGTGTCATTCTTTCGTCGCGATCATCTCTCAGGCGATCAGCAGATAGCTCAAAAGCTGATCCAGGATCTTGTTCACTTTCGTCGAACAAGTGTGCTGTTGCAACATGCTGACTTCAAGTGGATGTCGTTCAGTCAAGGGTGCATGGTGTACACCTATACAAGTATGGAAGGCACGTTAGTTGTGGTTTCCAACCTAGGCGAAGAAACTGTGGAGTTCGACCTTAGCCCCTTCACAAAAGATCGAATAGGTGGAGTCGATGTACTCATGAAGCAGAATTTTGGCAACGTTGATCGCGTGACAGTGGAGCCATCAACTACCCGGATTCTGGAGTTCCGGTAGGTTCCAACTGTCCTACCGAGTCCGTCTTCTCTTGCCCTCCAGGATTGCATCAAGAGACTTCTCGATGCGAGCTCGGCGGGTGGCACTCTTTTTCGCCGATGAGAAGTACATCAGGTACTCCCGTCGGCACCCAGGCGGTAGAGATTCGAAGGCGTGACGCACATCGTTCCACTTGTCCAGGATCTCTTGGAACTCCTCAGGCACGGGATAGTCCTGAATCGACATGCGTTCAACGGTCCGGCCTGATCGTTCAATCTCAAGTCCCTGCTGGATAAAGGCCCGGAGCTCTTTCTCCATCTTCTTGACCTCTTTGACAGAGGTAAAGTGCAAGCGCCTCGCTGCCTGGGTGTTAGGACCTGGCTTCTGGAGATAACCATGTGGGTCGTCCATCAGAGCCCCCTTGAAGAAACCGATCACACAAGAGTCCTTCATCGATCCGATGATGAGTACGTTAGCATCGTTGAGGGTGTACACAGGTTGCTTCCACTTGAAGTCCTCGTAGAGGTCATCACTCACTGCCCTCACGATTGCTCGAAGTGCTTTAAGCTCGTTGGTCCAGGCCTGGATGGCATTGACGTAACGCTCAACGGCGGGGTTATCGTTGATGGCCATACGGTTCCGTTATTTTATTGGACTTAGCACCACCACGCCGGGAAAAGGTTTTCCCGGCGTGGTCGGCGTCGTCTGAACCACAAAGTACACACTCCGACCACTCACCAACACCTCCTCGCAGTGCTCCGAGCCTGTCACGACCCAACGCTTCACGAGGGTTCCATCATAGGCAAAGAGGGCAATCGTCTCTCCAGGCCACACACCGCGAACGCACACTCGGTTACCCTGCCACGATGCCGTGAACGACGGTGCTACACGCTCTTCCACGTCCGTTGGAGCGAACTGAAAGGGTTCGCTCTCCGACGCACAGTTGCCGAATTGCCTGCTGCGCGTCACTACGCGGTAGGCCGCTGCTTTTGTTGGCACGTACCACGGCCGGTTCCAGCCTGTTATGGGCACATTACCAACAAACCACTGATAGCTGTCTGCCAGCGGCGATGCCCATAGTGTGTCGGCGCGCAGCGATAGTGAGGTGGTAGGGGGCTCGTAGTTACGCAGGGTGAAGCGCACTGGTCCAACTGTGAGTACGCAACCATTCTCGGCGTCAGGCAAAATCTCTGCAGTGATAGAGTATGTGCCGGGTTGTGCAATGGCAATCACCTCGTTGGTATCACCCGTACTCCACGCAACAGTGTTGTAGCCAGGCCCATCCACCTGAACGGACAACCGCAAGCCCCCTTCCCCATTACACAGAACGGTGTCTCCTGCTACGTTTACCCGCGCTGAAGGCACCGGAACTTGCGTCACCACAATCGAGTCTACCACCTCTCCACATCCTTTTGTGCTCCGGGCAATGGCACGGTACACTCCAGGAGTACTCACCGTAATCTCTGCAGTAGTTGCACCAGTCGACCACTCGACAGTGGCATCTGCACTGGCAGCTGCACGGAGTGTTACCGTATCACCTGGACATATCGCAGACGGTCCAATCATTTGCAATTCCGGGGGGCGTGCCCACGCTATGATGGTGTCCACCACATCACCGTCAAAGCATGTTGTGTTCACCAAGGCGATCACATTTTCACGCTCCTTGATGACGTATCGATACGTCGTGCCACGCACACTGTCGGGCAACCACATCACCGATGCTACCGGCCCGTTGTACGTCAGAACAATCGTGTCGCCTACGCATCCAACTGTGGTACTCATGCGGATGTCGCTACTGGCGAGTATCCGCATGGTTGTCTGCATCTGCGTCGTGCCTATGGCAGACATCGCACGATTGTCTCGGTTGAGGATGTGATTCACATAGGCAAACGTGGTGGCAAACTGCTGAGCACGATCAATCGTACCGGGACACGTGAACTCACCGATGGAGCAGAGTGTATTCTGGTCTGCAAACTGACAGTGACTGCCGCCGGGAATCACGCCCAGTGCCTTGCACGTTGCCGCTACGGCGTTGTACATCGGTTGAATGGTTGTAAGGGGCGTCACGCAGTCCTCGCTTCCGGCAAGGATCAACGTGGGGCAGGTTACCGAAGCCGCAGCAGCTGTTGCACTGGGATTTGTTTCGGCTGGTGCCAAGGCGATCACGCTGGCGAGATTCCAATCCGTGTTGTCAAGGATGGTTTTGGCTGCAAGAAACGAGGAGCCCCCTCCCATCGAGTGACCGATCAGGACGTAGTCATCACGAATCGCACCCTGCCAGCGTGAGCCTGCACGCGTGTTCTCTTGCCTGATCCATGCAAGACAGGCAACGATGTCATCGGCATACTCTGCATGATCTGGAAACAATCCGGAACCCGTTTCAGGAAGGATGGCAATAAAGCCAGCGGAATTCTTGCAGACCTCCGTTGCCAATGAAGTGTAGGCCCCTACCGGTAGTTGGTATCCATGAGCGATGACTGCAACACCAAAGTTTTCAGTGGAGCCTGTCGTGGATCCCTGCAATGGCGCATCGGTGCCACCAGGTGCCTCGGCAGGATAGATGATGGTGACGGCGATGGATGCACCGCGAGCTGCATCCTGAAAGGTAAGGCGTGTACGACCCTCGTAGTAGGCTGCAGAAACAGTCTGGGCAACGGTGCATAGAATACCCACACACAACAGAAGAGTTAGCTTCATCGCACTACCTTTGTTTCTGCGATACATCGTCCACGATACATGGTAGTGAAAATAATGCACGCATTGGTCATTGGCGGTACTGGTCTTGTTGGCGTGGAACTGCTTCGACTTCTGGCGAGCGATACAGAGTTTTCACGTATTGACTCCGTGGGCCGCAGTATCGTACCCGACCTCCAGGATCGTGTTCATCAGGTAGTGATGGATCTCCTGGAGGAATCACTTCCAGCAAATGTCACGCCCGACGTTGTGTTCTGCTGCTTGGGCACAACGATTCGCACGGCTGGATCGCAAGAGGCCTTTCGCCGCGTAGACTATGAGATGCCGATGAGGATTGCCAAAGCTGCACGTACGCGTGGGGCGCAGCACTTCATTCTGGTGAGCTCGCTTGGAGCAAACCCCGCATCCCGAACGTTTTACTCCCGCATTAAGGGAGAACTGGAACGCGACCTCCAGAAGCTGGGGTATCCGTCACTGACGTTTGTCCGGCCGTCCTTGCTGTTGGGTGATCGCACTGAGCCACGGTTTGGTGAACAAGTAGCTACGCTTGTGATGCTCACGTTCCGGTTACTCATCCCACGCTCGTTGCGTGCCATTTCAGCAACGCGCGTAGCAGCCGCAATGGTAGCCGCCGCGAAGCGGCGGCGGGTGGGGGTGGAGGTGATCGAGAATCGGGTGTTGTGACAGACGCCGGGAAAAGGTTTTCCCGGCGTTGTCGATATGTCCGCTACGGCAACTCGTCGTACTGATACCCCAACACGGATTCATCCATGACAGCAGCTGGAGTATTGAGTCCGTCCATCCGGAAGTCCCAGGGCATGAGCACCTCATTCAACCCAGACATCATCTCGCCACCGGAGGCATAGTTTTTTCCGTGCCGCTTCATCCAGCCTGACCAGATCCGATCGATATTGGCGTGATGAATCCAGAAGACTGGATCGTTGGGCGACGTGGCTTGGCACATACTTCCTGCATAGATATTTCCGTCAGGTGCTCTCCAGATACCACCTACGTATACGTGAACGATGTTGTGTTGCGTGCTTCCACGCTCACCAGGAATACTAATTACATCCATAACTCCATTGGGATCGCATTCATTACCTGCCGTTCCACGCCAACCCTCCAGAGAATTGCGGAAGCTGATCGTTGTATCAACAGAGCTATCCCATGGAGCACTGTCGTACGTGGGGATGCTAAGCGACCCCAATATTTCTGCACTGGTAGGTAGCAGTGCGTCGGCGTTGAGGTTCTTGCCGATTCGACGCGTCAGATATGGAACAACATTGGGACTTGTGTTGTGATCAAAGAACACCGAGTCAATATCCACTTCATCTGAAACGGTAATGATCCATGCATCCTTCTGGAAGGGGCCGGAGGTAACGGCATAGCCCTGTGACGGATCACCATCGCCCCCTACCAATTCGTCCGAGAACAGAACCTGCTGAGCCGAGGGATCGGTCCAGTCCCAATATGGAATCGTGACATCCTTTCCACTGACGTCGCGCAAAGCACGCTCGAACAGGTCAAGATACACGCGGTGCCATGGGAGGAAGCCGGGATTCATGTGGGCGGGAAACATGCCATCACCACCAACCGTACCTGCATCGCAGAAGAATGCGAGGTAGTGCCACTTCACGAACTGATCGTAATAATTCAGCGTGGGGTCGTATGGCGAGGGCACGGTCTTCAGCGCCTTCACTGCGGAGACGAAATCGGCTTTTTCCTCGGTTGTCATCCGGGTTACGCTCTTGCGCACACGCAGATTTGAGGGGTTCGATGGATTGGTTGACGTGCATGCAGCGCTGAACAGAGCAACGATAGCCAGGCTGATGGCGATGTATGGTAGTGTTTTCATAGGTGCGATGATACGACAATGTAACGACGCCGGGAAAACCTTTTCCCGGCGTGGTGCCGGGAAAAGGTTTTCCCGGCGTCGTCAACTTCCCGATGTTTGCCACAGCAAAACGTTCACCCCTTCACCCCCAACCACCTATAACACCATGCAGCAGTACCGCTACGTCATCAGTGCGTTTGTGTGCCTCTTCGTATGCCTCACGCTCACCGTACTTCCTAGTCTGGCACAGCAACAGGAGATTCCCCAGCCTCCATCTGTTCGTGCACGCGATGGAGTGCTGACCGACACACTGAACCTCGTGCTGGCCACAATCGCTGTAGGTGAACGCCAAGTATTGGCACGCACCTACAACGGTACAGCTCCGGGGTCCATCTGGCGTGTTCACCCAGGTGAAACCATGCGGATTCACCTGAACAACCAGCTTCCTCCAAATCCGGATGCTGATCTGCCAGATCAAGGCAACTACCCGCAGCGTGCAAACACAACAAACCTGCACGTCCATGGTTTGAATGTGTCGCCAAAGGATAATGGCGACAACGTTCTGTTGAGCATTGAGCCACAATCGTCGTTCGACTTCGAGTTCGAGTTGCCCGCCGACCACGCAGCCGGCACATACTGGTATCACCCGCATCACCACACATCCACGTGGTCGCAGGTGGTCAACGGTCTTGCTGGTGCCATCGTGATCGAGGATCCTACAGATCCATCAGTCACGGATCCTGCGCTCCTCGCCATGAGCGATCGCGTGTTTCTCTTCTCGTCATACATGATCGATACGGCTACGAATACCATTGGCTATCCTCGCCGCTTAGCGTCTGCAACGGCAACGACCCCAATACCAGGTAGTGATTCACCCGTGTTCGTCAATGGTGTACTGTCAGGGACGGTTACCATGCGCCCTGGTGAGATTCAGCGCTGGCGCTTCATCGATGCCACGTATGAGTTTTCCATGCGCCTTACGTGGTTGCACATCAGCAATGGCGATACCACGCGTGTTGAGCAGTGGGAGATCGCTAACGATGGCTTGTACTTTCCTGCTCCGAAGCCAACCTCCCAGGTGACGTTTACTGCCGGTGCGCGGAGCGATGTTCTTGTGCAGGCGCCGGCCGCCGAAGGGCGCTATATAGTCCAGCTCGAGGCGTTGGATCGTGGGATGAGGGTGATGGAAACGCGAGAACTCATCGACATTATTGTAGGGGGCGACCCAGTGCTTCCAGCAATGACCATGCCGGCAGTTCTGCCGAAGGCCATGGCAGCGGGTACCATTCGCGACGAGGAGATTACTGGTACACGCCAGATCACGTTCCGCATCGGCGATTTTGGTGAGGTTGCGAAGGACTCTTCGGCTATCACCCGCACCTTTACGATCGACAACTCCCCGTTCAGCCATGATGTGGTGAACATGACAGTGAAAGCTGGCGATGTGGAGGAGTGGACGATTGTGAACGAGAGTGGCGGCTATCACCCATTTCACATCCACGTAAATGAGTTTGAAGTGGTTGAGGTGAATGGCGTACGTCAAGATCCGGTGATCTGGCGCGACGTACTTCTGCTTGCACCCAATAGCACCTATAAGATTCGTCAGCGCTATACCGACTACGATGGCAAGACCGTCTTGCACTGCCACTTCCTTCCTCATGAAGACTGGGGCATGATGAACATCATCGATATTCTGCCTCGCACATCGAATGTGAAAGAGACACCGTGGACCGAGCCCCTTGCCTTCCCGAACCCTGTTACGGGCAGGATGTCCACACTGAATGTGCAACTGCCCGAATTCCTGGGAGACCGACGAGTGGACATCACGTTGCACGACATTACCGGCTCGGTGGTGAGAACACTGCAGACGTCGGCGGCCGAAAGCCCAGTTGTAGAGATCGATGTACAGGATATGCCGGCAGGATCGTACTACGTGCGCGTATCGGACGGTGAGGCGTACCGTACATCGGATATGGTGATTATCGTTAGATGATCAGACTTTTCTGGACAAATGTTGCACTCCTGATAGCGCTAGCTGTTGCGGCTGGCGCTGCAGTGCATACGCCCCGTTCCATTGACTCCCTGCCTGTCGTGTATGGTGCTGATTCTTCCGCAATCGACCTTCTGGCAGCATCGGACACAACAACCGTCGTTGCCGTCCGACATCTTGGTGCGATCTGCTCCCACTGCGTGGAGCAGATCATCCTGCTGAACGAGTACGCCAATGAGTTTCGTCGGAGAAATGCACGTGTGATTGCCTTCTCTATGGACGACGTTGATGAGTGCCAACTGGCAGCAAAGGAGCATGCCATCGACACCGATGTTCTGCAGCTCTGCTACGATGAGCGCGATGCGTGTTCTCGTGCAGTGGGTAGTACGATCCAGGAGATTGATGGATCGTTTACCGATCTCCACGCCGTGCTCGTGATCCGAAAGCGCATCGTGGTGTTTGAGCACTACTCTACGCAGCCGTTGATGTCGCTGGGTGGTGTTTTTGAGGTGCTGGGTGAGTGACGCCGAGGGCGACGGAGGACCACGCCGGGAAAAGGTTTTCCCGGCGTCGTGTAACTAACAGTCTGTTCACATAGTCCCCGCACGAGTTATCACATAGGAGAGCCGAATGAGACATGTCATTGCTACACTGCTCCTGGCCGCCAGTCCAGTACTTCACTACGCGCAAACCAACCCAGCGATTACATCGTGGTTGATTAACACAACTGGGGCAAAGGGTCGACACTACGTGCAGGGTAATCCTGCACCGATTGCAGATACCATGCTTGCCAATGTGATGCTGGTGCGGTATTCGGAGGCATATAGCTATGTGAATTGCAACGGTATCCCTTCCTACGTGATTGGACCATATCCCGACGGCAATCCGGCTACTGCGGTTGGACGGAACTATCTCTTCAAGATCCCGCTGGATCCTCAGCCAAACACCGGAACCAAAACGGCTGTCGGGTTAGGCCACATTGCAGTACTCGTCAACGGTGTGCCAGTGTACAACTACGCTGACGCGCGCTCGTACAACAACCAGAATATTTGGCACCAGAACGCCGTGTTCTTTGAGCGGATTGGATTCGACTGCTCGAAGGGTCATCCTGCACCTTTGCGTACGGGTCCTCCAGGTATGGGAGGGGGCTCGGCAGATGGTCAGTATCATCATCACCAAGATCCCTCGGCCTTCAACGTTGCCAAGGTTGTGATGTCGGACATTTGCGATATGTACCTCGCTGATGGTCTGTACGTCCCAGATAGCACACAGCATGGCCCCCTGATTGGATTCGCCTTTGATGGCTATCCGATCTATGCTGCCTATGGATGGGCTGATGGCACTCAATCTGTTCGACGGATCACGTCCAGCTATCAAATCCGCTCCATCGGCGAGCGAACAACACTTCCGGACGGCACAGTGCTGTCGACGTCACAGTATGGTCCTGCCCTATCGCAGTATCCACTTGGCGCCTACGCCGAGGACTACGAGTACCTTGCTGGTTCTGGTGACCTCGACGAGCATAACGGCAGGTTCTGCATCACGCCGGAGTATCCCGGTGGTACGTATGCCTACTTTGCGACGATCGATGAAGACGGTAATTCGGTGTACCCATATGTGATCGGGCCCACATACTACGGCGTAGTAGAGCAGTCGAATTTTGCTGGTACTGGCCCTGGAGCGGCTCCAACTCGGGTAACGATCACTGAACCAGTAACTCGCTACCTCCCCGGCGTGACCTCTGTTCGAGACGTAGAGAATGCCATTACTCCTACGGTGTTCCCAAATCCGGCCATGGACGTCATCATCGTACAAGTGCGGCAACCTCTTCAGGCTGATGCCACCGTCAGCATGTACGACCTACGAGGAGTCCTTGTCCGATCATCACGCATTCACTCCGGCAGCACGATGTGCTACGTGGATGTGGAGACACTGTACGCAGGCACGTACATCGTCCATGTTGAAACCCATGGTGTTGTACGGTCGTATCCAGTCATTCTTGGAGAGTGATCGGTGCTGGAGGTCCTTCTCTCGATTGTGTTTGTCGTCCACTCTACGGGAAATGGTGGGCAATACACCTTGGAGCGCGCTCAGTGGTATGTTGGGAACGTTGAACTCCATGCCATCGACGGGAGTTCGTATCGCATCGCAGGCTACTACCTCCTAGATACCGACGATCCACAATCACTCAGGCTAGAGCTGCCAGAGCTTCTGCCTCACGCAGACTATCGGTCCTTGAGCTTCACTCTTGGGGTAGACAGCCTTGATAATCACGGTGGACCGCGGGAGGGGGCTCTCGATCCAATGCACGGCATGTACTGGACCTGGTCGACAGGGTACATCTTCCTGAAGATTGAAGGTACGGCTTCGGCGTCGCCTCAGCCCAAGAAACGTATCGAGTACCACCTTGGGGGTTTTAGAGCCCCCTACAACAATATCCGTCGCGTACACTGTGCGATGACGAGCGGACAGGAAGCCCGCATCGTGGTAGATGTTGATGCGTTCATGCGCACGATTAATGTTGCCCAGACTCCAGGCGTCATGGATGTACGTTCATCTGCCGATCTGATTGATCAGGCAGTGGAGATGTTCCGTGCACCATAAGATTGTGGTTATCTGTATGCTGGTTGTAGCGATCGCTACAACGGTAGTGCAGAGTGGAAATCATGGTGAGCAGGACGAAGCAGTCGTTGCCCTTGGAAGACGACTGTTCTACGATCCCGTGCTTTCTGTAGATCAAACTACCAGCTGTGGTACGTGTCATCAGCAGTTTGCAGCGTTTGCGCATGTAGACCACGCGCTGAGTCACGGAGTGTACGGACGTATCGGTACCCGTAACGTACCGGCACTGCAGAATCTTGCATCTCGCCGTGGTTTCATGTGGGACGGTGCGATTGAGCACCTGGACATGCAGGCGTTAAGCCCCCTAACCAGTCACGCTGAAATGGGCGAAACCCTACCACGCATCCTAGAGAAGCTTGACAGTGTGGGATGGTGCCGAACCCTGATGACGCAGGCCTATGGTAGTCCAGACATTACGATCCCGCGAGTGCTGCGTGCATTGGGTCGATTCGTGGCTACGTTGGAGAGTCGTTCTTCTCGGTTCGACCGTTGGCATGCAGGGCAGGACACGTTAGCTGAGAACGAGAGACGAGGGTATGATCTTTTCCGAGCATACTGCGCATCATGCCACAATGGTATCGACTTCACCGATGATTCCTTTCGCAGCAATGGTCTGCCGCTGGATTCACTCTTGATGGATCACGGACGCGAGCGAGTAACGCTGGACGAGCAGGATCGGTACCGGTTCAAAGTGCCATCACTTCGAAACGTGGGGCGCACAATGCCCTATATGCATGATGGTCGGTTCAAGCGTCTTCGAGATGTACTTGCCCATTATGCGCAGCAAGACGATCTCGCCGACCATGCTGATCCGTTGGTGCGATCAATTGCACCACTGGATGACCGTGCCCGCAAGGATCTGATCGCCTTTCTGCTCACGCTGACTGATGAGGCATTTCTTCGGGATACAGCGTTCGGCGAGAAGGAGGTATGGGAGTAAGGACGACGTAAGGACCACGCCTAAGGACCACGCCGGGAAAACCTTTTCCCGGCACCACGCCGGGAAAAGGTTTTCCCGGCGTCGTCGACTTCGACCGAAGCCGACCTCATAAGAGGCCGGCTTCGGTAAGATCGGATTCTAACTGCTTATCGGAAATGGTGCTCTTTAACATGTCCGTGGTCACGAATGCTTCGTAGGCTCGAGCATCACCAAACACGGATCGCACAAACGTGTGTTCCGACGAGATCACCGATCGCTGCTGCAGTACTTCGCGGTAGTCGGAGTAGGGATACTGGGCCGGGTGAGCTACCAGCCCTGCCTTCACGGGGTTCAAGTGAATGTATCGAAGTGCGGCTTTCAGGTAGCTGTCTGTGCCCACGTGCCCAATGTGATAGCGGCCTTGGTAAATCGTCCCTGAACGCCGCAAATGCCTGTTTAACCTGCGTGAGTACGTAGAACAAACACATGCCATGAACTTGGGGAGATCGCCCCCTTCCTCCACTCGAATCAGGAGATGAAAGTGGTTGGACATCAAGCACACCGCAACAATGGTTACGTGAAAGGTTGGCGCATATCGCTCGAGTAGCGACATGAACATCCAGTACTGGAAGTCGTCGTAGAATAATGTCGACTTCAGCACTCCTCGATTGACGACGTGGTACATTTCGCCTGGGGCGGATACGATGCTACGGCGTGGCATGGGAACTCCTGCAGATGTTGGGAAGAGATTGCTCTGATCCCGTGCAAGGATGCAGGTGTTTTGGGACGCGTGGTGGGGACGACGCCGGGAAAAGGTTTTCCCGGCGTCGTCCGCAATTTCACCGATCCAGCGTCCCCATCACAATGCCAAACACATTCAATACACTGAGCTGCCCGTAGTTACCCGGCGTAAACGCTGGGCCACGTGCGAAGAAGACGCCGTGCATCTCGAGATGCGAGTTGTGGTGTCCATGATCTCCGCCTCCCCGAAACGGCCTGCCCTTTCTCACGAAGAAGCATCCAGGTCTGGTCATCAGGATGGCCGCAGGTGCTCTACCAGAAGCATCCATGTGGAGATCGGATAACGAATCGTCGGGCGCATACACATCAACCCACGATACGCGCTCGGCAATACTGCGCTGGAGACTATCAATGTTGGGAGGGGGCTGACGGTAGAGGTACACCAGATTCCCGGATCCAATGATGCGGAAACCTGTTGTGTCCATCACAGATTCAAGTTCAATGCTGCATGACTCTTGCAAAGCAGTCATGCCGTGGTCGCTGACAACGATGATATTCGTCGACTCCAGCATACCTCGCAACGCAAGCTCAGTTTCAAGGCGCACCAGAAGGTCTCCAGCAACACTCAACCCCTCGGAGATATTCGGAGAGTCTGGTCCTTCTCGATGACCGATGTCATCCAGTACTTCGAAGTACATCGTAGCTACCCGCGGAGGTGTAGGGCCATCGATCCACGACAGTAAGGAGTCAATTCGCTCATGGTAGTTGCGCGAAGGCTCGTACGGCAACCAGTGCGTAGGACGGTCACCAGAAAATGCCGTTTCGGATCCTGGCCAGAAGGCACACGCTGCCGTAAGCCCCCTACGCTCAGCTTCGATCCACAGCGGCGTGCCCCGCCACCATGCGGACTCTTTACGCTGCATCGTGAAGACGTCGTTGAGGGTGGAGTCGTAGAAGCTGTTGCCGACGATGCCGTTGTCGCGTGGGTACGCTCCGGTAGCAATTGCCCAATGGTTGGGAAACGTCTTGGTGGGGTTTACCGGCTTCAGACTCGATGCTCGATAGCATTTGTTGAGGTAGGCAACGAAGCCTGGATGCGTGATTCGGTTGAGGTAGTCGTGGCGGAAGCCGTCGAAGGAGATCAGGATGGTAAGGGGCTTGCCGGGAGTGACGCCGGGAAAACCTTTTCCCGGCGTCGTCCCCCATAACGTCCCCAACGCAAAGGCGCTGATGAAGAACATCATCAGCGCCTTGGAGATCGAACTCTGTGTCATAGGAAGATTAGAACGTGTAGCGAATACCCACCTGCACCTGCCAACGCGAAGCTAAGTCGCTAAATCCAAACGGATCGCGCTTGTCCGTGTAGCTGCAGATCGGTGTGCCCACAGCAACTGGGCTGTCCGCACACGTCCCCAATCGGAGTTGAGCCTGCTCAGGAAGGTGATGAAGTCCCCGGAGATGTCTAGGCGGTGACCCTTGAAGAATGGGTTTGGTAGCTCCTGCATCTGGCGCCGGTCCAGCTGGGGCCGACGACGCCTTTCCCGGCGTGGTGCCGGGAAAAGGTTTTCCCGGCGTCGTCCTCAAAAAACGCTTTGATATAACCGGGAACTTTCGCAAATAAGGCTTGCGTTAAACCAAAGCAAACCGAAAATATGCACTTGAACCCCCTTCTCGGGGGAACTTTCACCCTAGTCGCTTGGTTGTCAGCCACATCACTTTTTTCATTCACCTCTGTTAGGACGTGCTATGGGGACAGAGTCTACGATGATCGCTTTGGGTAGCGATGGATACATGTTGGTGTTCAACATGTTCTCGTTCACGATTGCCGCAATGCTTTCGGCCTTCGTGTTTTTCATTTTGCGGCGTTCAGCCGTTGCACCGCAGTATCGCATGTCGCTGGTGGTGTCGTCGTTGGTAGTGGGCATTGCTGCCTATCACTACATTCGGATTTTCGATAGCTGGAACCATGCATACGACATGGCTACCGGTATGTATAACCCTGCGTTGTTCAACGACGCATATCGCTACGTGGACTGGCTCCTGACTGTTCCTCTGCTTCTTGTTGAGTTGATCCTTGTGTTGAATCTTGGCCGAGACAAGTCCGGTCCTCTGTTGACCAACCTGTCGATTGCCGCTGTACTGATGATTGCCCTCGGCTATCCAGGCGAAGTCATGAGTGCTACGGCAAAGACGTCTATGATGTCCGAGTACGGCATGTGGGGCTTCTTGTCGACCATTCCTTTCGCCTACATCCTGTTTGTCCTATGGGGCAAGCTGGGCTCGGCTATGGAATCACAGCCTGAGCGCGTACGCGTATTGTTCCGCAACCTCCGACTCCTTCTGATCGCTACATGGGGTTTCTACCCAATCGTGTACTGCCTGCCTTATTTCGGTATGGACATTGCCTCGTCGATCGTCTCGATCCAGACGGGCTATGCCATCGCTGACGTTCTGGCTAAGGCTGGCTATGGTGTAATGATCTACGCCATCGCTCGCGAGAAGTCGGCGGCCGACGGATGGCGCGAAGCTGCGTAAGCGTCGTACATAACAACACGTCAAACGCACAAAGGTGGCAGTACGATGTACTGCCACCTTTTCTGTTTCCGAGTCTGTTGCCGGGAGTGGCGCCGGGAAAACCTTTTCCCGGCGCCATTCTTCTGTACATTTGTCACCTAGGTACGACCATCTATTCAATCCCCGAGAATTCCATGTCAATACGTTTTCTTCGCACCATTGCTAGCGTGCTGCTTTTGTCGTTTGTCATGATCAGCTGCTCAAGCACAACCATGATCACGTCAGAGCCTCCTGGTGCAAAGCTGTACATCAATGGTATGAGTGTTGGTAACACACCATATACGCATTCTGATACGCGTATCGTTGGCTCAATGCTGATGATCAAGCTCGAGAAGGAGGGGTATGAGCCCCTTAACACCTTCATCACACGTGACGAACGCGTAGACGTTGGTGCAGTCATTGGTGGACTGTTCTTGCTCGTGCCATTCCTCTGGACAATGCAGTACAATCCACAGCACAACTATGAGCTCGCACCGCTGAAGAAGTAGTAAACGGTAGACGCCGGGAGTGACGCCGGGAAAAGGTTTTCCCGGCGCGGTTCTACATCCTACTCTGCTCGGTACCCATTCACCGGGTCGAACGTCCCAATCACCACCCATGTGGGCTGGCCGTTAACCATACGGATGCCCATCATGTTGTAGATGCCATTCTTGCGGTCACCGGCGGCATTAAATGTGGCGTCTCCCGAGATGCCCTGATAGTTCTCCGCTCTGGCTACGATGCCGGTACGCAGCGCATCTGCCGTTGCAGCGTTTCCGAGCTCAAGAATCGTGTTTCCTACAAGCGTTACGGCATCGTAGGTGCTCAGAGCAAACGCATCTGGTGTGAGTCCAGTTTGTTGCTCGATCGTGGCAATCACCGGCTGAGCACGCTCCACTGCATCCCCGATCCCAACGTTTGGACAGGCATAGCCAACCTGCTCGAAGAACTCTGCCTGAGCCAGCAAGGCCGCACTCTCTACAGTGCCATCGCCTCCGTACCAGCGAACGCCACGCAGCAGGGTGTCGGTTACCGGGATAGCAGCTGCAAGCTGCGCTGCCTCGTCAAAAGCAGGGTTGTAGACTGCAACCTTGTCAATTCCGTAGATGCCTACGGCGATTCCTACTTCTGTGCGTAGTTGCTCGACGACTGCAGTAAAGTCGGTAGTGGTTACTGCATACTCAAAGCCCCCTACCACATCCCCACCGTTGGCCTTCATATCGGCACGCACACTGGATGCGAGACCTCGATTACCAATGTCGTCGCGCGCAACGGAAACCACGATGTTGCGGCCTTCAGCGCGCATCATTGCGGCGATAGCAGGGCCCTCCTGCTGATCGCTGGGACACATGCGAAGGAGGTTGTCGTTCTCGATCGCCAGGGCACCAGCCGTACTCGAGGGACTGACAACAATCACCTCCTGTGCATTAGCCGTGGAGAGAATCGCGGAGGCC
>Ga0222714_10001988_pt1 | contig 22411 bp, 17 predicted proteins | sample C33_3DmetaG_FD_165048 | JGI IMG/M metagenome (GOLD analysis project Ga0222714, IMG submission 165048) | Estuarine water microbial communities from San Francisco Bay, California, United States - C33_3D | ecosystem: Environmental > Aquatic > Marine > Unclassified | place: USA: California...
AGGCGCGGCCGCCATGTTGGCGACGGGCTTTGCTGCTGCTGATGGCCATAAACCTAAGTATGGCGGTCATTTTACCTTTGTTATTCCGGCCAAAGCTCCACCGAGCTTAGACGCCCACAGGGAAACTACCTATGCGGTGATTCATCCAGCACGGCCTTTCTATTCCACGCTGCTGCGCGTTAATCCAAACAATCCGGCTGACCCAGCCGATTTTGTTTGCGACCTCTGTGTCGGCGACGTACCAAAGCCATCAAATAAAGGCAAAACATATACCTTTACACTTCGCTCAGGGGTGAAATTCCATGATGGCACGCCCTTAACATCGGCGGACGTTAAGGCCAGTTTTGACAAAATCATCTTCCCACCAGAAGGTGTATCAAGCGCTCGCAAAAGCTTCTATCAAATGGTGGACTCAGTAGCGGCACCGAATGCTACAACGGTCGTCTTCAACCTGAAGTACGCATCATCAGCGTTCATTCCAGCGCTTGCTGCCCCATATAACTTCATCTACTCCAAAGCCAAGCTCGATGCCGACATACATTGGTACGAAAAGAACATCCTTGGCTCTGGTCCCTTTATCCTGGAAGAGTACCAATCAGGCGCTCAGATCACCGGACGAAAAAATCCGGACTATTATCTGAAAGGCCAGCCTTATCTCGATAAGATCACTGGTGTTTTCGCAAACAAAGAATCAATCCAAGTCCAGGCATTGCGTGGCAACAGAGCAAGCGCTCAGTTCCGCGGCTTCCCGCCAAAGACCCGTGATGATCTAGTTGCAGCGCTTGGCGATAAGGCGACTGTTCAAGAGTCGGATTGGAACTGCGTACTTCTCGCAACGCCAAACCACTCCGTTAAACCATTTGACGACGTGCGTGTGCGTCGTGCACTTACCCTCGCGGTAGACCGTTGGGGTGGGTCACAATATCTCTCCAAAATCGCCATCGTGAAAACGGTTGGTGGTATCGTCTTCCCAGGCAGCAATCTTGCGGCCACGAAGGCAGAGCTGATGGATATGGATGGATATCGGGAAGACCTAGAAGCTTCCCGCGAACGTGCACGTAGTCTTCTCAAAGAGGCCGGTGTCGATCTGTCGAAGACCTATGTGTTGAACAATCGTGCTGTCGACCAGCCCTACAAGGTTGTCGGCGTATGGCTGCTCGATCAATGGCGTCAGATTGGTCTCAATTTTGAGCAGAAGGTTCAGCCGACTGGTCCTTTCTACGCGACTCTGCGTGAGAAGGGTGACTTTGACGTATCTATCGACTTCAACTGTCAGTCGATCGTCAATCCGCCAATCGACACGTCGAAATACCTGTCTTCTGATATCAACCCTCAAAACTATGGCCGCATAATCGACCGTAAAATGGACGATCTCTACAACGCTATGCTGCTTGAAGCAGATCCGAAAAAACAGCGTGAGAAAATGCGGGAGTACGAAAGATACGTTCTCCACGACGAAGTGAAACAGATGATCACTCTGTGGTGGTACAGAACAACTGTGCACCGCTCACACTTCAAGGGTTGGAAAGTTAGCCCCAGCCACTACCTCGGTCAGGCGCTTGACAATGTCTGGCTTGACCCTGATGCGGATAAGTAGTTTCCGCATTTAAATGCCTTTTTGGCATGGACGCCCGTGGACCTTTAAGGACCACGGGCGTTCTCCTTTATTATAATAACAGGCCCTAACTCATGCATAAGTATCTTGTGAAACGCATGCTAATGATGGTTCCGACCTTAATCGGTGCAGCCATCCTCGTTTTTTCACTCATGCACATGATCCCAGGAGACGTTTGTGCGCTCCGTTATGCGGGAACAGGCGGCACTTTTGACGTAAACCAAATTGAACAGTGCCGAGAGGGCTTAGGCCTAAATAGGCCTCTTCTGGTGCAATTTTTTGATTGGATTGGAGGCTTTTTTATTGGTGATTTTGGTACCTCGATGTGGACCGATCGCCCAATAACTGAAGAGATGGGACCACGCATCCTGCTCTCTCTCCAAGTAGCCATCATGGCAACCATTATATCGATTTTTATTTCCATCCCGCTCGGAACTATTTCCGCGGTAAAACAGAACTCATGGATAGACTACACAGTCCGATGCATAAGTATTGCTGGTATTGCGATGCCATCCTTTTGGTTAGGCATATTAATCATGCTTGGCCTGCTTGCAGTATCAAATCAATTTTTGGGATACGGCTGGATACCTCCCATCCAGTATATCCCGCCTCTGAGCGACCCAATTGGCAACCTAACGCAGCTAATCTGGCCAGCGCTCGCGACGGGCTACCGTTATTCCGCTGTTGCTACCCGCATGACCCGTTCGGCGCTGCTCGAGGTGCTTCGTGAAGATTATATTCGGACTGCACGCGCTAAGGGGGTGATCGAAAAGCTGGTGGTAAACCGCCACGCCCTTAAAAACTCCATGCTACCTGTGGTGACAGTGATCGGGATTGAATTTGCCTTTCTTATGGGCGGTCTTGTTGTCACAGAACAAGTCTTTAACTTGAACGGTTTAGGTAAGCTCTTCGTTGATAGCGTTACCAACCATGACTACACGCTCACACAGGCTCTTGTCATGCTTGTCGCCTTTATCTTTGTTGTAATGAACATAGTTATTGACGTGATTTATGCGTGGCTTGATCCGCGCATTCGATATAGCTGAGGCCGGAAGGAATAAGGTCATGAATGTCGCAACTACGACTGTTGACGCCGCTCCTGTAGAGAAGACTTTTCTTCAAAAACTAGGGCGTATGGCTCGCCGCCAACCTCTAGGTGCTGTCTCGGGGATGATGATCCTAATAATGGTTCTTGTGGCGATTTTTGCTGACTTCGTAGCGCCGCACGACCCCGTAACGATGAACTTCATTGACCAACTTGCCGCGCCTTCAGCAACATATCTCTTGGGCACTGATGAGCTTGGTCGTGACATTTTTAGCCGAATTATCCATGGATCACGAACGGCCCTCGTTATAGGTTTTGTATCGGCGTTTGTCGGCGCCACGTTAGGACTGGTTTTAGGCGTTACGAGCGCTTACCTCGGCGGGTTATTCGACCTCATTTTCCAGCGGATCGTAGACATCTTCATGGCATTTCCGCTTATTATTATGGCGTTAGCCATTGTCTCCGTATTTGGGTCAGGCGTTGGAAATGTTATCATTGCCATTACAATTCCCTTCATTCCTAAATGCGCTCGCGTTGTTAGATCTAGCGCCCTAGCTCTACGTGAAATTCCCTACATCGACGCTGCTCGCGCATGTGGTTACAGCCACACGCGCATCGTGCTTGTACATATGGTGCCAAATGTGATGGCTCCCTACCTGATTATGGTAACTAGCTTTGTTGGCCAGGCTATCCTCCTAGAGGCTTCTCTCTCTTATCTAGGCCTTGGGGTTCAGGAGCCAACAGCTGCCTGGGGTCTGATGCTCCGAGGTGGCGCAGAACAATTCTTCGAGAGTGCACCTTGGGTTGCAATTTTTCCGGGCCTTGCCATCACACTTGCTGTCTTCGCCTTCAATCTCTTTGGCGATAGCCTGCGAGACGCCCTGGATCCAAAACTTCGGTCGACCTGAATGGTCGACCTGATTGAGGGCGATGACGGCTTGTCGCGGTGCGGCTGGTGCGGAACCGATCCCGAATATCAGCGCTACCATGATGAGGAATGGGGTAAGCCGGTCAGAGACGATAAGCTTCTGTTCGAAAAACTGTGCTTGGAAGGCTTTCAGGCTGGTCTCTCCTGGATCACAATCTTAAGGAAACGTGATCGCTTTCGCGAGGTGTTCTATAATTTCAATCCCTCAGCAGTGGCTGGAATGAAAGAAGCAGACATTGATCGTCTGATGAGCGACACAGGGATTGTTCGGAACAGACTGAAGATTGAAGCAACAATATCCAATGCTAGGGCCTGGCTTAAAATAATGGAGGCTGGCAACAACAGCTTTGCTAATTTTATCTGGGCAACTGTTGATGGCAAAACTGAAATTAATCAGCCCCTAACCAGATCCGATATTCCAACCAAAACAGCTGCAGCTGAATTCTTGTCAAAACGATTGAAAAAGGCTGGATTTCGCTTTGTTGGCCCTACTATCTGTTATGCGTTCATGCAGTCTATGGGCCTGGTAGATGATCACTTAAAAGGCTGCTGGAAGGCTTCCTAATGGCCCATGAGGACAAACTTGACGAACTCAAGCGTCGCCGAGAGGAAGCTCGCGGTATGGGCGGGGCTGAAAAACTTCAATCTCGGCGAAACGCCGGGGTCTTAAATGCACGAGAGCGAATTGATCGCCTTTTAGATGAAGGCTCTTTCTTAGAAGCTGGCCTGCATGCGTATTCAATCCGCGAGCAAACTCGCGATAAATCTCCCGCAGACGGAAAGATTGCCGGTTTTGGTCAAATTGACGGCAGGCACGTCGCCTTGGTTGCAAATGACTTCACAGTCCTCGGTGCATCTTCATCGCAAGTCAACATGAAGAAAATGGGACATATGAAGCGGACCGCGCGAGAGCGCGGTTTGCCGCTAGTTCTTCTAGGTGAGAGTAGCGGTGGGCGCATGCCAGACCGAATGGGTGCTGCTGGTCGAGCTACCATTGGCCAAGATCGAGAAGAATACCGCCGAACAAGAGAAACCCCATGGGTATCGACGCTTATGGGACAGTCATATGGATCGTCTACTTGGTACAGCGTGATTTCAGACGTAGTTTTCGCTCGAAAGGGTGCCGTGATGGCGGTTACAAGTCCTCGCGTCACCTCACTTGCTATAAGTCAGGAAATTGAACCTGAAGATCTTGGTGGTTGGAAACTCCATACCGACGTGACCGGCCTAGTCGATAAGGCTTTTGAGACTGACGAGGAGGTATTGGACGCTGTTAAGGCTTTTCTCTCTTACCTACCGTCCAATTCAAAACTTCCTCCTCCCCGTCTTGAGACTTGGGAAACCACTGACCAAAAAAAGCTTTTGGAGATCCTACCAGAAGAGAGGCGCCGCGTTTACGATGCACGAGCGGCCGTGCAAACCATAGCAGATGTCGGCAGCGTCTTTGAGTTAAAGGACCGATTTGGTAAGTCCATCATAACAGCGCTGGCCAGAATAGAAGGCCGAACGGTCGGCTTTATCGCAAATAATCCTCGATTTAGGGCTGGCGCAATAGATCCGGACGCTTGCGACAAAGCAGTTTCCTTCATTGTCCTCTGCGATAGCTTCAACATTCCAATAATATTCCTGGTTGACCAGCCCGGCTTCTATATTGGAGTTGAGGGTGAGAGGAAACGCGCGCCTGGTAAGATCATGAATTGGATGAATGCCTTAGCACAGGTCACTGTACCTCGTTTTAGCGTAATAGTACGCAAGAGCTATGGGCAAGCGTACTTGAATATGGGTGGCGGCAGAAATTCCGATGAGGTGCTAGCCTGGCCTACAGCAGACCTGGGCTTCATGGAACCTCGTCTTGCTGTCAATGTTCTGCATGGCGTCAAAGAAGACGAAGACCCAGATCGCTTCGCCCAACTAGCTGCTTCATTGGACCGGGGGACCGAAGCTTGGGACCTGGCTGGACTTTATGAGGCACAATACGTAATTGCACCTCAAGAAACCCGAGAATACCTGGCCCGCCTATTAGCGGTCTATGAGAGCAAACAGATCGGCGAGCACCTTCTCTCGAACTGGCCAACCACCTTTTAGCACACACTGTTGCAAAGCCAGTTGGAAGACTGACTATTTTTTCATTCTTGAATGGCAAACATTTTCTTATCGATCCCGGGCTGTCACCTGGATTATTTTGATTTGTAAGTTCTTTGTGTCGCCTATCATTCGATGCTTTTGGCAATGGGCAGGTGTGATTGACAAAAAAGGCCTCTCTATTCGTTAGAACCTTTTATTGCCTCGACCATTGCGTCAGTAACTTCTTTGGTTGATGCCTTTCCACCTATGTCCGGCGTTTTTACTCCAGCTGCTGTTACTGCTTCGATTGCGCGCATCAGTCGAGCCGCGGAGGCGGGTTCACCCAGATGCTCCAACATCTGGCAGGCAGTCCAGAAAGTAGCTACGGGATTAGCAATTCCCTTACCAGTGATATCAAAGGCAGAGCCATGAATAGGTTCGAACATGGATGGGAAGCGGCGCTGCGGATCTATATTGGCCGTTGGTGCAACGCCAATTGAACCAGCCAATGCACCGGCTAGATCAGACAAGATATCTGCATGTAAATTTGTCGCCACGATGGTGTCGAGGCTCCTTGGGTCAAGCGTCATGCGAACCGTCATGGCATCGACCAACATCTTGTCCCACTTTACATCTGGGAATTCCTCAGCAACTTCTGCTGCAATCTCATCCCACATCACCATACCATGGCGCTGAGCATTGGATTTCGTAACTACAGTAAGAAGTTTCCGGGGCCTGTTCTGCGCCAACTCAAAGGCATAACGCATAATACGCTCGACACCAATCCGGGTAAAAATCGCGACCTCGGTGCCAACCTCTTCAGGCATTCCTTTATGTGCTCGACCACCATGACCTGCATATTCGCCCTCTGAATTTTCCCGGACAATCACCCAATCAAGGTCTCCGGGTCCAGCATTTCGCAGTGGGGATTCAACGCCATCAATAATCTTAGTGGGTCGGACATTCGCATACTGGTCAAAACCCTGACAAATTTGGAGACGCAGACCCCATAAAGTTATGTGGTCCGGTACATCAGGGGCGCCAACCGCACCAAAATAAATGGCATCAAATGTCTTTAACTGAGCCAGTCCATCAGCTGGCATCATAACTCCATGCTTTTTGTAATAGTCCGTACCCCAATCGAAGTGGGTGATTTCAAACTTTATGTCGCCCTCACGCCTTGACAGCGCATCCAAGACCTCAAGCCCGGCTCCAATGACCTCAGGTCCAATTCCATCAGCAGGAATTGCCGCAATTTTATAAGAACGCATCTATATCCCTCAGAATTTCTGCGGGTTCTAGGCTACTAGTTTAAAACGCACAATGGTCAGAAACGATTTATCGGCAACTTAAGCATTGGCGCGCCATCGTCATCCTTAGGCACTTCGCCTGCACGCATATTAACCTGAAGTGATGGCAGAATTAGTTTTGGCATTGCAAGAGTCGCGTCACGTTCTGTTCGAAGCTTCACAAAGGCTTCCCGGCTCATGCCTTTGCCAACATGTATGTTGCTGTCCCGCTCCTCTGCAACAGTTGTTTCCCAACTCATCTCACGGGAACCGCCAGCTCCATAGTCGTGGCACATGAAAAGTCGCATTTCATCAGGTAAAGCGAGCACTTTTTGAATTGAGTCGAACAGTAAGCCCGCATCGCCGCCAGGAAAATCAGCTCGAGCTGAACCACTGTCAGGCATGAATAAGGTATCACCGACAAAGGCTGCATCACCGACAACGTGCACCATACAAGCTGGGGTATGCCCAGGAGTTGCAATGGCAAACGCCGCAAGTTTTCCTATCTGATAAACGTCACCATCTTTAAAAAGACGGTCAAACTGGGAGCCATCACGACGAAATTCTGTACCCTCATTAAAAACTTTGCCAAAAACCTCCTGAACTTCCAGAACCTTCTCGCCAATTCCTATCTTCCCGCCAACTTTTTGCTGAATGTAGGGTGCGGCACTTAGGTGATCTGCATGAACGTGGGTCTCAATAATCCACTGAACCTCGAGGCCAACAGACCGGATATACCCGATTGCTTTATCAGCTTGTTCGAAGCCAATTCTTCCAGAAGCTTGATCAAAATCCATGACGCTATCGATTACAGCACAGGCTTTAGATTCGGGATCCTTAACAATGTAAGTAACTGTATTAGTCACCTCATCGAAAAACGGGGTAACTTCCGGCTCAACGCTCATGTCTATTGGATAGTTAGGCAACACGCTCCCTTCTCCTATTCATAAGCAGCCATTGGCAATCGTCATAAACACAACTTATTCTCCAAGGCAGAATTTAAACAGGCCTTTCAGTTACCCATAGTGCTCAATTAGATATTGACGCCTAGAATTAGGAAACTCTAGGTTCGCGTTGTCAAACGCTCGTCAAGAATTACACACTCTTCTAGGAATCCCATGAATGACATACGCGCATATAGATGTCCGCCCTATTTCCGGTGCTTTGGGTGCTGAAATCCATGGCGTTGACCTAGCTCAGGATATTCCTGAATCCATAATTGCGGAAATACGCTCGGCCTGGTTAGACCATCTGGTTATCTTTTTTCGAAATCAAAAGATAACACCGGCTCAGCAGCTTTCTTTCGCAAATAAACTGGGCGAACCAGTCGAATATCCATTTGTGCAGGGTTTACCGGACTTTCCTACGATCACACCAATCATCAAATTGGAACATGAGAAGGTAAATTTCGGAGGCCTATGGCACACGGATACCACTTATCAGCAACGTCCACCAATGGCATCCATGCTTTATGCATTAGAAGTACCTAAGTTTGGTGGCGATACACTGTTTGCCAATTGTTACATGGCATATGAGACCCTCTCTGAGGGTCTTAAGGCTACGCTAGATCCGCTTATAGGCGTTAATTCTTCAACGAAGGGTCGTGTTGTCGATACCCGTGCTGCAAGAATCGCAGACGCCCCTAAAGAAGATGCTAAAAAACCTCGAGTTGCAGAGCATCCAGTTGTTCGCGTGCATCCAGAGACTGGAAGAAAAAGTCTCTACGTTAGTTTTGCCCACACCACTAATTTCAAAGGTTGGAGTGTCGAGGAAAGCCAACCTCTTCTCGATTACCTCTTTGAGCATCAGACTCTCCCAGAATTCACATGCCGTTTTCGTTGGGAGCAAGGCTCAATAGCCCTATGGGATAATCGATGTGCCCTCCACAATCCCATTAACGACTATCACGGTCAGAAACGCGTCCTGCATCGCATAACTTTTGCTGGCAAAGATACGGCTTAAAATATGTCATTGGACCAAAGAAACGATACAATCCGCCTAATGGTGCTGGATGGGGACGGCATTGGACCGGAAATTGTAAGAGGCACACTAACTGTTCTGGACGCGGTTGCTGACCGTTTTGGCCTCCAATTTTCATTCGACAAATTACCTATCGGCTTCGAAGCACTGGAAAGAGAAGGAACATCCTTCCCAGAAAAGATCATGGCTGCTGTTCCAAAATGCGACGGCATTATTCTTGGTCCAGTCGACCATGCAGCTTACCCACCAGCGGCTGAAGGCGGGTTAAATCCGTCTGGTGAGCTCAGAAAACGACTTGAGCTCTATGCAAATATTCGCCCTGCGCTATCAAGGCCTGGTTTTCCTCCACCTTGTGGTAAGCCTGTAGATCTTGTTGTGGTCAGAGAAAATACAGAGGGTTTCTACGCTGATAGATCAATGTTTTTGGGTAATGGCGAATTCATGCCAACCCCTGACATTGCGATGTCACTGCGCAAAATTACTCGAGAAGGCAGTACTCGGATTGCAATTGCAGCATTCGAATTAGCTAGAAGGCGCCCCCGCAAGCACCTTACAGCCGTGCACAAAGCGAATGTGCTTCGAATTGGCGATGGTCTCTTCCTAGAGTGCTGCCGTGAGGTTTCAAAAAGCTATCCTGACATTAGTTATGATGAAAAAATTGTTGATGCGATGGCCGCTCTCTTGATTCGAGACTCAAGCAAGTTCGACGTGATCGTAACTACAAATATGTTCGGGGACATTCTTTCTGACCAAGCCTCAGAACTTTCCGGCAGTCTAGGGCTTGCTGCATCTTTAAATGCAGGCAAGAACTCAGCCGTTGCTCAGGCACAACACGGCTCAGCGCCAGATATAGCCGGGCAGGACATTGCGAATCCCAGCTCCCTCATTGGATCTGCTGCAATGTTACTTGGCTGGTTAGGTGAACGGCGAAGTGACGAGCGACTAAATGTGGCCGCTGAGGCAATCGAGCATGCCTTAAATGTCGTTATTTCAGTACCTGAAAAGCGTACACGCGACCTAGGCGGCAACATTGGAACACAAGCTTTTTCTAGCTTTGTTGCTCAAGCACTGATCGATCAATGCTGAATTCTAGTTTGCTCGGAGTACATCACCCAAAGAAGATACTGGGAGATTACCTAACGCCAGAACTGCCTCACGGATGCGCTCTGCCTGGTCATCATCGATAGACATTTTAGCACACGCTCGGAACTTAGCGCTCACGCCAGTTTCATCGAGCATCTTATCTCCAGCACCACTGTTCACTGGCACATGCCGAGAGATTTTTTGCCCATTGTCTAGATGGACAACCAGACCTCCCGAAAAATAAGTTGGAAAAGATGTATCTGGATCCGCTGCACAGGTTACTTTTGCTGTAAGGTCTAATAATTCAGCATCTGAAAAGCATTCGTCCCGAAGTTCCGCAAGACCAAAACAACCTTTCGCCAAGCAAGTGGCTACAACAAATTGCGCACTAAACTTTGCTTCATAATCTGTCTTAGGCGTCAACTTTGCAGCTGCAGGCTCCGCAACAATTGGCATTGTCGGTCCAGGTAAAAAAGCTTCTATCGCTTTGATCTGCCCCACATCAATCTCACGACTGATCTCAATCGCAGCATCCGCGCAGCCATGGATAAAATGGCAAACTGGGTATGGCTTGATGGCTGTTGCAGCCAATTCCCAGCGCTCACCCAGACCTGCATCGAGTTGGTCAATGTCGGTATCATTGATGTGATCTTGGAAGTGCGTTTCAAAGAGACCAAACTTCCCTTCGTAAACACGACTAGGGCCAACAAAACCTTGCTGAGCCATAGTGGCTGCAGTAATGCCAGCTACAGCACCCCAACCAGGATGAAAGCGTTTAGTCCAAGCGCCCTCCTCAAGGAAAACCTGGAGGCCTGCAGCACTGCTCCCAGCTACGCCTTGCGCCATGGTCAACTCATGTACATTAAGCCCCATAAGCTTCCCTGCAACGATGGCAGAGCTGAAATGCGAGGCAACCGCTGTGGCATGATAACCAGCATGATGAAAGGCACCGTTAGCTGCGAGCCCAATTCGAATTGCGGTCTCCATCCCTGCAACATACGCAACCAGCATATCCTGTCCGCTTGCGCCCACAGCTTCGCCCACTGCAAGTGCGGCAGGCAACGACGCTACCGACGCATGTATGATCGCTCCTAGGTGTGTGTCATCAAAATCCAAACCATGAAGGAGCATTCCATTGGCCAATGCTGCATCCCGAACTGACATCCCCCCGGGCTCACCTATAACGGAGCATTTACCTGTACCAGCAAGCACTTTCACCCCAGCAATTGCCTTGGCCGCAAAGGGATAAGACCTAGCAGCTACGCCAACGCCGATGGTATCCAGGATTTGAAGTTGAGCTCTTTCTCTTACTTCAGCTGGTATTGAATCCCATGTTAAATTTGCTGCAAATTCAGCTAATGCTTCGGCTTTAGATTGATAATTTTTCATAGATATTTTGTACCTTAGCGGCCTTTCCAGTTGGGGACACGTCGCTCGCTCATTGCTTTGACACCTTCCTTGAAATCTTCGGTCATTCGAAGTCGGTCCTGAATTTCAAGTTCGTGATCTGTTGCAGCTTTGACTTTTTCAGCCAAGTTGCCGCGCATAGTCTTTCGGGTTTCCGCAATTGCTAAAGGCGAACACTCAGCAATTTCTGTCGCAAAAGCAATTGCCGCTTGTCGCAATTCCGACATCGGCACAAGTACATCAACTAACCCCCAATCGAGGGCCTCTTCTGCCTTAATCCGTCGAGATGTAAGGAACATTAACTCTGCCCGATGCTTTCCAACTACCTCAGGCAAAGTAACAGTCAAACCAAACCCAGGATGAAAGCCAAGGCGTGTGAAATTGGCGACAAACCGGGCCTCGGGGCAAGCAACTCGAAAATCCGGCATTAGGGCAAGCCCCAAACCACCACCAACAGCGGCGCCTTGAATTGCGGCCACCACAGGCTTTGGGGTCCGAAAGAGCCTAACTGCCTCTACATAAAGGTGATTACCGCTTTTGGTAGATGAATCACCAACTGAAGGTTGCGTAAAGTTTCCGCCAGCACAGAAATTTTTTCCCTCAGAACACAACACTATTGCTCTGCAAGCATCATCTGCCCCGAGGTCCTCGAAAGCAGAGGCTAAGGATTCAATTAAATCGTAGCTAAAATAATTGTGAGGAGGTCGCCGAATTTCTGCAACAGCAACATAATTGTTCAGCGTAACGTGAAGGTCTCCATACACACCATAATCAGCCATTTTTGTCTCCCTATTCCCCTGAACTGCTACCAAGCAGCTTCCAAAATTGCTCTCGAATTGGCTACTCTTTCCTCAGATGAGGTGAGGCTAGCAGAAGCATTAAAATTGTTGACCGTCTCTGCGGCAATAGCTGCTATATCGGATCTCTTGACCGGTAGATCGCGTAAGCGTGTTGGCATTCCAACACCAGCGTACAATTCTTCTAAGCCATCAGCGATCGCAAGAGATATGCTCAAAGCATCTCTAGCCTCCTCTGAAATTTCCAGGGCTTTAATCGTCGCCATTCCCTCATGAAGAGGCGGAGGTTCTGGAAAGAGACGAATAGTTGAAGCATGTAGAACAGATGTTGCTTCGCCCTGACCAATGGCGGGAAATTGGAGGTGAAGAGCTGTTGCAACCGCATAATCACTTGCAAAAGGACCACGTGCCCTCATCGGACGTCCATCATCTTCCGCTCGATTTTGCAAAAAAGCCGCGAGCGCTAAATCACAACGTAGGCTTGGGTTTTCTGGTTCGGACATTAAACTTCGGTAGGCTGGGAAGGCGAGTTTAAAGGCCTGATCAAGATCGCCACGAACAAGCGGATTTACCATCTGTTCCCCTAAAGTGGCAAAGAGCCCAGCAAACAAAGTGGTGGCCGTTGAACGAACCACACCAAGAGGAGCCGACATAAGCGCACCCTGATCGAGGAAAATGGAGGCCGGCCTGGTCTTGGGGTCAAAGTACTCCATCCTGTGATCGAGATCTGGATTTTTCAGACCACTACCCGCACGGTTCATCGCAGAAGTAGGCGTAGTTGGAATATTGATGATCGGCAGCTTTGAGGCTTCTAACCGCGGGCTGAACGGTTTTTGACTATCACTATATTGCGTCATTAGATCAAAGGGATCAGCAGTCTCCCCCATAAACACGGCCACTCCTCGAACCGCAACAATTACACTTCCCCCACCAACAGCAATTAGTAAGTCTGCCCCAGCTACCTTTGCCGCCTCCGCGGCAGCCACAACTGAAAGATAGGTAGAATCGTTTTCAACACCGTCAAAGCAACCGCAATATAAAGTACCAAGTGCTGCTTTTATCCTGTCAACAATATCAGTCTTGGAATTGATTGATGGAGAGCAAATAACGAATGCTCTACTTGCTCCTTGACGCCGAACAGCTGAAGCGAGATCTGCCTCTATAACAAGCGGACCGCAAAATAACTTCCATGGATAACCAGCACTTCGGAAAACTTTATCAGCCGCCAATTCGACCTCCCTGCTTGATTTAGAAATCATCGAGGCATGAGATCCATTGTCCAAAAGACATTTGGAAGGCTTGCCAATCACGTTTAACTTATATCTTGTCTACTTATTGCCTGCATCTTGGGAAAGTTTCTATGAGCACTCTGACAGTAAAACCCATACGATCCTATCTGTTCGTACCTGCCCTCAAATCATCGATGATCGAGCGTGGAGCTGCTGCCGGAGCTGATGCTCTAATCCTCGATCTAGAAGACAGTGTGCCTCCTGCAGCCCGCCTAGATGCTAGGGCGCTGGTGGTCAACAAACTGCCGTGGCTCGCAGAGAAAGGCCAAAGGGTTTACGTCCGAATTAATAGAAGTCCTTATCTTTACGACTTTGACGATCTGAAAGCTGTTGTTGGCCCCCACCTCGAAGGGATCATTATGTCAAAGCCGATCGGGCCAGAGGATGTTGAATGCCTGTCCATGATGCTCTCCGAAGTAGAGCATCAAAAAGGCGTTATGGTCGGCTCCACTCGCCTCGTGCCGACTCTTGAAACTGCTCGGTCGATGCAAATGGCTTATGAACTTGCTCTCTGCGAACGAGTTTCTGCACTTGCCGGTCCCATGGCAAAAAACGGGGATAGCGCGCGCGCACTCGGCTGCGACTGGTCAATGGAGGGACGGGAATCCCTTTATTTAAAGTCTAGGGTAGTGATGGCAGCCCGAGCCGCTGGGAAAGCGCCAATTGGAGGTTTATGGCAACAGGTCCATGATCTTGAGGGTCTTGCTACCTTCCTGGCGAGAGAGCGGGAATTAGGCATTGCCGGACAGATGATTCTTCACCCCTCAAATGTTGCTCCTACGAATAAAGCGTTCAGTCCAACACCTGAGGAAGTAGCCTTTTATCAAGGAATGATAGATGCCCACGAAGCATCCGTTGCAGAAGGCAAAGCATCATGTATCTACGAAGGAGACCACATCGACATCGCTCATGTGCAAACGGCTCGGGAAATCGTCGCTTTAGCCGCTTCCTTTGATGCCTAGCTTTTTGCAGCCTGAATTGCTTCCCAGACCTTCATAGGCGTTGCAGGCATGTCAATGTGGGTGATTCCATAGTCTGAAAGCGCATCTATCAGAGCGTTCATAACTGATGGCATAGCCCCAGCGCAGCCTGCCTCACCGCAACCTTTAACCCCTAATGGATTGGTCTTTGCCGGACTAGGAAGATGATCAATTGCTGACATGTCCGGCATGTGATCGGCGCGAGGCATCGCATAATCCATGAACGAGCCTGTGAGCGGTTGTCCCTCCTCATCAAAAACTACTTCTTCCATCAAAGCCTGACCAATACCCTGCGCCACACCGCCGTGGGCCTGGCCCGCAACAAGCATCGGGTTAACAACCACACCAAAGTCGTTGACCATGACATATGACACGACTTCGACCACACCAGTTTCCGGGTCCACCTCGACCTCCGCAATATGACAGCCGTTCGGATACGAGAAGGGTGGCCCCTCAGCTATATGAGATACGGAAAGATCGGCCTCTAAGTCATCGGGTATATCTGCCGATAATCGAGCTACTGTTGCAAGCTCCATGATACCAATTGTTCGATCTGTACCGGCAATTCTGAACTTTCCACCATCATCAGCTACAGTGAACTCGATGTCTTCAACTGCTGCCTCAAGCATATGCGCAGCAAGCTTTCTACCTTTCTCTTTTACCAATTCAGATGCTTCAAATATTGCCTTGCCGCTGTGCATGGTAGAACGGGATCCACCGGTCCCAGTCCCAGCAATCAACTCGTCTGAGTCACCCTGAATTAAACGGATCTTTTCAAAAGGAATTCCGAGAAGCGTGGTCAATATCTGCGCAAAGGTTGAGGCATGGCCCTGACCGTAATCTAGAGTCCCCGTGACAATTGAAACTGTGCCATCTTCCTCAAAACGGATGCCACCCATCTCATTGCCGGGAGGGCCCGTCACCTCCAAATATTGCCCAATACCTATGCCACGCAGCTTGCCTCGAGCCTTAGATTCTAAACGCCTAGCTGAGAAACCTGCCCAATCTGCATCTACCAGCGCCTTATCCAGGATCGCGGGAAAGTCCCCAGAGTCGTAGACAGTATTCGCCGGGGTTTTATAAGGCAGCATGTTAGGGGTGATATGGTTGCGACGCCTGATCTCAACTCGATCAATGCCCATTTCCTTGGCTGCAGTGTCAAGGATACGTTCTATGTAGTAGTTGCTTTCCGGTCGCCCAGCGCCACGATACGGACCAACCGGAGTAGTGTTAGTGAAAACACAACGCGTCGACACCTCTTGCAATGGCGTTGCGTAAACGCTGATCGTGTTTTTTACGACATTGCCAGTTGGCTGCATGACTGTGCCATTGGAAAGATAAGCGCCTGGGGTCCCAAAGCCAGAAATGCGAATAGCAGTAATTCGTCCGTCTGAATCAAAAGCCGCCTCCTGACGCATGTCATGGCCACGCCCATGGCTGTCAGAAAGAAAACTTTCAGACCGCTTATCTGTCCACTTTACAGGTCGCCCTAAAAGCTTTGCAGCATAAAGAATGGCAATGTATTCCGGATAACAAGAAGACTTCATTCCAAAGCTTCCACCGACATTGCCGATGAGCACCCGAATATCCTTTGCTTCCGTTTTTAAAGGCTTCGATAGATTATTCCGCATAGGAAAGGCACCCTGACACCCCAATCGCAGGACATAACGACCGTCCTCGATATTCGCGAGTGCTGAACGTGGTTCCATTGGTGCCACGGCAATGCGGCTATTCCATATTTTCATGGAGACGACGTGTGCGGCCTTCTCAAAAGCCGCTGCAACAGCCGCTCCATCTCCATGATGGAAATCTAGAACAATGTTGCCCTGAACGCTCTCATGTACCGAGGCAGCATCATTTGCCACTCCGGCTTCTGCAGAAGTCACAGCTGGCAAGCTCTCAACGTCGAGAAATATAGATTCCGCCGCATCCTCTGCCTGAGCGCGGGTTTCTGCGACGACGCAAGCGACAGGATCGCCAACAAAGCGAACTTTATCTATCGTCAGAGGGGGTTGTTCTGGCTTGGCCATACTTGAGCCATCACGGTTCTTAAAGTCCGGTCCTGAACTCATAGAACCATAACCCGCATCAATTAGGTCTTGACCGGTGATGATTGCCAGAACACCAGGCATAGCCTTGGCATCTTCGGTGTTTATGCCCCTTATAAATCCATGAGCAATTGAGCTTCTCACCATGACTGCATAAGTTTGGCCAGGCAGAGAATTATCATCAGCGTACCGTCCTTGGCCCTTCACCAGTACTGGATCTTCCTTGCGAGAAACTGGCTGACCAATCGAATATTTCTCAACAGATGCTGAAATATCGTCGAGTGGTGACATATTTTGATCTCCGGAAGATGCGGAAAGGGGGATTTTTCGAATCTTAGGACGCAGATCGCCCTAGTGGAAGTGCTAAGCATTGAATCAAAATGCTGAGCGACCTTAATTAGCGGGATCGTAACCCAGGACCGGTCGCAGCCAACGTTCTATTGTATCAATATCAACACCCTTCCTATTGGCATAATCAGTCACCTGATCTTTCTCTACCCTTGAGACCCCAAAATAACGAGCTTCCGGGTGAGCAAAGTACCAACCAGAAACAGATGCTCCGGGCGTCATTGCAAAGCTTTCCGTTAAAGTCATACCGGCGTTGCTCTCTGCGCCAAGAATTCTAAACAGTGTGGTCTTTTCTGAATGATCTGGGCATGCAGGATATCCTGGCGCAGGCCGAATACCGCGGTATTTCTCACGTATAAGCTCTTCATTTGTTAGGTTTTCTTTTGGTGAATAGCCCCAAAACTCCCGCCGAACACGTTCATGCATGTGTTCAGCAAATGCCTCTGCAAGACGATCTGCGAGGGCCTTTAAAAGTATGCTGTTATAATCGTCCGCTAATTTCTCAAAATCCCGCGCAATAGCATCCGTTTCAGCACCAGAAGTAACAGCAAAACCACCTAAATAGTCAGCAACTTCGGTGCCACCAACAAAATCAGCCAAACATTCATGAGGTTGACCCTCTCGCTTCAATGTCTGCTGACGAAGACAATGAACACGAGCAAGCTCACCTGATCTCGTTGGATCGTCAAAGAGCCGGATATCATCACCATCACGAGCGGCAGGCCAGAAACCAACAACGCCCCGCGGTTTGAGCCATTTTTCGTCGACAATCCGCGTTAACATGGCTCTGGCATCTTTAAAAAGTGCACGCGCCGCTTCCCCAACGACCTCATCATCTAAAATGCGAGGGAATGTTCCAGCAAGTTCCCAGGTCCGAAAGAATGGAGTCCAGTCAATACGATCAACAAGTTCACTCAAAGAGTAGTCAGCAAATGCTTGGACACCTAAAAAGCTTGGCCTTGAAGGTTGATAAGCCGTGAAATCAATCTTTCGAGAATTGGCTCGTGCCTCTTCGATTGCAACACGTTCAACCTTACGTCCAGCATTACGAGCTTCTCTAATTCTAGCGTATTCGGTTGATGTTGCTGTCCTGAATGAATCTCGCTGGGTATCAGAAAGCAGCGATGAACAAACTCCGACAGCCCGAGAAGCGTCTAAAACATGAGTCACTCCGCCCTGGTAGACAGGGTCAATCCTCAGGGCTGTGTGAGCTTTGGAGGTTGTTGCACCGCCAATAAGTAAGGGAATATCGAAACCTTGACGCTTCATCTCTGATGCCACGTTAACCATCTCATCCAACGATGGTGTAATTAGGCCTGACAAACCGATGATATCTGCCTTTTCTGTTCTTGCCGTCGAGAGGATCTTTTCAGCTGATACCATTACCCCTAGATCAATAACCCGGTAATTATTGCACTGAAGCACCACCCCTACGATGTTTTTTCCGATGTCATGAACGTCACCTTTAACTGTAGCCATAACAATGACTCCAGCATCGCTTGAGGCACCCTCAGTCTTTTCTTCCTCTATGTACGGCGTAAGGTATGCCACTGCTTGTTTCATAACGCGAGCTGACTTAACCACTTGCGGCAGGAACATTTTTCCAGCCCCGAACAGATCTCCAACGACGTTCATCCCGTCCATAAGTGGGCCTTCGATCACGTCCAGGGGACGAGAAGCGGCCTGGCGTGCTTCCTCTACGTCTTCAGCTATGAAGGTATTTATCCCGTTCACCAGAGCATGTGAGAGACGCTCATTTACAGGATATAAGCGCCACGCAAGCACTTCCTCGCTGGTCGTACTATTCGTTTGATCTCTATAGCGCTCCGCAATCTCTAGAAGTCGCTCCGATGCATCTTTCCTGCGATTAAGGATGACATCCTCAACCCGCTCCCTGAGCTCTGCATCTATCTGATCATAGACGTCGAGCTGACCAGCATTAACGATGCCCATGTCCATTCCAGCATGGATGGCGTGATACAGAAAAACCGAATGCATGGCCCTGCGCACAGTTTCATTGCCCCTAAAGGAGAATGAAACGTTAGAAACCCCTCCTGAGACGTGGGCGTGGGGCAGTTCGGCCTTAATCCGTCGCGTGGCCTCGATAAAGGCTCGGCCGTAGTCGTCATGTTCAGGAATACCTGTGGCAACAGCAAAAATGTTAGGATCAAAAACTATATCTTCGGGCGGAAAACCTACTTTCTCTATTAGTAGATTGTAGGCACGGGTGCAGATATCGACCTTCCGATCCACAGTCTCTGCCTGGCCATTTTCATCAAAAGCCATGACAACAACCGCAGCACCATACCTACGGCAGGCCCTAGCCTGCTTCAGAAACGGCTCCTCGCCCTCTTTTAAGCTAATCGAGTTAACAATTGCTTTACCTTGTACACACTTAAGCCCAGCCTCTATCACCGACCATTTAGATGAATCGATCATGATGGGAACCCGAGCAATATCAGGCTCACTCGCTATCAAATTCAAAAATGTGGTCATTGCCTGCTCTCCATCGAGCAAGCCTTCGTCCATGTTAATATCTATTATCTGAGCACCATTCTCGACCTGCTGTCTGGCTACATCTAAAGCCGTTCCATAATCACCGGCCATGACCAACTTCTTGAAACGAGCAGAACCGGTAACATTTGTGCGTTCACCGATATTTATAAAGGATGTCTGCATTCCCCTATGCCACCCCTATAAATGGCTCGAGACCCGAAAGACGAAGTCGTTTGGGTAGGCCCGCAGGTTGACGCGGGGACTTGCCCCTCACCGCTTTCTCGATGGCCCGAATATGATCAGGCGTCGTACCGCAGCAACCACCAACTATGTTGACTAACCCCGCATCAGTCCACTCTTGGAGGTGAGCAGCTGTCTGGTCTGGTGTCTCATCATAACCACCGAGATCGTTTGGCAACCCTGCATTGGGATGTGCAGACACTCGAACGTCTGCTGCCCTTGAAATTGCCGCCACGTGAGGACGTAATTGCTCAGCACCTAAGGCGCAGTTAAATCCAACACTGAAAGGCTTGGCATGCATTACTGAGTGCCAGAATGCTTCCGGAGTTTGGCCTGAAAGCGTACGACCCGAGAGATCCGTAATCGTGCCGGAAATCATAATTGGGATATGCCTTCCAGTTTTTTCCTCTCGTTCCAATAAGGCAAATATCGCGGCCTTAGCATTGAGCGTGTCAAAGACCGTCTCAACTAAAAAAAGGTCAATTCCACCCTCAACTAATGCATCGGCCTGCTCATAATAAGCGCGAGCAAGAGTATCAAAATTTATGTTGCGAAAACCAGGATCCTCAACATTCGGGGAAATCGATGCTGTCCGATTGGTTGGACCAATTGCACCAGCAACGAAACGTGGTTTATCAGCAGTCGAAACAGCATCAGCTGCAGCGCGGGCAATTTCCGCACCCTTTCGATTGATATCAGCCACGTGAGCTTCCATGGCGTAATCGGCTTGAGCAATCGTGGTGGCATTGAAAGTATTTGTCTTCAGAATGTCGGCACCAGCGGAAAGATAGGCGGAGTGTATATTTTTGACGGACAAGGGTTGCGTCAGGTTGAGAAGATCGTTGTTACCCTTTAAGTCCTGAGGCCAATCCCTGAATTGATCACCCCGAAAATCATCTTCCGATAGCTTTAAATTTTGGATCATTGTGCCCATAGCTCCATCGAGCACCAAAACCCGTGTCTTGGCAGCTGAATAAAGCGCATCAAGCCTATCGGCGGGCGTCTTCATCGCACCGAATCCTAAATCTAGCAGATGAGTGATGGAATAATGATATAAGCATATTGTTATATGCTTTGTAAATCAGTGTGTTGTCAGAGAATATTAGAAGATTGATTTCCAAATCACGGGCAGAAGTGCTGCCGTTAATAAACCGTTTAGACCCATCGCAATTCCAGCAAACGCTGCTGCGGTTTCATTGATCTGGAGCGCGCGTCCCGCCCCAATTCCATGACTTGCAACGCCCAATGCCAGACCTTGTGCACGGCTGTCGATAAGCCCTAGAAAATTCATAATAGGCGGGCCCAAGCTTGCGCCAATGATACCGGATAGAATGACCACCGCAGCGGTTAAAGAGGGTAGACCATCAAGCTTCTCAGCTATTCCCATCGCTATAGGTGTAGTCACCGATTTAGGAATCAGGCTGGTTATAATGTCTGGCGTTGCACCTGAGACCCAAGCAAAGAAACCTGCACTTCCTGCTGCCACAGCCGATCCTGAAACTAAGGCCACCGCCAATGCTCCTGCTGATCGACGAACTTGTTGAAATTGATTGTAGAGTGGAATGGCGAGCGCCACGGTCGCTGGGCCAAGCAAAAAATGAACGAATTGTGCACCTTCGAAATAGGTCTGATAGTCAGTGTTAGTGAGCAGTAGGATAAAACTCAGCGACACCACGGAGATCAAAACAGGATTTAAAAAAGGGCTACGCCCAGATCGCTGGGAAAGCCATTCTCCAATCTGATAGATCACCAAGGTCATTGTGAGATGCAAAAGGGGATTAGCGGACAGATAAACCCATACGTTAGCGACCTTATCCATCGCCATTATTCCGAGTTCGAATAAAAACCGTCATCACGGCGGCAGTAACAATGATACCTAGCACCGTACTAATCACCACGGCTAAACCAATTGCCTGCCATGAATCTTTTATCAAAGCCAAATGGGTAGTAACTCCAACGCCTGCCGGTACAAACAGCAGTGACAGTCGTTGCAGCAAGCCCTGTGTGGTTTGTGACAAGGACGGTGACACCCCACCGCGCAGAAACAGAATAACAAGCAGCAGCACCATTCCAACTACAGGGCCTGGCACTGGAAAATTGAAGTAAGCGACGAAAGCCTCTCCAATCAATTGAAGCACCAGCAAAAGAGTCAAAGCAGCAAGCATAATTCAGGAACACCCCTGACCACTTACCTCGCCACTTGGAAGAATGGCTTGGCACATATTCAGCGCATCCATTCCACCTGGCAGCTTTGCAATACGCATAAAAGCACCCTGGAAAGTTGCACCTTTAACTTCAGCACCTCGAAGATCTGACTTCCATAAGTCTGCTCTAGTAAAATCTACCGCCGTCAAATTTGCCTTCCTGAATTTCGCCCCAGCTAACTTAGCACCCACAAACTTTGAACCAGCGAGATTAGCCCCCTCAAAGACTGCAGCAGGGCCGCGAGCTCCCTGAAAAAGAGTGCCTTCAAGATTCGCATTATGAAAATCTGCAGCTCTCATGCGCGACTTTCTGAAATCAGCACCAACAGCTGTAACATTTGAAAGGTTAGCTTCCCTAAGGCGCACACTGGTCACATCTGCGCCTGAAAGATTTGCACCGCTTAAGTTAGCCTCGTCCAAATTAGCTATAACGAAACTTGCACCAGCAAGATTTGCGTCTCTTAAGTCCGCTCGCAGAAGGCTAGCTCCTGCCAAATTAGCGCCCCTGAGATTAGATTTTGTGAGAACCACACCATTCATTTGAGCACCACCAAGATTCCGGCCCTCAAGATTAAGCCCGGATAGATCCGCCTCGGTA
>Ga0222714_10001989_pt1 | contig 22399 bp, 26 predicted proteins | sample C33_3DmetaG_FD_165048 | JGI IMG/M metagenome (GOLD analysis project Ga0222714, IMG submission 165048) | Estuarine water microbial communities from San Francisco Bay, California, United States - C33_3D | ecosystem: Environmental > Aquatic > Marine > Unclassified | place: USA: California...
GCCACATCTTTTAGTGGTAATGTTACTGGAAACCTCACTGGTAATGTAACTGGTAATGTTACTGGAAACCTCACTGGTAATGTAACTGGTAATGTTACTGGAAACCTCACTGGCAATGTTACTGGAACGGCATCAACTGCAACATTAGCAACCAATGCACAAGGACTGACTGGAACTCCAAACATTTCTGTTTCTGGTCTGAATAATAGTGGTGTTTCGACTCAGACTGATACAAGACTTGCATCGATTGCAGATAAAACCACTCTGGTCAGTGGTAATACTGTAAGTCTTGTTTATAATACCGGTGGTGGTAATGTTGCGATCTGCACAAACCCAACAGGACCAATCACACTCAATGTAACTGGTATTCCAACTGACAGTTCTTTTGATAACCGTGCAATCTCATTTGCGGTCATTGTTCAGCAAAACACAACTGCCTATGGTTGCTCTGATGTATCACTGAACGGTGTTGTGTTTAACTCCCGTGCAGCGGCTGGTGTTCAGACTGCTATTGCCTATGTTTCTGGAACTGTGGCAACGGCAAGCACCACTGGTTATGATGTCTTTAATTTTACTGGTATTAATACTGTTGGTTCTGCGGCATCAACACTTAACTACAAGTTACTCTCAAATGTAAGCGGCGGATATAGAAGGTACTGATTTATGGCTCCTATCGTTACTTCTCTGGCATCGATTGCAAAACAGTTTGGTATTGGTGCTGTTCTTGCTGCTCCTTCTGGTGGTGGAGGTTTTACTTATACAGGAGCATCAGGTGGTGTTATAAGTGACTATGAAGTTTCTGGAACATACTATCGTGCTCACATTTTTACTTCCTCAGGAACTTTTACAGTCACTGATCCTGCTTTAACTTCTGTTGATTATCTTGTTGTTGGTGGTGGATCTGGTGGAGGTTACCATCAAGCAGGTGGTGGTGGTGCCGGTGGATATAGAACAAGTATGCCAGAAGGTCCTGGTGGGCCATCACCAACAGCAGAATCTCAACTGTCAGTTTCTACTTCCCCAGGATCTTACCTTGTTACTATTGGTGCAGGTGGCGCAAGATCCGTTGGTCCAGATAATAGAGGAAACTATGGAAATCCGACTGTATTTGGATCAGTAACTTCACAAGGCGGCGGTGGAGGTGGAACATATGGCACAGCTACTGGAAATCCTGGAGGATCTGGTGGTGGTGCCGGAGCAGATGCACCAACCACTACAGTTCCTGGTGGAACTGGAAATAGAACAGTTCCTGGCAATAATCCAGCACCAAATCAAGGATATCCTGGAGGAACTGCTGCTGGAAGTAGTAGTAATCATAGAGGTGGCGGTGGTGGAGGTGCTGGTGCAGCAGGAACTAATGCTGCACCGGGTGGTTATTCTGGACCTGGTGGCATAGGAAAATCCAGTATCATAGCATATGGACCAACAAATCCACAAAACTATGCAGGTGGAGGTGGTGGTTCTTGTGAACCATCTACACAATCTCTTGCTGGTAACCAACCAGGAAATCCAGGTGGTTTAGGTGGAGCTCCTTATGGTGCTGGTGCTGGTGGATATGGTCCAACACCAGGAACAGATGCAACCTTCTCTACCGGATCTGGTGGTGGTGGAACAGGTCCAACTGCAAATATTAATAGTGGTGCCGGTGGTTCCGGTATCGTAATCGTCCGTTATACACTTCCTGCTTCCACTGGAACCGCAAAAGCAACTGGTGGTGCCATCAGCTTCTATGGTAGTAAGACGATTCATACATTTACAAGTTCTGGTATCTTTAATGTAACTGATGGACCGTTGACTGTTGAATATGTTGTGATTGGTGGTGGAGGAGGAGGATCTGGAGGTCATGGTGGTGGCGGTGGTGCTGGTGGATATAGAACTTCAACAGGACTTACTGTAAACCCAGGACCAAATTCGGTTACAATTGGTGCTGGTGGTGGAGGGGGTATTAACTATATCCGCCCAATGAGTAAGGGATCTGATGGAACTCAAACAATATTTTCATCAATCACTTCGGAGGGAGGTGGTGGAGCAGGTGGATATGATGTTCCTGTTGGTGGACCACCAGGATCTGGTAATCCAGGTGGATCTGGTGGTGGTGCAGTAGGTCAAACACCTGGAACTGGTGGAACAGGAAATAGAGTTGCGAGCACATCAACACCAGTTCCTGCACAGGGAAATGATGGTGGTTCTAATCCGAGTGCAAATAGTAGCGGTGCCGGCGGTGGCGGTGCTGGTGGTGTAGGAAATCCACCACCCTCATCTCCTACTGCTGGACCAGGTGGTGCTGGACTTCAAGCACCATCAACATTTAGAAATCCAATATCGACAGTAGGATCTCCTGGACCTGGAGGTGGTGTATATTGGTTTGCTGGTGGTGGAGGTGGTGGTAGTGGTGATGGTGGAACTGCCGGAACTGGTGGAGGACCTGGTGGTCCTTATGCTGGGGGTGGTAATGGTGTTGCCGGTACATATCAAACTGGAAATCCTGGTATCCAAAATACTGGTGGTGGAGGTGGTGGAGGTGCTGGTGGTGCTGTCCCACCAAATAATTATGGTGGTAACGGTGGTTCCGGCATAGTCCTTATCGCCTACCCAACATAAATACTCAAAAAACCTCCCAATGACAAGAGCAAGAGATACATCAAGAGTTCAAATTGGTATCAATACTGCTGTCAGTGGTGCTGATGAGTTTACTTATGTACCTAAAACTGCACTCATTGTAAGTGAAAACATAGACTTCAATACCTCAAACTCTGGTGCAGAAGACTCTATTATCACTCTTGAAAGAACTCATATGAGGGTTGATTCTGGTATTGGGGTTACAATCGGTAGTGGTAAGAACCTGATTATTAATCCTGCTAACTTACCACATACAGTTTCATAAATAACTAGAAAGTATAAGACAAGATGTCAGAACTTAGAGTTGATAATATTGTAAGTCAGGACGGAACTGCCGCACCCGTTTATAGTCAAGGTGTTATTGTTGGTTCTGGAAAGACTTTTACTGTTAGAGGTAATGTAGACTTTCAGTCTGGTGCAAATGTTTCTGGGGCGGTTACGTTCTCATCCGCTAATTTTGCAACAGGATTTAATGTAACTGGTGTAGTAACTGCAACTAGTTTCAGTGGAAACTTAACTGGTAATGTCACAGGAAATGTAACTGGAAACGCAACGGGTCTTTCTGGTTCTCCTAATATTACTGTTGGCAATGTAGTTGCAACTGCAGCAACATTTACAAATTTAACTGTAAATGGAACTCAAACCATTATCAACACTACAAACTTAGAGATCACAGATCCATTAGTTGGTATTGGATCTGGAAATACGACTGATGCTCAGGCGAATGGTGATGGTATTCAAATCTATGGTGCAACACCAAAGACCTTTACATATAACGATACAAAGAAGGCATTTGAAGCAAATATTCCAATCGCACCAAATGAAAGCAGATTTATTACAGGAGCAGAAAAAACTGTATTAGTATCTGGAAATACTGCATCATTAACTTATAACTCTTCAAGTGCTAACGTTGCTATCTGTACAAACGCAACTGGAAATATTACATTGGATGTTGTTGGTATTCCTACTTCAAGTGACTTTGACAATCACGCAATTACCTTCACTGTGATTGCAACTTCGACAAATGGTATTGCAAGAACTTGTACTGCCGTTAATCTTAATGGAGTTCCTGAAACAATTAAATGGGCAGGTGGTTCATTAGCGAATGCGATCTCTGGATTAACAACAACTTCTGGATATACAATCTACGGATTCACTGGTATCAATACAGTTGGATCTGCAAGTAGCACTGCAAATTACGAACTCTTTGGTGTAGCAAGCGGAGGTTTCTTCTGATATGGCACCTATTATAAGCAGACTTTCTTCTCTTGGTGGAGGAGGAACTGGTGGATTTAGTTTTGGTAAGAGAAAAGTTGCAGGAGGTGGTGGTTCTTTTTCTGCTACTGGTGGAAGCACAGTAACTTCTGGATCATATACGTATCATATTTTTACTACATCAGGTTCTAATACATTTAGTGTAACCTCTGGATCTAAGAGTATTGATTATCTTGTGGTTGGTTCTGGTGGTGCCGGCACTAACCAAGATGGTGGAAATGGTGGTGGCGGTGGTGGTGGTGGTACTGTCACATATGTTTCAAATTTTAATGTCAATCCAGGACCATACTCAATAACAGTTGGTTCTGGACAAGGCAACGTTGGATCAACTCAGGCACCAAGTAGTAGTGCTTTTGGAACAACCGCTCCTGGTGGTTTCAGTTCCGCAGGAACAGTTGGATCTCCTGGTGCTTCTTCTGGCAATGGAAATCCAGGTGGTAGTGGATCAGGCATTCCTGGTTGTGGTGGAGGTCGTGCAGGCGGTGGCGGTGGTGGTGCAGGTGGTTCAGGTGCTAATGCAACTCCTGCATCTCCATGGAATGCTGGTAATGGTGGAAATGGATCACCAGTTCCACAGTTTCCTGGACCAGTTTTTAGTCCAGTTATGCCGGCACCTTGGGTATCTGCTGTCGGTCCAACGGGTCTATTTGGTGGCGGTGGAGGTGGAGCAGATGAAAGAAATCCTGGTCCAGCAGGTTTAGGTGGACCTGGTGGTGGTGGAAGAGGTGGCGATTATGATGAAAGTGGTTTTGATGGTGTTGCCAATACTGGTGGTGGTGGTGGTGGTTATGGGGGTGCAGGATGTGTTATTTCTAGATCAGGTGGAAGTGGTGCAACTGGTGTTGTAATTGTCAGATACTTAACGTAAAATAGCAAACAAAATGCAAGAAAACATTACTTTTTTACATAGCAATACTCAATTATATCCTTCTTGGATATACGTTATTCCATTTGAATGTTGGGCTCCTCCTGTTGCTGCACCAGAATTAACTCAAGAGCAAAAAGAACAAAACTACGAATATGTGTGGGATGAAGATCGTTATCAGGAAAATGGAGCTATGGGAAACCCATATGGGTGGGTATTAACAAAAAAATAAGATTATAATACAACTCTTATTTAAACATAAATACTCAAAAACCCTCCAATGCCATACATCGGAAGACCCCAAGCAACGGGACCATATCTCAAACTCGATGATATCTCTGATGAGTTTGATGGAAGTAAAGTAACATTCAACATTACACTTGGTGGTGCTCCGTTCTTCACATCAAACGCTTATACATTACTTCTTTCACTTGATGGTGTCATTCAAGAACCCATCAAGTCTTTTGTTGTAAATGAGAATCAATTAACTTTTGCTGCTGCACCTCTTGCAACATCTAATTTTTATTGTGTCGTTCTTGGAACGACACTGAACACTTCTGCACTTACAAGTTTAACGATCGGAAGAAGATCAGGTGCTACTACGCTTGCACTAAACGGAGAGCAACTTGGAGTCCTTCAACGAAACGGAACAAAAGGATTCATCGCTTTCAATGTGGCATAAATAATCAAAAGACTGTTCAGATGTAATGGCTGATAGATATCCGCTGATTTATAATCCAAGTGCGAACCAACTTCAAGAACTCCAATCAGGAGACAATCTTGATCTGGGTGGTTCTGGGATTAGTAGTGTAGCAAATATTAATTCTTCCGGGATTATTACAGCATCTTCATTCAGCGGTGCTTTTAGTGGAACGGCAACCAGTGCATCAGGACTAACTGGATCACCAAGTATTACGATTACTGGTCTTTCTGTTTCTGGTATTTCAACATTTGCTCAGGACATTAATCTTAATGATAATGTTAAGGCAAACTTTGGTGATGGTGATGATTTAAGAATCTATCACGATGGAACCAATAGTTATGTAGAAGATACTGGAACAGGAGATCTATATCTTTCTGGTTCCACTAATGTCATCATCCAACATCATTCCACTGGTGAGACGATGGCAAAGTTTGTCGGTAATGGTGCCGCCGAACTTTATCACGACAACAGTAAGAAGTTTGAGACTTCTGGTATTGGTGTAACTGTTACTGGAACTATATTTGCTAATACTTTAGATCTTTCTGGTAATGCTACTATAAGTGGTAATCTAACAGTAAATGGTACTCAAACTATTATTAATACTACCAACCTTGAAATTGTCGATAAAACTGTAGGTATAGGATCAACTGCATCACCAACAGATTCTTATGCTGATGGTGCGGGCATTGTCATTTATGGTACAACAAATAAAACATTGACTTGGAATAATAGTAATTCCAGAATGGCATTCAGTACTGATGTATATGCTCCAAGATACTATGGTGATGGATCTACTTTAACAAATGTATCCGCTGGAAGTGACATCACATCTTGTCTTTTTACATAAATAACTCAAAAGTAAATTATAAGAAATGGCACTTGCAAAAGCTGAATTATCTACAATAATTTCTGTAACTGGTATTAATACCGTTGGTCTCTACACAAATCCAACGTCAACTAAAACCTATATTAAAGGTTTTGTATTACATAATGCTGGCGTTTCAAGTGCATTTTGTAAACTTCATCAGGTTCCTAATAGTGGTGGATCAGTAGGAACTGCAAGTTCAAATAACCAGTTTTTCAGTCAATATATTAATGCTGGTGAGACCACATTTTTGGAATATCCATATCCTCTTACTATTTCCGGAACTAATGACAGCATTAGATTTTATACCCCAACAGCAGGGCAAGTAATCAATATTCAAATCTTAGGTGACAGAGATCCTTAATATGGGAATTCGTAGTTACTTTCAACAGGCAACAGAGTCCACTGTTTATTATGGATCTAATGTAAATAGAACAACATTCGACCAACCATTTGTATCATCAATATCTGCAACAGGAACTTATACACCGTTAACTCCTGGAAATGGATATCAATATTATATTTTTACTGGACCAGGATCTATAACTTTCGGAAAATCTGGATCGGTTGATTATCTTGTTGTCGCTGGCGGTGGCGGGGGTGGATCAAATGGTGGTGGTCCTGGTCAATCTGGTGGAGGTGGAGCGGGTGGTCTTTTATCTTCAACCAATTATTCAGTATCTCCTGGACCATACCCAATAACAATTGGAACTGGTGGAGCTGGAGTTTCGTATCCTACTAATTCTCCTGGAGGTTCTGGAAATCCTTCTTCTTTTGGTCCAATATCCACTCAAGGTGGAGGTGGAGGTGGTAGTGCAGGAACTTCTCCTGGATCTCCTGGTGGTTCTGGTGGCGGTGCTGGCGGATGGCCCCTCTCAGGAGGAACGGGATATAATTATCCTGGACCAACACAACAAGGATATCCAGGAGGAAGTAATCCTGGACCTGGTGTTGCTGGTGGTGGAGGTGGAGCAGGTGGTGCTGGTGGAAATGGTCCTAATGGTCCCGGAGGAGTTGGTTTAGCAGCATTCTCTGGTGATATCGGTATTCCTGCATCTTATGGAACACCGGGTCCAACAGCAGGACGTTGGTTTGCTGGAGGTGGTGGTGGTTGGAATAATGCTCCTGGGGGTGCAGGTGGAGGAGGCGCTGCTGCCCCTGGAACTGGATCTGCTACTGGAACTCCTGGAACAACAAATACTGGTGGTGGTGGAGGGGGAGGAACTAACAACGGTACAGGAGGCGATGGTGGTCCCGGTATTGTAATCATTAGAGTTTCAACAACGTGAGGATAATCAAATGGGAATAAAAACATATTTAAATACCACAATCACAAATCGAAATGTTGCCGAAGTTTCTTATGATAATCTTACAAGATTAACAACAGATGTAACTGTTCTGGGAACACAAACAAGTCCAGCATCAAGTGGAGTTGCACTTTGGGATGCTGGACTTAGAACTTCTGGTTTGTATTATATTACAACTTCTAATGGTGGAACATCACAAGTTTATGTAGATCTATCAACACAATCTGCCGATGATGTAACAAGTAAAGCAGGATGGATGTTGGTTGGTAGTTGGACTAATGCCTCAGAATGGACTAAATCAGCATCAACTTCAAATGCCGTTTTTGATACAACCGCTAAAAATTGTTTTAGTTCCAACTTTGGCGATACAAATATCAACTTTATGAGAGTAAAAGTCCACGATACAATTACCACTGTTCCAACAAGTTCAGTTGCTGACTTTTACTTTTACAGAAGCACAGCAACAACTTGGAAAAGATGGTGGACTTCAAATGGAACATCTCCATACACTAGTTCAACAGTTAATGGTGGAACTTCAACTGCAAGAGATTCTTTAATTCAATTTACTCATGCTTATAACTTAAAATATGCTTATAAAGCATCAACACAAGTATGGAATAACTTAGCAGATAATAGTGGGGTGCAAGGAAACTGGGATACAGGTCTTACAACTTCTGGAACATCTATTGGATTCAATAGTACTGATGATGGTTCTTTTGGTATCATTCCATCAGGTGATACTTCGACCGGTGCTGCTCACGATTGTAATGTAAATAATGCTAAATTTGGTTATGATGATGCCAATATTTGTTATGATGGTGGAACATCTTCCACTTATAATATGAACGCAAATGCAAGTACAAGGGGAGGTGATAATCAAGTTTTATGGTTGTGGATTAAATAAAAAAGAAGGAGAAATAAAATGGGTTTAAGATCTCACCAGTTATATTCAAATTCATCAAATATTACTAGAAAACTTTTAGGTAATGCAAATAAATCCACAGTTTTTTCAATTCCTGTTGGTTCAGAATTAAATCCAGCATTAACTGCAACAGCAATTTATAATTCAGGACAAACTACAAATGGAGTTTATTATTTAAAACCAACAGGTGCTGCAACTGCATTTCAAGCTTATTGTGATTTTTCAACACCTAATGGACCTTGGGTTCACGTTGGGACAGCTGTTGGAAATACTTTGGGATTATGGTCTGTATTAAGTACTTGGTATTCAAGGACTACAAACTCTGGAAACTACACTGATCCTACTGATGCTTCGGCAAGTAGTTTTAATGCAGGTGCTTTCATTTATTGTAAGGGAAACAACATTATGTTAAAAGAGGGTGGTGGAAATAGTGGGTCAGGAGGTTCTGTGGGATATACACAATGCTCTGGATTTACTAATGAATCTTGGAGGGATGTTTATAACTTTATTGGATCCGCAGGAGGGTGGCCATCACAACCAAGCATAAACAGAACTCTTACTATTACAACCAAAACTGTTGGATCTTCAAGTTTAATTTATGGTGGTAGTTATTCATCAACAAATACATATGACAGCTTTGGTGTTTATGTTTTTGATAGTGGTGGAGATACAATGTGTATGCTTTCTACCGGAGCATATGACTCATCTACTAATACTTGGAGTAGTGAGGCTGACATTGGTATAGGTGCAAATGAAGATGGACCATCAGTATCATCATTCCCAAATAGCAACCAAACCTCTGGACAAGCATATGATGCCGGTGGTAATGGTTTAACTATTCAAACTGGATGGAGTGGAGTTCCATTTTCTATGTGGATTAAAAATTAATTTTTTGTGATATAATAAATACTTTCACACTCATAATCATTCATATAAGAAAACGATGGCACATTTTGCACAACTAGATGAAAACAACGTTGTTACTCAGGTCATTGTTGTGAGTAACGAAGATACTTCGGACGTTAATGGAAACGAAGTAGAAGAAATCGGAGTTGCTTTCTGCAAGAAACTCCTGGGTGCTGATACCAACTGGAAGCAGACCTCTTATAACAACAATATGAGAGTCCGCTATGCAGGTATCGGTTATTCATATAACGAAGAACTCGATGCCTTCATTGCACCACAACCTTATGCATCTTGGACATTAGATAATACGACTGCTGATTGGGTATCACCTCTTGGAGCTGCGCCAACTCTTACACAGGAAGAGATTGACGCTCGCTCATTCTATCGTTGGGATGAAGATGCCTACCAGGCAGACAACACCACTGGATGGGTTTTGGTAACGCCACCAGCACCTGCTGAATGATAAATACTAATACCTGATGGACCGCAATCTTTTCAGGTTGGAGGGGCAGAAATGTCCCTCTTTTTTAATATAAATACATATGCGGTCCTAATGGTAAAGAAATGTCTAACAAGAAGTATCACTATACTTACTATTCTTATGAAGAATGGGGTAGAGGATATATTGGATGTAGAAGTTGCAATTGTTTGCCTGAAGAGGATATAAACTATCTTGGTTCGTTTCACGATAAAACATTTAACCCCACACAAAAAATAATTCTAGAAACTTTTAAAACAAGAACAGATGCAATTCGCGCAGAAATAAATTTACACAATTTTTATAATATCGCTGCTAATCCACATTTTGCAAATAGAGCGAAACAAACTTCGACTAAATTTACGAGAGAGGGTGCGGTTACATCTCAAGAAACAAAAGAAAAAATGAGTAAAGTTAAAAAAGGTAAATTCTTTCTAAATGAAAGTGCAAGAGAGAAGATTAGAAGAGCAAGAGCACTTCAAGTTTTTACAGAAGAAAGTTCAATAAAAAGAAAACAAACACTTAAAAAACTGGATTTAGTTTGGATGTATGGCCCAAAAACAAAAAAGAATCATAGAATAATGCGAATAAAAGTTCAAGAAAAACTATCTGAAGGACTTGTATTTGGACGTATTTGTAATATTACGGAGGAAACCAGAAAAAAATTAAGTGATGCTGCCAATAAAAGATGGTCTAAACAAACCAATAAATAATAACAAGGAAAGCACCTCAAAATTAGATGTCCCCATACATAGGAAATTACCATATCACTGGTGATACTGCAAGTAACTTTAAAATACTGGACGATATCTCATCATATACCTCAACGATTGATGGGTCATCTTCTAGTATCATTGATACTTCTAATGATAGAATTAAAATTCTTGAACACCGTTTTGTAACTGGACAAAGAGTTACTTATACTAATGGTGGTGGTACTAGTATTGGTGGATTAACAAGTGGAAATGTCTATTATATTATAAAGTATGATAGAGATAATATTAGACTGGCAGACTCTGCATCAGATGCCACAAATAATATTGCAAGAGATTTAACATCAGTTGGTTCTGGATCTGCTCATACTCTGAATGTTGCTTTTGATGGAGTCAATACATCATTCCGTCCTACAAGAGACAATGGAACTCATTGTAGAATCACTGATGCTGCACAACTTCAAATCTCCATCAATGGAGTTATTCAGCAACCGAATAAACTATCTTCTTTAAGTTCTGGATTTGCGATTGATGCTGGTGGAAACATTAAGTTTGCAACTGCTCCTACATCATCGGAAATCTTTTGGGGATATGTGATTGCCGAATCACTGGCAACCTTTGATATTACTGACAATAAACTTGATACTTTCTCTGGTGATGGAACAACAACTGACTTTACACTTTCACAATCTGTTCCAAACTCTGCAAGTGTTGTAGTTACCATTGATGGTGTCGTACAGCACGCATCTGATAATAATGGAACTCGTGCGTATTCTGTTTATGATACTGTACTTGCATTTACTGCTGCTCCACCATCTGGAACTCAAATTCAAGTTCGCCACATTGGATTTTCAAGTCCAGTCAATAGTGATGTAACTTCTTTCTATGGAAGAGTTGGTCCTGTCACTATTGTTGATAGTGACCCTGTTGTTGCAATTCAATCTGGCGGTCTTGGAATTGGTACTGTAAGAACCATTAACTTTGTTGGTTCTGGTAATAGCATTCGTCAGGTTGGTGATACTGTTGAGGTTACCATCTCTGGTTCTGGTGGCGGTGCTTCTGGTGTTATCTACAAAGAATCATTTACTGTTACTTCCAATAGAACGGTATTCAGTTTAACTAATTCTTATAATACTGGATATGTTGATGTATATCTAAATGGTGTTCGTTTATCTGCAACGGACTTTACTGAAACTGATAGCACTACAATCACTCTTGCAGAACCTGCAATTGCTGGTGATATTGTAGATGTTGTAATCAATAGTTCTGTTGTTCAGAATACAATTATTGATTCAACTGTTGATAATCTAACAGTTAATACTTCACTCACTGGGCAGATTGGTGGTGGTGAAGAGACTCTTGCAACTGGTAGTGGATCATTCTTGGGTGAAGTTATCAGTATGCCAACTGTGATTTCTGTTGGTGCGACTTCAACAGTTGCACCAAAAGCAGGACATAATATTACTTTCGTGAAATATCAAGATGTTCAGATTGAATCACCTTATGATTTGATTCTCGATAGTGATGATTTTGTGATTGATGTATATGATCTTGGAGTATAAATACAGTTAAATTGGTACTAGGATAATTTAATGTCTAGGCTTAGATCGGATAAACTAGTAAACAAAAATGCGACTGGCGCACCTGAATTGACTTATGGTGCAACAGTTCCTTCCACTGGTACGATCTCTGGTGCTGGTAGTATCAACCTCACTGGCATCGTAACCGCCACGACTTTTAGTGGAAACTTAACAGGAAATGTAACTGGTAACTTAACTGGAACTGCATCAACTGCAACTGCCGCTGCAACTGCTTATGGTCTTTCTGGTACGCCAAACATTACTGTTGGAACAGTAACTGGTAACTTAACTGGTAATGTAACTGGTAATGTAACTGGAAACGCAACGGGTCTTTCTGGTTCTCCAAGCATTACAGTAGGCGCAATCAATAATACTGGTATTTCAACAATCAGTGATCTTCGTCTGGCATCAGTTTCTGATAAGGTTACGGTGGTAACTGGAACTGGTGTAACACTTGCATATAATAGTGGTGGTGGTAATGTTGCTGTTGTTTATAATGCAACTGGACCAATCACTCTGAATGTAACTGGTATTCCAACCACAGCAGACTTTAATGATCGCTCACTCAACTTTGCGGTGATCGTAAGACAAGGAACAACTGGTTATGGTTGTTCAAGTCTTGTATTGAATGGTGTGGTCTTTAACTCCACGGCGGCGGTTGGAGTTTCAACTCGCATCTCATATCCAAGTGGAACGGTTTCGACGGCAAGCACTTCTGGATATGATATCTTTAACTTCATTGGTATTAATACAACTGGTTCAGCATCCACAATGACGAACTATAACTTCATTTCGATTAAGAACGGCGATTTTAGGTTCTACTGATATGGCTCCTATTGTTACTTCCCTTGCGACATTAATCAATCAGTTTGGTATTGCTGCTGTTACTTCTGCTGCTGGTGCCCCATTAGCAGGAACTCCTTATTCCGGAGCATCTGGTGGTGTTATAAGTGACTATCTTGATCCAGGACCAGGAACTAGATATAGGGCTCATATTTTTACTTCATCAGGAACTTTTACCGTTACTGATCCTACTATTACTTCGGTTCAGTGTCTTGTGGTTGCTGGCGGTGGTGCAGGTGGTAGAGATGTTGGTGGTGGAGGGGGTGCAGGTGGATTTAGAACAACAACTTCACCAGTTTCTTCTACAACTTATCCTGTCATTGTTGGTGCAGGAGGGGTTGGTAACGCTACTAGTGGGGGTTCTGGTGGAAATGGAGAACCTTCTTATATTGGACCAGCAGGGTCTAAACTGTTAGAATCCCAAGGTGGTGGAGGAGGGGGAAACTATAATACTGGAACAGGTTCTCCGGGTGGGTCTGGTGGAGGTGGTTCTTCATATAGTGGATCATATGCTGGTGGAAGTGGAAATAGAGTAACTGGAACTTCAACACCTGCCCCATCACAAGGATATGATGGTGGATCTGGTGGTTCAACAACTGGTGGTGTCGGAGGCGGTGGTGGAGGTGCTGGTGGTGTTGGATCCAATGGAGCAAATGGACCTAATACAAGTATTGCACCCGGAGGACCTGGTCTACCAAATGTTTATGCATATGGACCTTCAAATCCAGTAACTTATGCGGAAGGTGGTCATGGATCTGGGGATATGTGGAATCCTTATGGTCCAAGAGCTGATTATGATGCTGTTGCCTCAACAGGAAATGGTGGAGCTGGTGCAGGACAAAATAGTCCAGGAGATTATGTTGCTGGACTTGGTGGTAATGGTGGTTCTGGTATCGTAGTTGTTCGTTATGCACTTCCTGCTTCCACTGGAACTGCAAGAGCAACTGGTGGTGCGATTAGTTTCTTTGGTAATAAGACGATTCATACATTTACGAGTTCTGGTGCTTTTGTAACTTCACCAACAAACTGGGTTTCTACTAATGTTGAATATGTTGTGGTTGCGGGTGGTGGTGGCGGTGGATCTTCTGGTGGTGGAGGAGGTGCGGGCGGATATAGAACTGGGACTCAACCAATCAGTGGTCCTCTTACAATACCTGTAACAATCGGTGGTGGTGGAAATGGAGGATTGCAGGGGGGATCTAGACCAGGTGGATTTGGTACTGGATTACTTGGAACTAATGGATCGCCATCCATATGGGCATCTCCATCACCAATCACATCTAATGGTGGAGGGGCTGGGGCTAGTGAGTTTGGACCTGGTAGTATAGGAGGTTCTGGTGGAGGAGGAACTGGAACAGTTCCTGGAAGTGGCGGACCTGCTACTGGTTATTCTGGAAACTCTCCTGTGGCAACAACTCCATCGCAAGGAAATCCTGGGGGTGATGGTTCTCCACCAGGTGGATCCGGCGGCGGCGGTGGCGCCGGCGCACCAGGTAATAATGGTAGTCCTCCAAACACTGGTGGTGCTGGCGGTTCAGGAGCTCAGGCACCACCAACATTTAGAAATCCATTAGTATATTTTGATCCCGCTAATCAATGGTATCTTGCTGGCGGCGGCGGAGGTGGAGTTCGTAATCCTACTAGTGGTTTAGGAATGGCTGGAGGTGCCGGCGGAGGCGGTGCTGGAACTAACCAAGCTTTAGTTGCTACTTCAGCTTTACAATCCACTGGTGGCGGTGGCGGAGGAGGAGGACACTTGAACGGTCCTGGAAATCAAGGTGCTGGTGGCAACGGTGGTTCCGGTATCGTTCTCATCGCCTACCCATCATAAATACCTAAAAACCTTCCAATGTCAAAAGCCCGTCAGATAGCAATAGATGGTTTAGGTGTAGGAATCAACTCTGCGGGAGTGAGTATTGGTTCCAGTATCACAACACTTAACTTTGTTGGTACTGGAAACACTTTTGCTGTTAATAATACGACGGTTGATATTTCAATCTCTCCTGATACCACGGCAAGTCCTGGAACCACAATCAACTATCCAAGTGGTTCACCTTCACCATTTGTATTGAACTCCGTCCATGTTACAGAGTCAATCACATTTAATAATACCAATGCAGATACAGTTCCTGCAAGCGTTGTGACTGGCGAATCAACACTTACGGTAGATGAAAGTGTAACGATTACTGTTGGAGAAGGTAAGACGATTGTTCCCGACCTTTATAATGTTGGATAATGGAAAGAATCAATCGTGGTAGATTTATTCGTTCATCGATTCATTTGACTGAATCAATGACCTTAGATAATACAAACGCCGATACAGTTCCTGTGAATGTAATAGTAGAGGCAACAACAATGACAGTTGATGAAAGTGTTACTCTCACTATTGGGGATGGTAAGACTGTGATACCTGATGTTTATAATATTTTTGGATAAATAACTAGAAAGAAAGACCGAAGGCGATGTCCCAAATTAATGTAAATAAAATTGCGGATAAAACTGGTGGTGGAGCACCAGAGTTTCCTTATGGTATTCAAGTTACTGGCATTGTAACCGCTACGGTAGTTAATCAAAATATTACTGGTGTTACAACTTTTGGGCAAACTACATTCACTGATGGATTCACTGTAACTGGTGTATCAACACTTACAACACTCAACGGGACTTCGGGTCTTGTAAGTTTAGGATCTACAATTAAGACAAAAGGATTTGTAGAGACTCAGACTTCTGCATCGGTTGCTTCTAATATTCTGAACCTTGATGCCTCACAAGGAACAGTATTTACTCATACGACTTCTGCACAGATTGGTGTAGTTTCATTTAGAGGTGTTAGAACTGATAGTGCAGGAACTCAGACATTCAGTGTTCTTGTAACACAGGGTGCATCGCCAACTAATACAACTGGCGCAACTGGTATTGGAACACAACTTGCAACTGTTGTAACAACTGATGGAGTTGGATATAGTACACATATTAAAGTTGGAGCAGGATCTTCAATTGTTCTGACTGGAACAGCAGGAGCATTAGATCTTTTAACCTTCATTGTTTCTTATGATGGTAATACCCCTGCTAACAATACATTTAAAGTAGTAGGATTTGCAGCAACAGATTTCAGAAACGCGATTGTTTGATGACTTATGGCACCCTTAACAACTGGCGCGATTAAAGCGATACTTCAAGAATTTTCACAGCAACGAGTAGGTCGAGGGCGTTATGCGACTGCTGGTGGTGGTGGTATTATTAACTGGGCTACTGGTGGTGTTATAAGTGATTATGAAATTTCCGGAACATTTTATAGAGCACACGTATTTACTTCATCAGGAACTTTTAACGTAACCGATTCATCATTATCATCTGTTGATTATCTTGTTGTTGGTGGTGGAGGAGGTGGTGGAGCTAATAACCCATATGCTGGTGGTGGAGGAGGAGCAGGTCTCTTAAGATATTCAACTTCACAACCAATATCTACTGGTCCATATGGAATAACAGTTGGTTCTGGTGGTGCTGGTGGACCTCGTGCAGGCGGTGTTTCTGGTTCTCAAGGTGGAACATCAACATTTTCCTTACCAAGTCCGATTTCTTCACCGGGAGGTGGAGGTGGTGGAGGTGGACCAGCAGCAGTTGGTGGTGGAGGTTCTGGTGGTGGAGCATCATATAGACCAGGACCTGAATCTGCTGGACCTGGAAGTGGATCTACTGGACACCCGGGTGGTATAGATATAGCATCTCCCCCAAGTGGATGGGGAAATCCTGGCGGTGCTGCTGGTGGTGGAGATGGTGCAGGAGGTGGAGGAGCTTATTCTGCTGGACAAGCATCAAATCCTTCTGGGGCTGGTGGTAGTGGAGCACAATATAAAATAGCAAACGGTACTGCAACATATTATGCAGGTGGTGGAGGTGGTGGATTACATAATCCAGGTCCTGGACCAGCTCCTGGTGGTGCGGGCGGCGGCGGCGCTGGCGGATCTGGAGGATCTGGAACAACTTCAACACCTGGTTCAAATGCAACCACCGGAACTGGTGGTGGAGGTGGTGGTGCGTCTGATAGGATAGGAACTCCATCAACCCCACCAGGAACATATGGTGGATTTGGTGGATCAGGAGTCGTTGTAGTCCGCTATCAAATCCCCGCATCTACTGGAACTGCAAAAGCAACTGGTGGTGCTATCAGTTATTATAATGATAAGACGATTCATGTCTTTACAACTTCTGGCGACTTTAATGTAACTAATGGTCCTATTTCCGTTGAATATATTGTAATCGCTGGCGGTGGGTCTGGTGGATTTGATGGTGGTGGTGGTGGTGGCGCTGGTGGAGTTCTTACAAATATACCTGGCATTATGCCAGCAACTCAACCATCATTAACGCTGGCAAATGGACCGGTTGCTGTTCAAATAGGTGCTGGTGGTGGATGGAATAATGCTAATGGACCATCTGCCAATGGATCTCCTTCTTATTTTGGAGCTCCAAGAACTGCAACAGGTGGTGGTGGCGGTGGTGGCGAAAATCCTTCACCAGGTGCTGGACAACCAGGTGGATCTGGTGGTGGTGAAAGAATCAATAGATCTGGTAATGGAGGTGATGCAACTCCTGGACAAGGAAATCCAGGATTTGCAGATCGAGCATCTACAAATCCAGACGGATTTGGTGGAGGTGGTGGTGGAGCAGGTTCAGGAGGACCAAATACAACTGAGGGTATACATGGAGGAGCGGGTATTCAACTGCCTACTGCATTTAGAAATCCATCATCCACACCTACTCCTACCGGAGGTGGTCTAGGATATCCTGGACCTTCTGGAAGTTATTGGTTTGCAGGTGGTGGTGGTGGATGTAGCACTCCAGGTTCAGTTGCATCTTATGGTGGAGGTCCTGGTGGACCATATGCAGGAGCAGGTAATGGTGGAGGTCCTCAGGGTGCTAATCCATATGGAAATGATGCTTTGATAAATAGCGGTTCTGGTGGTGGTGGTGGAAGTGGATTTGCTCCACCATATAGAGGTGGATCTGGTGGTTCCGGAATCGTCCTCATCGCATACCCTTCATAAATACCTAAAAAACCATAATGACATTCACAAAGGTTACCAGTAGAGGTATCAGAGACGGAAACATTGGTATCAGAACTACTGGTGGTTTTGTTGGAACTGGATTTACTGTCCTTAACTTTGTCGGCGCTGGTAATACTTTTGCTGTTAGTGGTGATGGAACCACCGTTGATATTAGTATCGCTGGTGGTGGGGGCGCTGGAGATGCAATTACTAAACAAACTTTTAATGTTGCATCGACTCAAAGTGTTTTTAACCTAACAAGTGAGTATGGTGCTGGACTAATTAATGTATTTGTCAACGGTTTAAAACTTCCACCAGAAGATTATACAGAAAATCCTCCAACACAAGTTACATTATTAGTAGCAGCTCAACCAGGAGATACTGTTGAGTTTGTTGGCTTCAGAACTCGAGTATCAAATACAGATCTAAACTCAGAAGTTACAAATCTAACAGTAACTGGTCTATTAAGATCTTCTGGAATTAACTCTGGAACTTTTAATTCTGAACAATATGTAAAGAGTTGGGTACAAGAAACATCAAATTCTTATACTGTTTCAGAAGACACTACACTAACTGCATCCTCATCAGACCACACGATGTTTACCAAGCACGAGGCAATCGTAGTTGGTGTAGGAGCAAGTTTAATCATTGATTCGAGTAGTGCTTTTGTTGTTGATCTATATCAGTTATAGTTATAAATACAAGTAATATTGGTATTCGGATAAGTTAATGTCTACACTTAGAGCAGATATTATTCGCAATAGAGCAGGCACTGGCGCTCCATCATTTCCTAATGGTGCCGTTGTAACTGGCGTGGTAACTGCTACAAGTTTTAGTGGTGCTTTAACTGGAAATGTTACAGGTAATGTAACTGGTGATCTAACTGGAACTGCATCAGCAGCAACACTGGCGACCAATGCACAAGGATTAACTGGAACTCCTAATATCACGGTTGGAAACGCAACGGTAACTGGTGACTTAACAGTTCAGGGAACCACAACGACACTTGACACTGTTAATCTGGTTGTAGAAGACAAAAATATTGGTATTGGAACCACAACTTCTGCATCAAACACAACAGCAGATGGTGGTGGTATTACAATCTTTGGTGGAGCAGGGGGAGATAAGACCTGGACTTGGGAAAGAGGTAGTAGTTCTTTTGTTTATTCTGATCCTAATAAGTTTAAGGGTGTTCTGGAAACTGTTGCTGCCGCCACGACTTATATGAGTGGTAGCAATCTTGTTCTGGAAATGGATGTAAGAAACGCAACAACTTATACTTATACCATTCCAACTGGTGCAAACATTGGTATTGTGTCGTTCAAGAATATGCCTGCCTTTACTGGCAATGCAAATGGAACAACACTGACTTGCATCTTTACTCAGATGTCATCAACACCAGCAGGGACTGGAAATACAACTGGAACAACTGGTATTGGAACCAACTGTTTCGTAACTGGATATGAGAACGGTGCGGCAGTCGCTGGTATCTCAACAAGAGCACTAGTTGGTTCTGGAACAACTGTGACTCTATCTTCAACTGCAAGTGATAGAGATTTTGTTTCGTTCTTTGTGCATTATACTGGTGGTACGAATACAACCGCAACAAGTTACCAGGTTTATGCGACGAAGAATGGAGGATTTAGACAAGGTAATGTAGGAGTCTGATAGTATGGCACCGATTTTTACTGGGTCTAAACTAGGTTTTGGTAGAGTTGATGCTGCTGGTGCTTCTGGTCCCTCTGCTTTTGCATCTGGTGGCACTATAACAACGGCAGGGATAACACCTGGAAATGGGTATCGCTATCACGTTTTTACTTCTCCCGGAACCTTTCAAGTATTAAGTTCATCATTAACTTCTGTAGAATATCTTGTTGTTGCAGGAGGTGGTGGTGGCGGAGCCGCTCTTGGTGGTGGAGGTGGTGCTGGTGGATTTAGAACTAATGTTCCTGGACATCCACTAGCAGGAAGTCCTTTTCCAGTTTCAGTTAGTTCTTATCCAGTAACAGTTGGACCAGGTGGGCCTGGTGGATCTAACTCAGGAAGTCCTTCATATCTTGGCACTGTTGGCGGAACTTCTTCTTTTGGACCCATTAGTGCAGGAGGTGGAGGTGGTGGTGGATCTTTCCCAGATCCATTTACTGGCGGACCTCCCAATCCAGCATTGCAAGGTGGATCTGGTGGTGGAGGTGGTAGAGGTAGTTCTCCTTATGTAGGAACCACTGGTGGTGGACCAGGAAACTATCCACCCGTTTCTCCATCACAAGGAAATGGTGGTGGTACTGGTGGTGCCAATACCCAAGGACCTGTTGGACAACCAAACCATTCTTATGGTGGTGGCGGTGGTGGTGGCGCTGGTGGTTCTGGTGGAAACGCTACCATACCAGGAGGAGCTCCTGATTGTATTGGAGGATCTGGTGGTAGTGGATCACCAATACCCGCATTTGCGGCTCCTTTAATCTCATCGGAAATACCTGCACCAGTACAACCCACATGGATACCTGTTGTTGGTCCTACTGGTTTATATGCAGGTGGTGGCGGCGGGGCTGCAGCTAAACAAGCAGGTAATCCCGGAGTTCCTGGTCCAGGTGGTTCAGGCGGCGGCGGAGCAGGTTCTACCCCAAATGGACCAGTAACTACTGCTCAATCGGGAGTTAGTTTTACCGGAGGTGGAGGTGGAGGTGATGGTGGTCCTGGATCGACGCCGGGTGGTGCTGGTGGAACTGGCATCGTCATCATTAGATATCTAGTATAAAACGCACCAAACAACCAACTTCCTTGTGTAATAAATACTTTTAATATTGGATGATTCTATAATCTAATGTCAAGAATCAGAGCAGATAGAATAGTTAATCGTGCATGAATACACAAACATATAATAATCTGCTATAATATACATAAAACAAAACGATATATATGAACTTTACTGTCTACTCAAAACCAGGTTGCCCATATTGTGACAAAGTTAAAAACGTGTTAGAGTTGACAAAACTCCAACATGTCGTGTATACTTTGGATAAGGACTTTACCAGAGAAGGATTTTATGCAGAATTTGGCGAAGGATCTACATTTCCACAAGTAATTTGTAATGATAAAAAGTTAGGAGGATGCGTTGACACAATCAAATTCCTCAAAGAAAACCAACTCGTCTGATAAAACCATAAATAAAAAGGAAGACCACTTCAATCGTGGTATTGAACTTATACTTAATGGAGGTAAGAGGAAGCAGACACAACCATTTCACATCATTTTCGAAAAGATGGTTTGCTTCTTCAATCGGGAAGTAACTATCTATTTTGAATTTTCCTTTCATTCAAGGAAAAAAAAGTAGTTTCCCGGAGAAAAAGAAATGTTAGCAGTTAGTTTAGTATTTGGATCCTTTCTAACAATATTGTTTCTTATAGTGGGTCTTATAGGCGGTTGGACTGCACGAGAGTATATGATGAACTATCGGGAAATTCCAAGACCTCATCCTGAGATGTTCGATAATCAGGGTAATCTTATACCTGACGAAGTAATTGCATTTAATTTTGAGAACTATTATGACGACAACGAAGAAGACGACGGCAGCGACGACTAAGACAAAGACCACTGCCACCAAAAAACCAGCGACACCAAAAGCAACAGTAATTGCAGAAACTATTCCAGATCTCCCTGCAAATCCTTTTATTTTTGAGATCTTCAATGCCGCTTCAAAACAAAGAAGCAACGCAAAAAAAGTAGAAGTACTTCAAAAGTACTCTCATCCTGCGCTGAAAGCGTTGTTCATTTGGAACTTTGACGAAACGATTACATCAGCACTTCCTCCTGGCGATGTCCCATATTCTGCTGTGAATGAAATGGACTCATTCAAAGGAACTCTGAGTGAGAAGATTTCTGATGCAGTGGATAAAATGGAAGAACTGGGAACAAACTCTCTTGGTTCACAAGATCAAGGTCGTTCTTCTATTCGTAAGGAATATCAAAAGTTTTATAACTTTATTAAAGGTGGTAATGATGGACTGAGTTCTCTTCGTAGAGAAACGATGTTTATTAATCTACTTCAAGGTCTTCATCCTCTTGAAGCAGAAATTATCTGCCTTGTGAAAGATAAAAAACTAGAAACCAAATATAAGATTACAAAAGAAATTGTTTCGGAAGCATATCCTGACATTATTTGGGGAGGTCGTTCTTGATATGGGGAAGGGTATTAATATTATTCATGTAAATTGTGATCCTTCCGCAGCACAAGACTCCTCTCTTCCCAGAGATTCGTACCTTGTAACTTATGGTGTTGAA